>JAAUYG010169457.1_pt1 | contig 61037 bp, 44 predicted proteins | sample 7278091 | NCBI WGS metagenome assembly JAAUYG01 (sample SAMN14350201, study PRJNA611818) | marine sediment metagenome | isolation source: surface marine sediment (0.6m) | place: French Polynesia: Moorea | collected 2018-08 | reverse complement strand
CGCTTGGCTACTTCCTGTTGTACCTCCGTCGCCGTTTTTCCCTGAATCTCCACTCCCAACCTGACTTGTGTGAGGGTGGTGGCAATCCTTTCCATCCCATTTCCAGTTACTGTCAACGTTGGTAATAATTTTTCTGAGGCAATAGCTGGATTAATCAAGGTCAAACTGAGAAAACTACAAATGGCTAGCAATTTGCCTAAACGCAGGTTCACTACAGTAAATTGACTTATCTTCGATTGTTTCTCGTATTCGCTCATTGTTCACTCTCTATCTTTATTCAGTTCTCGTCAATTTTAAGCTCATCCCAAGCATAAATGACGTGGAATTTCGCGCACTTTTGCGCTTTTGTTGTTGTCGCTCAACATAACATAGGTGTTGTTTGTGCGATAGTTCGCTGCTAATTGCATCTCCCGCGCGATAGCACAATTAGCCATTAGCCATTAGCAAGCTCCAAACTCACGTTATTTAGCTCATTAGATTACTTATCAATTGAAATATGAACAAACATATCTGTAGCATCAGAAAAAATTTGTTTTTCGATAATACGATAGCTAGTATTTTCGATGTTATCTAGAATCGCTTCAAGAGTTTCCCTAGTCAAAAATGTCGAGCGACCTATCTGTTTATAATTCAAGTAGTTTGGTGAAGAAAGATCGACTTCATTAATCATATTGAATAAGATATGATCCGAACTACATCGAATCATTTTCCTAATAAAATATTCGACAAACTCTGTATAATTGCGTACTCGCGATACCAGAACTCCTTGAGCCACAACTACAGTGAAGGGTTGCTCAGGACAGAATTGGTCAGAAATAAAATTTATCTGTTGAAACTCATGCTCTGGATAGTTTAACCGTGCCAAATTCAGAAACTCCTCGACTAGATCGAGTCCTAAATAGCGATCTATTTTGATTTGAGAATAGCTGTTTTTCAGGAAAGATAATAGCTCCGCTTTGCCACAGCCAATGTCTAAAATTGAAATTGCTCCGTCTATAGAGACATCTTCAAACAGGGAAGATTGAAACCGAAAGTCTTTTTCTGAGGTTCGCTGACCAAGACTCTTAGCAGAATTTATTCCATCCTCTGCAATTTTCTTTTGATATCTCGAAGCGATAATTAACCCATCTTGTAACCAAGCTTTGATCGAGTTAGATTTCATTTCAACACCGCTATTCTCTAGTTAAGGAATATTTAGATCCAGGTTTACTTCTTCGGAAATAGAAAACGCAGTAATAACATTACGCATTCACCAACGCCTAATACTCAGATCAGATCGCCACATCAAATTATGACCAGCGATCGCCAATTTTAAAGCTTTACTTTATTAATCATTAGTAGAAGAATAATTAGGTTGCCAACGATATTTACTTAAGTCAATCTTGCCATTACTTTTAAATTCGATTCCTTCTTCTTCTAATAAAACTTTCTGCAAATAATCACCACCCTGACGCTGAAAAGAATAGGAAATTTCTCCTTTAGCATTAATTACCCGATGCCAAGGAATATCATCTGCTATATTTACACGAAAAAGAGCGTAACCTACTAAACGAGCTTTGCCATAAAGTCCTGTTAGATCGGCAATTTGTCCGTAGGTAGCAACTTTTCCTGAAGGAATTTGTCTGACTGTGGCATAAATGCGATCGTATTGGGACATTGACATTGAATATTAACACTGAATATATGAAATTATTTACTTCGATAGATTAAAATTATTGCTCAATAAAATCCAGTTCTCTAAACTTAGATCTTCTGCTCGACATTGAGAATTAAAATTTAACTTTTCTAGCAATTGATTTAAATCATTAGTATCAATTATGCTCTTTAAATTATTGCGTAACATTTTTCTTCGATTAGCAAAACCTAGTTTGATTAATGTCTCTAATTGGCGAGGATTATCGGCAGGATTAATAATTGTTCTAGGACGCAACCTAATTACAACTGAGTCTACTTTTGGTGGGGGATAAAATGACCTAGCGGGAACATCACAAATTAATTCACAATTGGCTAAATATTGAACACGAATTGATAAGGCACCAAAAGCTTTAGTGCCTGGTACAGCTACTAAACGTTTTCCTACTTCTTTTTGTACTAGTAATACAATTGATTCATATTGTTGGATTGCAGGAGTAGCAATTTTACCCAAGAGCTTTTCCAGAATTGGTCCTGTAATGTTGTATGGGATGTTAGCAACTACTTTGTTAGGATTTTGAAACTTAGGAAAATTTTTAAGTAACGGTTCTAAATCCAACTGTAGAAAATCACCTTGAGCTAATAGAAAATTATCGCGATCGCCAAACTTATGAACTAGCTTTTTACATAAATCACGGTCAATTTCTACGGAAATTAAAGCAGAAACTTCTGATAATAATTTAGTAGTTAAAATTCCTGTTCCTGGTCCAATTTCTAGAATACGATCATTTTTGGTTAATTCCGCAGCAATTATTATTTGCTCTAAAATCCTCTCATCCTTTAACCAATGTTGACCAAACTGTTTGCGAGGACGAAAACTAGAACGCTTTTTTACTCTTTTACTAGATGTCATCAAAGTTGATCGATACTTAAAAGTTTGTAGCAATATTTTAAGGTCATTTTATTTATCATTTATCATTTACCATTTATCATTTGTCATTTATCAAACGATCCCTTCGGGGTGCGCGGAGCGCAATCGCGAGTTCAATGACAAATGTTTAATGTTCGCTCCTTTCAATGATTGGTCAAAAGGTATAAAAGATAATAAAAATATTAATAATACCAACAATATATTAATAATATTTGAGGAAATTATATAATTATATTTTTAGAATTTTACCACTTAAAATGCATAGTATGTAAAAAAATATCTGCGTTGAGCCGCATTTGTCTGTGAACTTTTCTCCTACATAAAATTAAGCTTGACACAAAACCAGCATAACTAGGGCGTATCATCAACATGGCGATTGCACAAGCTGCTTGGCTTTGCAGCGTCACATGCGGCTAAAGCCTTTGTCGCCATCAATTAGAAAAAAGAAATATAATAATCAACAATTAATAATCAACTAAATACAACAGTTTTATTGTTGTAAACCAAGACTCTATTTTGTAGATGCGACCTGACAGCACGAGATAATACTAACCGTTCCAAATCTTTGCCCTTACGAATAAGATCTGCTACTGTATCTTGATGGTTAACACGAGCAACTTCTTGCTCAATAATTGGACCTTCATCTAAATCTTCTGTTACGTAATGAGCTGTAGCCCCAATAATTTTAACACCTCTTTTATGAGCGCGATGGTATGGTTTTGCTCCAGGGAAAGCAGGTAAAAAAGAATGGTGAATATTAATAATATTAGGAAATTGTTCAATTAAATTGGGGCTGACAATTTGCATATATTTAGCCAAAACTACCAAATCTATCTGATATTGATGTAGAAGCTCTAGTTGTTTATTTTCTTGCTCGGCTTTTGTTTCTTTAGTGATTGGCAAATAATGAAAATCAATACCAAATTGTTGAGTGAGGGCTTCAAGATCGGGATGGTTACTAATAACTAAAGCAATAGTACCTGGTATTTCTTTAGATTGATTGCGCCATAGTAAATCTAATAGACAATGATCTTGTTTTGTTACCCAGATGGCAATTTTTGGTATGGTGTCAGAAAAATGTAGTTTCCAAGTAGCACCTAGTGGTTTGGCGATCGCGGCAAAAGCAGTAGCTATGGCTTCACGGGGTAAGTTGAAGCCTTCGAGTTGCCATTCAATACGAATCAGGAATAAACTTGTAGCGCAATCAGTATGTTGATCGGCATGAATAATATTGCCACCATTAGCATAAATAAAATTGGCAATCTTGGCAACTAACCCAGGGCTGTCAGGGCAAGAAATCAATAAAGTTGCAGTAGACTCAATCATAAATAGTAAATCAGGAGTATTTTCTAATAACTACCAAAATGATGCTTTTTCTTAAAAGAAAAATCCAAGCATAACAGATGATCGAGATAACTGTAATTTTTTTCAGCCAAACTTAATTTGATACCTTAATTTTGGGCAAACTAAAAATAAGTCGTCAGCTATATAATTCAAATACATATATTTAACTCAATTATGTTTGATGTTTTCATGACATATTATTTCTATGTTAGTTTCATATTTTTAAAGATATATATCTAAACCGAGATACTTCTGGTAAATAACACCTAGCAATGTTTGATAGGGAGCATAGATTTTACTCCGTCTTTGTGAAGGTTGAGCAATATTTGGTCAAAAATATACTATTATGAACAGTCAAGATAAGCCCTTAGAAGCAAACGATAATCTAGACGAATTATTAGAAAATTCTAGTGAAATCGATCCCGAGAAAAATAATGTAGCGGATCTATGGACAGAAGATGAAGACCCTGAACTTATAACTGAATTTATATCTGCTGAAACTTTGGATTCTGAAGAATCTTTGTTAGAAAAAGATGTTGGAGAAACTTCTAGTAAACCTGCAAAGCCAAATTTATCAGACCTTGATTTAGACGATCTTGATTTTCGTAATCCACCACAAGCTCAAAGTTCTCAAAACTCAAAAGTAGATCTAACTTCAAACAATCAGAGTACTTCACAAGAATCGAAACCAGAACTTGATAATGCTGAGTTTGATGAATTACAAGAACTAGAATCATTAACCGAAATACCACTAGATGAAGATAATAATTTAGAAGATATCAGTTTAGATAATCTTTCTGAGGCAGCTTTGACTCTGGATAACTATGATTTAGAACTAGATAATCTGGAGGTAGAAGATTTAGATGAACTAGAATCATTAAGCGAAAAACTACTAGAGGAAGATAACAATCTAGAAGATATCAGTTTAGATAATCTTGCCGAAGCAGTTTTAGATAACTATGATTTAGAACTAGATAATCTGGAGGTAGAAGATTTAGATGAACTAGAATCATTAACTGAAGAATCTTTGGCGAGTGAAGATCTAGAAGATCTAGATAACTTTTTAGATTTAGACTCAGCAACAGATTCTTTGGGCTCAGATTCAGGACTATCAGATTTAGATTCTCTATTGGGTGATAAGCCAAAGGCTAGCCCACCCCCCGTTATCAAGCCAGAGAGTCGTCCTGCACCACAACCATTCACCCCCAAATCTAGTAGTAAATCGCCAGAACCCTCAACCGCCAATAAAGCCCAAGCTTTCGATCAGACAATGAGGGTTTCGGTACGCAAACTAGATAACTTGAATAACCTCATTGGAGAATTGGTTGTAAAGCGTAATCGATTAGAAGATGACCAAGAAAGATTACGTCGCTTCTTAGATAACCTTCTGGGTCATGTTCAGTCTTTAGGGGAAGCGGGAGCAAAAATGCACGATATGTACGAGCGATCGCTTTTAGAAGGTGCTTTACTTGCCAGTCGTCAGTCTCGCGCTAATTCTGCCTTACCTACAGTCGCTTCGAGTTTGGCGAATGAAGAAAAATCCCAAGAAGAAGGACTAGATGCTTTAGAGATGGATCGCTTTACAGGCTTCCATTTACTTTCTCAAGACATTATCGAGCTAATTGTAAGAGTCAGGGAGGCAGCATCCGATATTCAGTTTGTGGTAGACGAAACAGACAAAGTTGCTCAAACTTTTCGTCAGGTAACAAGTCAACTACAAGACGGGATGAACTCTTCCCGTATGGTCGCTTTTGGACAAACAGCAGACCGTCTACCTAGGGCAATTCGGGATATTTCACGAAAGCAGAAAAAACAAACCAAGCTTCACGTCGAAGGAAAAGATGTACTCATTGATAAAATGATTGTTGAGCATCTTTATAATCCCATGACCCATTTGGTTAATAATGCCATTTCTCATGGAATTGAAAAACCAGAGGTAAGACTTAAAAAAGGTAAACCCGAAGTAGGAAATATTTACATTCGTGCTTTTATTCAAGGTAATCAGACTGTGATTACTGTTACCGATGATGGAGCAGGAATTGACCCTGAAATAGTTAAGAAAAAAGCGATCGAGAAAAACCTGATTACTTGGGCAGTAGCGCAAAATTTATCAGAACAGCAGATTTACGAACTACTGTTCCATCCAGGCTTTAGTACCAAAGATCAAGCTGACGATTTTGCTGGTAGAGGCGTTGGCATGGACGTAGTCAACACCGATCTCAAGAAAATTCGTGGCTCAATTAGCACCGAGTCAGAAATTGGTCAGGGGACAACTTTTACGATTCGTTTACCCTTGGTTTTGAGTATCTGCAAAGCTCTAACTTGTGTAGATGACAATAACAAGATTGCTTTTCCCATTGATGGGGTTGAAGATACCAAAGAATACTTACCTAGTGATATTCAAACTAACGCCAACGGAGTGCGGTGTATTCCCTGGCAGAATACACTACTCCCCCTAAGACCTCTTAATACTCTGCTTAATTACAATCGTCAGATTCGCCGAGGCGTTATCTACAATGCCAATCAAGATGGTGATGACACCATTTCCGTCATCATTCTCCGTAGTTTGGATAACCTACTGGCGGTAGAAGTAGGCGAAGTTAGAGCTGAGCAGGAAATAGTAATCAAACAAATTGATGGTCCAATTCCCAAACCACCAGGTATTGCAGGAGCTACAGTTTTGGGTGATGGTACTATCATGCCCATTGGCGACGTACTAGAGCTAATCGAAATCGCTCAAGGTAAGAGAACTATTGAAATTGGCTTTAATATTCTCGATGGTGCAGCAGCTATCAAACAATCTCAAGCCGAAAACATCCAACAAGAGCCAATGGTATTAGTAGTTGATGACTCGATTACAGTTCGTGAATTACTTTCAATGAGTTTCAATAAGTTGGGTTATCGTGTAGAACAAGCTAGAGATGGTCAGGAGGCTTGGGATAAACTTCGTGGTGGTTTAGTTTGTGACATGATTTTCAGTGATATTGAAATGCCTCGCATGAATGGTTTGGAGTTACTGTCTCATCTTCATAAAGATCGACAACTTAAGTCCATACCCGTCGCTATGCTGACTTCTCGTGGTGCAGATAAACATCGGCAAATAGCTAATGATTTAGGTGCAAAAGCTTATTTAACCAAGCCCTACACTGAAAAAGATCTCATGGATGTGGCACAACATCTAATTGAAATTAATCGGGCGAATAAAGAAGCTGAATCTGTTACCGTTAAAATTAATAAAGTTAAAAATCTTAAGTCAAAAACCGAATTTCGAGATACACCCCTAGTCTTAATTATTGATGATTCAGTAACAGTTAGAGAGTTGTTATCCATGAGCTTTAGAAAGGCTGGTTATCGTGTCGAACAAGCACGAGATGGTCAAGAAGCCTGGGAAAAACTTAGTGAAGGTTTAGAGTGCGATATTGCTTTTTGTGATATTGAAATGCCTCGGATGAATGGGTTGGAACTTTTGTCCCAACTACAAAAAGATGAAAGGCTCGCACAATTACCCATCGCCATGTTAACTTCCCGCGGAGCGCAAAAAATGCGTAATATAGCCGCTTCTCGGGGAGCAAATGGTTACTTTGTTAAACCTTATGTTGAAGATGAACTATTGGAAGCAGCTAAAAAAATGATGAATGGAGAAATGCTAATCGAAAATGTCGATGAGGAACTTTAAAAGGATGAAGGATGAAATTAGGAATTACTTGTCCCAGCAAAGAAATTCTAGATTAAGTAGTTGTCCATTGTCCATTGATTAGTATGATTAAAATAACAGTCTGTTTTAGTGTATTTTGCTTGGGTAGCTTGTGGGGTGTTCAGTCGGCTATTGCTACTGAGACCAAAGCTCAAGACATTAAATTGGAGGTTGGTATTCTTCAGCGATTGGGAGCTGCACCAATAGATAAAGATGACCCTTTCATCAACCAAGTTACTATTAATAGTACTTCTGGTGATGCCTTAAAAGTTAGTTTTCCTGAGTCGGCTAAATCTATTCCAGCAATTGAAACCCAAGAAGTGCTGCTCAAGGTAGATTCTGTGGCTATTCCCCAGCCCAAACTAGTAGAAAAATTAATTTTAAGCGATCGCTCTACCTTTGAAACTGCCGAAGATAGTGCTAAATCTTGGTCAAAACTGGGTATCGAAGTTGAGGTGGCTCAACCTGGACGTTGGCAAGTATGGGCAAAAAGGGATGTTTACCAAACTCCTTTGGTTCGTCGTTGGCTACTCCATAGTTTAGAAGCCAACGGCTATACTAGTCCCTATCTCTCTACTAAAGTAATACACAAAGAACCACAAGTCACCGTAGTCATTAATGACAAGGAATATAACCACGATGAAGTAGAAATAACCACCAACAAAAACTTAGTCAAGGTCAATACTACCCATAATCCTCAGGAGGCTCGTCTCTATGGTGGTAGTTTGAAGCTTCAGCCCAATGCTCATGGGGAATTTACCCTAGTCAATCATGTCCCCTTAGAAACTTATTTGCGGGGGGTTGTCCCTTACGAAATTGGGGCAAATGCCCCTCCTCAAGCTGTTGCGGCTCAAACAATTATTGCTCGTACCTACGCTCTACGGAATTTAAGACGTTTTGCTACCGATAATTATCAACTCTGTGCGACGGTACATTGTCAGGTATATAAAGGTTTAAATGAGGCTAATCCTATTAGCGATCGCGCGATCGCTAAAACCGCAGGGTTGGTTCTCACCTACGACAATGAATTGATTGATGCTCTCTATTCTTCTACGACTGGTGGCATAACAGCTGCTTTTGAAGACACCTGGAACGGTGCAGAACGTCCCTATCTCCAACCTGTCATTGATGCTCCTCGTCCTCTTTGGAATTTGAAGCAATACCCCCTCAATGATGAACGAACATTTCGTCACTTTATTAGTCTCAATCAAGGATTTAATGAAACAGGAAGACAAGGAGTATTTCGTTGGCGCAAGACTAGAAGTATTACTAACCTAAACCAAGATCTACGCAAGTATCTCCAGAAAACTCGCCATCCTCTAGCTGATTTCAACACTATTGAATCAATGCAGGTTCACAAGCGATCGTCTTCTGGCAGAATTTTAACTCTAGCGATCCAAACCGACAAAGGAAAACTACAACTACACAAGAACGAAATTCGTAGTGCGCTACAGCCTCCTCGTAGTACCTTATTTTATCTTCAGCCAATTTACAACGATGCTAAACAACTTAAGAGTTATGCCTTTATAGGTGGTGGTTTTGGCCATGGTGTAGGCTTAAGCCAATATGGTTCTTATAATCTGGCAAAATTGGGTTGGTCAGCAGATCGAATTCTCGCTTTTTATTATCCCCAAACTAAAATTAAACCTCTAGACGATACCATTGTCTTCTGGCGTGATGAACCAATCGAATTGTCAATCAGTAGCAAGTAAAACACTAATTATTAATTGTTAAGGTTTAGCTTAAAATAAGTTCGGAGTTCGGAGTACTCGCTACCCTAAAGGACAAGCGATCGCAACCGCATCGCGCGAGACGCTACGCTACGGAGTTCAAAGTTCGAAAAATTTTGTACTTCACCTACTTGAGAAAGGCTATATATCTCTTTTGTCTTTAAAGTTGCCAATGAGGGTTTGAACCGTTAAGTGTTATGGTTAACACTAAATTAAGTAACCATAAACATTTAATTAACAATTATATTAATTTGAATAAAAATAGTTTATTAACCCCAGAAAGGAAGACAAATGAAGTTGCCAAGACAATTAATCAATCACCATTGCCAGAAAAATTAATTTCAGATGTTTTGAGTTTGGTAATTTTATTCATAGCAGTAATCGCTCTGGCTTTTTCTCCGATATTTACTAAACTCAGTGAAATAGAAATTAGTCCAACAGTAACAATCTTTAATCGTCTTTGGATTGCAACTGTCATCATAAGTTGTTGGCGACTAATTAAAACTCCCCCAGAATTTACCAAGATTCAATTAAGAGAATATACTCCTGACTATAAACAACAGGGTTTATTAATCCTTGCCAGTATCGCCGCTACTACTTCTGCTGTATTCTGGGCGATTTCTTTTACTCACACCAGTGTTGCTAGCTCAACTTTGTTGCGTAGTCTTACACCTTTGTTTATTAGCTTTGGGGCATGGCTCATTTTAAAACAGCAATTCAATCGTCAATTTATGATAGGAATGGTGCTATCAATGATTGGTGGTATGGCGATTGGTTGGGATGATTGGCAACTGGGTACACAATATTTAATTGGTGATGGTATTGCTCTACTTTCGGCAGCACTCCATGGAACTAATATTTTAATTGTTGGCTATTTACGCGATCGCGGTTGCGAAACTGCTACAGTTTTGTTTTGGCGATGTGGCTGTGGTGCTTTAATAGTTTTTCCCCTAGTTTTGTTAACAGACACAACACTATTACCGATTTCGGTACAAGGTTGGTTAACCGTTATTGCTCTAGCGTTTGTTTGTCAAACTTTTGGACAAGGTTTATTAGTCTATAGTTTAAAGCAGTTTTCTTCTAGCTTTGTTGGTATATTTACTCTGTTAAAACCCGCGATCACAGCAGTTTTAGCTTGGGTGATTTTTACTGAAAGTTTAAGTTTTTCTAGTGGCATTGCTTTGCTCTTAATTTTAGTGGGTATTTATTTAGCCAAATCGAGTGAGGCTTTGACATGACTTCTCAAATTTTCTCTCTGCCTACATTTCAGTTTGCTTGTTTTCCCACTAATTGATCCTTCTGCCCTCTGCCTTCGTTCAATTGTAATTAAATCATTATTACCCTTTAACAATCGCTCCAAAATCCGCTAAAACTCTGGCATGATTACGGAGTAAACCCAACAAGTTTAAACGATTACGCTTAATATCAGGATTTTCTGCCATAATTAGTACGCTATTTTCTCCATCAAAAAAGTTACTCACTTCAGGAGCAATTTTAGCTAAACTGTCTACCAATAATTGATAGTTGCGTCCTGCTTGAGAAGCTTCTGTTTGGGGTAATAACTCTATTAGTGCCTGATATAATTCTTGTTCAGAAGACTGCTCAAATAATTGGGGATCGACTACTTCTTTAGGGTCTAAAGTTTGGGTATCTAAATCACCTTTGGCTGCCAAACGTGCAGAACGATTGATAGTTTCATAAATTTCGTTTAATTTACCGTTATCGCGAATTTCTTGGAGGAATAGAGCGCGATCGCGCACATCCAGTAAGTCTTCTAAAGCTCGCTCGGTATATTTAGGATCTTTATCTCCCACGATGGCATTAACTAAATCGTAATCAATGTTTTTCTCGTCTTGCAACAGAGTACGAATCCTTTGAATAAAGAATTCTTGTAAAGCTGTCACGGGAGATTCTTGCTCGGAATGAGCCGAAACAAAATCTGCTGCGCCCTGCTCAATAAGTTGATTTAAATTAATTCCTAAATCGGCATCCCAAGTAATATTAACCACTCCATTAGCTGCACGACGCAGAGCAAAAGGATCGGATGAGCTAGTGGGAATCAAACCTATACCAAAGATACCAATTAAAGTATCCAAGCGATCGGCTAAACCTACCACTTGACCATTTAAAGTACTGGGCATCATATCATCTGCCCCTCTAGGCAGATAATGCTCAAAAATTCCTTTAGCTACGGTGGGAGACTCGCCACTTACCAGAGCATATTTTTCCCCCATTACCCCTTGTAATTCAGGAAACTCATAGACCATTTGCGTAACTAAGTCTGCTTTACAAAGTAGGGCAGTGCTTTCAATTTCGCTTTGTTGTTCCTCATTGGTATTGAGTTGTTCGGCAATGATTTTAGCAGTATCGATAATACGGTCTACCTTATCCCGCATTGTACCTAAATCTTGCTGAAAAGTGACTGTTTCTAGTTGTGGCAGATAAGTATCTAAGTGTTCATCGCAATCTGCTTGATAGAAGAATTGAGCATCGGCTAGTCTGGCACGAATTACTCTGCCGTTACCTTCGGCAATCACATCTTTTTTATGAGGATCGCCGTTAGAAATGGTGATAAAATTAGGTAATAGAGTATGATTGCTATCTTCTTGTTTATACACAGGAAAGTAACGCTGATGGCTGACCATGACTGTCGTAATCACCTCAGTTGGTAACTTGAGAAAATCTGCTGCAAACTGACCTGTTACTGCTGTCGGATATTCCACCAAATTAGTAACTTCTGCGAGTAAATCGGGATATATCTCAGCTTTTCCCTTTAATTTAGCTGCCTCTGCTAGTATTTCTGCCTCTATTTTCTCTTTTCTGGCTTTTGAATCTACCTCTACGGCAGCCGAGCGCAGAGTAGCGACATAATCTGTAGCTTGAGTAATAGTAATTGTTTCGGGATGTAAAACACGGTGTCCACGGGAGGTGCGATCGCTTTGGATCGTTTCTGAACCATTAACTAACTCTAGGGGTAAAACTTCACTATCCCATAGTGCCACAAGCCAGCGAATAGGACGAGGAAAGCGTAAATCTCCATCTCCCCAGCGCATAAAGCGTTTACCTTCTAATTTAGTAATCCATTGGGGACAAAGTTCCTGTAAAATCTCTTTGGCACTACGTCCTTTAATTTGTTTTTGAATAAAGACAAATTCCCCTTTGGGAGTATCACGAATTTCTAAGTCATCTAGACTAACACCTTGTTTACGGGCAAAACCCTCGGCTGCTTTAGTAGGTTGACCGTCTTTGAAAGCTGCTTTGACAGGAGGCCCTTTTACTTCTTCTTCGCGGTCTGCTTGTTGACTAGGAAGATCTGTAATCAGTATGGCTAAACGGCGAGGAGTCCCATAAAATTCGATCTTGTTGGGATTCAAAAACTCCTCGGACAAACTGGTGGAGATTTTAGCTTGCCATTGTGCGATCGCACTACCAACAAAATCTGCGGGTAATTCTTCTGTACCTACTTCCAATAAAAAATTAGCCATAAAAGAGATTTACTTAATGCCGTACAGTTTAAACAGGATAGCAGTTATCGGCGATCGGATGAGTATAAATTAGTCAGCTGTGTCCATTAATTAATTTATTGTAATTGAATCTAAGTTATCGTATCTAGCCACTTGATTTAGCCATGATGACCAGTTAAATTAATTAGAAGTTATGAAATGATTAAAAATTTATTACTAATCTAGCTCCACATTTCGGCATCTTACTGCATAATAGTAAACGGCACTATGGGTGGAGTTTGGCGTGAAAAAAAACACTTTAAACCGCTACATATAGTATATAGCCTTTATATTTAAATTTGATTAGTACTTGTAATGAAACTATCTTCTGTCAAACAAGCAGAACAAACTAGACATCTACTGCTAGCTCAACTTAGAGAACATCAAACACCAATGAGTTTGCAGGAATTGGGAATTAGCTTGGGTGGCGAAACCAAATTATCCCAGCGGACTCTTAAAGAAGCTGCTTGGCAGCTAGTAGAAGAAGGGAAAGCTAAGTTTAATTCCACTTGGGATTTAGAAATTGTGTAATTTTTGCTGACATTACAGCTAAAAAGTTGGTGAAGGCGTACTATCTAGATTACAGTACGTCTTTTTGAAGGTTGATTGTTATGTTGCCCAGACATCAAAGACAACATAATCCATTTGGTAATCGAGGAGATAAACCAGGAGATAGTCGCAAATCTTTTCAGGTTGACCGCGATCGCATTCTCTATTCTTCTGCATTTCGGCGTTTGGCACAAGTAACTCAAGTAGTTACCGCCCAAGAAGGTCATGTGTTTCACAATCGTTTAACCCATTCTCTAAAAGTAGCTCAGGTAGCCCGTAGGTTAGCCGAAAGATTATTGGCAGAACAACCTTTAGTTGCCGAAGCAATTGGCGATATCGATCCTGATGTAGTCGAAGCAGCAGCACTGTCTCATGATTTGGGACATCCACCTTTTGGTCACACGGCGGAAGAAGAGTTAGATGCCTGTGCAATCAAAGCGGGTTTGGCTGATGGTTTTGAGGGGAATGCTCAGTCTTTCCGTATATTGACACGGTTGGCAATTCATCGCATTGATTATTATGGTTTGAATTTAACTAGAGCTACCCTAAATGCAATTTTAAAATATCCTTGGTTGCGATCGCCAGATAAGCAATCGAAAAAACACTGCAAGTATTCTATATATAATTTAGATCGGGAAGCTTTTCAATTCGCTAAACCAGAATTAAATGAGTTCCAATCAATCGAAGCTAGCATCATGGACTTTGCTGACGATATTACCTACAGCGTTCATGACTTAGAAGACTTTTATTTAGCTGGTTTAATTCCCCTGGAGTTATTGGCAACAGATTGGGATGAACTAGATCGCTTCACCACAGAGTGGTTGCGGGAATCACCCGAAAATCTTGTGGCAAGGGCAGTCAAGGCTAATCCTCATCGGTTTCAAAACTTTTTGGATGCTACTTATAACCTTAAAGGACAATATCGCCCTGGCTCTTTTGAACAAAAAGCCCAAATTAAACGAATTAGCTCACAATTAATTCAAACCTATATCCATTCAGTACAGTTAAGCACTAAATACGGCGATCGCGGCTATTTAAAATACAATCGTAACCGAGAAGAAGAACTCAAGTTTCTGCAGCGAATTGTATGGTCTTATGTAATTTCTAATCCCCGTTTAGCTACCCAAAGATACGGGCAAAAAAGAATTATTAGAACCTTATTTGAAATTTATTTAGAAGCTATTCGCGATCGCGATTTAAGCTTTATTCCTGCTCGTTTTGTCAAAGAATTTTTAGAAATTGAAGAAAATTCTCATAGCACAACCCAAGTTACTCAGGAAAAAACCCGCATGGCAGTAGATATTGTCGCAGGATTGAGTGAAGCAGAAGCAGTAGTTCAATATCGTCGTCTTATAGGCATTAGTCAAGGCTCTTTTCTCGATAATTGGAATTGATTTCAATAGCTTGGCTTGATTCCCCCAAAAAATAAAATAATCATCTGGGGACTAAAGCTGATTTCTGCTTTACAAAAATTTAATATTGCCGACATAATATCCGCAAAAATTGGTAACGTTTTTGTAGCAAGACAGAATGTAAGCTTGTGTGTTAATAGCACCAAAGCATTAAAACTACAGGAGCGATCGTCACAATGTCCGATGAATTGACTGCTGCTCAATATGCCTTAAACCAAACCTTACCAGAAGTCAGAGAAATATTAAGTAGCTTTATCTCCGACTCTAGTTTTAATAATCAGGTTAGTTTAGCTTTTAGTTTGTCTTTAGCAAAGGACAGTAATTACGCTCAAGAAATTCTTAGTCAATGGTTAGCAGGAGAAGCCATATTACCAAAAATAGAAATCATTTCCAGTAGTTCGATTAATGATGCTTTGGGCGCATACGCTGCCGAAACTAATACTATTTATTTATCCCAAGAATTTTTAATTCAAAGCCAAGATAATCCTGATGCGGTTAGGAATGTACTACTAGAAGAATTAGGACACGCTTTTTCTCATCAATTAAACCCAGAAGATACACCAGGAGACAAAGGAGCAATTTTTAGCTTATTAGTTCAAGATAGAGCGATCGCTCCCGAAATTTTAGCAAAATTACAAACCGAAGATGACATCGTTACTGTGACTCTAAACAACCAAGATCTTCAGATCGAACAGGCAGAAGCAGGCATAAATCCCGCTTTCGATCTAATTGGACTAACAGATTTACGCAACGATCCTAATTTTGCCGATATCGACGGTACTGGTTTTGATGTTGTCATTATTGACAGTGGTTTAGATCGTACTCATCCTTTATTAGATGATAATTACAGGTTTGGAATAGATTATATAGATGGAGACAACAATCCTAATGATTTAGTCGATCATGGAACTCATGTATCGGGTATTATCGGTGCGGAAGATAAAAATATTGGAGTTGCGCCAGACGTTGGTTTAATTGGATTAAAGGTTGGTGATAGTCGCCAATTGAATGGTTCAGTAATCAATGAAGCCTTGCAACAGGTACTTGATGAAGTAACAAATCCTGATTCAGAATCTAATATCGTTGCCGTAAATTTATCTTTTGGGAACGGTTTTTATACTTTACCCGATCAACCCAACTCCCTAATTGAGAATGAACGTCGTCGTATAATCAGAGATTTAGAAGCAGCAGGTGTTGTTGTTGTGGCTGCTGCTGGTAATAATTACAGAGGCAAACCCAATAGCGAGGGAAATATTTTAGATTCGACAGGAAATCTGCTCGATCCCAATCAAGAACCAAACTTAAATACACCAGCAATTTACAGTACGATCGCAGTTGGTGCAGTTTGGCAAAATAACCTAGATGTATTTGGAGACTATAGTAATTTACAAATACCAGGAGAAGATCGTATTGCTGTATTTAGCCAGCGTTTGAATACAGATAACTTTATTTTTGCTCCTGGAGTTCAAATTAACAGTACCAATCCAACTAATTTTGGTGGGAATACTATTTCTCAAAATGGTACAAGTCAAGCATCACCTCACGTTGCAGGTGCGGTAGCTTTATTACAAGAGATCGCTGCTAGATATGGCGTAAGACTTCGCCCAGAACAAGTAAGAGATTACCTCATTAATAACGCCGACACAATTGTAGATGGAGATGATGAAGAGGATATAGTTAACAATACTGGTTTTTCCTATCCTCGTATTAATATACATCAGTCGGCGATCGCACTCAGGGAGGATCTAGAAAATAACTCTCTTCCTCCAGATCCTACTCCTGGGGATACTAATAATGCTCCTAATGACATCATTGATGGTGCGATCGATGTTACTCTAGGGAGCGATCGCGAACCACTGATTTTTCCTGGAATTCTTGGTCAGGATCGTGGGGAAATAGTAACTTTGGCTGATGTAGATCTATATCGTCTTACTACTCCTGATAACGGCATACTTCAAATCGATATTGATACACCCTATCAAACTGATTTCCCAGATTCTTATCTCAGACTTTTTGACGAAAATGGAGAGGAGTTATTTTTTACCGATACTGAACAACTTGTAGCTAGTGACGACGATCTTGCACCAGGAGAAGTCGAAGGAACACTTGAATCTACAGGAGAAATTGTCATTCTCAACGATGGAGATACAACTAATATAGTTGACGGCATTACAGACGAAGATGGTAATTATCAACCTGGCAACTATGGACACTCTACAGATAGTTACTTGAGTTTTAGAGCTGAAAGAGGAGTAACTTATTATATCGGTGTATCGGACTTTTCTAATCAGGCATACGATCCGACAATTCTTAATAACCTTTCTGCATCTGACGAAGGCGGACAATATGAACTAATCGCTACTTTCATTAACGATGATGCCGACGGTAGCATTACTCAGGTGACGGCTAATACTGCTTTACCCACAACTGGTTTAAGAGCTTCTATTGGTAACGATGGCGAGTCGGAGATAGGAGATAAGGATGTTGATTTCTATCGCCTTAATTCGCCTACGGCAGGTATTTTAGAAATTGACATCGATTCTGAAAGCGAAGCATCAATTACCGATTCCGTTGATTCAGTAGTAGTATTGTTTGATGCTAATGGTAACCAAATTGGTTTAAATGACGATACCGATACCATAGATTCTCGACTGCGCTTTCAAATTGAAGCTAATACAGATTATTATGCGGCGGTAACTGGTTTTGGTAACCAAGATTTTGCTCCTTTTGCCCTAGGAAGTGGTTCAGGGGGAGATACTGGGGAATATATTTTTAATAGCCGTTTATTATCATTAAACGCGGTAACTAACATTAGCAATAACACCATTAATAGCGATCTGGTTCGCGATATAGTTATAGGCGACACAATTTCAGGACGTATTGGCGAAGACGGTGGTTATATTATTGGTGCTACAGATGTAGATATTTATCGTTTTGTAGCTGCTAATGATGATACGATCAATATTCGCGTTGGTGCTAATCAAGAGTTTAGCGCCGATACTGTTTTACGCTTATTTGATGCTAATGGTAATGAGATTGCTTTCAATGATGACGAAAATTCTTTGACTAGAAGTAGTTTTCTAGAAGTAGAAGTTCAAGCTGGTACTGAATACTATATTGGCATTAATGGCTTTAGTCAGGAGGCGGGTAACTACGATCCTCTAACTGGATTAGATGCATCACCAGGTAGTCAAGGAGAGTATACTCTTTCTATTGGCAATATTGAGCAGTTCAATCAAGAGCCAATCGAGTTACCAGATCGAGCAAATAGCAATTCAAATTCTAGTTTAGCTGTATATCGCTTTTTTCGACCCGATATAGGAGTTCATTTTTATACAGCTAGCCCAACAGAAAGAGATGCAGTTTTAGATTTAGCCAATTTTAATTTTGAAGGCGCTTCTTATCAATCTGTAGATCCTTTAACTGGTTCTCCTGTAGCTACGCCAGTTTATCGTTTTCTCAATCAAGATACAGGAGTGCATCTTTATACAGCTTCTGAAATAGAAAGAGATGGGGTTTCTGAGTTATCCAACTATACCTTTGAGGGAGAAGCCTTCTATGCCTATGCAGAAGCGGTAGAAGGTTCAATTCCCATTCATCGTTTTTATAATCCCATTATTGATGCTCATTTTTATACACCTTCGGAAACAGAAAGGGAAGCTGTAGAGACTGGGTTACCCAATTATGAATATGAGAGTGTTGCTTATTATGCTGTGCCTTCAGAATAAAACTGATCTCTCGATCAATCTGTGAAGATCGAGAATAAAAATTGTTAGGGATGTTTCATTTTCCTGAGGAATTACTGCAACATGACTGGCAATTTCTAAAGTATCAGCTTGGCGATAAGAATCAGGAATGAGGCGGATTTGTCCTAGAGGAACATCACTTATACTAGGAGCTTCTGCTACCATAATCCCTAAAGGTTCTCCTGTAACATTTTTACTAATAATAAAATAGCCTGTTGCTTGTAATGCTTCGTTTTGGCTAGTTTTAAATAGTTTTTGGTGTAAATTAATAACTGCTACTTCTTGTTCCCCTAGATGGGTTAAATTGACATAGCTTAAACCACTACCATGAACTTCGTTATGCTTCACAACTTTTTGTACCTGTAAAATAGGTAAGGCCAAAGTTATTTTACCCACTTTAAAGATTAAAAGTTTAATTAGAGAATTATTGTTATCTGATATTTTTACTGAATTAGGATTAGTTGCTAAGTTATTCATTATTTATATTTTTACATTTTGTTAGTAACATCTAGTGATTCTCATATCTATGAGTTAGAGTCTATATTTTGCTATTAATCAATAGAATGGATAAAACTACTAATAAAACTCATTACTTTAGCCTGCATTTTGCATAAATTTTTCTATATCTTTTAAAAATTTATCTTCAACATAAGGTTTAGTAAAATATCCATTAGCTCCTAAACTTGTGGCTAATGAGCGATGTTTGTCGCTACTACGAGAAGCAAGCATCACGACAGGTATTTTAGTTAATTGTGATTCTTGTCGACGATTAGTTAAAAATTCAAAGCCATCCATGTTGGGCATTTCTACATCGCAAATAACTAAATTAGTTTGTAAATTATTTTTGAGTAATTCTAAACCTTCGCGTCCGTCTCTTCCCTGTAAGATACGATAACCTTTTCTTTCTAGACTAAGGGCTAAAGTACGTCTCAAAGCAGAAGAATCGTCAATAACTAAGATAGTTTTAGTTTTGATAGCTTGGGAATTATTAATAGAATTACTATTCTTTTCTAATAATTTTTTAACTTCAGCTACGAACTCTTGTTCAATATAAGGTTTAGTAAAATATCCATTAGCTCCTAGTTGAATTGCCAAATTATGATGTTTTGCTCCGCTACGAGAAGTCAACATAATTGTCGGAATTTTGGATAAACTAGAGTCTCGACGGCGCATACCCAAAAACTCAAAACCATTCATAGTAGGCATTTCAATATCGCAAATAATCAAGTCAAGATCTGGATTTTGTTTAAATCCATCTAGTGCATCTTTGCCGTCTTTTTTCTGAATGACTCGATAACCTTGTTTTTCCAAGGTTAATGCCATAGTGCGCCGTAAAGCAGTAGAATCATCAACTACCATAATAGTTTTGAGATTAGTAGTTTTGTTGCTCAGGGAAACTTCATCAATTAGTTGCTCACTGGCGATCGCTTTTTCCTCTACAGTTGATTCTAAATCCGAATCCTTGGACTCTTGTAACTCTAAGGGGAGATTGGCTGCGAAGGTAGGCAGATCGATTTCTTCACCTAAAATCGTACTGATTAAGGCTGCACCATCAAAAGCAGGAATCAGACTACCGTCACTGAGAATAGTACAACCATAAGTATAAGGTGGTGCGGCGATCGCTTTTCCATAGGGTTTAATTACTAACTCTTGCTCACTAATCAAATTAACAACTTCCAGAGCAAATAATTGTTGTCCTCGTCGCAACAACAACAATGGTGCTGACCAATCTTCGGGAGGAGCAATTGTTTTAAAAGCTTTGCTAGTAGAATCAAGCTCAGGAATTGGGCAATTGTACTCTAATATTTCTGGCAAAGGATAAACGGGAATCAGCTTTTGGTGTAAACATAAAAACTTCTGATTACCAGAAAATTTAATTTGTTCTTGGGTAGGAATAATAATTTCTTCTATACTGTCAGAAGGAATTGCAAAGGCGGTTGAACTTAAGGAACAAACTAATAATTTGGCGATAGTTAAAGTTAAAGGTAAGCGGAGAGTAAATGTAGAACCCTTACCAGGAGTAGAAATAACAGTAATTTTTCCCTTGAGAGTTTCAATTTGAGAGCGCACTATATTCATTCCTACGCCTCTACCAGATATTTCACTAACTTTACTCGCAGTAGAAAAACCAGGTTCAAAAATTAGCTCAAACAATCTTTCTTTGCTGGCTGTTGCTGCTTCTTGAGGAGAAATGAGACCTTTTTCCAGTGCCTTTTGCCTGATTTTCGCTATATCTAAGCCTTTACCATCATCTTTAACCTCAATTACGGTTTGATTACCTTGATAATAAGCATGAATTTCAATTGATCCTCTTGCAGATTTACCCTGTTTAGTACGAATCTCTGGTTCTTCAATCCCATGATCAAAACCATTACGTAATAAATGCAGCAAGGGATCGGATAATTTTTCTAGTACTGCTTTGTCTACCAATACTCCAGTACCAGTTAACTTGAGATCTACTGGTTTTTGATATTTATGAGATAAATCCCTTAAAGTACGCGGAAAACGCTGCAAAATCTGGTCTAGGGGAAGCATTCTCACCCACATTAGCTCATCACGCATTTGACTTAACATTTGGCGTTGAGTATTAATTGTGCGATCGGATTGCTTAGCGAAAATAGTTATATCATCAACACTTTCTTCTAGCTGTACTATTTCTTCTAATACTTCTTGTAATGAGGAATAGATAATACTATAGCTATCCATTTCTAGGGAATCAAATTCGGTTGATTCGTCAGTAATATTATGAGTTGAGTAGGATTCATTATGATTGGATGGAGATACTTCGGTGGTTGAACTAGATAAACTATTGGAGTCTTGTTCTAAAAGTATCTTGTCTGATATTTCTCGTAGCTTTTGAGTAACTTCTCGGAAGCGGAAAAATTTCTGTACTAGATCTGATACATTTTCCTGTAACTGTTGATTTTGTAGAGAAAGACTATTACGGTTGATTGTCAATTCCCCTATTAAGTTATTCATTCTTTCCAAGCGGTCTAAATCGACTCTGACAGACAATTTAGCAGTAGTTTTTGCTTGAGGTTTAGCCGTTTTTGGTGTTTCTGCTGGTTGAGAAGCTTGGGGTTGAGATTGTTGAGTGGGAGTTGTTTCAACAGGTAAAGATAAAGAAGAGGGCAAATTTTCCACCCTGGGAAGACTGGCAAAAAGTTCTTCAATTGATTCAACTGCTGCTTCTATATTTTCGGCTTGGCATTGTTCGCCATCTTGATCTAATGTTTGTTTATTAGAACTACTATCACTGTCAGGGCCTAAATTATCTAGAGTTTCGGCTACAGCAGGTTCATCGGGGATTGTGCCAAAAATATCTTCTAAATTGGCATCGTCAGTTGATTCTGTAGCCTCCCCAGCCACTTCGGCTACAGCAGGTTCATCGGGGATTGTGCCAAAAATATCATCGAGATTGACATCAGTTGATTCTGTAGCCTCCTCAGCCACGTCAGCCACAGCAGGTTCATCGGGAAGTGTGCCAAAGATATCATCAAGATTGGCATCATCAGTTGATTCTGTAGCCTCCTCAGCCACGTCAGCCACAGCAGGTTCATCGGGGATTGTGCCAAAGATATCTTCTGCTAGAGGCTCTACGGCTGTTTCTGAAGACCATAAATTATCTTGATCTTCCACAACAATTTCATCAAAAGCAATAGTTGTCTCTGTATTGCTAGAGAATGCTTCTTCTGTAGTTGTAGATTGAGCTAATTCTCTTAAAGCGGGAGATACTTCACCACCCTGCTCGCGATCGCCTGCTAAAACTTGCTCTGTTGCTATGGTACAATCAGCGACTGTTGCCCTAATTATCTCGACAGCGCGATCGCGATTTTGAGCCAAAGCTGTTTGAGCAGTTTGAATAATGTCGCTAAAGCCAGGTAAATTAAATAACTCAGCAAAACCAGCAAACACTTCTAGCTGTGCTTCTAATTCTGCTGCTGGATCATAATTCGCGGGATTGCTTTCTACCTTGCTCAAATGCTCTAAAGCTTGAACCACGTCCACCTCAAAAATTGAGGAGACAATATCAACTCCTAGATCTGTCGCACTAGGAATATAATTATCAGAATTTTTTAGAGCCTCTTCAAGGCGTATTTCTAAAGCAGAAAAAACTGGTTCGGCAGTCAACAGCGCCGCTTCTTCATCAAACGAACCCTGTTCGATTTGTTCGGTTAAAGGATTACGCAGACAATCGTACCCTTGTAACAATAAATTTTCTAGTTCCGCATCAAACTCAACACTGTCACTATAAAGAGCTTTCAGAAAATCCTCCAGGCGATGTGACAATAGTTCAATCGCACCCAATTCTACGCTAGCCGCACCACCTTTAATAGAGTGAGCAGCCCGCATCAACTCATGTACCTTTGGTGTACTATGGTCTTGGCGGAGGTCAAGTAAACCTGCTTCTAGAACTTCCAAGAGTTCTAAAGCTTCTTCGATAAAAAATTGATACGCTTGATCGCGAATATCGGGGTTTAGTGACATGGTTTAGGTATGGCTTGCAATTTATTTAAGAGAGATTAAACTAAGTTTTAAATTTGCTGATGCCTGACTGAAGTTTTTCGGCGATCGCTGATAGTTGTTTGATCGAAGTCGAGACTTGGGTTGCTGATTGAGAATTATTCTCAGCGATCGCCGCTACGTTAATCATGGTTTGACCAACTTGGGTTGAAGTTTCCGATTGTAGTTGGGCAGCTTGTGTAATTGAGTCAACTAATTTACTGATTTCAGTACTAACTTGGCTCACCTGAGTTAAACTTTGCCGAGTTTCTTGTACTAATTCATTGCCCAAATTGATTTGCTCTGTTCCCTTATTCATTGCTTCAAGCACTTCGGTAGTTTCTAGTTGAATTTTGCTGACTAAAGTCTCAATTTCAGCTGTGGATTCAGCTGATTGAGTTGCCAAAGATCTAACCTCGTCAGCAATCACCGCGAAACCCTTGCCTTGTTCTCCCGCCCTTGCTGCTTCAATGGAAGCTTTGAGAGCTAATAAGTGAGTTTGAGCCGCAAAACGACTAATCAGATTAACTGCTTGAGAAATTTCTTGAGAAGATTCTCCTAACTTTTGAGCTTTAATGGCAGTTTCGGTTACGGTAGTTTGAACTGCATCAATTTCGATAATAGTCTGGTTTATTGCCTTGTCTCCACTGTCAAGAGTTACATTAGCCTGTTGGACAAAATTCTCTGCTTGAACCGCATAAGTTGAAACAAGATTAATCGACTCATTCATAGCATTTACTTTTTGTAACATTCGAGAAATCTCTTCTGCTTGAGTAACGGTTTTTTGTGCTAATGCTTGAATCGCAACATCATTGTCTAAAGTATTGGTTTGAACTTCAATTGCTGCTGCTTTGGTTTGATTTACCAGTTTGTGGAGGCTTTCAATGGTTGAGTTATAGGAATCGGCAATTGTCCCGATCTCATCTTCGGTAACTTTGGCTCGAATAGTTAAATCTCCTTCAGAAACTTCGTACACCTCTTGCAATAAACTTAAAGCTCGTCTTTGAATTTCTTCTTTAGCTGCTTTTTCTTTAATTTCCGCTAATTTTTGTTGTTCCAGGAACTCTAGACGAGTAACGGCAAAGCCAATTTGGTTGGCGATCTGAATAATAAATTCTACTTCCTCATCTAGCCAAGGGCGGTGGTTAGAACATTGATGGACAATTAGTAATCCATCTAGCCGACTTTCTACTACTACTGGAGCAATTAAACTGGCTTGGACTTCTAAAGACTGTAATTTCTCTCGATGAGACGAAGTAAGATCTGCTTGATTAAGATCGTTAATTATTTGAACTTGAAGATCACCCTGTTGATGTTTAGTGAAATATTGGGCAACTAAATCAGGATTTAAAATCTCTGTATCTTGGGTGGGTATAAAACCTTCAGAGATAGATTCGGCAATAACTATACCTGCTGTATTGTTCTCGAACTGATAGTAAATAACCCTGTTTGCTCTCAAAGTTTGGTAGCTTTCTGTCACAGCAATATGCAAAATTTCTGCTTGGTCAACAGCGATCGCTAATTGCAGGGTGATATTTTTAATCGCTTCTGATTGTTGAGTTAATAAAGCTTGAGTTTCTACAAAATCAGATAATTGAATTGCCATGCGATTGATATTATCTCCCAACTGAGCAATTTCATCTGCTCCCGTGATTTGCAGACGAGTATCAAGATTTCCTCTACCAATTTCTTGTACGGCGTTAGCTGCCAATAAAATAGGGCGCAGCAGCCGATTAGCCAGAGAATAGGCGCTTGCTCCAACTCCTAAAGCAATAATTCCTGTTCCTAAGAGAAATATCTGACGTAGTTGTCTTTGTGGCGCAAATACAATTTGCTTATCTTGAGTAGTGATCGTACTCCAGCCTAAGTTGGGCAATGATTGGCGAAATTCATCTTGAAAATCACTAAATGGCACATAAGAGATTAGTAAGTTCTCGGCAATTTTAGTATCTTTTTGATTGGATTGTTTTAGTGCTGGGTAAATATCAAAGCGGGAGTTAGCTGGTTGAACTTTATTGTCTAAATTTAAAATAGTCTCAAAATCTTGTCGAGCCGAAGCAGCAAAAATTGCGCCTTGATTGTCCAACAAATAATTTTTCTCACTACCACTAGCTAAAATTACGTCTCGTAAATACTTGACGGGCATCCTGGCTCGAAGTACGCCGATAGTTTTACCTGTAACAGTATCTTTGATTGGTGAAGCTAAGTAAACAGCAGAAATTCCTGAACTTTGAGAAACTATCGGCTGAGTAAGAACAGCACCGTTAGTTTTGAGAGCCTCTTGGAAATAACTGCGAGTTTTATGATTGGGTAAAGGCTCTCCCTTAGACTGAGCAATGACGTTCCCATTAAGATCGAAAGCGGCAATACTGTCATAAATTGTATATGCCTCAATAAATCGATCTAAAGCTGCGCCTTTGTCTTGGATTGTAGTTTGCGATCGCAACTTGGGATTAGTCAAAATACTCAAATTAGCCATAATCTGAATATCTCCATAGCGTTCGCGCATATAAAACGCTACTTTATCTGCTACTTCTGTTGCAGTTGCTTGCTTGGCGGCAAAAATTTCTCGGACAATAGATTTATTAGCAAAGTAATAAGCAATAGAACCCAATGCTACAGTAGGAATTGTCCCAATAGCGATCGCTAAAATTGTGGTTTTAAAACGAATACTTTTTTGTTGCCACCAAGATGAAGAGGGTATTAATTCCCCTTTGGGAGATAAGGTTTGGTTTAAAGATAATTCTAAGTAGCTATCGAGAGAAGAAGTCTTCGTCATGGAAAAAGTCTCATTACAATTATGAGTAAATTAGTTTTGACATCAAATCTAATAATTTAATTAGCTGACTTTAAACTTAGCTACGCTATTTTGTAGCTGTTGTGCCACGGTTAGTAAATCTTTGAAAGATGCTGATACTTCCCCCGCCTCGGTAGCAGTTTTGTTAGAGATCGCCGCAACTTGCATCATAGTTTGACTGACAACTTCCGAGTCTTGAGATTGCTCCACTGTGGCAGCGGCAATCGCCGTAACTAATTGATTGATTTCTTGGCTAGCATCAGCAATTTGAAATAGGGAATTACGGGTAGTATCTACTAATTTCGTCCCTGAAACCACCTGTTCTGTACCCGATTCCATTGCGGCAACTACTTCATTGGTTTCCGACTGAATTTCTGCCACTAAAGCCTCGATTTCTGCCGTTGCTTCAGCCGATTGTCGTGCCAGCGATCGCACCTCGTCGGCAACTACGGCAAAACCTCGTCCTTCTTCTCCTGCATGAGCCGCCTCAATCGAAGCATTGAGAGCTAACAAATTAGTTTGATCGGCAAAGTTACTAATTACGTTAACCACCTTAGAAATTTTTTGTGATGACTCTCCCAAACGTTTAACTTTTTTGGCTGTTGCGGCAACTGTATCGCGTATTTCTTGGAAACCCATAACTGTCTGATTCATGGCATCGTCCCCAGCTTTAACTGTTTCAGCCGCTTTTAACACTGCTACCTCTGCGGCTTTAGCATTATTAGCTACAGCTTGAATTGAGTTGGTAATTCCTTGAATCCGTTGTAGTGCCGCATTAATTTCTTTAGTTTGTGCTGATGCGTCTGTAGATAATTCTTGAATCGATAAATCTTTGTCACTGGTAGTCGTCGATACCAAACTAGCAGCAGTTTGTACCTGAGCTACTAATTTTCGCAGACTTTCAATAGTCGCGTTATAAGAGTCGCCAATTGTACCAATTTCATCTTCTTGTACTTTAACGCGAACAGTTAAGTCCCCCTGACTAACAGGATCTACCTCCATTAATAACTCTAATGCCCGACGTTGGAGGTTTTCTCTGGCAGATTTTTCTTGTTGCTGTGCTAATTGTTGTTTTTCTATTAATTCTACTTTTTCTATTGCATTGCCTACCTGGGATGCTATCTGAGCCAGTAAATTGATTTCATCCTGTTGCCAAGCTCTCGGCTCATTACATTGATGAGCAATTAATAGACCAACTAATTTATCGCTAATCACTACTGGAGTAATCAAGCTAGCAATCACGGCAAAAGGTTCTAACATCTTGAGATGACAATCATTTAATCCCGCTTGATAAATATTGGCGATCGCTTTAGTCTCTCCTTGCTGATATTTTTCTGCGTATCCTTCGGCAAAACAAGGATCGTCAATTTCGGCACCCAAAGCAGTAGGAAATTTATCATCTACCGATTCAGCAATTACTTTCCCTTGCCACTGGGTATCAAAACGGTGATAAATAACTCGATCTGTTTTTAGTACGCTCCTGCTACTTTCTACCGCAATTTGGAGAATTCCTGAGATATCATCTGCTTGAGAAATATCTAGAGCGATTTCTTTGAGTAAACGAGAACGTTGCGCATCTTGTTTGAGACGAGCTTCATTAATTTCAATCGAATCTGCCAGAATATTAAAAGTAGTGCCTAATAATCCCACTTCATCGGTAGTGTTAACGGCAGCTCTTACTTTTAGATTACCTTCAGAAAAATTTTGAGCCACTTGTTGCAGTGTTTGAATTGGTTCGGCGATCGCTTTGGCTAAAATTTTACTCAAAGCTATGATCAAAATTAAAATAACTATTGATAAAACCGTCTGAGCCAGCAAACTACTTTGAATTACACTGTTGATTGAGCTAAGAGGACTACCATAAACTAAAACTGCTATCGGTTGCCCATTGTTATTAGCGATCGCTTGGGCTGCCAAAGCATACTTTTTGCCGTTTATTTTACCTATTTGGTTAATTTTTCCGCCATTATTAGCGATCGCTAATTCGAGAATTTTATTATTAGCTAGAGGAACATTAGCATTTACTTGTCCACCAGAATTAGTAAAAGATGTTGATAAGGCAAACTCTCCGTTAAGTTGACGTAAATAAACTGCGCTATAGCTTTGTTTGTTGGTAAAAGCAGCAACTGTTTGTTCTACAATTGGTAACTTGCCATTAACAATATCACCAGATAATAAAACTCCAATAACTTGACCTTTATCATTATTAAATACAGGAGTTGCTGTGTAGCGAATGAGAGCATCTGCTCCTTTAAAATCTTTTGGCAGAGGAGGTTTTTCTGCCTCTAGTTCCTGCCAAGTGACAATTTGACTTGTTTTAATTTGTCGAGGATTTTGCAGTACCTTACTAATCAAACCATTGGGGTCAAAAGTCTGTCCAGCACGATTAGAATTGGCATTGACAATAATTTTTTTATCTTTACCAACTAAAGTAGCATACTCAATATTACGAGCTTTAATTTCGTTTTGCAGAATCTTGGTTACTTGTTGTCTTACAGCTTGGGAAACAGATTTACCTTGGGCAACAGTATCAGCTGCGGCAATGATTGCTGAGTTATCAGATTGTCCTCGAAAACCAAATCCCATTTGGTCAATTTTGAGATTATATTCAATATTAGTAACGGCTAGGTTTGATTCAGTTTCCTGTAACAATTGATTTTTCAAAGTTCCGTAGAGAATTAATCCCCCTGTACCCAAAACCAACATTAATCCACCAAAGCTAAACCAAGGAATTAGAGCAGTTTTGCGACTGATTGGTAAATTATAAAGTTGGCGTAATAAGGGTAATTTTGCGGCTGGAGAATTTATGTTTGTATTAATCTGAACCCGATCGTATTCTTGATTATTAGCTTGAGGCAAATTATTCATAAAAAACTCAGACTAGCTAGGTAATAAGTTCAACTATTGATAAATATTGATAAATATATAAACTTGAAAAAGGTCTGATTTTAAATATATATTTTAAAGATATAAGATAAATAGAATTGATAAATATATTGACTAATTAGCTAGTCCAAGTTTTTGGCATAGCAGTAATAATTGCTTGTCCATCAAGAACGAGAATCATGTCATTTTCTGGTTTAAGCCAATATCCCCGCAAAAAAGGAGCAAGCTGTAATGTCACTGTCGATCTTGGTGGAGATTGAATTGTAGCGGTGTCACACAATTCTATATCTTCTACACGAGAAACAACTAAACCAAGATGAATATTTTGCTCAATATTATTAATCTTAGTTTTATTTTTTTCTTTATTAGGAGATAAAACAATTGCTGTATAATTTGAATAATTTATCCCTTGTTGATGCCAAGAATCAAAACCGAGCAAATGTCCTAAATCTACCATCCAGAGAATATCTCCTCGCCAATTATATACACCCATCACCCAAGAAGGCATTTGAGAAATTGGAACAATTTGACCAAATTTAATTTTTAAGACTTCAGTAATTTGCTTAATGGGAAGCATTACCTTAGTATTAGAATTAAGCAAAAATCTTAAGAATTGCTCCTTTTCTGTCTGACTTACCAACTCTGTATCACTAGTTAATAAGTTTGACTGTGAAAATAGGTCGGACACAATAATAAATTATCCTGAGTATATTTTTAGTAAGTTGCCTATCTTAGGCAAAAAAATTGCATCAAGAGATTAATTCCTTAACTTTACGCACTAATTCTTCCTGATCTATTGGTTTGGGAATGTAGGCATCTGCTCCCTGTTTCATGCCCCAAAACCTATCCATTTCAGTACCTTTAGTAGAACAAAGAATAATGGGAATTTTATTAGTATTTTCTGAACCTTTTAGTTCTCGACAAATCTCAAACCCACTACGTCCAGGCAACACTACATCCAAGACAATTAAATCAGGAGAATTTTGCTCTATTTTTTCTAGAGCTTCCTCACCACTAAGGGCAACAGATACATTAATCCCGACTTCTTTTAAACAGCCAGTAATAATCGATCTTTCAGTAGCGGAATCATCAACAATCAGTGTGTATCCCATAATAATTATGACCTCAATCTATAATTAACTTGAATTTTCCGATGTTGTTTTATCATTTAAATCAAAATTATTGATATTTGAGCTAGCAATATTTATAGTTCCCTTTAAAAGCCACAAATTAACAATTAACTTAAAAAGTTTTGGGCTTTGATTAATCAAGGTAATAAATATTGAAAATAAATAAAAGATAAATAATTATATTTTTGGCTTTTGAGTCACATACTTATTAATAGTGGCTAACACTTGTTTAGAATCAGCTGGTTTAGCCAAAAAATCCGTTGAACCTACCATCCTTGCCCGAACACGGTCAACAATGCCATCATTTCCTGTAAGAATTACGATGGGAGTAGTTTTAAAGAAAGAAAGCTTACGCAACTGTGAGCAAATTTCATATCCGTTGGTGTTGGGCATGACTAGATCTAAGAAAATTAAATCTGGTTTACGACTTAGCAATACGGCGATCGCTCTTAAACCATCCATCTCGCTGACAAACTGATATCCTGCTTCTGTAATAATCCTCTCCATCGTCTGACAAATAATCGGGCTATCATCAATACAGCCAACAGTTATACGACGGGGAGTTTTGGTTTTAAAGAGCTTTTGTGCAATAGGAGTTGATGCAGGAGGAGGAATATCACTAATGGGGGTTAACTGCACTAAACCTAATTGAATATATGGCAACAAAGAGCGAGTTACAGTAACTACATCTCTCTTCATGCGAACACTCAAATCCCGCAAAGTCTGCTTACCATCTAGCAATTGAGTGAGATTTTGATAGACTTGAGTCGAAGTCTTTTTTTGTAAGGCTTCTGGCTGGCGAATAATCGGTGCCATATCAGGAGAGCGATCGGCAACTTTTGCTTCTTGCCAAGCAGAGTAGAGTTTATTTGCTTCTCTAATTACCTGTTCAGCATCAATTAAGATTAGTCTGGTGGTTAGTAAGTTATCTTGAATTGGTTCACAAGTAACTTCCATTGCTTGGGTTATATCAAACAATATTTCGACTACACTAGCCTTAATTACTCTTGTAGCTTGTTCACTACTAATTTTTTTTTGATCGATCCAAAAAGATAATAATTGATATTCCCAAGATATTCTTAACTCCCCTTTAGCAATATCGGCTAAAGCTAGTTGAATTTCTTCTACATGAGATAGTCTTTCAGGACAATATGCAACAACGTGTCTTCTCCATCTTCTGACAGGATGCACGCCTCCGCTGGCATACACAATACGACCTAAGTACAGGTAAAATATCCACGTATGGTCTTGAGTATCGGAGATAGCCAACTGACCACTAAACCGAGCTTCTTTAAAAGATTCAAACAGCTCAATTTGTTTGGCAGCTGTAAATTGTTGAATATGAGTCCGAGTATGACTAATTCCATTTTTGGCAGTCGTCATTACAAACTTCCTCTTACAAAAACAATCGCAGGTTGTTAATATTCGGTATATTTTGTATTTGTCAACATTACACTGTCCCTTGCCCTCGAATGAGGGTAAAAGCGATGCAGCGAGTTGCGAGGGAAACCCCCTTGTCTAAGCTTAGACAAGAGACGCACACAGCGAAGCTGTGAAAGTCGTCGTAAGACGACGATCTGCGCGTTCGCGCTGCTGCGTCACCTGCGGGCGCACTTTATAAACCCTGCGCGACTGCATCAAGATATAACAGTGCCTGTGTTGACAAGGGGAGGACACGATGCTAGAACCTGTGTCTGGCATTTCGGCCGTCCATGCTGTCTTCCGAATTCATTTCGGAAGCTTGAATGCCCCGCCGCGGAACGCGGTCAATTAATGACAATGAACCTAATGCTGCGATACAAGTTGATTAATCAACCTTAATATTTATAGTTCCCTAAAAGTCAATAATATTAACAGGTGACAATTTTTTTTTATGAGCTATTTAAATGGTTGATTTAATTAACTGCTTTGGATTTAAGACAAACAAGATGGGAATCTCTTCTATGTTAGTTATTTTATTGTCTACACATTGAAAATTATATTTGTCTAGTTCAGTTGTCGTTAAAGCCTGGAAATCAGATTGTTTTACTTTATACATTACTGGCTGAGAATTTAGTGGTAAACCAATTACTAATTCTGTTTCTTGCTGGAGAATTGCCACATAATAAAACAAGCTATGTTTGATTGATTCTGATGACTTTAATAAGCTTAAATTAGTATTGATCTCAGAAGTCAACGGAGATGAATTACCAATGATATGTTGAGCAATATCAATCATTAGTAACTCTTGATTTTTATACTGATAAATATCAATCTTAGATTCACTCAGTTTACGATTAATTTGACTAATAGAGATAATTTTTTGAATTGCCAAAATTGGTAAAGCAAACCAGTGTTTGTCCAGCTTAAAAGCAATTATTGGTCGATCTGCTTTGGTCTTACTAATTGCCAAGCGTCGCGATTGTCGCCAGGTGGAAGTATTAAACATAAAATCAAACTACTCTAAACTTTAAAAGTACCGACTGAATTTTCTAAATTACGGGCAATTTTGACTGTTTCTTCCAAAGAATCGGATACTTCCTGGGAAGAATCAGAAGTTTTGAGGGACACTTGGGAAATTTCCTGCATTAATTGGGTAACTTTTTGAGAAGTTTGAGCTTGATCGATCGTAAAGTCAGAAATCGACTGTAACAATTGATCGATTTGGCGTGATACCACAACAATCTGATCCAGACTTTGCTTGGTATGTTCTACTAACTGTGTTCCTTCTACTACTTGAGCTGTACCAATTTCCATCGCCGCAACTACCTCTTGAGTTTCTTCTTGAATATTGTCAATAATTTCCTCAATTTCTTGGGTTGCTTCAGCAGATTTAATTGCTAGTTCTCCTACTTCTTCGGCTACTACCGCAAAACCTCTTCCTTCTTCCCCTGCGCGAGAAGCCTCAATACTAGCGTTAATTGCTAATAAATTAGTTTGCATAGCGATTTGATTAATCAAAGAAACTACCTTGGAGATTTCTTGAGAAGATTCTCCGAGACGTTTGACCTTTTTGGCAGTAGAAGCAACGGTTTCTCTAAGTTGCAAGATACTATTTACCGTCTGTTCCATTGCTTCACCCCCCGATTCTGCGGTTGAAGAAGCAGTACGAGATACGGTTGCGGCAGCTTGGGCATTTTTAGCAACTTCCTGGATGGAATTAGTCATATTCTCTACTGCATTAAGAGTCTGACTGATTTGAGTAGTCTGTTGATTTGCTGCTGCGGCTACTTGGCGGATAGCGGTTTCATTAGCACTTACTGAAGTATTAACCTGGGCAGTAGTGTTTTGTACTTGGGTAATAATGTCCCGCAAGCTTTCAATAATGGAATTAAAGAAATCTGCCACAATTCCAATTGAACCATCGGTAATCTCTGCACGTACTGTTAAGTTGCCATTGGCAGCTTCTTCAATACTCATCAAAAATTGCAACAGTTCTTGCTGTATATTCTGATTTTGCTGACGTTCCCGTTCTGCAAGTTCGATTTGATCCTGCATTTGTTTTTGGGATATTTGCTCTTGTGTTTGCAGCAATTTTTCAATTTTGCTGGCCATCTGGTTAATGTTTGTCCCCAGTTGAGCCAGTTCGTCTTGTCCTTCAATAGTTATATTGGTTTTAAATTCTCCTTGACCAATTTTTTGCACTGCTTCATTAATATCCAGTAAGGGACGAATTGCCCGATTTGCAAGGTAATAAGCAGTCACCCCTACTAAAATAGCTAGGGTACTTGTTCCCAGTAGTAGTGTCCAACCTAGCTGTCTAATAGATTTACCCAAGCGATCGTTAATCAATCTGTTTACCCGATCGGCTGATAGTTCGGTACGTCCAATCTGTTCCTGACTAATTTGCTTTTTTAAAGATTGATTCAAAATGCCATAGGCTAGTAATCCTAATGTTGCCAGAGGAATTACGCTAATGGCGATCGCCAGTATGGTAGCTTTGGTTTTAAGATTAAAAAAGGTATTAGTTCCTGGTTGTTGTTCTAGAGTAGTAGCAGAAGAAGACAAGTCTTTTGAGGATTCAGGATCTTGCTCAGGAGAGTAAGTTGGCGGGTCTAGTTCGGGTATATGATTGTTAATAGCCATAGTAAATATAAAGTTTAGATATAGAAGGAATTCTCGATAATAAAAATCTGCTTAACTTAGTTTCAGACAGAATGAAGCAAAGGAGAATTAATAATTGCTTCTGCATCCAAAACTAACCACCCTGTTTCTGCTGGTCTATAATAACCTTGGAGATAAGGGACTAAACTCTGCTTCACATTTCCCACAGGAGATTCAATTAATTCTGGTATAATACGGATAACTCCCTTAACTTGAGCTACAACTAGTCCTAAAGGAGTATTATCGAAGCGAATAATTGCCAGATTATATTGCTGTAGACTGCGATTAATCGGATTTTTGCCTAATATCTGCGCTAAGTCAGCTACCCAAATAATACGACTACGCTGATTGAGTAAACCCAAAAGACAATCAGGTAAATTAGGCATGGGAGTAATGCGCCGTGAGGAGAGGGTCAAAACTTCCTGAGCGTGTTGCATCGAAATCAGGGCTGGAGTAGTTGAATCTAGTTGAATTTGTAGATAAGGACTAGTGACTTGAGTCTCTGGCGAGTCAGAAATTGTCGTAATAGTAGTATTCATGAAGCAAAAAATTAGACTGATGACTTGGATGATTTACTGAGTAATTTTTTTGAGGGTAGCAATGAGGGTTTTTTCTTTAAATGGTTTACTAAAATAGTCTGTTGCTCCTAAAGTCATGGCTAGTTGGCGGTGTTTATCACCACTGCGAGAAGTCAACATAATTACAGGAAGATTTTTATACTGAGATTCAGCTTTTAAACGACTTAAGAAACCAAAGCCATCAAGACGAGGCATTTCAATATCACAAATTATCGCTTGGGGTGTAACTCCTGCTTTGATTTTTTCTAAAGCATCTTGTCCGTCTTTAGCTTGTTCCACCTGATAGTTAGCTTTTTCTAGGGTTAGAGCTAAGAAACGACGCACGTTAATCGAATCATCGATAATCATGATCGGTTTTTGAGGAAAAGCCAACGGAGTTAAAGTCAATTTTTTACTTGCTTCTAGGGCAACAGAAGATAATTGGGGGGCAGATATATCTGGTTTACCTTTAATCCAGTTAATTAAAGCAATTGCGTCTACTAGTGGTACAACTCGACCATCCCCTAAGACAATACAACCAGAAAAGCCAGGGGGGAAAGCAATATTTCCTTCCACTGAACGTACTGTGACTTCTTCTTCTTGCCAATAGCGATCTATTTGAATACCTACTAAATCTGAATCGTCCACAGCAACGATCAACACCGTTGGTTCGTCAATAGTTGGTTCAGTGTCTAGTTCATTGGCAGCATTGTAAGCAAAACTAGATAAGTGTAGCCATTGATTTAAACGAATGAGGGGAATGGTTAATTCTTCAGAAGTTAGAATTTCTTCACCCTCTTGGTTATGGCTCACCATCTGAGGATCTAACATGAACATTTCTTCAATCAAGCTAACAGGGAAAGCCATTAAGATACCGTTGCTTTCTACTAATAAAACTCGTTCGACAGAGAGACTAAAAGGGACTTTAATAATAAAATTTGTGCCTCTTCCCAATTTAGTATCTACCTGAATTGTGCCTTTGATTTGTTCAATATTAGTCCGCACAACGTCCATCCCCACTCCCCTTCCTGAGAGATCTGTAACTTGTTTGGCGGTACTAAAGCCTGGTTCAAAAATTAAATCTAGAAGTTCAGATTCACTAGCATAAGCCAAGTCTGCTTCATTAATACCCATCGCGATCGCTTTGGCTTTGACTTTCTCAATGTCGATGCCTCCTCCATCATCACTGATGGTAATTATGGTTTGGTTGCCACGATGAACCGCACTAATGTTAATTGAGCCTTGTTCTGGTTTATGGGCAGCTAGTCTTACCTCAGGAGATTCGATCCCATGATCGAAAGCGTTACGAAATAGATGTAGCAGGGGATCGTTAAGTACTTCTAAAACTGAGCGTTCTATTAAAGTAGAGCCACCGCGAATTTTGAGGTTAACTTTCTTGCCATACTGTATTTCTAAATCTCTTAGGGCGCGAGGAAAACGATTTAGCACATCGGATATCGGACGCATACGGACACGACTAATAGTAGTCTGCATCTGCTTAGTTGCCCGATCTAGCTGTTTGGCATTTTTGTCTGTGTCTTCCAGGTTCAGTTGGATATCTTGAGCTACTTCTTGCAGCTGAACCACTGTTTCCATTACTTCTTGGGAAAGTAAATGAATATCACTATAGCTATCCATTTCCAGACTATCGAAGTATTGCTGTGGCTGATGCTCTCGAGATGATGTGGCGATGCCTTCGGCTTGTGCCGCATAGTTTGGTGCTAGCTTAGTCCTTTGGACTTGCTCCGCAACCGCAATCGCTGGTGGAGCAATTTGTATATTTCTCTCATTAACCGCTGTTTGAGCGATCGCTTGGGTTGAGTTGGATTCGGGATTGGTATTTTCTATTGCTACTTTATCGTAAGCAATACGTAGCTTAAAGTTAGATTGTTCTAGGGTTTTGATTCGTTGACGTAGTAAACCAACTAAATTGTGTAGACTATTTAATCTTAAATTTAAGCCATTACGTTCGATGGCAATTTCCCCAAATAAGTCACTTAGTTGTTCTAGCTGTTTGACATCAACCCGAATTGTTTTAGTTTCTTCTTCCTTGGCTGCTGTATCGAGTTTTGTAGAAGATATAAAATTCTGTTCAACAGTTTGCTCCTCTTTGCTAACTAAAATATTGGTTGATTTATCAGTAGTAGTAGCCAGATCTTCTAGAGAAGTAAATAAATTTAGGGTTTCATCTTCGATATTCTCGGTTTCGATAATGCTGTCGATATCGGAAAAATCTAAGGCTTCATCAGATGCTAGTTCCAATTGAGCAGGGGGAGCTATGGGATCGGCTCGATTTGCTATTTCTTCTAGCTGAAGTGTATGGGGAATAACCTCGGCTTGACCAACTAAAATTAGTGCTTGCGATCGCCTCCAAGCTTGAATAGCGGCTTCGGCAATTGGGCGCGATTTTTCTGGGGTTTCTTCTAGATGAGTTATGGTAGATTGACATAGTTCAGCAAAAGCTGATAGTTCCAGCATTTCTCCCAAACCACTTAGTTCTTGAGCCGCGTTCAATAGTTCTTGAGTCAGACTATCTGGATCGGCATCAGCCAAAAGCGACTCTAGCTGGGAAAGCATCTCTTCTACTTCAGTTTCAAAAATTAGGGTACTCATGTCTTCCCCAACTTCGGCAGATAGTAAAGCCGCCGCATCTTCTGGTTGAGGATCACCCAACCGTTCATGCAGTTGATTAAATAGTGGATTGACTGTTTGTTCTAACCACTGCTCATCAACAGATATTTGCTGACGATTAAAAACAATGATTTGGCGCAGAAAATCTGCTCCAGACAATAACCAAGTCTCTAGCTGACTATCAACTACATCCTTTTTACCGACTTTTAGAACTTTGAAAAAATCTTCTAGGCGATGTGCCAAATGAGAGAGGTGGGGATATCTCATCATGGCTGCGCCTCCTTTAATCGAATGAGCAGCGCGTAAGACTCCATCGATCGCCTTAGGATTAACTTTACCAGAGCCTAACCCTAACAACCCAGACTCCATATCATCGATATATTCTTTCGCTTCTTCGAGAAATTGCAGTCGTACTTGAAGTTCTTTATCCTCGGACATAATCGTCTTTAGTAGTTAAGATTTGGTTGAGTAAGGGAAATAGCTGGGGTAAATTGCCTTAGTTTTCTACGATGAAAGTGTCTACGGATGATTGTAGTTTTTGAGCGATCGCTACTGTTGTGTTGAGAGAAAGGGAAATTTCTTGGGAAGTATCGGAAGTACGTTCGGAAATGTTAGCAATTTTCCCAATCAGTTTAGTTACTGTTTCAGAAGTGTTTGCCTGGGAAATAGTTGTTTGAGAAATTGATTCTACTAAGCTATCAATATGACGAGATACTCCTAGAATTTGCTGCAAACTTTGTTTGGTATCTTCGATTAAACGAGTTCCTTCAGCGGCTCGACTATTCCCTACTTCCATTGCTTCGGTTACCTGAACAATTTCTTTTTGAATCGTTGAAATAATACTTTCTACTTCTTTTGTAGCTGCGGCAGATTGAGTTGCCAAGTCTCCTACCTCTTCCGCTACTACGGCAAAGCCTCGTCCTTCTTCTCCTGCACGAGCTGCCTCAATCGAAGCATTAATCGCTAGTAGATTGGTTTGCATGGCAATTTGATTAATTAGGGAAATGACTCGTGAAATTTGCCGAGAGGCTTCCCCCAAACGCTGAACTTGCTCAGAAGTTTCACCAATAGTTGACTGCAGTTGCAAAATACTTTCTACGGTGCGCTCCATACTTTTGCCGCCATCTTCGGCTTTAGTGTAGGAAATACGGGCAACCTTGGCGGCAGTTTGGGCTTTTTGAGCTACTTCTTGGATTGAACTAGTCATTTGCTCTACAGAATAGAGTATTTGAGCGATTTGCTCTGCTTGTTGACGAGCTTCATTGGTCAGTTGATTGACCGATCCTTGATTATTAGTCACGGAATTATTGACTTGATTACTAGCCTCTTTAACTTGGGTGACAATCTCACGGATATTTTCAATAATCGAGTTGAAAAAGTCGGCAACAATCCCAATTTCTCCATCATTGATTTGCGATCGCACTGTCAAATCCCCCCCAGAAGCACCTTCTACATCGTCTAAAAATCCTAATAGTTGTAGTTGAATTGCTTGGTTTTTTTGCTTTTGCTCTTGGACAATGGTTTCCGCGTTGTTACGAGCTTGTTGTAACTCTGCTACAGCCATCTTGTTTTCTTGTAAAAGTTGTTTGACTTTTTGAACCAGGCTGTTAAAGCTATGGGCTAAAGTTACTGTTTCCCTGCTACCTGTAGGGTTGGCCACAACTTCCAGACTACCTGCTGCTACTATTTCGGCTTTAGTTGCTAACTCTTCTAAAGGCTGAGTTATTTTACGTACCAAAATAGGAATGGCGATCGCTAATAAGATCAAAAGTATGATTATAGTACCTAAAAAAGGTAATAAAATTATTTTTCCTGCTCTTAATATTTCTGAGCGATCGATCGAAGCGCTGATCATTAAAGTAGTGTTAGCAATAGGAGAAAGGGTATATTCTTTATCCTGATAAATAAAAGATACGGTAACAATATCTTGATCTAAAACTGACTTAAATTTATTGATTTGAAGTTTAGTTAGTTCAGAATTATTAGGTACAAGAGCATTAAGTTGCTCTGTAGTAATTTTTTCTGGGTTAGGAGAAAGGGTAATCAATTCACCAATTGCCGCGATCGCTTCTCCCCCAATAATTTCTTGATTATTAGCTTTTCCCTTACTCGTAAAAGTATTTAAAACTTGTTGCTGTTTGACATCAATGGATTGAACTTGCTGTGAGTCTGAAATACCAATATTTTTTAAGTAGTCGCTTTCTACATCTACTAAAGTGCTGAAGGGCAAAACAGACTTAATAACTCCTAAAAATTCTCCTGATTGAGGGTCTTGAATTTGTCTAATTAGAGGAATACTAAAGCTATTATTTGATTTATCCAGACTAGGTTGATCGATATAATTTAAAAATTGTTTACCTTTTTTCCACCAGGCTTCATCGCTTTGAACTATGTCAGAAGTAGGTTGAGAATAAGCAATGTTAAAACCGTATTTTTCAGTAATCAATATTTCTGATAACTCAGAATTTTGAGTAGTTTGTTTTAAATAGTTATTAAGAGAAATATTATTTTGAAGTGTTTTATTCTTAATATATCTTTTTTCAACTTCAGCGATAAATAATGAATTTAGCTGTTCTATTTCTACTTTTTTACTACCAGCATTTAGTGCTGATAAAATAGCAGGATTGTAAGCAATTGAATCTGGAATATCCATCGCTCTATTTATTGCCAAGCTAAAGCTTTTTTGAGCCAATAAAGCTTCTTGCTCTACTTTTTGTCTTAGTTGTTTTACCGAATTTTTATAGATAATTTTGTAGCTGATAATACTAGCAACAAACGGAGGTATCAGTAATATAGGAAAAACAATAAAAAACAGATAATACTGGAGACTTACTTTTCTATTAAAGAAAAATTTATTTTTTTTTGCTGGAACGTTGATTTCTGACATAGTTTTTAAAAGTTAAGATTACTTGGATAAGTATCCTGAGAAATGATTGATTGCTAGAAGCTATAAAATCAACGAGATACTTTCTAAGTAATTACCGTTTTGCTTATTTCATATTTACCAACAAAAACTACAGATTTAATGATGTTATCGCTTGCATGATATCGTCTTTTGTAAAAGGCTTAGTTAGATATACATCTGCTCCTTGCCTCATTCCCCAAAGGCGATCTATATCTTGATTTTTAGAGGTACAAACAACAATTTTAGCTCCTTGAGTTTCGGGATTTTTTTTCAGACTACGACATAATTCAAAACCATTCATTTCTGGCATTACTACATCAGTGATAACTACATCAGGAATATTTTCGATGGCTTTTTCTAATGCTTCTTTTCCATCCTCAGCTTCAATCACTTGATAACCATTATCTTGTAAATAACCCGAAATTAATTGTCTGGTTGAAGGTGTATCGTCAACTACTAAAATTTTAGCCATGATTCTTACTTTTTACCTAAATTTAATTGATTAATTGATTATGATCTTTTGGGTACTTAACTTAAATATTTAAAAACTATATTCAATAAATCTGACTGAGTAAACGGTTTAGTCATATAATCAGTAGCTCCCACAAGTCTAGCTTTGGCACGATCAATTATGCCTTTATTACCTGTAACCATAACTATAGGTGTTGATTGAAAAGCCGAATATTTTCTAATTAAAGAACATAATTTATACCCATCAATATTAGGCATACCGACATCAAGTAAAATTAGATCGGGCTTAATTCTGATAATTTTCATCAAGGCTTTGAGAGGTTCTGTAATCGGAAATACAGAAAACTCATCTCCTTCCAGAAAGCGACCAATTTCCTGAAGAATTGTGGGACTATCATCAATACAAACTATTTTCCATTGCTTTGATTGATTCTTTTCTGTAGGTATATCATCTAAATTTAGATTATTAGATTCACTCTCAGTTGTTACTTCCGTATTAGCCACAAGAGAATGTCTACTTTCTAAAATTTTGGCTGTGTCAGATGAATGTATTGGTAGTAAATCAAAAGGAGCTTGTGGAGCGCGAATCACAATAGATTTATTCACAATTAAAGGATAAAACTTTTTAACTATTATTAGCTCATCTTGATTTAAAATTGCAGCGAGTTGTCGAAAACTAAATCCTTTAAGAATTTTAGCTATTTTCTTTTGTTCTCGTGATGCATCTGGTTTACTAAAGAAATAGGGACGTTGATAAGAAGAAGATATTTGGGGTAAAAATAAATGCCAATTATTTAATTTTTTTTGACATTTTTTAATCAAAGTGGCTAGATTGAATTCTGCTAAAGGCTCTTTTATTTGAGCATTTTTTAAATATTGATACTGATAGTTTACAGATAAAATTAAGTATGATTCTAAAACTTCTTCGGATATATTGTTAATTAATATATTTGCCTGTTGTTTAGTGAGATGTTCTGCTTTTGTCATCCAAGATATTGCTTGATAATCAGTTGGATTTTCAGCAAAATTTTCTATTTCTACATCAAAAACTAAACTTGTAGAATTACGAAAATCACTTTTTAAGCTGGGGTTTTTATGGCTTAAACGACGTAAATGTCGCTCTAATCTTTCAAAAGGTTTGATAGAATTAGTTGCATAAGCTATTGTACCTCGATAAAGATAAATATAATAAATAACAGAATTAGATAATAATTTTAGACAGCCACTTATTTCTTGCTCTGATAATTGTGTTAATAAATCTATGGGATAGAGATTATTATTAGTATTTGTTACCAGAGTACTAGAGGACAACTGATTCATAACTGAATTATTTTCTAAAGATTTAAATAACTGCTAAGTATCTTAGTATATTGGTTACAATAGTTTAAATATATATTTGTATTCAGAATAACTAAAGATTAAATTTTAAGAAATTTAGATAAAAGTAAATATTAGACTTAAAGTCAAAGTCCTAGGGCAATCTAAGAAAATATTTAATAAAATAATATTCTAATTAATTAAACTGAGTTACTTGAATTATGAACTTTGCTATATTTTTATTTGAGAAATTAGTCTTAGTGAAATTACTTATAAGCTAAAGTTAATTATGTCACTAAGACTATAATTCTGATTATATATATAATTCCCTAAAATCTTAAATAACTAACATATCGGCAATACTAATTTCTTTTAGGAGTTAGAAATTTAGGTAGAGTAACTTAATCAAATATCAAGTTGTTTGAAGCATTAAAGTATTGTACAGCCAGTATTTAGTCAGATATAGCTTAATAAAAATAACAAGTTTTTTACCGCTAAGTTGGTTCTCCCAACTTGATTAAACAAATCTTAGGTTAATTTATAAGTGAGTGTATTTAGCAATTGTTCTAATAAGTGACTGAGCATCGAATGGTTGATTAAATAGCTCAGAGCAACCTGCAAGCTTTGCTTTCATACGGTCTACTAAATTAATATTTTTGCTAAATAAAATTATTGGAGTTGAGTGAAAATACTCTAGTTGACGTAACTCTGCACAAACATCATAACCACTAATTTCAGTTAGCTCGATATTAATAAAAACTACATCTGGTTTACTTTCAAGAACTGCTGCGATCGCTTGTAAAGGTTCAGTATAACTGGCATAATCATATCCTGCACTAGTAATAATTTTTTTCATTATTTGACAGACCATTGAATTTCTATCAATACAAGCAACTAATATTTTATTTTTTTTAGCAATAACATTGTGATTGAAGTCAACACCTCGATTGGATATGCGCGGGAAACCCGCGCATCCCTCTCGGTCATCTTTAACAGCAGCAAAAGAAATTTCAATCTTATCTGCTCGCTCATCATCAGATTCTAATGCTTTTGCATTTGACTTCATGATTGTTACAGGTAAAGGCAGATCGTCAATTTCCCTTAATTCGATCAAACCTAGTTGAATATAGGGAATGATCGAACGAGTCGCTAGTATTAAATCAGTCTGTTTACGAATGGCTAAATCTCGTAGAGTTTGTTTCCCATTCATTAATCTACTAAGAGTTTGATAGGTTTTGGTTTTTGCTCCAGCTTTCTCTTTTAAAGTTTCACTTTGCTTAACTATAGGAGCTAAGTTAGGAGATCGATCGGCAATTTTAGTTTGTTGCCATTGCTGCCATATTTTCCAAGCTTCAATCACTTGCTGTTCAGAATCAATCATTGCTATTCTCAATTCTGTTGATTCCAATTCAGGTTTAAAAGAATAAACAATATCTTGTGCTTGAGTAATATCAAACAAAACTTCGGTGACAATAGCACGAATCATTTTGGTTGCTTGTTCGCGATTAATCTTACCCTGTTCTACCCACAAGTACAGTAAATGATAATCCCAGCTAATCATTTCGTTTTGACTAACTGTAATTGTTGTAGATGTTAGTTCTTGTGATAGTTGATTCGCTATTGTAGGACAATAATCAGCTAGATTTCTACGCCATCTTCTAACTTGATGTGTTCCTCCTGTAACATAAAGAATTCTGCCAAAGTAAAGAAAAAATGTCCAAACATTGGCTTGGTAGTCTTTAATGATTACTTGACCGCTAAAAAGACCCTGTTTCAAATCTTTAAATAATTGAATTTGTTTGGAAGCGGTAAATTGGTTAACTGATATTTTGTTAGGAGTCAACTCAGCGGTCATTCTTGTTGCATCTCCATTCCTATTTTTATTGCTTGGTTTCAAAGTCACATCTTAACTTCCCTATGAAAGACAAAGCTTGAGGTGACTATTGGTTAATCTATTTTTTCGCCACAATGCTAACACAGGAAAAATCACCCTACAATAAACATTGGCTAACGAACACCAAAGAAATGTTCCCCATCTCGAACTATTATTTTTTGATAGTTTTAAAACTTAAAAGAAGATGAATAAGTATTCATACGAAACCAACAAACAACTGCTACAGGATTTGATGCGGCAGGTAAACATAGCTGATATTGACAAACTTAGTCAAACAGCTAAAGTTCCTCGGTTACAGATAATTAGGCTACAACAAGGTCTAATCTTAAAGATATCAGTCGGTATAATTGCTAAAATTGCCGCGGCTCTTAATATATCAATTGATAGTTTAGTAGAAACTTTTGTGGCACAATCTACGGTAAATGTTAAACCACAAATATCGGAAAAAAACGATGCCCTTACTGCTTGTCAACAGGAGTATCAGAAATTACAACAAGAAATGTTGCAGCAACAAGAATTTTTGGAAGCAGAGTTTCAAAAAAATAGCTTAGAAACTATTGAATCTTGGTTATTACAATGGCCGACTGCGACAGCGGTTGTCCGCAAAAATCCTCAATTGCCAGCAGCACGATTATTAAGTTTGGTTGAGCCTGTAGAACAACTCTTGAAGCAATGGGATGTAGAGACTGTTGCTACTGTGGGAGAAAAATTAGCTTATGATCCTCAGTGGCATCAGTTAATGAAGGGAACAGCACAACCAGGAGAATTGGTGGAAGTTCGTTATGTAGGCTATAAACAAGACAACAAATTATTGTACAAAGCAAAAGTGAGTCCTGTAGAACCGACCGCAGATGTTTAGGGGTAAGTAATAATTAATTTTGAGGCACAATAAAATCTTTACTGCAGATTAATTAGATAGCTTATGAACTGGTGGCAGAAACTTAAGAAAAATACTTTAGCGCGTTTGGGAATAATAATATTAATTGTCTTTTATCTTTCTGCTATCTTTGCTGATTTTGTTGCGCCCTATTCCCCCTATGATTCTCAAAGTGATGGTTCTCTTTTGCCTCCTACAGCAATACACTGGCGTAGTTCAGCAGGTAAATTAACTGCTCCTTATGTTTATCCGACGACTCAAGGAGTTACCGATATTAATACAGGCGATCGCTTTTTGATAATAGACCGAGAAAATCCTTCTCCCATAGGCTTTTGGGTGCAGGGTACTCCTTATAATTTCTTGGAAATCTCTTTACCTTTACCCCCCAAATTTCAATCCGTCACTATATTTCCTGGTATTCCTTTAAAACGTCATTTATTTGGTACTACAAAAACAGGAAAGATTAATATTTTAGGTACTGATGAACAGGGCAGAGATTTATTTAGTCGTTTATTATTTGGCGGTAGAATTAGTCTATTTATTGGGTTAGCAGGAATTGCTATTTCTTTTCCCTTGGGAATGTTAGTTGGTGGCATATCTGGTTATTTTGGTGGTTGGATTGATGCGGTTTTAATGCGTGTGGTCGAAGTTTTGATGACCATACCAGGTATTTATTTATTAATTGCTTTAGCTTCAGTTCTTCCTCCTGGTTTAAGCAGCGCGCAAACTTTTTTATTAATCGTGTTAATTACTTCTTTTATTAGTTGGTCAGGATTGGCGCGGGTTATTAGAGGACAAGTTTTATCCCTCAAAGAACAGGAATTTGTGCAAGCAGCCAAAGCTATGGGGGCAAATCCTCTATATATTATTGTGCGTCATATTCTTCCCCAAACTGCTACTTATGTTATTATTTCTGCCACTTTGGCTGTTCCTGGTTTTATTATTGCTGAATCGGTTTTGAGCTTAATTGGTTTGGGTATTCAATCAAAAGATCCTAGCTGGGGTAACTTATTATCGTCTGCGACTAATGCTTCTATTTTGGTCTTACAACCGTGGTTAATTATTCCACCAGCACTACTAATTATTTTGACTGTTTTAGCCTTTAATTTGTTGGGCGATGGTTTACGGGATGCTTTAGATCCTCGTAGTTTGTATCAAAATAAATAAAAATAAATAACTAAATAAATAACTAAATAAATAACTATTAAAATCCTCAGTATCTAAAATTCAAAAAAAAACATGGGAAAAAAACGTGGAAAGTGTAATTGAACGAATTCGTATTTCTCAAACTGCTGAAGATCAGCTGATCAAGCTCAAACGCATTACTAAAATTAAGCAATGGAATATTCTTTGTCGGTGGGCTTTATGTCGCTCTCTAGCTGAATCTAGTATTCCTTCTCCTGTAACGATTAAAACCGACAGCAAAGTAGAAATGACTTGGAACGTATTTGGTGGAGAAATTGCTGATATCTTACTAATTGCCCTTAAGCAAAGATGTTATCAAGATGGGCTAGCAACAGATAAAGATACTCTCAAACAGCAATTGACCCTACATCTTCATCGTGGTATCGGCTACTTAGCTGGGGATAGTAAAATCAAACAGATTGAGGACTTAATAGCACTCCGAAGGCTATTTATCCCGCTTAGTTTGGGACGGGATGCGTAATCGCCCAGACTATTACTCTAACAAGTTTGAATTGAGGGGTAAATCTTCTGACTCCGAACTCCGAACTCCGAATTTCGAACTTTTTTGAGCATCCATCATTTCAAAATTGGCAGACTACTATCCGTATGGCTTGACAATTGAATGAGTGTAATTGCCTTAGACAATCAGCAAACTACCAATCAAAGTCGATTTTGTTTTTTTCTGCAATATCTTGCTTAGTTTCTTGGTTTTCTGGCATATTTTCCTCAGTATTTTCTTCTTGCTCTTTATTACCAGCACATTTTTTAGCTTCTTCAATATTATCTACCTCTTCAGCACATTTTTCGTATTCTTGCCATTTTGCTGTCACCAATTTTTTAATTTCTTGGTGTCGAGTCACCCCTTCGTAGGCATAGCGATTAAGATTATTATTGACAATTAATTCTTCCATATAGCGTACTCTTTGTTTGCTATTAGGATGGCTAGATAGCCATGCAGGAGGCTCTGGATTATCTTCTTGTTGATGAAACTCATCGAGCTTGAACATTAAATTGCGAACTCCATCAGCAGCATAACCAGCATTAACTAAAATCCTGGTGCCAAAGATATCAGCTTGTTTTTCCATTCCTCGACTGTAGTTGAGAACAATCAAGCTACTAGCGGCATTTCCCACGTAAGGAATATAGCTGACTACATTAGCAGTAAGATTACCCTGAGTAACTAACTGAAAGCCATGAGATAAAGCCGCATGAGAAACTTCATGAGCTAATAATCCTGCCAACTCCGCTTCTGAATCAGTATTCATAATTGCGCCAGCGTTGACAAATACTTTTCCTCCTGGTAGAGCAAAAGCATTAAGCTGATCGTCCATCACTATATAAAATTCATAATCAAATTCCTCTCTGCCTGATGCAACAGCAACTTTCTGACCGATTTGGTCAACGTATTGTACGATTTCTTCGTCTTCTACTAGAGGTAATTGTTTTTTTGCCTGCTTGACAGTACTTTCCCCAACAGCAGATTCACCTTTAAGTAGTATAGAAGTGGTTTCCAAAGCTGAGAAAGGCCCAAATAAATTACCTGTCAAAGCAAAACCCACTGTTCCTGCGATCGCATTACCTATAGCATTCCAGGTTATTTTGGAACGTAAATTACTCTGATATTCTGCTAAATATTGATCGGCCAATTGAGCAAATTCTTCTGCTTCTGGTAAATCAGGGTTAAATAAGACAAACTGACGCGCTAATATTGAAGCATCTAGCCATTTGTCGGCGGCGATATCAGCATCTATCTTGGCTTTGAGTAATTTTGGCTCATTTGGATAGCGATTGACTGCTCTATTTAAAACTTGTAAAGATTCTGCTTCTCGTTCGTATTTTTTGAGCATCTCAGCGTAATGAATATGACCAGGGATAAACTGAGGCTCTCTAGTAGTTAATAGCTTTAAAGCACTAAAAATCTTACTTTGTAGTTGCTGTTCTTTTCCTTGTTGATAATTTCGCCAAAATACTCTCCCTGCGGGGCTAAGTTTAGCAGGATCGTCAAAAACTGTGACTGCTTCTTCATCTGTATCAGTAATCTTTTCTTGTTCAACTTCCCAAACCTCTTTTACCTCTCGATATAGCTTGGCCGCCGCAGCTTTATCTCCTGCTAGATATAGTCGATCTGCTGCGGCAAATTTGGCAAATCGAGCAATTTCTTCTGGCGTTGGTTCTGTTGCTTTTTCTTCAGCTTCTTCTGTTTCTTTTTCTTCCATTTCAGGCTCAGAATTCTCCCTTATTTGAGATTCTGCTTCTAAAGAACTAATTAGACTAGCTCGATCGTTAATCTTGGTGATTACAGATGATTGTTCTGCTATGGCTAAACCAGGAATAGCCCAAATCCAAATATTTAAAATTATTAAGCATAAATTTAGAGATTTCATAAAAGCACCTCTTAGTTTTAGAGAATTGTTATGTTGATTTTTCTTACAGTAGAAGGTCAACAAACTCCTCTTACACCAGTAAAAGCTAATGTGAGCCAAAAACTACGAATTATGAACGTAGTTTAGTAGTTATTGGCTGTTTCAATATATTGAGAAAACTGTAAAACAATTAATAAATAATCAAAAAATATTAACTATTCCCTTCTATTTTACAATCTGTACATTTTAAATTAGAAAATACATACTAATAGTTAACTAGAAAATAATGACTACTCACTTTATTACTGCTGAAATCGACCTAAAAGAAACACCTGCTAAATTTCAGCAGGAGATTGAATCACAATTAGAAAAAGAAGGTAAACCTCTACGTTGGGCTGTTACTCAGGTAGATAAAGAAAAGCAAACAGCGACAGTAGAAGCTATTGTTACTAGGGAAAGCTAAGTGTTTAGCACTAAATTATTGGTAACTATATGTCGACCTTTACTGTAGTTCTTATTGTTCCCACAGGAGTGGGAGCAGCGATCGGTGGATATGCGGGAGATGCTCTCCCCGTAGCTAAAGCGATCGCCGAAATTAGCGATCGCCTGATTACTCATCCCAATGTTCTCAATGGCGCACAGCTTTATTGGCCTTTGGAAAATACTTACTATGTCGAAGGCTATGGCTTAGATCGTTTTGCTGCTAATCAATGGGGATTGCATCCAGTAAGACAAAATAAGGTGGGTTTGCTACTGGATCGGGGTATCGAACCAGAATTGCGTTTACGGCATATTCAAGCAGCAGATGCTACTAGGGCAACCTTGGGACTAAATTTAACTGACTATGTAATTACCGATGCCCCTCTAGAAGTTGAATTACGTACTGCCGACTCTGGGGCAAGTTGGGGTACAATTGGCAATTCTGGAAGTTTGTTAAGAGCAGCTGAAAAACTGATTACTCAGGGGGGAGCAGAAGCGATCGCTGTGGTAGCCCGTTTTCCTGATGATGATAGTCCAGAATTACAAAATTATCGTCATGGCGCAGGAGTAGATCACTTAGCAGGGGCAGAAGCAGTTATTTCTCATCTAATTGTGCGTAACTTTCAGATACCTGCGGCTCATGCTCCCGCACTAAATCCTTTACCTGTCGATCCTGAGGTGTCTCCCCGTGCTGCGGCAGAAGAATTGGGGTATACTTTTTTACCTTGTGTTCTAGTGGGTTTAAGTCGTGCCCCACAATTTGTGACAGCTCCTCAATCCTTAATCCCAGATAGCATTTGGGCAGAATCAGTAGATGCAGCAATCGTTCCCTATAGTGCCTGTGGCGGTAGTGCTATCTTAAGTTTTAGTAGCTCCCCAACTCAAATTATTGCAGTAACTAATAATTCAACTCAATTACAAGTTCCTCCAGAACCTTTGGGCGTCAAAGTAACTAAAGTCAATTCTTATCTGGAAGCTTTGGGTGTTTTAGTGGCTCTTCGGGCTGGTATAAATTTCCCAGTTTTCCATCCTAACCTATCTTCTCTTCGTTGCTTATAAAAACCAGTGGTAAATCCTAATAACCCCGAACTTGAACCCCTTAGCCGTACCCAGATCTTAGTATTTATGGGTATAACTGCCATTTTCTTATTAATGGTAGCCAAGATTTGGCAAAAGCTGGGCGCAGTTAAACTATTATCCGTACAATTCAATGCTCAAGCTTTTTTGTGGAGCTTGGGGCTAGCTGTTGGTATTACTGTTACTAGTGGTATTATTTACCGTCTGTGGCCTGCTTATCGTCGTAGTGCCGATATTTATCTAGAATTGGTAATCAAACCTTTAATATGGACTGATCTGATTTGGCTAGGGTTATTACCTGGCTTGAGTGAAGAGCTATTATTTCGTGGAGTAATGTTACCCGCTTTGGGTTTAAATGTAACTGCGGTAGTTATTTCTAGTCTATTATTTGGAATTCTGCATCTAAGTGGTTCAGGTCAATGGCCTTATGTAATTTGGGCAACAATTGTCGGTTTTGCCTTAGGATATTGTGCATTAGTCACAGGTAATTTAGTTGTGCCTGTAATTGCCCATATTATTACCAATCTGGTTTCTAGTTGTCTGTGGAAAGTTAACCATTGGCAAAAACAACAATTAGGTTCTGATTCTGATGATTAAATGCGACCGTCTTGAATCTGACTTAGTCGTTCTACAAAAATATACACTTGAAGATATTCCTCAACTATTTGAAGCTATTAAAGTCTCAACAGATCGGGTTTATCCTTGGCTACCTTGGTGTCATCCTAATTATACAATTGCCGAAACAAAAGAATGGTTAAAAACAAGACCCCAGTGTTGGAATGAGGGAAAGGAATTTGGCTTTAGTATCCGCAATCGCCAGGATAGAATAGTAGGTGGTTGTGGTATAGGTATCAGGTCATTACCTTGGTCTGGTAATTTGGGTTACTGGTTAAAAACTGGAGCTACAGGAAAAGGATATGCCACTGCTGCTACTAAGCTATTAGCTCAATTTGGTATCCAACAGTTGCAGTTAAAACGTATTGAAATTGTAGCTTCAGTAGACAATCTTCCTAGCCAGCGTGTTGCAGAAAGAGCGGGTGCTTATAAAGAAGGAATAAGCAAAAATAGGCTATTAATTCCAATTAGCCATTAGCCATTAGCCAAAGCGCCATAATTCTAGCGATGAGGCGACTCCAGAAACCCACTTCTTTTAGATCTATGCTTTACCCGTCGCTTTTCTGTAAGTTCTTGATAAAGAAAATCAAAATCTAAGTGATTTTTCTTATTCTTAACTTTACTTAAAATGAAATTTATTGGACTACAATAAAAACATTAATCATAAAAAATATTTTATTGCTTTATTTCTTTTTAAAAGACAACTAAAAGCATAGTTGTTCTAATTTTAAAATTAATTTTGGTCATCATTTAGTTACATTTTTTTTGTTGTGGATAATCGACTTTGAACAACAGAGAACTTGCTATTCTTTTTGCTGCCAATAAAATTAATTTTAATTTTAATTTCTAACTAATTAATTAGCTAGTTTATCTAGATAAAACCAACTAAAAAAATCAAAGAAAAATTAAAATATGGCAACTTATAGAGTTACAAATAATGCCGATTCTGGTCAAGGTTCATTACGTCGAGCAGTACTCGACGCGAACGCCAACCTTGGATTAGATACTATCATTTTTGAAGTAATAGACGTTAGCTTAAATTCAGCAATACTGATTACTGATTCAGTTGAAATTACTGGTAATGGTACTGTTATTACCCAAACAGGAAGCGATCGCCTGTTTAATATTAGTGATGATAGTGATGATAGTCTAATCAATGTTACTTTTAATAATCTGACGCTAACTGGTGGTAGAGGCGATCGATTTGCTGGCGCAATTAATACTCTAGAAAACCTAACTCTCAATAAAATTACTGTTGAAGATAACGTCACTTCTGAACGAGGTGGTGCTGTATTAAGCAACGGTGCAACTTTAGTAGTTAACGATAGCTTGTTTCGCAATAATCGTTTAACTGAAGACAACGAAAATGCTGAAGGTGGTGCAATCTATCTCAGTGATGGAACTCTTGAGATTATTGACAGTGGTTTTGAAGAAAACGAAGCTAAACTAGGGATTATTAGAGCTGACAATAGTAACACTACTATTAGTAATAGTAGTGTTAACAACAATCAAGGACTCGCTATTCTTACTAGTGACGAAAGTACTCTTAGTATTAATAAATCAGAGATTTCTGCTAATAGCGATGGTGGAATTGTCTTGGAAAATAACAGCAAACTTACCCTAACTAAAAGTTCTGTTATTAACAATCAAGCTCAATTTGGTGCAGGTATAACTTTAGCAACCGCAAGTGAAGCCGAAATTATAAATAGCATCATTTCTAGTAATATTGCCGCACTCGATGGTGGGGGAATAAAAGTTGATGGTGGTTCAAAACTAAGCGTAACCAATGGCACTATTTTTGGTAATAATGCGCCTATAGGTAGCGGTATCTATCTAAGTGAAGATAGTGATGCTTTTCTCTTAGATACTAATGTTGCGGAAAATACTGGAAGTGATAATCAGCTAGAAGGAGCTAACTTTAGTATAGAGACTACTCCTGTGATTGCACCAGAAGAAGCTAACTTTCTGCAAGCTGATGTTCATCGCTTCTATCAATACGAAAAAGGATTCCATCTCTATACTTCTGATGCGAATGAGATTGCAGTTATCCAGGAACAAAGCGCAGCTGGGACATTATCCTACAATTACGAAGCTGAGAAATTTACTGTCTTAGCCGATAACAAAGATACCCTAACTGGAGCAATTATTGCAGGAGCAAAACCAGTTTACCGCTTCTTTAATACGGAAACAGGTTCTCACCTCTATACTATGGATGAAATAGAGCGTGGTTTTATCGAAGATAATCTGGCTAACTATAACTTTGAAGATATCCAGTACTATGCTTTTGAAGACCAACCAGAAAACATAGAAACTGTACCCGTATACAGAATGCTTAATAGTCAATCTGGTTCACACCTGTTTACCATCGACCAAGCTGAAGTTAATTACATTCAAGACAACCTACCTAACTTCTCCTTTGAAGGTGATGACGGTATTGCTTTCCACGTCTTTGAATTGTCATAAACTCTTGGAACTACATTACTAAGTCATCCCCGACTTGGTTAAGCTCTAACTGTTCCTGCGCGACAGTCTCTTAACCATAGTTGAACCCCCTGACCAATAATGCCATCGGTAGTTTCCATTGGTGGTGTCGGGGGATTATTCGCTTGAGAATTGCCAAAACGAGAAAACATCATCACCATACGCCAGCCATCACTAGTTTGAGTCAAAAATAACCAATGATAGGTTTGAATATTACTTACTTTATTGTTGCCATATTGTCTTTCTAAAACTGTAAAAAAGACTTGTTTTGGATCTTGGCGATCAATTGAACTGTATTGGATACGAGGTAAGTTTAAAGGCTCAAGCTCAGCTTGGCTAGCAGTAATAATATAGTTTCTAATTCCTGCTTTCCTGTTTGCTCTTTGAGTTCTTTGAATTACTCGATTGCTGTAGTCTGGTAAATCTTTGAGTAATAAAGGAGTTAATTTCTTGAGATTATTAGGACAAGTAAAATTATTGTCTGGCGAGCTATCAGCTTCACTACTAACTAGTTTAATTGGAATAATAACCAAGATAACAATTGCCAATACGCCCGCTCGCCAGACTCTTAAAAAATCAACCTTCACTACTAATTACCACTTAGGAAACTAAGCGAATAAACTTTTTCTTGCCTACTTGTAACACTTTTCCCGCTAAATCATCAGGTTGCTCAAAAGTAAGATTAACATCAGTCAGGCGATCGCCATCTAAACGAACTGCACTCCCCTGTATCTGTCTTCTACCTTCGCCGCTACTTTTACATAAGCCACTTGCACCCAAAATATAAAATAGCTTGGCAGGAAATTGCACCTCCGACAAAGAATATTCGGCAATGTTCTCACTATCTGCAGTATTACCCTGAAGCACAATTTGTTCTGCAGTTTGCTTTGCCTGTAACGCAGCATCTCTACCATGAAACTGTGAGGTAATCTCAATTGCCAGTAGTTTTTGTGCTTCTCTGGGGTTATTAGGTAATTTTGTTAAATCAATATCAGTTAACAATTCAAAATAATCTTTCAATAAATTATCAGGGGTTTTTTCTAGCTTAGAATACATCGATAGGGCATCTTCTTGGAGTCCGACATAATTACCTAAAGACTTAGACATTTTTTGTACACCATCTGTACCCAACAAAATTGGTAAGAGCAAACCAAATTGAGTCTGTTTACCAAAATGTCTCTGTAAATCTCGTCCCACAGCAATATTAAACTTTTGGTCTGTTCCTCCCAACTCCACATCTGCTTCTACTACTACAGAGTCATAACCCTGCATCAAAGGATATAAAAACTCGTGAAGGAAGATCGGTTTTTCTTGGTTATAGCGTTCGGCAAAACCTTCTTTGGCTAGCATCTGTCCGACAGTCATAGTTGCTAGCAATTCTTGAATTTGGGCTAAATTCAATTTACTTAACCACTCAGAGTTATAACGAACTTCCAAACGCCCTGGGGTATCAAAATCTAAGATGGGACGTAGTTGATCTAAGTAGCTTTGAGCGTTGGCTTTTACTTGTTCTGGAGTTAACTGACGACGTACATCAGATTTTCCTGTAGGATCGCCAATTTGAGCGGTAAAGTCACCAATGATCACCACTGCCGTATGTCCTGCGTCTTGAAAAGCACGTAACTTACGGTAAGGAATACTATGACCTAAATGAATATCTGTGCCTGTAGGATCGATACCTAGCTTAACTCTCAACGGGCGATCGCTCTGCGGGTAGGCTTCGCTTTTAGCAATACGTTGGATCAAATTCTCATTGGGATTATCTGAGTCTTGGCGATCTGGAAAGATTTCGCTTGTTCCTCTGTATAGCCAATCTAAATTTTTACTAGAATCTGAAGAAGACATTACCAATTACTCGTCCAAGAAGATTTAATTTTAATTTGCAGTTTATATGACAGCCAGATTATAAAGTAGCAGACTATCTGTCCTAAATCTAGGAATTTGCTTTTTGTTAATGGTTAATGGTTAATTGCTTACTGTTAATTATCATCAAAGTCTCTTACCCTAACAACAGAATTAAATCATATTTGCTTGAAATTATGCCTTCTGGTATCGCACACGATCGCATTACTCTTTGGACTCTTCCTTGGATAGCTGGAATTACTTATGGCTTAACTGGCAATGGAGAAATAACTTTAATTCTCTCTGGGGGATTTTTGTTTAGTGGTTTGATGTTTGGTCCCGATTTAGATATTTATTCTATACAATACAAACGTTGGGGCATCATGCGGTACATTTGGATACCCTACCGTAAGTTTTTACCCCATCGCTCTTTATTCTCCCATGGCCTAATTATTGGTACTTGTATACGAGTTTTGTATTTATTTTTAATTGTGGCTTGGATTGGCATTTTTGGAGTAGCGATCGCTCAATTGTTTATCGGCTTTGCTTGGAATTGGCAAGATTTTATGCGACAACAATTTCATTTACTAACTAATCAATATTTAGCTGAAACTATTGCTCTAGGACTCGGTTTAGAATCAGGGGCAATGAGCCATAGTATCAGTGATTTGATTAGCTCACGCCGTAAACATAGTCTCAAAAAAAAGCAGCTCAAAACCAAGGTTAAACGTTAATTCTTAATTGCTAGCTTGCAATATGCTGAGGACAAATAATGTCCAACCAGATAGAGAACCAATGGCAAACATGAGCGATCGCCCGAGGGGAATATTTAAAATGTAGAATACAGAATAAAACGAACGGGCTATGCAAAAGGCGATCGCGGCTATTTTCGCCCAGTCTGAATCAACTCCAGTAGCATAAGCCATCAAAGCAGCTAGACCGTAAATAATTAGAGCTTCAAAGCTATTTTGGTGCGCCCAAGTTGCTCTTTGAGCGTAAGGAGGCAGCTTATCAAATATAGCGCGGGGTGCTGATTGATCGTATCCTGCTTGTAAACGTCCCCATGCAACAACTAAAAAAGGTGCATACACCAAAATGACTGCCCCAACTATGGAGTAGAGCAGAACTAGACTAACAGATAAATTCATGTATTTAATTTATTTATTTAGTTATCTAATCGAAATAAAATAGAGTGACTATTTTTCGTTGTTCTTCTGCTTCTTGACAGGTTTTTAAAAGAGTATGGCTATCATGAAAGGCAAAGCAAATCAACTGCTCACAACGAGAAATAATTTCACTATTACATAAGGCACTAGCCTCACCTAAAGAGAGATGATCGTTTTTAGAGTTCTCGATTAAATGAATAACCTTTTCTAATTGCTTTTTTGACTCGCGGGGTTGACGGGACAAGCTCTGAGGCAGAATTACCGTCAATAAGTTAGATTCAGCACGCATCGCACCTTTAATTGCTGCCGAATTAGTCCCAATAGCTCCAGAAGTAACCAGACGGTTTCCACTTAAAACTAGAGCATAGCTCATCATTTCGATTAGCTGTTGGTGCATCAGCGGTACATGGCGAGAACCTAGTAACGCAACTCGCTTAGAACTAGTTTGCTGAATAGCAGCTAGCTCTTGAGTTAATGTATCGAGGCTTGGATCGCTAACAGTTACAGTGTCTAATGGTTGTTGGCTCAATGAATAAATACTTCAAATCTTGTTTTAACCCAAGTAATTGTAACAAATGATTGTCGAGCAAAGCGATACTTTTGGTAAAACTTTATTTAAAAAGCTCTTAGCTCTTAGCTCTTAGCTTTTAGCTTTTAGCTTTTAGCTCAAGAAGCGCGGAAAGAAAAGCTTTGTAATATCTAACTCGCTACTTGCTACTTGCTATATGCGGAGCGGTATCCGCTCTGAGACTTGCTACTCCCTACTCAAGCGTAGTGGTACTAAGCAATACTACCGCGTTTGCGAGCTTCTTTATAAGAAGTTCCTACATTGCGTAAACCAGCTTTAATTAGCTGTTGTTCCAAAAGAGCAAAAAAACGAGCGCGATCGCCTCCTCTAACTACTGCCTGATTATGGGCTTCTGCGAGTGCCACGGGATAACCATAACCCTTGTGTACCTGAGCTAGTACAATACTCAAAGATTGCTCAAATAAAGCTTTATCTTCCACCACCCAAGCAGGAACTTCAATGCGAGCTATTTCCGCGCCGACATTTACATAACAGAAGTAAACCCGTTGAGACTCTTGATAGAGGTCTAAAATCCGTAAATTACTGCGATATAAAGGGCTTCTTTGTCCTGGCTGTAGTTGACCAGCCCAAAAAGTCGAGTCGCGCAAAGAATCAATTTTCTGACAAGGATATTTATCAACTAAGTCGCCACAGTTAACCACACAGTTAGGATGCTCATATTCACAAGTCTGTAACCGCAGAAAATTTAAACCTTCAGTACTACGAGAAGCACTGACATAACCCATCATAGGGATATTTGTTTCTCTGAGTCGCTCACAAGAAGCTAAAATAGGCGGTAAGATTTTGTCTCTTGCTTCTACAGGTAAACCATCTAAAAACCAATAAATTAGCGAACCATCAACCAAAGCCAGATTAGGGATATGATAATGTTCTCCTGGAGGAAGTACCCAATTACAAGCTATCTCCGCTAATATTTCTGCTTCTGACACAGTACGCCGATAACCCATCCACTCTTCTAGACGAATACCCCATTGTTTTGAAATATATAAATCTTCGGTTTTATAAAATACTTCTGGCAAACTATCTAATAAAGGGTGTAAACTCTGCCCGTAGTGGAGCATAATCTGACCGATGTTGATTAGATAACAATAAGCAATTTCGTGATGAGAAGGCGAAATTTGTGAACCATCTGTCGCAAAAACACTATGACTGTAGGGTGCTTGAAGAATATCAAAACACTGGTTTAAAGGTTCGATAGGGGTAGCTGCTGCAAATAATAAGCGATCGCGAAAAATTTCTTGAGTTTTAACTAATTCCGCTTGTTTGTTTGCTACTTGCTGTTGTAACTTTTGTGCTAACTCTAATCTTTCACGAGATGCGATCGCCTCGTTGTGCAGATGTTGGCTAATACCTGGAATTTGTCCCGCTATTTTTGATATGTCTAGCATGGTTGATGATTGAGTGCTAAATAATTTATTATCTTTGTATTATTAAGGTTGATTTGTGATTAATTTCTTCATTTTTTTGATTAAAGAAAACAGCCAAAAATCACTAAAGGGGTCTATATATTTAGCCAAAGACCAAACAACTAAGCAAGGCTGAGCAACAACTTGCAGTAATGGTAAATCGTCTTGAGAATCGGTGACTAAAATTGCCGATCTAATTTCCGACTCGGATAATAATTCCTGCATCATTAATAGTTTACCTTTAGCGCGATCGCTTGCTCCCTGCCAAAACCGACAGCCAATCAATCGATCATGTCTTAGAGGTAAATGCTGCAAGATGGGATTAATAATAAAATTAAAACCTAGGCTGGCTATGATAATTGGAGAATCAGAGTTAGTATTTACAGCCGTAATCAATTGAGAATTACCATAATCTTCAGCCAATTGTTTAGCTTTTTTTTGCCACAATAAAATTGTCCAAGGTAATAATATTGTAGGCACAAAAACTAAAAACCAATCTCTTACCTGATCTCCTCTATATGACTTGGGCAGCCATACCCAGGGGCGGAAAACTTTTAAAATAAATATTAAGATAAATCCAAATAAACGAGGACGTAAACTATCTAGATACTCAGCCGTAGAGTTTCTTAATAGAAGTGTTTCGTCAAAATCTAAAATTATTGAAGTTTGTTCTGTGGCATTGTTGATGGAAGAAATAGCTGCATCTCGATCGACTAGCTCAATGTTTTTGGTTTGATTTTTTTCCATGAAAAAAAATAAAAATTAATATGACAATCTCGGATAGATTGTAATCAGCAATTTTCCTAGTCTACAAGACATTATCTCAAAAACTTGCTATTTGCTAAACGTGAGTTCGGAGTTCAGAGTTCGGAGTTCGTAGTTGTAATTTTTTCAACGAAACAATCAGGGATTTAGATACTTAAAACTGAATAAATTCTGATAAATTTCTGAGTTTCTAGCTTCGTCGAACTGACGTTGCTAAGTAGAACGACATAATTAAACTGAAAATGGAATTCTCCCAGTCCCCTAGTCCCCTAGTCTCCCAGTTAACCCATACCCAAGTTTTTTAACCTCTACCTACTTATTTGCTTGTTGGAGACTCTTAACTAAAGTATTAGGAATAACAGAGTCATCCCATTGCTTAGGGTCTTCTCCAATACGAACAATAACAAGATTGTGAGAGGGAATAATATAAACTCGCTGGAGAGATGCACCGTCTAAGTAAAAAGTATCCTGCGCCAAAAAAGGTTTAGAAGAAGTGCGCTCAAAAACTCCAGGCTTTTCTTCAGTACGAGCTTTGAGCCAGATATGGTAACCGTAGTTAGATGCTAAAGAGGATGGCTGAATCATTTTATCTAGCCAAGCTGAAGAAACAACTTGTTTACCTTGTACTTTGCCTCGATCGAGAAATAACTGACCAACTCTTGCCCAATCTCTAGGAGTAGCAAATAGACAGCAAAAGGGTTTAGGATCTCCTTGAGGGCGATCGAGCCATAGATGGGCATCGTTAGCTTGTAGAGGTTTCCAAAGACGAGTTGATAGATAGTCAGCATACCTTTCCCCTGTAGCTTTTTCTAAAACTTGGCTGAGAATCTGGGTATTGGCATTATTGTAATCAAAAGCCTGTTTTGGAGCTTGAACAGCAGGAATTTTCAAAGCCACAGCATCAGCATCAGTACCAGCATACATTTTGACTAAATCTGAATTTAGGTTATCTGTATTGTCTTGATTGCGTAAACCAGACTGCATCGACAATAAATCTTGTAGAGTAATCTTACTTCGTTCGTCTTCAGACCATTCTGGAATGTAGTTGGCAACTGGTTCTAATTCTGACTCAATATGTCCTTCTGCGATCGCAATTCCCATTAGCAGTGCCATAATTGTTTTTGACAAAGACATCGAATTAGAAGTAGAAGTCGGCGTAAATCCTCCCCAATAGCGTTCCCAAATAAGATTGCCTCGGTGCATTACTAGTAAAGCTGAGGAGTCAGCAGCTTGAGCATAGGCACTAATTTCTTTGAGGCTATCTTGAGAAATGAAATTAGGGAGTGCTTTGAGTAGTTCGGAAGGTTTTCCTTCAACTGTTTCTAAAGGCTGATACCAATCTGTGTTAGTAATAGGATCGTCAGGATAAGTAATAACGCGACGTAAAAAAGTCCAATTTAAAATGACTGTTATTCCTCCTATCGATGCTAGCAATCCAGCTATAATAGCAGCTTTTTTGCCGAGAAGCTTAAGAGTATAGCTTCTCAAGGCTTTAGGCAAGATAGTTGTTTTTAGTCTGCTCATGATTATCTTTAGGCAACGGGATAACTTTACTAAACTAATAAATGTACTATTGAAGAGTTATCAAATTTTAAAATAATAATTTAGTTTAGGAGTAACCCCAGTCGTGGAGTCACGATACAACGCAGCAGAAATAGAACAAAAATGGCAACAGCAATGGCAAGAATCAGGGAGCGATAAAACTCCTGAAACAAATAACCAGCCAAAATTCTATGCCCTCTCAATGTTTCCCTACCCTTCAGGGAATCTACACATGGGTCATGTCCGTAACTATGTAATTACAGATGTAATTGCCCGCCTCAAAAGAATGCAGGGGTATCGAGTATTGCATCCTATGGGTTGGGATGCTTTTGGCTTACCCGCAGAAAACGCAGCGATCGATCGAGGTATTCCTCCAGCAAAATGGACATACCAGAATATTACTCAAATGCGTGAGCAGCTAAAGCAATTGGGGCTTTCTATTGACTGGGAAAGAGAAGTAGCTACCTGTTCCCCAGACTATTACAAGTGGACACAATGGCTGTTTTTGCAATTTCTAGATGCAGGGTTAGCCTATCAAAAAGAAGCTGCGGTTAATTGGGATCCTATCGATCAGACTGTATTAGCCAATGAACAGGTGGATAATGAAGGGCGTTCCTGGCGTTCGGGGGCAATTGTCGAGCGAAAACTGCTTAAGCAATGGTTCTTTAAAATCACTGATTATGCAGAAAAGTTATTACAAGATTTAGATCAGCTTGAAGGTTGGCCCGAAAGAGTCAAAACCATGCAGGCTAACTGGATTGGTAAATCCGTTGGGGCTTATTTAGAATTTTCGATTGTTGGTAGGGATGACAAAATTGCTGTGTTTACCACTCGTCCCGATACGGTATACGGTGTAACCTATGTGGTGCTTGCCCCAGAACATCCTTTAACCCCTAAAGTAACTACATCTGAACAAGAAGAAGCAGTATCAGCT
>JAAUYG010015972.1_pt1 | contig 61420 bp, 59 predicted proteins | sample 7278091 | NCBI WGS metagenome assembly JAAUYG01 (sample SAMN14350201, study PRJNA611818) | marine sediment metagenome | isolation source: surface marine sediment (0.6m) | place: French Polynesia: Moorea | collected 2018-08 | reverse complement strand
GTTGCATAAGACATTGAAGCCGACCGGAAAATCGGAATCCGGCCCCCATGCCGACATGGAGGATCTGGCCGGTCTGATCGAAGGCAAGCTGAGCGGCGACGATCGGGCCACCTTGCTCCGTCATCTTAACCGCTGCGGGCAATGCTATGAAATCCTGCAGGAAACGATGAAGGATCTCCAATCCGAACCCGCAGACGAACCAACGCCCATTGCCTGGTGGAAAACCAAACCGATCCAGGCCCTGGCCGCCTCGATTGCATTGCTCGTACTTGTCGGCGGACCGCTTGTCTACCATTTTCAAACCCGGCAATCATTGATCCGCTCGGCTGAGCTCGTTCTCGATCAGGAGTTGAAGGACATCCTGCTGGAGAACGACAACCGGCTGTGGGAGAATGACAAACGTATTCATCGGTTTGCATCCGTGTTGCATAAAAAAGGCTATCGCCTAAAACCATTTGATCGCGTTGTCCTTTCCAGACCCTATTATCAGGTGAAAAGTATTTTCGGCCCGGAAGAAGTATTGCATATCCGCATCGATGACGATGTGGCCTACCTGGAAGTCAAAGAGGCCCATTAGCAGGCGGGAAACCCCACCCATCCCCCCCTGCTTCGGGTATCCTGAACGTCCCGGTCGATATTCAAATGACCGGCGACCTTGCGCCGTCTGACCGATCCGTCAGCATCAAAACCGCCTTTCAACTCACTTCGCATCCAAAGGATGCGAAGTCCGACTTCCCTGCCGTTAAACCAACACAAGATACAGAAAAAGTGATCCGGATCCGCCATTTGTCCGTCTATTGATTATGCGTACGGTTTTTTTTCGATGATTGAAGGGCCGAGAAACAGTTTGGCCCGAACCCAAAACCGCGTGTTGGACAAGCTGCAGGGGCGCCAAGCATCTTCGCACACCAGGAAGCGTTAAGCTGACGATATCCATCGGCTCCCAGCACGCCGGGCCCAACCGCCATGAGGAGGTGGCAGATGCCGGAATCAAAAAGGAGGGCAATCGTATGGAATCCAATGCGACCCGCATTATGGGGCTGGTTTATTGCTCTGCCGCTGGTTGCTCTTGCGGGTTGGCAACCTTCGGTGCTGGCCAAAACATCCCCGACCCTGAGACTTTTCCCGACGAACGTGGTCGAAAGCATCAAGCATACCAGTGAGACGGCCAAAGCGATGGAGGCGGATCTTCAGAGTCTGATTGAACAGTTGAATCAGCAGGAAGAGCTCTACAGTGCCAGCAAATGCGAGGGCGCTGAATCCGAACCCGGCTGTCGCCAGATCACCGAACAGCTGAGCCAGGTTTACCTGGAGATGCTGGACGTCATGGAGTCGCGACTGCCGGGGATGGAGGATTCGGTCCGCGCTACGAATACGAGCCTTGAACGACGGATTCGCAAGGAACTGGGCCGCAAGACAACACCCAGGGGGCTGCAGAAGCTGCTGGCCAAGACACCGCTCCAGTCGGCTGAGCCCGCACGCTATACACGTCGACCGGGAAGATTAAGTGAAAAGTTCAAACAATACTACAGGCTGGTGGCAACGGCCCCCAGGTCGGGATCGGGGGGTTCTCTCGCCGCCGTTGCGGCCGAAATCTACCTCGACACCCAGGAGGTGCAGGACCTCATTGCCCTGACACGGGATGAAATTAGCCGGGCCAAGCTCATGATCGATCTCGACCAGGTCTACGGCATCATTACGCCTGAAATGTTCGAGATGGTCGGGCGGGTGAAGACCATCCTCTTTGGGGAAACCGGTGATCCGGAGGGTATTCCCGATCCTCCCCAGGGCACCATGGAATCAGCGTATCAGAGCCCCCTCGGCATGTAGTCGGGGGCGGCCGTCATCGAACGGAGGATTACCCATCATGGAAAAGTCAAGTCATGTATTCAACACCCGGTTCAAAGGCCTCATGATCATCTTCGTCTTGGCGGCGACCGTTTGCGCCTGCACGAACAAACGTCACTTCCAACCTTCCTGCACCTTGCCATCCGGGGTGAATCTCGAGGAGGCGCTGGACCATTCGCGCGCCGATCTCGGTCGTCTGGAATGTGAGCAGATGTTCGACGGTTACTATGACCGGCTTTTGGATGTGGCCAAACGCGATCCCGATATCGAGAACAAGCGTCGTTTCAGTGAATTTCTGGTTTGGGCCAATGACGAAGGCATTATCGATAAAATCCAGGCCCGCAATTACTACAACCGCTATTTCAATACCACCTTCATGTCGCTGCCGGACGACTTCAACGTCTGTTCATCATGCGCCGATGCGCCCCGAAGCGATCTCGAACTGGAACTGCAGAAAGAGCTCGGTCAAAAAGAAGAGGGTTTATTAAGAGCCTGCCAGGACAAACAGGCCTATTATGCTGCGGCGGATCAGTACAACTCGATTCTGCTGTTGCTGGACGCCACTTGTACGGCCTGTCGGAACAAGTAATCCAGGAAACCTGCGATGAAAGCAAAATCCCACTCGGTTGCTGTATTCTCGGCCGGACTGATCACCGGTTCTCTGGGGGTCGTCCTGATCGCGACAACACTGCTTTACCTTCTGAACATGTCCGAGGTTATTGCCATATCCGTATTGGACGTCCCCACGGTGCAGCGCATCCTCGGGTGGACCTATGCAAACCTGCGCCTGTCGATCATCCCGTTCGGCGCGACCTTGCTAGTCTATACCCATTCGCTCCTGCGCCTGAAACAATCTCTGCGCGATCCGCAGAGCACGGCGGATAAAATTGCCCAGATGGACCACCTGGTCGACATCTGGATCAATCTGTTCTTCGGTATCGGTGTCATCTGGACCGCGATCGGTATGCGGGGAGCCCTTCTGGACGGGCTCGGTGACCTGAATGCACAGAGCGCGGCTAAACTGGGGGCTTTCTCGATCCTGCAGCGACTGATCGACGGCGGTATACTGCTGGCCCTGTCCACGACCATATTCGGCGCCGTGGGCGGTTATCTGCTGCGGCTGGTTAAATCATTGGCGGTGGGGCGGCAGGTGCAGGCCTTTTACCATCGGCTGGCGGAGCAGGAGACATTTGCACTCCAGGGGACACTGCGATCCATCGATGCGAACCTCGGCCGACTGGTAGCGACGACGGCCGATAAACCACCGGATCGTCCCTGAACGTTTAACTGCGCCCGTGGAGAAACCGATGAATACCCTGCTGTCATCTTCGCGATTTGCCTATCACCGCAGCCCGCCGCCATCGAACGATGTCGAAATGCTGCAGACGGATGTCATGCGGTTTTTTGCCATCCTGTGCTTGTGCCTGATGGCGATTTTCGCTCTGGTAAAAGCGCTGCCCATGTCTCCACCGACAGATCCCCCCACGATTACCGCGCCCCCGGATTCAAGCCCCGAGGCCGACGCCCTGGCGAAGGCGATCGCGACCCTGCAGGAAAAACTGGCCGGGCTCCGGGCCCGTCTGGCCAAAACCACCGACGCTCTCGAGAACTTGAAGGCGCAGGCGGCGGAAGCCCGCGAGCGCGAACAGCAAACACGATCCCGGCTGTCAGGCGCACGCGCGGAGTTGGCTGAGGCCTCGCAAGCCCTGGCCGCGGCGCGCAATGAAATCAAGGCACGGGAGGAGATGCTGGCCGGAATTGTTCAAGATATCAAGGCCAAACGTGGGATCCGCGAAGAACTGGATGCCCAAATCGAATTCGAAAAACAGAAATACCAGCAAATAAAGGTGCGCCTTGATCGGGCGGCAGATCGGCTCAGCCAACTCTCCCCGCAAGGGCCACCGCCTCCGGCCGAGAGACCACCGGCGCCGGTGCCGCCGGACCCGCCGGCCAGGAAGGGCTTTACGCTTCGGTTTGCATCGGACGACGCGTTGAATACGCTGGTCAGCCGCAGGACCATCCAATTTTATGCCCTCGCCGGCCAGAAAGCCTGGAAGTTGAAATCGGTCGACGGACAGCCTGTCTATACCGCGGCGCCGATGCCGGCGGAAATCTATGAGATGGAAACCAGTACGGTTCCCGCAGGGTATACTGCCAGTTTCAGCCGCCAGGTCGCGGCCTTCGGTCAGGGCAGAATAACCTGGGGCGTGACGTTGCCGGAAAACACGGCCAACGCCATCGCGAGGCGAATAAAAAACCGTGAGGGGGGCGAATTGATCATCATGCCGAGCGGAGAGGTGGTGCTGAAGTGAATCTGACGGGACGCATACGGACCCTGGGGGCCCTCCTGGTCATGATCTGCGGATTGATGGGTTTGGCCGCCTGCGCCGGAGACCATCTCAAACGCAGGGCGGAAAGCAAAACCGCAGGGGCTTCACTTGAGGAATGGCTGGACGCAACCCTTATTCCCTACCTGGTCCAGCAATTCGGCCGGCATCCGCGCTTCAAGGGACAACCCATTTTGCTGGTCCGCATGCATAACGACGATGTCCAGCCGCAAATCGATGAACTGACGGACCACATCCGTGCCAGGATTATCGATGCGCTCGTCAAAGAACCCGGCCTCGATCTCTATTGGCGACCGGCCACCCGGCCGCATAAACACCATCGGAGCCTCGCGGACCTCTCGTGCGGCGACCACCGCAACGTACATTACTATATCGGCATCGACTGCCGTCTGACCCGCCTCGACCGGAAACTCGAGGTTCGGATACGGGCCCTCAATCTCGCCGAACACCAATGGGTATCCGGGTTTGGAAGATCCTGGCAGGGGCGGCCGACGGCCGAGCAATTGGCCGCCTTGAAGCGCGAGCATCCGGACGCCTATCTGCGCGGTTTGCGCCCCCTGCCCTTTGCCGATAACCAACCGGATCTGCTGGCCAGCTATCTGGCGCGCAATCTGAGTTGCCTTTTTCAGCAGGGGGCCGCCGACGACCTGCTGGTCCATGTGGAAGAGCCCTCCGCGGCATCACCGCCCTTTTTCCGGACCACCCTGAAGCTAGTGGGCAAATACCTGGCCCGCTTTCGGGAAGTTGAAGTGACCGACGATCCCGGCCGGGCCAATGTGTCGCTGATTGCCAGCGTTCACGCCATCGATCAGGAGCTTTATCAGATCTGGATAACGGCCCAAGACCAGGGCCAAAAAAAGTACCTGCCCGGTACGGGAACCGAGGCCTATGTTTCGATCGACGCTAAGGGGCCGCGCGTGATCAGCGAAAGCCTTGATGACCAAGCGCCGAAATTCGCTCCGATCGATCGCCCGGCCCGCCCCCTGCCGTTGATTACAACCTTGGATTTGATCACGCCCGCCGATCCCAAGGTATGCGCCACCGCCGCCCCCTGGCAGACCGGAACCCGTCGGCTCGCTTCCGATGAGCGCCTTCCCACGGGGAGTTGTCTGGCCGTTGAATTACGCCTGGCATTCCCCGCCCATGTTTTTCTGATTGCCCAGGATGCCACCGGCGAACTCACGCGGCTGTTTCCCACCCGTTGTCAGGATCTTCAAGCGTCTGCAACTGTCCTGGCTTCTGGCAGGCGATTTCGGTTTCCCCCGCTTCCCGAGGCCGGAAAGCGGGTTCTTAAACTTCAAGGCACGCCCGGCATGGAGCGCATCTATGCGATTGCGGTCAGGACACCGGATCTGGCGAGCCGGGTCGATTACCAGCTCGACCAGCTTCAGGGGTTGTGCTCTCCCGGCCGAGGCTTTCCGGAAGCACTCGCGGCCCGCACCCGCCGGCCACCCCATGAACGCGTCGATCGATGGCAGGCATATCTGCGACACCTTGCCACCCGCTATCCTGAAGAACTCGAGTGGCGTGAATATCGCTTCTGGCATGAACGCTATCGCTAGCCAATGGCCAGGAAAGTGTTGGATGACGATGAAGTTTGCATGGCACATAACCGGACTGATCCCGTGTCTCCTCCTGCTGGGCTATGGCCAGGCCGCTTTCGGCGCGGTCAGGAACAACACGGCGGATCTGGATGCAATTTGGAAACGCTACCTGGCGACAGATGCCCGCAAGACACCGACAACGCCGTTTCCCTTCGGCCACTGTTTCAGATCAGCGGCCCGGAAGCACGATCTCCCCCTGACGCTTCTTCTGGCCGTTGCGCGGGGGGAATCCAACTTCAATCCCAAGGCCCAATCAGACCGCAACTGCCATGGCCTGATGCAAATCCAATGGCCCGGGACGGCCAAACATCTGGGCATTTATCGCCTGGCGGCCTTGTACGATCCCTGCACGAACATCAACGCAGGCGCACGCTATCTAAGGGAACTCTTGGATCGGTACGATCAGAATCTGCACCTGGCTTTGGCCGCCTACAACTACGGACCCAATCGCATCGACCGGTCTTTGCGGTCCGGTGGCATTCCCAAAGGCGCGAAATGGTACAGCGGCTATATTCACCATCATCTGGGAAAATTTCTGCAGGGCGCCACCGCCGCGCCGGCATCCGTCACTGCCGGCAACCGTCTGTCCTACATGCCATCGAAGCATATCCCGATCCTGACCTTTGCCCAACCTTTTCGCGCCGCCGGCTTTTACGATCACCTGCGCAAACAGGCGCCTGACCTCAATATCGAATGGTACCGCACCGGCAAGCGCCGTTACCAGGTGGTGCTGCTCTACTCGGATCAAAAATCCCTGCAGCGCGGCAAAACCCAACTGAGGCATTTGGGGATGACGCTCAAATGACATGTAGACTTTTCAGAATCGCTATACGTCTATCCCCCATAAGTCCCGACATCCTTTTAAAATCCGTCCGGGGGCCGCACGCCCAGCCAGAGGACGATCCGTGATGATATCCATCGGGCGTGCTTGCCGCAGGTGTGGATGAAGGAGCGCTGCCACATTGACCTCAGGAATAGCCCCAACGCGAGGAAACATCTCATTGGTTGTATGGCTGGCGATCGCGATCCCCGCCATGGGCGGCCTTGCACACGGTGAAGATCGCGCCCTGCTGGTCGGGGTCGGCCGCTATGCCCAATTGGATGCCAGACTCAGCGGCGTCGATCTGGATATCCGGATGATGACGGAATTTGCGCAACTACTGGGGTTTGAAAACGATGCCATCAAGGTATTGGCGCATGAAGCGGCATCAACCCGGCAGGTGGCTGCGGCTATTGAAACCTGGCTCATCCAGGGGGTCGGCCCGGACGACCGCATACTGTTTTACTTCAGTGGACATGGCTCCCAGATTCCGGATACGAGCCAGGATGAAAACGATGCATTCGATGAGGTCCTGCTGATGTACGATGCCGCCATCGTACAGCAGGCGCGACGCACGACGCTCACGGGCGTCTTGGTCGATGACGCCTTCAGCGCGCTGCTGGCGCGAATGCACAGCCGCAATATTTTCGTCATTTTAGATGCCTGCCACAGCGGAAGCGCCACGCGAAGTCTGCACCTGAATCCCCGCTCCTTTGCGGTAAACGACGCTCAAGTGAAGTCTTTTTCCTATTCGGCCGATATCGAAGCCGCCGGTGGCGGGGGGCGTTTCGACGTCATGGCACCCAGCAACCCGGGGGCGCCGGACGACAACTATGTCGTCCTTACGGCCTGTCGCGATGACGAGAAAACGGTTGCCACGGCTCAGGGCAGTATTTTCACCCTGGGCTTGCGGCAGGTTGTCCGGTCCGCGGCCATGGCCGGCGATCGGATTACCCCCGAAGCGCTAAAGCGCCTGACCACTCAATTCATTCGCGCGCAGATCCGCTCCGACACCGTCCGATTTCACCCCCAGATCGCCGGGAATGCAGACCTTCGCAAACGACCGCTGCAACTGGTTTCCCTGGGGGAAGGCAGCGGTTTTGTCCGTCAGGAAATCGATACGCTGGTCAATAAGAGCAATGAAACCATCTGGATCGAATTGAACAAACACTGTTTTGAAATCGGTGATCCATTGGCAATTTCCCTCTGGATCCCCGAAGCGGGGCACCTGAACATCATCAGCATCGACTCGGATGATCAGGGGACGGTTTTGTTTCCGAATCGATATCATCCCCGCAGCAATGTGAAACGGGGTCGGATATCCATACCCGGCGGGCACAAAAACTACGCGCTCACGGCGGAGGGCAAAACCGGTCCCCATCGGATCACGGCTTTTTTGACCCGATCGCCCCTGAATGCCTATGCAAACGGCTTCAGAACCCCGGCGGATGTTCTGGCCAGGTTGTCCCCGCATGCGTCACGGTCACTGGCCCTGCGCCAGCAGCAGGAAGGGCTGGCCGCCGGAAGCGCCACTACCCACATACGCCGAGAGGGGCACTGCCGGTAAAACCAAGCGATGATATCCCGATGGACCACAAGAATTCACCGACCGCTGCGAAGTTAAGGCGAAGATGGCGCATGCCAAGTCTTCTCGTGCCGGGCCTGTTGATGATGGTTGCCGTCTGGCCCGGCCTTTCGTTGGCGATGGACTGCCGCAGCGGCGCCGTCTATTACGAACGCGCCAGAGCAGCGGCCGATCGGCAACAATCGATTGAATGGCTGCAGCGTTCAATTGCGGCATGCCCGAATTTCAATGCCTGGTATATGCTGGGACGGCTGTACGCCGCAAAAGGTCGGCTGGAACCGGCGGCGCATGCCTTTTCACAGGCGCGCGCCACCGCGGGGACCCCCCGAACCGAAGCACTGGCACTTGGACGCCAGGGCGAGGTCCTTTCCCGGTCCGGCCGGCGACTCCAGGCGCTGCGCGCGCTGGAATTGGCCTGCCGATTTCACCCATCCCCCGCTCCGGACTGGCTCGCGAGCGCTCTGCGCAAGGCTCGCATTCAATCCTATAAGGAAATCATGGCCGCCGCCGACATCGCCGCTTTACTTGACCCGGGCAAGGCTTTCAGGACGAACGGCCGGTTCGCCGTGCGTCCCGCGGTGAACCTGCCAGTGCATTTTGAATTTGACCGCGCGGATTTGAATGCCCGCGGCAACCGGCAGGTCCTCGAACTGGGCCGGGCCTTATCGCAGGCGACGATGCGCCCGGCCGCCTTTTTATTGGTCGGCCACACCGATAAACGCGGACCCCGGGCGTATAACCAGATCCTGTCCGAACGGCGGGCCGAGACCGTGAAAGCCGAATTGGAGCGGCGGTTTCCATCTCTGATCGGGAAACTGCAGGCCGCCGGACGCGGTGAAACGCAACTGCTTTATGACGGGGACGATGAAACCGATCATCTGTTGAACCGGAGAGTAAGGATCACCCTTGTTCCCCAGTCAGACCCGGCCTTGGAGAAGCGATAACCTTGGACCCACGGATAACAGCAGCGATCGCCGCCCTCGTCCTCTTGATCGTGGGTTTGGCGGCCCCCGGGGCCAACGCGGCCAACCATGCGCTTTTGATCGGCATCGGCCAATACCAAACCAGGGTTCTGGAAGGTCCTCCCTACGATGTGGCCGCCTTGAAAACCGTCCTGGCGACCAGGTATGATTTCAACACCGCCAACATTCGCACCCTGGTCGATCAGGAAGCGAACAAAAACCGCATTCTTGCCGAACTCGACCAGTTGATCCATCGGTCCCGGTCAGGGGACCGGATCTTCATCTATTTCAGTGGACACGGGACCAGTCGGCGCGACGATTATATGGCCCTGCCGCTGCCCCATGCTTCCGGGGCCCTCGTGCCTGCGGATTTCAGCGCCGATCCCAGCCAATCCCTGGAGGACATGATGTCGCAGCTGATCGTCGGCCGGCGTGACCTGCGCCCCGTGCTCGAAGAACTGGATCGTGACCGGCAGGTCCTCCTGGTCTTTGACACCTGTTTTGCGGGCAACACCGTTCGCGCCGGCAGCGGGCATAAGGTGCCTGAATCCGCCCGCTATATCCAACTGGCCTCGAAAAGCGTTTTCGACGAGGAGCGTTCGATGGGCAGCTTTGAAGACAATTTGGCCCCGATCCAACCCTATCCTTACCGGAATATCTTCTATATTGCGGCATCTTCGGAAAATGAAATCGCCAAAGATATCCAGGAAGATCTGCTCTATCTCTACCCCACCATCGACGGAAAACCTCACGGGGCCCTTACGGACGCGCTGTTGAGGGTTCTTTCCGGCCAGGTGCCTGTGGATGCCGACAACAACGGTCAGTGGAGTCAGATGGAACTGTTTACCGCCGTAAGGTCGCTGGTTCAGGAGCGGTTCAGGCAAACTCCGCAGGCGCTGCCGGAGCGGGGCGAAAACGCCGAGAACCTGCATGCCAGGTCTTTTTTCGTGCACGCGGGCGGCAGGCTGGCAGGAGACGCCGTCACGCCGGCGACCGGCAGGGCCAGGCTGCGGGTCCGCATTGCCGATGAGTTGTCTCTTTTAAAACGCCATCTAACCCAGGTCGAAGGTGTGGAGATCGTACGCACCGCGCCGGACCTCACCATCACCCCTGATGGCGATACGCTGGTGCTGGCACGGCCCGACAAGCATCCGCTTTGCCGGTTTACCGCCTTCGATGTTCAGGCGGTGCTGGACCGCATCAGACGGCATCTGCGGATTCAACCGCTGATCAATCTCGACTACCCGCAACAGCCGTTTCATATCGAACTTGCGCTAAAGGGGGGATTACCCCACACCATCCTTCATGAAGGTGAACCCTTTGGGTTTGAGATCCGGACGGCGAAACCGGCCTATCTGCTGCTCATCGATATCGACCCGGCCGGGGCCGTGCATGTCCTGTATCCATCCGACCGGTCCGAGTTGATCCCTGTGGCGCCGGGAGAGCGCCGTTCTCTGGCCGAAGGGTTTCGCACCCACTGGCCCTTTGGGACGGAGACGGTCAAATTGTTTGCATTTACGCATCGGCCGGAGATGCTCGCAAGGTTAATCGGCAAAGAAGATATTCATCCCTCATCGGCATTGTTCCACGATCTGGAGAGGCTGGTCGGGGTCAGAGGGGCAAAAGCGGCTCGGGCCCACTTAGGCCAGGAAGCCGCGCAGGCCTCAATCGAGTTGACCAGCTACCCGCGCGCTCCGGGTAAACGTTGAGGACGCATCGGAATGCATGGCAACGGAGAAAGGGCATGAAACGGCTGCTGACAGTTTGCATGATCATCGCCATGATGGGGCCCTGGCCATCGCGGGCCGCTGTTTTCCAGAGCGGATATACGTCATCCCATGCGCTGGTCGTCGGGATCGATCGATATGACCACTGGCCGCACCTCGAATATGCCACCCGGGATGCAAAGGCGATGGCGGCCTTCCTGAGGCAAAAAGACTTCGAGGTGACCGTCCTGACCAATCAAAACGCCACGCGGCAGAACATATGGCGCCAGTTGGAGACGTTACGAAAAAAAATCGACGCCAACGCCAGATTCGTCTTCTTCTTTGCCGGCCACGGCCAGACCGAGGATCGCCCCGGGGGAAGAGAAAGGGGCTATATCCTGCCTTCCGATGCCGACGCCTATGACTGGGAAGGCACCATGCTGCCCATGGACCGTTTGAATCACCAGATGAAAACGTTCAGGGCCAAGCACATTCTGATGGCCTTTGATTCGTGCTATTCAGGGCTGGGCCTGACCCGGGCGATCAAAAGGCATCCCCCGCATGATGCCGCTTATATCCATAAAATGATGCAGACCCGAAGCATTCAGATTCTGACGGCCGGCAGCCGGTCGGAGCTGGCCGTGGAATCCGAAGGCCACGGCTTGTTTACCGATCATCTACTGGCCGCGCTGAACGGAGCGGCGGATATCAACGCCGACGGCCATATCACCGCCACTGAAATCTACGCCACCGTGCGCCCCAGTATCACGCAACAGTCCCACAGCCGGCAGACACCCCAGTTCGGCTACATCGAGGGCAACGGCGATATGATCTTCGCTCATACGCCGGCCCGAAAGGACCGTGCGGCCATTCTGGTGGACACGAAGACCGACGCAATCGATGTCTGGGCCGGCAGCCAGGCAATCGGGCATCGGTTAAAGGCCGGGCAGCACCGGCTGACGGTCGGGGCCGGCCGTACCGTCATCATGGTCAAAAAAGGCGGTCAGACGCTATTTTTGGAAACGGTTCACCTGCAGGCCGGCCGTCCATTTGAAGTCCGCATCGGGTTGACACCGCCGGTTCCAGCCCCGCGCGCGCCCTTCGGGATGACGACCATTACCCACCCGAATCTCGATGATTATGCCAACACAAAAGCCTATGACCTGGATGCCGACGGCCAACAGGAATTTATCACCGCCTCCGGCAGCGGTCTATACGCGCTCAAAGCCGACGGATCGACCCTGTGGACGCGGCGCTTTACCTTTCCGGTGACGATCGACCTGGTGGACGAATGGGAGGCGGGACCGGCCATCGCCGTTTCGGGTACGGATGGCGGCGATGTTCATTTACTGCTATTGGACCGCTATGGCAAGGAAGTGTGGCACCACGTCCGTAAACTCAGGCATTACCCCTTTCACCAACGCGATGGCGGCGGAAGGATCGCCGGGCTGGCCGATATCGACCGCGACGGACACAAGGAAATCATTGCGATGATGACGGCCGATCACATGCGGAACCCCCGCGGGATCATCGTCTACGATCGCCGCCCCCGGGAGCGGTGGCGCTATCTCATGGGACCCCAACCCCAAAACCTCGTCGTATGGATGAATGCGACAGGGCGCCCCGATATCATTATTGGCACTTTCGCCTCAGCCGATGGACACCGGGAGGTCCACAACAGGACCGATGACCGCAAGGCCGCTCTCGTCAGTCTCGACAGCCGGGGGAAGACGAACTGGGTCCGCCAGATGGGCGACCACTACACGGGTGTTCGCGTGCTCCCGGCTGTATTGGGTCCTGGTGACAATCAATCCATCTATGCCTTTAAATTCGCATCCTCCTGGCTGCGCGATGAAGGGGGCATCTACAAGATCTCCCGATCGGGAAAAATCCTTCGGCGTTTTGATACCGAAAACGCTATTCTGAGCGTGGCCGCATCGCCGTCCGTGCGGCGCCCTCCACGATCGTTGTTTGCCACCGACAGCCGGATGAATCTGTACCGATTCGATGAAGACTTGAAACTGCAGCAGAAAATCCAGTTGAAATCTTCATCGCCGCATCAGGTGTCGCGGGTTGTCGGGGTCCGCGACTACGATGGCGATGGCGCAAACGATGTATTGGTGTATGGATATGAAAGCCTTCTGGGCGCACCCGTCCCAACGGCGGCGGGCGGCGGCGGCGCCCCCCGCGTTTTCCATTCCAATCTGAACGTCCAGATCTACTCGCAGGACCTATCCCGATTGATCAAAACAATGGCCTTGTCCGAAGGCTGGGAGAAAATGAACGGCTTTGCGGTCGTTGACCTCCATCGCGCCCAGGCACGGCCGCATCCGTTTATGGTGCTGGGCAATGAAATCGTCGTCTACAATTATTGAGATGGCTTTGGGAAATTTTCCCTCGCTGTAGACTTATCTTCACGGCCGGACGTCTGAACAAGCAAAACGAAACGGCCCGCGGCACCGACTGATGCCGGCGGCCAACCCACCCCCGACAAGGAGCACCCAATGAAACCATACGCCCATCTTTTGGCCTTGCTATTGGCCCTCGCCGTGCTGGCTTCATGCACCGGCAGGCATTCTCATCACTACAATACACAGCGCGGTGCGGCGATCGGGGCAGGCGTCGGCGCGCTGTCGGGGCACCTTCTCGGTCGGGACGGCAAAGCAACTCTTATCGGCGCCGGTGTCGGGACATTGCTCGGTGCGGTGGTCGGCAATGCCGTTGATCAGCAGCACCAGATTGCACGCGAGGCCGATTTGAGCGATAAACGCATCGTCTACTACGATCAGAATACGGATTATGCGATCGAGGCCATTCCGGGGCCAAGGGACCAGCAGACCAAATGCCGCAAGGTGACGAAGCGCGAATGGGACAAGGGCTATCTCGTCAGCGAAAAGGTAGAAGAGATTTGCGAGGGGGAAAAGCAGACCCCGACCTACTGATGGCGCGATCTGTCTTATCGGCGTTAAAAAATCTACGGTTGGGCCCGGGGACCTGAACACATGCGTACGGACCGCTTGAGCGGGTCACACAGACCGCTTGGCGCTCAAAACCGGCGATGATGTGCCAATCGCCCCCCCCCGCAGGGCCACCGATCTTCCAAACATGACCGGCAAACATGACCGGGCGTCCCGACTTCCGCTGTCTGCTGCGGAGATGGGATCGGCGGTGAGCGAACTTGCCCCGATTCCCGCAAAGCGTTTTGCGGCCCGTGGCGACCGGATCGATTAAGGTTCAAGGCCTCGCGCGCCAGATCCTCTTCCAGACCCAAGCAAGGCGCCGCCAATCCCGGGTGATTTTCAGTCTTTCAGCGTCAACGGGCAGAGAATGCCGATCGTTCAGCCGAGCAACCTTGAATTGGAATACAAAGTCAGGCTCCGAACCCATGCGCAAATCGGTCATGACGACATCCGCACCCGCAGTCGAAAAGGCATAATACCCACGGGTGAACCATTTCAATTTGACGACCGGCGGGTGTTCTTCGATGCCGGCCGCGAGGTCCAGGTTGCGGGGGTAGAAATCAAGACGCAGCGGCGTATCCTGATCGAATAGTGAGAGGTAGGTTTCGAAATAGCGATCATCCTCGATGCCCACGACCCGCCACAGCAACGTGGTGAACGGTGCCGGGGAGGATATCAACTGGGCATAGGACACCTCCTGACGGGCAAGCTTGGCCCTCACCCGGCGATCGACGAATTCAGCGGCACCCATGGCCCAGCCCAGGTAGGCCAGGCTGAGAAAAAGGCCGAGCGAATTGATTCGATGGCCCAGGGAACGCTCTCTTGTGAGCACCAACGCGGCCAGAGCGCCCGTGAGCACAGGCAAGGTAAAGAGGGGGTCAATGATAAACAGAACCGGGTGGGCCATGGGCGTGGTGTCGAAAGGCCACAGGATTTGGGTCCCATAAATGGTCAGCAAGTCCAGAAGCACACTGGATTCGAGTACGAGAAAGGAAAGCAGAACCCAGCCACGATAATGCCGCTTCGTGTCGGGATGTATTTTCGAAATCAGCCAGGCGATCATCGGCGAAAGCAGGGCCAGGAGAATGAGCGAGTGGCTGAAGCCTCGATGGTATACGAAGTCATTGACCGGGCCGCCGAGGGGGATAAAGACATCCAGATCGGGTAATGTTCCCAAAATGGCGCCCCAAACGAGTGCCTTCCTTCCGACCTTCCGACCGAGGACGGCCTCTCCGCAGGCGGCGCCGAATGTTATTTGGGTCAAAGAGTCCATCGTGTTTCCGTGGCGTCCTCGTACTGTTCTACCGGACAAGAAGCGATGGCTTGGGGGCCATTGTCGTCATGGCCGACTGTCTGGCCACGCGTTCGGAATCCAATGGCGCCCCGACGGGTTTGCCGATGGCGCTTGGATCGGCTCTGGTTTCGTTCCTAGTCACGCACATAGCGCGGATAGGTGTGCTTGGCCTTTTCGGCCCAGGCGGGATCGATATCCAGGGTCACCAGCGGGTTCGCCTTCGATGTCCGGCCCAGCAGCCGGCCCTCTTCCGGCTCGATCGCCCAGCCGGTACCGCCGGAAGGAATTCCCGCCACATTGGGGCCGACAAAGTTGGAGGACAAACAGAAGGCCCCGGATACCACCGCCGCCGCGGTGCCGCCGGCGATCCACTTGGCCGTGGAGTCGGCCCCGGTTGCCCGCGGGCACACGATGACATGTACGCCCTCACCCGCGTAGACGCGCGCACGGTTCATGAACCACAGTTCGGTGCAGATCAGAAAGCCCACCATCACCCCTTCGACGTCGACTACCCGGAAATCGCCCGGGCCGCGTGCGTACCAGCGGGCTTCCCAAAACCCCTCCTCGTTGGGAAGGTAGTATTTTCGATGGACCCCGCGGTAGCCCGAAGCGCGCTCCCAGACAAAACCTTCGTTGAAGAAACATCCGCGGTCGATCACCGGACGCGAACCGATCACCACCCGGACCGGCAGCTCCGGCAAACGGCTGACCCAATGGTCGTGGCGCTTGACCGCGTCGCGCCAGCGCTCCGGATCAACCGCGCGCGAGGCGGCCAGCCAGGGGCTGAAGAGCATTTCCGGTAGGAGCAGCCACTCGGCGGCCTGCGTTTCCAAACGGGCGCCCAGCGCCTGCCAGCCGCCATCCGATTCGATTTCCGTATGGGCCAATTCACAAACCGTGATCCGCATTGAACGATTCCGTTAGTCCGTGGGCATGAGTTCTTCCAGGCGGTGACAGGCGGCCACATGATGGCTGCCGGGTCCTCCGGGCACCGGCCGTAGCCGGGGATCTTCCGTCCGGCAGCGCTCGACCGCGTGGGGGCAGCGGGTGCGGAAATGGCAGCCGCTGGGCGGATTCATGGGTGAGGGCACATCGCCCGTCAAAACCTCTACATGGCGGCGCGCCCCGGGATCCGGGACCGGGATGGCCGCTATGAGGGCACGGGTGTAGGGGTGCCGCGGGGAGCGGTAGAGCGTGTCGGCATCTGTATATTCCACGATGCGGCCCAGATACATGACGGCGATATGATCAGAGATATGTTTGACCACTGCCAGATCGTGGGCGATGAAAAGATAAGCCAGGCCCATTTCGCGCTGGAGTTCCAGCAGCAGGTTAATGACCTGGGACTGTATCGAGACATCCAGGGCGGACACCGGCTCGTCGCAGACGATCAATCGCGGTTCGAGTGCAATTGCCCGGGCGATGCCGATCCGTTGACGCTGCCCCCCGCTGAATTCATGCGGGAAGCGCAGCAGGGCGCTGCGCGGCAGGCCCACGCGCTCCAGCAGCCGGCGCACCCGACGGGCTCGCTCGGCGGCATCGCCAAGACGGTGGATCACAAAGGGTTCCTCCAGGACCTCCTGAACGGTATGGCGCGAATTGAGCGACTCGAACGGGTCCTGGAAGATCATCTGCATGTCGCGTCGCGCGGTCCTTAGTTCGTCACGCCGCAACTGCATCAAATTGCCCCCCTGGAAGCGCAGACGCCCTGCGGTGGGCTCGTATAGACGCAGGACACAGCGCCCCACGGTGGTCTTGCCGCAGCCGGATTCCCCCACCAGCCCCAGCGTCTGGCCTGCTGCGATCGTAAAGCTGACCCCGTCCACGGCGAACACCTGCGCCACCCGGCGGCGCAGCACGCCGCCCAGCACAGGGAAGTACATTTTGAGGTTTTCGACTTCGAGCAGCTTGTCCGTCATCGGGTTGTCATCCCCTGTCGTTGTCCGACGATCCCATCAAAGGGACCCGTCGTCTTCGCCTCCCGGCCGCTTTTCCCCGGCCTGCGGTCGCCGCCAGGCATCGAGCGCCGTCGCAAAATAGCAGGCCGCGGTGTGGGCCGTCCCCACCGTCTCCAGGGGCGGCGGCGCTTCTTCACAGACCGCCTGGCGATGCGGGCAACGGTTGGCAAACCGGCATCCGGGCGGCAGGTCGTCCAGACCCGGGACCACGCCCTCGATCACACGCAATGGTTGCTTGGCCGGCGTTTCCAGGGTGGGAATCGAAGCCAGCAGGCCGCGGGTATAGGGATGCCGGGGGTTCTGGAAGAGTTCACCCACCGGGGCCACCTCGGCCACCTTGCCGGCATACATCACCACCACGTCGTCGCAGAGTTCGGCAATGACCCCCAAGTCATGGGTGATGAAGATCACGGCCATACCGGTTTCAGCCTGGAGCTCACTGATCAGCGCCAGTATCTGGGCCTGGATGGTCACATCAAGGGCCGTGGTGGGTTCATCGGCAATCAGGATATCCGGCCGGCAGGCCAGGGCCATGGCAATCATCACGCGCTGGCGCATCCCGCCGGAGATCTGGTGCGGGTATTCCCCCAGACGCCTGGCCGGGTCGGGGATACCGACCTTGGCCAGCATCTCCGTGACGGCCCTTTCGACGTCCCCGTTATCCATCTCCGGAAAGTGCAGCCGGTAGACCTCACCCACCTGCCGGCCGATGGTGTGCACCGGGTTCAAAGCCGTCATGGGTTCCTGGAAAATCATGGCCATCCGGTTGCCGCGCAGGGTGTGCATTTCATTGGCCGAAAGACGGACGATGTCCTCACCCTTGAACAGGATGCGTCCGGATTCAATCCGTCCCGCGGGCTGGGGCAGCAGGCGCATAACGGACAGGGCCGTGACACTCTTACCGCAGCCGGATTCCCCCACCAGCCCCAGGGTTCGGCCAGCGGCCAGGCTGAAACTGATGCCGTCCACGGCCCGCAGCCGCCCCTCCTCGGTGTCGAAAGCGGTGGTCAGATGGTCGATCTCTAATAGGGGTGTATCCATATTCAGGAACCGATCTTGAAAGTCGTGTCTTTGACGGTCACCGGGTCGAAGACGATGCCCTGGCGCTTGGCCTCGCGGGTGTCCCGGTAGAAATCCGCATCGAACCAGAAAAGCCCACCAGTGGTGCTGCCGAACGGATCGAGCAGACTGCCCGAAACACGAGTGGCCGGCGGATCCGGGAAACGCCACCAGCGCCAGTAGGCTTCCCGGAAATAGGGCACCATGAAGGTCGGCACAAAGGCGCCCAGTTCGTGCACCCGGGCCTGAATCCGCTTGGAGAGTTCGATGCGTTCATCGGCATCGAGCGAATCGCGGTAGCGGTCGATCAACTGATCCAGTTCGGCATCGTCCGTATTGGTCACGTTGTTGGTCTGGGGTTTGTTGGCATTGACCGAGTGCCAGAACTCCCAGAAATGGGGCCGCATTCCGGTGCTCCAGCCCAGCCAGCCCACATCGTGGCGCTTTTCCAGTACTTTCTTGTACTGGGCCGCCGGATCCAGGCGCTGGAGGCGCAGTTCGATGCCCGCCTTGCGGGCTTCCTCCTTGAGCACCACCAGGCGGGGCGTGTGCTCCTCGCGGCTGTAGGAAACTTCCACGGAATAGCGTTGGCCTTTTTTCTCCCAGATGCCGTCCGGCCCCCGCTGCCAGCCGGCATCCCGCATGAGCGCTTCGACCTTGGTGAGGTTGAAGCGCCGCGCCTGGATCAGGTCGTTCGAATAGGGCCCGTAGCCCACGTAGGCGCTTTCCAGGCGGAAGTAGTCGTTGCGCAAGACTTTGGCGATGACCTTTTCGATATTCATGGCATGCGCAAAGGCCTCACGCAGGCGGAGATCCTTGAAGACTTCCCGGTCCAGGTTGAGCCACAGGCCCTGGGCCGACTGGGGCGTGTCGTTGAAAAACCAAATCCGCTCGACATAGCCCTTGTGGACCACTGGTTTATCGCTCTTGATATGCCAGAACTGGGGTATGGTCAGATCAAAATTATCCAGTTTGCCCTTCAGGAAATACTCCCACTGCAGGTTGACGTCGCGAATGACCGTATAGCGCACACGGTCCACGTTGTAGCGATTTTGAAAATAGCGCCGGTTACGGGCCCACCAGTCTTTTTTACGCTCGAACACGACGTAACGGCCCTTTTTAAAGCGCGTCATCTGGTAGGCGCCGGTATTGGGGGCGATGCGCCAGTTGTAGTAACGCACGAAATTTTCGTCGAGTTCGCAGTAGAAGTGGCGCGGCGTCGGCGGTAGCGTGATTTTGAGATGCAGGTCCGGCTGGGCCTTGGTGCCGACGATGGCGAAGGTATGGTCGTCGTAGACGATGACGCGATCGATTTCCTTGGTGTAGTAGTCGTTGTACCAGGGCGCCACGATGTGCTTGGAGCGCATGAACTCCAGGGTGTAGACGAAATCGTCCGACGTGACCGGATGGCCGTCGGACCAGCGCGCCTCGGGGTCCAGCTTGAAATACATGGTTTTCTTGTCGTCCCCGTAAGCCCAGTGGGTGGCCAACTCCGGTATGATATTGCGGGTGTTGGGATGGATGCCGATCAGCCCGAGTTGATTACCCAGGATGGCGCCGCGGAAGCTGGAATTGGAATCCGGACCCACCACCCGGAAGGTCAGCGGAAAACTCGACAGGGCATCATGATAGGTTCCGCCTTTGACCGCCTGCGGCGAAGCAAAGACCGGATCGCGTGCGTTGGTCAGCCATTCGATCCCCTCGGGCAAGGTCTCGTGCGCATAGGTCGGCTTAACCTCACAGGGCGGCGTTTCGATCTCCGTGACCTTCTGATCCGCCCCCGGCGAACAGCCGAAGAGCGTCAGCAGCAATAGCAAACCTGCGCCCAACATAAACGTGGATACTCTTTGCTTGGTCATCCTATCAATCACCAAAAATTCTCCGACAATATGCTCCCGTGCCCGATCAGGATGGATAGATTTTGGTTCCAGGCAAGGCCGCAGCCTTGGGGCAACCGCAGGCGTGGCTGACGCTACGTCGAGGATTGCCGCACGGCGAGAACGCCGCCTGGGGCCAAAAGATGCCCCGCCTGAACGGACACGCACGGTCATTCGTAGGTCGTGTGCATCTTGGGATCCAGGGCCTCCCGTACCGCCTCACCGATAAACGTCACCAGCACCAGTGTCAGCACCATGGCCGCCACAACAGACCCCGACAGCCACCAGGCGCTCAGATTGGCCCAGCCCTGCTGAAGCAGTTCGCCCCAGCTCGGTTCCGGGGGCGGTAGGCCGAACCCCAGAAAATCGAGCGCCGCCAGCGATACGATGCCGCCGGCGACCTGAAAAGGGATATAGGAAACAATGACACTGACGGTGTTCGGTAGAATATGCCGTAGGATAATCCGCCCGTGGGAGGCACCCATGGCGCGCGCCGCGAGCACGTAGTCCCGGGCCCGTTCCTTGTAGGTCACCGTGCGCATGGTCCAGGTGATGCCCATCCAGCCGAAAATCCACAGGATGGCCAACAGAATCCAGAAATTGGGGATCACCACCGAGGCGATGATGATGATGACGTACAGGTTGGGCACGGAGGACCAGATCTCGATCAGGCGTTGGAAAAAAAGATCGAAGGCGCCGCCGAAATATCCCATAGCGCAACCGATGCCAATCCCGGTGACGTAGGTGGCCACCAGCAGCGCCAGAGAGAAAAAGATGGCCACACGGAACCCATAGACCAGGCGTGCCAGGACATCACGGCCGGAGGCGTCCGTGCCCAGGAAGTGCCGGTCCGCCGTCGAGGGCGGCGTGGGCGGCAGCGTGTTCTCCCGGAAATCGTTCTCGTAGGGATTATAGGGCACAGGCGGCATGAGGACCCAGTTGCCTTCCGCCGCTGTGGTGAATTGTGCCGCCAGTTCCCGGTAGTTGGTCTCATGCTGGTAGTCCAGCCCGAAGACCGTTCCCGGAAGCGGGTGGCCGTAGGTGGGAAAGAACCAGCGCCCCTCAAACGAAACCACAAGGGCGCGATTATTGACCAGCAGTTCGGCCCCCAGCGAGAGCACGATCATAGCCACCAGAACAATCAGAGAAACGTAGCCTCGCCGGATGGATTGAAACCGCCGAAACTTTTTAACGGAAAGTGGATTAAGCCTGAGTCGCATAATTTCTTCGAGCCGTTGTCGTCAATTGCAAGTACGGGACGCCTCCAGGGACCGCAAGATGCCCCACGCCCACAAAATGAAACCTTTCGGACGAAGCCAAACACGAGGCCGCCGGGGGCCTCGCTAGTCGAACTTGACCCGTGGATCCACGGCGGCCACGCACATATCGGATAAAATGTTACCGATTAAAAAAAGCAGTGATGCGATCACCAGAACACCGAGCACCACCGGGTAGTCTCTTTCCAGCACGGATTCGTATCCCAGAAGCCCCATACCGTCGATGTTGAAGACCTTTTCGACCAGAAACGACCCGGTCAAAATGACCGAGATGTTGTTGCCGAAAGTCGTGGCGATGGGGATCAAGCTGTTGCGCAAGGCATGACCGAACACGGCGCGTCGAAACGGAAGCCCCTTGGCGATGGCGGTACGGACGTAATCCGCGGCCAAGTTGTCCATCAGGGTGTTCTTCATCAAAAAGGTCATGCCGGCGAAAGCCCCGATCATATAAGCAATCAGGGGCAGCACCGAGTGCCAGGCAAGATCGAGGGCTTTTTCCAGGAGGTTGAATTCCTCGAAGTTTTCACTGACCAGGTTGCCCAATGGAAAAACATCCCACCAGCCGGCCAGCCATACCAGCAGATAGATCCCGATGACCCAGCCGGGGATGGCATAGCCGATGAAAACCAGGATCGACGATGCATTGTCGAAAGTGGTCTGATGCCGGATGGCCTTGACGATCCCCAGGGGGATGCAGATGCCGTAGGTCAGGAACATGGTGATCAGACCGAAATAGAGGGAGATCGGAATGCGGGTGCGGATCATTTCCCAGACCGGATCGTGGTAGCGCGTGGAGGTGCCGAGATCGCCCTGCAACACTTTGCCCAGCCAGCTCACGTAGCTGTTCAGAAGCGGCTTGTCGAAGCCGTAGTATTCCTTTAAAAACGCGATCTGTTCGTCCGAAAGGGGCTGGCGCTGGACGCCGGTTCCAACGGCGGCACTGCCCCCACCCTCGACCTGCAGGCGCTGGGCCTCGGCGATCATGCGCTCGATCGGCCCGCCGGGCACGAAACGGGTGATGGCGAACACCATCAGGGTAATGCCAATAAAGGTCGGTATGACGAGCAGGAAACGACGGATGAAATAGGATGTCATTGGGGATTGTCCGGCAGGCAGATCGTAAAACGGGTACCGGTGCCGCGGCTGGAGAGCACCTCGATGGTGCCCCCGTGGCGCTCCACGATACGTTTGGTCATGGTCAACCCGATACCGGTGCCACGGGTCCCCTTGGTGCTGAAAAATCCCTTGAAAAGCCGCTCGCGGGTGTCGTTGTCCATCCCCGGTCCGTTGTCGCTGACCGCGAAGGCCACGGCCCACCCGGGCGGCTTGAACGCCCGGACAACGACCTCCCGGTCGACCGATCGGGCAGCTTCCTCGTCGAAAGCCTCCAGGGCGTTCTGGACAAGATTGAGCAGGCAGAGATAAATGGATTCAGGATCGAAGCAGCAGGACGGTAACCCTTCGGCCAGCTCGGTCCGCAGGGTAATGTCCCTTTCCGCGGCTTTGGGCTGCAGGAGGGTCAATACCTCCACCAGCGGTACCAGCGGATCCGCAACCGTCGGCTGAAGATCCTCGCCCTTGCCGAAATTGAGAAGATCCAGCGACAGGTTCTTGATCTTGTCGACATTGCCGCGCACCATATCCCAGCCGCGTTGGAGGTATTCGCGGTTGTCGTCCTCGATCCCGCGGCCCAGCACATAGATCCCGCCCTTGAGGGCACCGGCAATGTTCTTGATCGTGTGGGATAGCTCCGCGGCCACGCGGCCCACGGCCGCCATTTTTTCGCTCTCCAGCAGTTGCGACGTCTTCTCTTCGACCAACTGCTCCAGATTCTCGGTATATGCGCGCAGACGGTGGCGCATTTCGATGCGTTCCTCGGCACGCTGCAGGGCAAACTCAAGAATCTCGTCATTGACGGGCTTGGTGATGAAATCCGTGGCTTCGAGCTTGAGGCTGTCGATCGCCAGATCCATGTCGCCATGGCCGGTGATCATGATGACCTCGGTTTCAGGATTTTCGCTTTTGATGCGGCGCAGGAGTTCAATGCCGTCCATGCCGGGCATCTTGATATCGCTAAGGACAATGGAAGGCACGGTCCGATGAAAGGCGGCCAGCGCTTTCTCACCGTTCTCGGCCGTATGCACGGCATAACCCAGTTCGGTCAGATAGATATCCAGAACCTCGCGGATATCGGGCTCATCATCCACCAGCAGTATGGTTCGTTCCATTGCGTCTGGCCTTGACCGGAAATCGGATCACGAAGCAGGCACCGCCCTCGGGGCCGGGGCGCACAGAGATGTCACCGCCCAGTTCGTTGACGATCCCGTAGCTGATGGACAGCCCCAATCCCGTGCCCTTACCGACCTCTTTGGTGGTAAAAAACGGTTCGAATATTTTTTCGGCGATCTCCGGCGGTACGCCGTAGCCCGCGTCACAGACTTCAACCATGACGACATCCGCTTCCAGGCGGGTGGTGATGCGGATCTTCTTATCGGCTTTGGCGTCGACATGCAATTCCCATCTTTCTTCGATGGCATCCCGGGCGTTGAGAAACAAATTGACGAAGACCTGCTCCAGGCGGTTGGGCTCCGCCAGAATGGCGGGCAGATCGGGCGCCTTGTCCCAGACCACCTCGATGCCGCGCACCTTCAACTGCTGGTCGAACATCTCGAAGGCTTTTTCGATCACCAGGTTTATCTGGGTCTTCTCCAGCCGTGCATCCGATTTACGGGCGAACTGGCGCATGTGATCGATGATGTTCGAAGCCCGATCCACATTGGCGTCGATCTTGTTGGTCACGTTCATGATGGTGTCGTCTTCGGTCAGTGCGGAGCGTCCCAGTTTCTTTTTCAATATCGAACCGGCTGTCTTGATCACCGCCAGCGGCTGGTTGAGCTCATGGGCCACACCCGAAGCCATTTCGCCCAGTGTGGCCATCTTGCTGGCCTGAATCAACTGCTGTTCGGCTTCCAGGCGCTTGGTGATATCGCCGGTGGTGACCAGAAGGACATCGCGACCCTTGTATTTCGAAAGCGAAATGCGAATGGTAACAAAAATGGTGCGCCCGTCCTTGTGGCAGTGACGGGCGCGATCGATCACCCGGCCGGACTGGATGGCGTTAGCGTAAAGGGAGCGGTCCTCCTCCACGAACAGATCGAGAAAGCCGGTGCCGAGCACATCCCGATGAGCCAGGCCGTAAACCGCGGTGACGCTGCGGTTACACTCGAGAATTTCAAGCGTTTCGCCGTCCAGCACGAATACCGGGTTGGGGATGTTGTTGAAGACATCGTAGTATTTTTTTTCGGCTTCCTTCAGCTGGGTCTCCAGCAGCCGGCTGTGCGTGATGTCGAGGCACATCTCCATGGCGGCCACCACCTGGCCGTTTTCATCGAGCAGGGGTGAAGTGCGCACGATCCAATGGGCCGGTTTGCCATCCTTGGTAAAACCGGCCTCTTCGCTGTAATGGGTCTGCCCGTCGGCAAACGTTTTTTCAACCGGGCAGTTATCGCATTTTTCCGTGCGACCCTTGTAAGCATAGAAACAGAAATCACCCGGTTTGGGGGCAAAGGTGTCCTCGAATTCCTGGTTGTATTCGACCAGGCGGTAGTTGCGGTCCTGGACCGTGATCGCGCAGGGGACCTGTTCGAACAGCTGGCGGAATCGGTTGCGCTGTTCATTGAGTTCATCCTGTTTAACTTCGATTTCCCGGCCCATGTGGTTGATGGCCTCGGCCAGCTGTTCCATCTCGAAGCTGTGTTCGAACTCGATTTGCCGGCGCTTCTCACCCCGGGCAATGCGTTTGGTTTCGTCGATCAGGTTGCGGATCGGGCGATTGACCAGCCGCATGATGATCAGACCGATGATGGCGGAGCTCATGATGAACAGCAGGGCGGCCAGGCCGATAACGCCGTTCTCCATAAGCCGGATCTCATTTTCCGTATCTTTCAGCGAAAACACGACATCCAGCAGCCCTAAAACTTTTATCTCGGGCGGGTGCACGTGACAGGTATCCGTGGAACACCCCGGTTCGTTGTAAATTGGACTGATCAACCCCAGGGCCTGGTGGTTTTCGATCTTAAGCTCGCGGATGCGCCGGTTAAGCGCCAGTTCCACCGGCGGTGGGCTCATGACATGGCAGATGCTGCAGGCCTCGGAATCGATGGTGGTCTGGCGGCCGATTTCGGCGTCCCGATTGGAAAAATGGATCGTGCCTTTTTTGTCGTAGATGCGGATGGAGACGATTTCCTCCTGGCGTCCGATGTTGCTGATGATCTGGTGAATGTCCTCACCCGAATCCAGCATCATGGCATAATGCGTGCCCAGCTTGATCGTGTTGCTCAACTGGTCGACGCGCTCGAGCGTCTCCTGCATGACCCTTGTCTTCTGGTGACGGATGCTGAAATAGGCCCAGGAAGAGATGCTCACCAGCAGCGTAAGCCCCACCGCCAGAACGAGGGATGTGATCAGGCTGTTGCGTATGCGCTGCGGTCTTTTCATACGACGATCCACGCCGCCGGGGCGCCTGCGCTCGGCTGGGGTCCTGCCGTCCGACGGGCTTTAGTTCAGGTCGCGGTCCGGTTCAAAGCTTTTTCCGGTCAACACCGTCCCCGCGCGGTCGGCGCGGCAGGCGAATTGTAAAACAGGCGCCCTGTCCCGGTTCGGACGCCACCCGAATGCGGCCGCCATGCTGCTCGACCGTGGCCTTGGTAATGTGCAATCCCAGTCCGGTGCCCTTATCGGCCTTGGACGAATAGAACAGGTCAAAGAGGTTTTCACGGGTTTCGGCGTCCATCCCGATGCCGTTGTCGCTGATTTTGAATTCGACTTCATCTTCGACAAGCGTGGCGACCTCAAAAACGATCTCGGCATCGTGGCCGGATTGGTCCTCCCCACAGGCATCGACGGCGTTTTCCAGCAGATTGATCAACGCGGTGCGCAGGGCCACCGGATCGACGACCATGGGGCCTGCCGCCTGATCGAAACGGCAGGTCAAAGTGATTCCCTTCTCAACCGCACGCGGTTCCACGATGGCGGCAACATCGATCACAAAGCCGGGCAGCTCGACCGTTTCGAGGCTGAGGGCGCGCTCCTTGGTGTAGTATAGCACATCCAGCACGACGCTGCGAATCCGCTCGGTCATGAGCTTCATGATATCGAAGCCTTCCTGAATCTGCTCCCGGTTGTCCTTACGCAGACCGGTGTTCATCAGGAAGACACCGCCGTCCATACCGGTCAGCACGCCTTTGACTCCGTGGGAAACCGAACTGACCATCAGCCCCAGCGAGGCCAGACGATCCTGCAGCTGCCGCAGCGGGGTGATATCGGTGGCCATTTCCATGACCTGGGTCGTATCGCCGGCGGCATTGGTGATTGGCGCCGTCCAGATCAGGAGGTTCCGCTGATCGCCGCTGCGTGCCATCACGGTCATTTCGGTTTGATGGCTTTGACCGTCTTCAAAGGTGGCCGTCACCGGACAGTCCCGGCAGGGATGTTGACGCTTTTTATAAACCTCGTAGCAGGTCGGACCGGCATTCTCACCGAACTCATCCCGAAAACGCCGGTTGGCTGCCGTGATATTAAATTCCCGATCCACCACCGCGATATAGCAGGGCACCTCTTCGAATAGCTGGTGATAGCGCTGCTGGGTGGTGCGCAGCGCCTCCTGCAAACGGGCGATTTCGGAAATATCGGCCGAGATTTCCAACACCAGCTCCAGCTCTCCGCGACTGTCGTGAATCGGGGCCGTGTGCACCACCACCGGGTAAGTCTGACCATCCCGGTAGCGAATCGTCTCACGGCTTCGCACGGCCGCTCCCGTCTGAAAGGTCTGGCCGGCCGGACAGGCCTCGGGCGCTTTAAAAGGGCCCGCGTATATTTCCCAGCTGGGCCGTCCCACCATGTCGCCCAGCCGGTCACGAAAGAGTCGGTTGGCGGCCACCACCTGAAGTTGACGATTGTGCAGCGCCACGAAACAGGGGACTTCATTGAAGTACTCCATGCCGGCGCGGACATCGCCGGCGATGTCCAGAAACGCGGTGGTCAGACATTCAACCGCCTGCCCCAGGGCGGTGAGGCGCTCCATCTCAACGAGCTGCGCCGATTTCTCCTCCACCAGGGATTCCAGGTTTTCGGTGTATGCCTTCAGCTGGCGGCGCATCGCAATTTTCTCGCTGACACGCCGGAGGGCAATTTCAAGAACGTCGTCGTTGATCGGCTTGGTGATGAAATCGGCAGCCTCGAGCTTGAGACTCTCGATGGCCAGGGCCATGTCTCCATGGCCGGTAATCATGATGACTTCCGCTTCCGGATCCTCGGCCTTGATCTGCCGCAGCATTTCCACGCCGTCCATGACCGGCATCTTGATGTCGCTCAAGACGATGGGCGGACGCTGGTCCAGAAAAATATCGACACCTTCCTGGCCATCGGCGGCCGTCAGGACATTATAGCCCAGATCGGTCAGGTAGATCTGGAGGATTTCACGCAAATCCTCTTCATCATCGACCACTAGAATACGTTTCTCAATTTCCATCATGTCGCCTTCAAATGCATGCACGCCTGTTCGGGTATCGGAAGATCGAAAGCGGCTGCAGGGTAAAGCGTCGGACGGCGAAATGCCGGAGGGGCAGGAGATGGCCAGCAATGGGCCGGGGTGACGGGCGGCCGGTTTCAGCCAATCGTCTGCCGAATGCTGTCGAGCAGCCGCGTATGATCCAGCGGTTTCTCCAGATAGGCCACCGGATCGGGCACCGGTTGGGCACTTTGGGTATTCAGCATGGCGAGGAAGTGACGAAAGCTCGATTCCGCCACGGCCGAAAGCATGATGACCGGAATGTCCGCCAGCGCGGGATCGCTCTTCAGACGGTTGTACATTTTGACGCCGCCGTCACCCGGCATCATGATGTCCAGGATGATCAGGTCGGGGCGGTCCTGGCGGGCCTGCTGTAAACCGCTTTGACCGTCCCGCATCGCCAGCGCCTGGTATCCGTTGCTTTCCAGCAGAGCGGTCACATAGAACCGCATGTCCATTTCGTCGTCGACGACGAGAATTTTCTTCTTGGTCATGACCGTCAACAGGGTCCACCGACATGTTTCGACCCGGCCGCCGGCCGCGCCGCTGGCGCCCGGCGGCCACTGATGCTTCGGATGCTTTTAGAGGCCTTCGGCCACCTTGTGGGGGCGGTTGACGCTGGCCACCGGACAGGCGGCCCGCAGGACAACCTGCTCGACCGTGCTGCCCAGCAGGGCTTCCTCCGGATCCACCTCGCGGGTGTGGTGCGCCATAACGATCAGGTCGCCGTTGTTCTCGCGGGTATACTTGAGGACCTCCACGTAGGGCACACCCTCCCAGACTTCGATGGCGTAATTGTCGTAGTCGCCCATCTGGGAGACATAGGTCTTTTCGATGCGTTCACGGGCGGCCTTGATTTCTTTTTCGATGTCATCCTGGCTGACGGCCTTGCCCGCGTAGATCGCACTCATGTCGAGGGCGTGGAACAGATGCAGCTTGGCGCCGATTTCACGCGCCAGTTGGAAGGCAAACATAAACGCGGACTTGGAGGCCTTGGAGAAGTCTGTGCCGAAAACAATATTGGAGAAATACCACAGGCAGGTGGTACAGGGCCGGCTGACGATCAGCACCGGGCATTTGGCGCCTTTGGCCACCCGCTGCATGGTGCTGCCGACCACATTGCGGTAACGGGTCGCACCGGCATCCTCTTCGCGCGAATGGGCCCCCATGACGATCATATTGGTATCGGTTTTGCGCGCATGCCGCAGGATCTCCCGGTGGGGTGCACCGACGGCCGCCTCGATCACGGTATTTTCGGCTTCTTCCATCTGTTTGGTATAATAGGTTTTAATTTCTTCCTTCACCCAGTCCACGTAATCACCGTTGGCTTGGGTGTCCTCGCCCGTGCGCAAATCTTTAACCACCTGACTGAAGCCGTGCGATGGCACGCCCAAGGTGTGAAACAGGGTCAGCTCGGATTTATACTTTTTGGTCAGGTCGAATGCCACATGGGCCGCGTGATCGCAGATCGGTGTCCCGGTGGTCGCGAAAAGTATCTTCTCAAACATTGTCACCTCCTTAGTGCACAGGCCCTAAGGGTGCCGTGAAAGCTGAGCTCCCAGACGACACCGTCAATAAATTCGAACAAGTTGAAAACGGTTGCGAACTCGAACTGGTCGACCTTGTCACCGAATACGATGTGTTTAAGCCGGCCGAGCTTCAGGGGCATATCCAGCAGCTGCTCCAATTCGTAATTGCGTATCTCCCGGGGCTCCGATTCGCCGATTCCCTTGAGGGAACTGTAGATTTCCAGCCGGGGCTCTCCCGGGAAGCCGACCATTTCAACCGTCTTGTTGAACTCGATATGGCTGAAATCGTCACACCGGCAGCCGTCCGCCGGGGCTTCCCGGTATTGCTCGAGATAGGTTGAAAAAAAGGCGTTTAACCGGGTCAGCAATGGGTAGCGCTCGAGCATGGCAAACAGGCTGCGAACGGTCACCGATGCTTCGAGTTCAACTTTGCAACCCAGGCAATAGAGCGGCTCGGCATCGACGGGGGTGCCGTCGGTGAAAAGCGACCCGTTCGCTTTTAGCGTTACCGTATTCATGGGCAGATCCCGGCGGTGGCGGCACTGTCAGCATAGCAGGGCTGGCCACCCAGGGCAATCCTGGCGCCCTTTACTCCTCCGGCGGTTTCAGGTGATCCGGCACCACCGCCATGTGGATCAGGAGTGGCTTCAGAAACGACCAGCGGATACCGATGCGGAATTCCTCTTCAAGGTCACGAATGGCATCCCAGCAGTTGTGGCAGGGCGCGATCACCAGCTTGCACCCGGTTTCCAGGATCTGGTCGCGTTTGACCTTGAGCCCGATATTGCGCTGCTCGCGGTAGCGACCGATACCGTTCAACCCACCGCCGCCGCCGCAACAGAAATTGTGCTCCTTGTTGGGCTTCATCTCGCGGAAGTCCTCGGCGATATAGCCCATGATCTCGCGGGCCACGTCCTTGAGACCGGCATTGCGGATGTAGTTGCAGGAATCCTGGTAGGTCACCGGTTCCTTGATCTTCTTGTCCGGATCGATCTTGATCTTGCCGGTGCGCAGGGCCTCGGCCACCCACTCCACGTAATGAAAAGTGGGTATGGGCGTCTGGCCGTCTTTGCGGCCGGCCCAATAGGGACCCTCAAGTACAGTGGCCCGGTAGGCATGCCCGCACTCGGTCACCACCATGCGTTTGGCGTTGAGACGTGTCATGGCGTCGTAGACCGTTTCGACCTGCATCTTGCAGGCGCCCCAGTCCCCGGCGAACATGGCAAGGCTGGTCTCTTCCCAGCCCTCGCTGGGGACCGTCCAGTTCTCGCCGGCCAGGTGGAACAGGATGGCGGCTTCGGCCAGATCCTCGGGGTAGTGCTTGGGTTCACGGGCGTTGACGGTGTAAATGATATCCGCATTCTGCACGTCGACCGGGATCTTGAGGCCGGGCCAGTCCTCCTCGTACTCCTCGGCCATCCACTCGCAAGTGTCGACCCAATCTTCGGTGGTGACGTTCATCTGGGCCCGGTAGATCCGATGCATCCCCGAGCCGATCTTGAGCTCCCAGGGCACGAACCCCTGGGAAAAGCACAGACCGCGGGTGTAGCTGAACATGATGCCCATGTCGATGCCGAAGGGGCAGTACATGCCGCAGCGGTTGCAGCAGGTGCATTTGGACCAGGCCGTGTCCATGACCGTCTGCATAAAGGCGTTGTCCACCTGGCCCTTGCGCTTGACCAGCTCGCCCAGGGTCGAAATGATTTTGTAGGAAGGCACCTGTTCCGGGTCCTTCTTGTTGGCCAGGTAGAAGAAGCAACTGTCGGCACACATGCCGCAGTGGGCGCAGATCTTTAGCCAGGTCTTGAGCCGCGACTTCAAGGTTTTCTGCATCGTGGCCCAGAGCGCATCACTGTCGACATCGAGATAATTCATCTCCTCGTAGTACTGCTTGCCGCTCTTGTCGTCGAGCAGGGCCTGCAGTTGTTCTTCCGTATCCACCGTTTGTTTATTGCAGAGTTTTCCTTCAGGCATGATCCGAATTCCTTATGGAAAAAAATGGTTATGGGTTACCAGGACAAGCCCTTGCTCTTCATGCCGCCGCGCTTGATGCCGTAGTCCATACCGATCTGGGCCCGGGACAGGAAGAAGCCGATAAAGTGGGAAAGCTTGGTCAAGGGGATCGCCACCAGAAAAAGCTCTCCGCTCAGGATATGGGTGATCAGCCAGAAATTGTAGTTGCCCACCTGGTGGCGTGCCAGCAGACCGGTGACAAACGGGGCCACGGCAATGGCGAGCACCAGATAGTCATAGGGTGTGGTGATGATGCGCACCTCCGGCAGGGCGTTGCGACGCATGATGATGAAGATAGCCGCCACGAGCACCATGCAGGTCATGAAATCGGCCGCACCGTCGGACATGCTCCACAGGCTGAAGCCAAAGCGCTCCTGCAAAAGCACGTTGTGCCCGTAAATGAAGAAGGGTGTAAACAGGAGTCCGATATGGAAGGCGAAGAAACAGATCGTAAAAAAGGGATAAAACCGCCAGCTGTGGGTTCCGAAGGGAATCAGCCAGAAGAAAATCGAGCGCAGGGCGCCCTTGATGCCGTATGACATGTGCGGTTTATAGGCAACCCGGTCGAGCTGCCAGTTCAACCCCCGGAAATACCAGATGGCCCGGTAGGTGACACCGCAGAAGAAGATGATGAACGTAAGCCATGCCAGCGGTCCGGTGACAAATGCGTACATGGGTGACTCCTTGCACGAAAAATGGTTCGTTGACCCCGGCGGTGCGGCCCGTCGTTGCCGCTTACCGCCGGTGTAGATTATTCGTCCCTATCGGTCAGAAACAGCCAGAAGGCCGGAAAGGCGATCAGGGCCGCCACGATCACCAGATAGGTAATGGCCTTGGTGAAATACATGAAATCCTGCAGCGTGAAAATGTTACCGTCCATGGTCGATCCTCTTTCTATGGATATCAGTGCGCATCCTTGTAGTCCGGGTGTTCGTAAAGAATCGGCATGCGCGTGACGAAGAAACGGAATGCCAGCACCCCGATCGTGACGATGAACAGCGAGATGGCGATCTCCATCCAGTGCGGGAAATAGCGCTCGCTGGACGGCAGATGGTAGTTGAAGGCCACCATCGATACGTTGAAACGGTTGAGCACGATGCCCAGAACGGCCAGCAGCGATGTGCGCCGGATCAGCTTGATGTTCTTGTCCCGCGAGCCCACCGCGTAGAGATAGCAGGGCAGCAGCACGAACCCCAGCATCTCCACCAGGAACCAGAGACCCCATCCGGAGGCCAAGTGGTGCCAGTTGTTGTCCACCGCCAGTCCCACCAATTTAATGATAAAATAGCCGAAAAGCACCCATGCGGCTGCTTTGCCGAAGCCCAAGACCACGCCGTCGGCCTCCTTCAGGTGGGTCTCGTCCATCTTGTCGTGGAAATTTTTGTGGGACAGCGACCCCTCGAAAACCACCATCGAAAGGCCGGCGATGATACTGGAGATGAAAAAATAGACCGGCAGATAGCTCGAATACCAGAGCGGATGCAGCTTGGAAGGCGCAATCACGTACAGCGCGCCCAGCGAAGACTGGTGCAGGGTCGAGAGCACGACGCCGAAGATGGTCAGTACCAGGGTCAGCTTGACCACGATGTTGCGGGCCCGCTTGAAACCAAGCCATTCCAGCGGTGCCGGCGTGTACTCGATGAAGAGCACGGTCAGGTAGAGGGCCACGCAGGCGCCCACTTCAAAGAGCAGCGAGGTCGTACCCGGCTGGACAATGAAGGGATACGGCAGCCGCCAGGGGCGCCCCACGTCGTAGTGCAGCGCGAAGACGACCAGCGCATAGCCCAAAAAGGCGGTCAGGATGGCCGGCCGCACGGCCGAGTGAAATCGCTTGAGTCCAAAAATATAACAGGCGGCCGAGGTGACGTACCCGCCCGCGGCCAGCGCGACACCGACCAGGAGATCGAAACCGATCCACAGGCCCCACGGGTTGTTATCCGACAGGTTGGTGACCGCCGCAAGCCCCCCGGTGAACCGGAGCACGGTGACGATACCGCCGACCAACAGGATCAATCCGGCGACCATGTTGAACGGCGTAAATAGGGTGCCGCCGGTTGTGGTTTTTGTATCGGACATCAGGAATCCTCCTCCGTTTGCTTCGGTTCAGAATCGTCTTGGGCCTCGGCCGCCGCATCCTCCTGCGCCTTGGCGGCGGCTTCCTCCTGCTCTTTGGCCGCGTCCTCCAGCGCTTTTTTGACCGCCATGTTGATGGCCGTCTCCTTCTCCTTTTCCTTCATGGCCAAGACCTTTTCGAGCTCGCTCTTGGCCTCTTCCTTGCTCGTGGCCACGGCGGCGGCCACGGCATCGGCCTGCTCTTCCTGAGCGATCTTGTCCTTGCGTCGGGAGACGGCGTAGATGCCGGTCAGCAGCACGGGCCAGAGTCCGACGACGATGGGCACGGCCCCCAGGGCACCGGCGGTCAACGCCGGCGCCGGCGTCACCCCCAGATCCTCGCGCATGCCGAGTTCGCTGAACGGAACCCCGGCGATATAGAGCCAGCTGGTGCCGCCCATTTCGTTCTCGCCGTAGATATGGTCAACGTAACGGTCGGGCTGGCGCCGGATGCGTTCACGCGCGATATGCAGCAGGTCCTCACGCTTGCCGAAGGTCAGCGCCTCGGTGGGGCAGACCTCCACGCAGCCCGGCAGTTTGCCCTCGAGCAGACGTGGGTGGCACAGGGTGCATTTCATTACCCGCGGGGTCAGCACTTTGTCGTATTCATAGGTGGGAATCTCGAACGGGCAGGCGATCATGCAGTAGCGGCAGCCGACGCAGACCGATTCGTCGTAAACCACTGCCCCCTCCTTGGTCTTGATGAAGGCCTTGACGAAACAGGCCGAGGCGCAGGCCGGTTCCAGACAGTGGTTGCACTGGTCTTTCACGTAAAGAGGCGGCTGATTCTTGGCGGCGGTTTCGAAGCGGTTGACGATGGTGTAGGTCTTGGCGTCGGTCCGCCGCTTCTGGTCCAGTACCGTCAGATCCTTGAAGGACTCATCCGGGGGCGGCAGTTGGTTGACGCTGTTGCAGGCCGCTTCGCAGGAGCGACAGCCCACACAACGCACCACGTCGTGCAGCACCCCCATACTGTCCGGGAAGCCCTCGAAATGTTTGTTCGATGCAGCATGCGCAGATTTGCCGACCGTGGCTCCCAGGCCTGCTGCGCCCATCCAACCCAAAAATTTTCTCCGTGATATGGCCATGTTTATTCCTTAAGCAGTTGCACCGGGTTTAAATTATTTCTCCTTGTGGCATTCCGTGCAGGCCGCAAGCTTTTCAAGACCCATTTCCGCGTGGCAGCCCATGCATTGGATATGGTAGGCGCCGAGCAGCCCGGGGGTATGCGGCTGGTTTTCCATGAAAGGCTTGCCATGGCAGCTGGCACACTGCGGCGGCTTCTTGGAAGGGATGCTTTTGTGATGGCAGCCCTGGCAGATCGTGCCCTGGTCCGCATGATAGTAGGCCGCGATTTTGTTGTCGCCAATGCCCTTGATCAGGGTCTTGACCATTTTGCGATGCGGCATTTCCACCGGCCCGTATTGTTTCTGCAGCTTGTTGATGATCACCTTTTCGGGGATATCCTCGTCCGCATAGGTCCCCTGCACCGGCACGCGGGCCTCTAACAGCGCGGCGGCCATGGCGTGCTCCTCGGGGGTCCCTTTGATCTCGGCACCTGACGGCGCGCCCTCCATGTGGCAGGCCAGGCAGGAGGCCGTGTCCTGTTTGAGTCCCCTGCGGATAAAGACGTGGCAGCCGGCACAGTTCTTATCCTCCGTGGCTTTGGTGTGACATCCGATGCAGCTGGATTCGGCGCCGACCTGATGCATGGCCTGGCCGAGCTTGATGTAATTGCCCTCCTTGGCGCCGTTGACCGTGTGGCACTCGGCACAAGACCCCAGGCTGGCATGATGACACACACGGCAGGAGTTGTTGGCGGCCTCGTGGACTTTGTGGTTGAAAGGCACCGCTTTGGAGCGGATGGCGCCCTCGGGCGTCAGGGCGGATTTGATCCCGGTCTTGACGAACAGCGTATCGGCCTGGCCGCGCTTCAGGCGGGGTACGTCCTCCACCACCGCGATTTCGAGCTGTTGGTCTGGATCGTGGCAACTGCTGCACTGAACGGGACCGGCCTCGGCTTTCGGATTCTTGGCCTTGGTCTCCTGATGACAGCTGATACAGGCGGCATGGGAGGCTTCCCGATTGGAAATGCGGTTCTCCTCGGTCTGCTCCTTGTGGCAGTAAACGCAGGCGCCTTCCTTGCCCTCCACGTATACCAATTTTTTGGCTTTTTCATCGTACTGGTGATGACAAAGCTTGCATTCGTTGTTGAGTTTTTTGGTGTGGCGGTAGTGCAGGGATTTGTCCAGCCCGATGTCCTTCCAGTTGGAGGCCGCCGTCGGCACCTTGGCGTGGCATCCCCCACAGGTCACGGGACCGCTTTTTTCACCGGCGGACATGGTTTCATTGTGGCAGGCGATGCAGTTGTCATGGTAGACCAGCATGGTGCTGTTGCGATCCACATCCTTGAGCCGCATGTACTTGGGGGACATCCGCCCTTTCTCGTCTTTCAAGTGACAGACGGAACAGTCTTTCCCCTGCTTCATGAGCGCCTCGGTGTGTTGATCGTGGCGATAGATCACCATCGGTCGCTGCAGGCGGCCGAATGGCTCGAGTGCATCCAGAGCGATCAGGTCGGCCCGCAGTTCGGCCTCTGGTGCGGTCCTCCGCTCAACGGCCCAGACAACGGCGCCGGAGATCAGAACTGCGACCAAAACGGCAAGAATCCCGGTTCCTTTCAGAAGCCTCTTTCCCTTCTCCATGTTCCGTTTCCTTCTCCATGTTCCCTGATATTTATAAAATGACATCAGGAGCGGGCGACGGACTTGTCCGGCACCAAATCCTTGATGGTCGTCTCATCATATATGTTGAACACCGCAGTGTTGACCCGACTCCAGAGGGAGGCGAAGGCACAGTCGTTTTTAAAGGGGCATTGCATCTTGGAAATGCAGCTCTGGCATTCTTTGGGATCCGGTTCGCCCTGGAGGTAGCGGACCACACTGCCGACGGTGATTTCCTCCGGCTGGCGCAGCAGGAAATAGCCGCCGTGATAGCCGCGCTTGGCATCGACCAGACCACTGCCTTTCAATTGTCCGAGGATGACTTCCAGAAATCTGAGGGGTATCGCCTGCGCCTTGGCGATTTCGGAGACCTTGACCGGCCCCTTCCCGACCCGTATAGCAAGTTCAACGATGGCGCGGAGGGCGTATTGATTTCGCTGCGTTAAATACATCCACTTGCTTTCTTGACTTAATTAGTCGGGAATATTCTCGACCTTTTTAGTCGAGAAAGCAAAAACTTGTCAATACAATTTTTAAAGCGGATGAATATTTTTTATATTTATAATGTTTTCTTATAGTTGATTTTTACGCATGTCAAGATGTAGAAAACGTCCGGCAGCAGACCGAATCGATACCGGGAGGGGGTGGAACGGATGAAAGACAGGGAGTGGGCGCCTGCCGGCGGCGCCACGCAAAGGGGGGGAGGCCGTGGAGCCTCCCCCCCTGGATACGGGCAAATGACCGGCTTAACGCTTGGAAAACTGGAAGCGGGCCCGCGCACCGCGCTGGCCGTATTTCTTGCGCTCCTTGGCCCGGGCATCGCGCTTGACGAAACCCGCTTTTTTCAGAGGACCGCGAAGATCGGGGTTGGCTTCGATGAGGGCGCGGGTGATGCCGTGGCGGATGGCACCGGCCTGCCCGGAGATGCCGCCCCCCACCACCCGGACGCGAATGTCGTAGGCCGTCGTGGTGTTGGTGAGAACGAGGGGTTGATACATGTCCGCTTTGGCCGTCTCGACCCGGAAATATTCATCCACCGGCCGTCCGTTGATGACGATGTTGCCGCTGCCGGGCTTCATCCAGGTGCGGGCGACCGCGGTCTTGCGTCTTCCCGTGGCGTAGAATGTGTTTTCCATGTGTTTCTTGTTCCCTGATTGCGCGTTTTAATTGAGGATGACGATCAGACGGCCACCTGTTCGGGCTGCTGAGCTTCGTGGGGATGGGCATCGCCGCTGTAGACCTTGAGTTTTTTAAACATCTTGCGGCCCAGCCGGTTCTTGGGCAGCATGCCCTTGACCGCGAAGCGAACGAGGTCCTCGGGCCGTTTCTCCCAGAGCTTGCGGGCGGTGATCGACTTCAGTCCGCCGATATATCCGCTGTGGCGGTAATAGGTCTTCTGGTCCCACTTGCGGCCGGTGAGCGTGATTTTGTCGGCATTGATGACCACCACCCAGTCGCCCGTGTCCACATGGGGGGTGAAAGCCGGATTGTATTTGCCCCGCAGGTGGCTGGCCACTTTGGTTGCCAGCCGCCCCAGTACGACGCCCTCGGCGTCGATCACGAACCATTTGCCCTGGTTGTCGGCGTTTTTCGCCATGACAGTATATTTTTTCACAATTTCACTCCTGTCGGTAATAGAATCAACGACTATTAATGGATTCACGTGGGGCTGTCAATAAAAAAAATGTCATGGCCCTACGCTGCGACGGACCGCACGGTCGTCGCCGGCGGCCTGGTTTGACTTGCCCCGCTGGTTTGCCTATAGCCATGTCAACGCTTAGACGAAAGGCCCCGCAGCATGCCCACGACGCCTGTTGAAATCGAAGTCAAATTCCGCGTCGACGACGTCGCCCGGGTGCGTGCCCGCCTTGAAGGCCTGGGCGCATCTTCCGAGGGCGAAGTGCGCGAAACCAACTTCCGCTATGACGACAGGTCCGGCCGTCTCATGGCCGCCCGCTGCCTGCTGCGCCTGCGCCGCGACCGCCGGGCGCTTCTGACCTTCAAACGCCCCCGCTCGGACCATGGCCGCGAATTCAAGGTATACGACGAGTACGAGGTGGCCGTGGAGGATTTCGACAGCATGCATCTTATCCTCACCGCCCTTGGTTTCGAGCGCGTCCAGACTTACGAGAAGCGGCGGGAGGCCTTTACATTGGAAGGTGTCCTGGTCTGTATCGACCGGCTGCCCTACGGCGACTTTATCGAAATCGAAGGGTCACCGGCACGAATCCGCGAAACCGCCCGCGGGCTCGAATTCCCGTGGGAGCGACGTATCCTTGCCAACTACTTGCAAATATTTGAAAAAATTCGGAAACGCTGCGGGTATGATTTCACCGATCTGACCTTCGCCAACCTGCCCGAGCCCCCGCCGGAAGCGCGGACGACCATTCAGCAATTTGAAGCGGCATCGGCCGCATGAGCCAACGCCAAGCCGCGCGGGCGCCATTCAGCGGGGGGGGCGTTGCCCCGGAGGAAATGGTTGCCCGGGGGGAGCCGGAGACGCCCCGCGCGCGTGTTCGTGAGAGGCGCATCCTGCCCCATGACGAAACCGGGGCGGCGGGCCGGTGCCCCGAAACACTGCCGACAGGAATGTCGTTTATAGCCCTGCTCAGAGGTCGATGACTTTCTTGGCGGGGGCGGAGATTTTCTTTTGGCGATATTCACCCGGGCGGCCCAATTGGCTGACGTCGGCATTGAGGATACCGCCGGCCTGGACCACCAGGTTTTTGCAGATCACCTTGCCCCGGCATTCGCCGCCGGGCAGAATGATCAATTCTTCCGCGGCCCGGACTTCGCCGTCGAAAAGCCCTCCGACGGTCATGCGATCGATCTTCATGTCGGCCCGGACCCGGCCCTCCTCGGCCACGGTGACCGTCGCGCCCGTCACCTTGCCGTTGAGGCGCCCCCGGATCAGCAGTTCACCGATGAATTCGATGCTGCCCTCGACGGTAATGCCGTCGTCGATAATCGATAAGCTATTCTTCTTGGCCACCCTGGGGCTCCTGTTCGCTGTTCGATGGAATGACTAATATGGGATTGCTCGTCTGATCACTCGCCGGCGCCGGTGCTGCCGGGGCCGGTTCCTCGGTCGCCGATGTCGTGGAGCCCGGAGTGGCGGGCGGGGACGGCGGTGCCACCGTCGCGGGTGCCGGTGGCTCGGGCTGAACCGGCGGGGCCGGGGGCGTCGGGGGGGGAGGCGTCGGTATGGTGACCGCAACCTCGAAGGTCTTCTCCTGGAGCAGTTTCCCCTGCATGTCAAAGACATAGACATTGGCCGTGTCGAAACTCAGCCCCGGCTCGGCGACTTTGCGATTCAGCTTGAGGCGCATGAAGCGCGAAATCGAAAATCGCCGGCCGCGGTCGCCGCGGGGGCGATCGTTCTTGAGGGGCACCGGGGGCAAGCTCAAGCGCGGCCCCGCCCCGCCCTGCGAGGAGGACAGCACCACCACCACACGCCCCTCGGCCTGGGTGTTGCCCGTATTACGAACGACGAGCCCGGCGGAAAGGGCCTTGGCGGCCTGATCGTAGTCCACCTTCAACTTCTCCGCGCCGACGCGCATTACCGGTGGCGGCGGCGCTGGGGATGGCTTCTCTTTTCGGGCCGTCACCACCGGAGCGGCCTGGGCCGCCGGCGTCGCCGCGGGCTTGTCCTTGACCGTCGCAGGCGGCTTGGAAGGTTTGTTTGGGGCGGGTACCGGCGCTTGTGCCGGCGCCGAGGGCGCATTCCGTGATTCGGCCTTGACCGCCCGAGCCAACAGGAGCTCTTTTTGTTGTTCGACCTGTGCCAATTGGCTTTTCAGAGCATCGATCTGCGTTCGCAACGCCTGCTGGGTCTTCAGACCGCCGAAAAATAGCCATCCGGCTGCCACGGCGATCAGCAGGCAACAGGCCATGGCCCCGATGCCGATCCAAAGTTTCTGGTGAAATTTACGGATCGTACGGATATGACCATGCCCATCGACCATGAGGACGGTGCGATTGGCTTCGCCGCTAGGTGTTGTGACATTCGGTTTCATTGTTTTTGGGGAGATCCCATCGTCCCTGCCATAGCGTCTGCCGGGTCGCCTGCATCCTTCGTGCGATAGCCCTCAGTCAGCATCACGGCCCGCGTTGTCCAGATCCGCCAACGCCCACCAGCCGCCGGACGGTCACGGGTCTGCCAACAGCTGCCGGGAAACGGTCGCGGGCGCGGCCCTGATTGACGGCGATCTCCAGCGTCTGGCGGCTGCCGATAATGGCCAGCGGCGCCCCCGGGGAGGCTTCTTCATAGGCATCGTGAAGGTGTGTTGTCAATTCCCAGCCGGCATCGATCCGAAATCGCTGTTTTGGGTCGTCCGCCAGCATCGCGCTGAGCAGGTCGATGCCGATATCGGTGATCAGACTGCCAAAACGGTCGATCGATACAATCTGCCCGGTGAGCCCGCCGTCCGTACCGACATGGGGCTCATCCATGTCCAGATAAACGATGCCGGCGGGAGGAATGGCTTCACCGAGGCGGATCGCATCACCGCCCCGGGCAATAAACGCGGCCACGGGCGCCATGATATCGCGGCCGTGGAAAGTGCTGCTCGGATGCGGACGAAACAGGCGTCGGTTGGTCACGGCGTTGACGCGCGTCAACCCGGGGGATCGGGCGACGCCTGTCAGCAGGCCATTGTCCGGGCATAAAAAGCGGTGGCCGTCGGCTTCGGCGTAGATGATCCGGCGCGTGCCTCCCACACCGGGGTCCACGACCAGCAGGTGGAGCGTCCCCGGCGGGAAATGGCGGTAGGCCGTGGCAATCATGAAGGCCGCCTGCACCACGCTCTGTGGTTCGATGCCATGGCAGAGGTCGACGATTCGGATATCGGGCGCCGCGGTCAGAATCACCCCTTTCATGACCCCGACGTATTCGTCCTGCAGGCCGAAGTCCGTTGTCAGGCTGATGACCGTCAATTATTTCGGCCCTCCGCGATCGATGCGCATCTTCACCGGGATGTGTGCGGCTAAAACAAGCCCTGCTGTTGCGCCGCAATGCCCAGGTGCCGGTAGGCGGATTCCGAAGTCCGCCGGCCGGCCGACGTTCGCATCAGAAACCCTGATTTGAGAAGATAAGGCTCCACGACATCCACGAGCGTATCGGTCTCCTCCTGAAGGGTGGCCGCCAGCGCCTCGATGCCCACGGGGCCACCGTCGTAGAAGGAGATGATCGTTTGCAGATAGCGCCGGTCGAGTTTGGTCAGCCCCTGGTCATCCACGCCTTCCAGTTTGAGGGCGGCATCGACGGTCGTCGGCGTGATCCGCCCGTCCGCGCGAACCTGGCTGTAGTCGCGCACCCGCTTCAGAAGACGGTTGACGATCCGCGGTGTCCCGCGGCAGCGCCGCGCCAGTTCGGCGGCAGCCTCGGTGTCAATGGGCACGTCCAACAGGGCCGCCGATCGGAGGGTAATGCCGACCAGGTCATCAAGTTCGTAAAAATCGAGGCTGCGAACAATGCCGAAGCGGTCGCGCAGAGGGGCGGAGAGCAGGCCCACCCGAGTGGTGGCGCCCACGAGGCAGAAATGCCGCAAGCGGTAGCGGTGGCTGCGGGCGTGAACCCCCTTGTCGAATACGAAATCGATGGCGAAATCCTCCATGGCCGGGTAGAGCAATTCTTCGACCGTCTTGGGTGTCCGGTGGATTTCATCGATAAAGAGGATATCCCCCTCTTTGAGATGGGTCAGCACCCCGATGAGATCACCGCCTTTTTCCAGCGCCGGACCCGAGGTCACCGTGAGCGTTCCACCGGTTTCATGGGCGATGATGTGCGCCAGGGTGGTCTTGCCCAGACCGGGCGGGCCGTGAAATAGAACGTGGTCCACGGGCTCCTGACGCAGGCGGGCCGCCTCGATAGCGATGCGCAGCGTTTCCACGGTCTCTTCCTGCCCGACGTAATCCGCGATGGTCTCCGGCCGTAGCGACAGGATTTCGCGTTCCCGATCCTGCGGGGTTTCCCGAGGCGTCAGCACCCCCTTGCGATCGGAGGAATAGGTCAGGACGTCGTCGCTCATGCAAACTCCTCGCCGCGATAGATTTCATCGAACAGCTCTTCAGGGCTGGCAATCGCCGGATTGCGGTTCAGGGCGTCGCCCACCATCCGCTTGGCATCGGCCGATTTATGCCCCAGTTGGTGAATCAGGACCTCCCGCACCATGGCGGCGAAATCTTCTTCCGGTGCCGAGGCCGGGGCCTCCTCCTTGCGAATCAGAGCAAACTTGTCCATTTTGCCGGCCAGGGTCGCAACGATCTTCTGAGCCGTGCGATTGCCGATGCCTTTGAGCCGCTGCAGCGCCTTGACGTCATTTTGCTCGATGGCGCGTGCGATATCCCGCACCGGCATACTCAGCGCCTTGACCGCCTTCAACGGCCCGATGTCTTCCACGGAGATGAAACGCTGGAAGAATTCCTTCTCGACCTCCAGATTGAAGCCGATCAAAGTCGGTTTGGGCTGGCGCTCGGTCTGGTGGTAGAAAATGTAAAAGACCACTTCGTCGCCGGCATGCCTCTCATGCAGGGTCTCCATGACCACGGCCGGCAGCAAAACCTCATACCCGACCTGGTTGGCCAGAACCAGCACGCGGTCCTCCTCTTTCTTGAGCAGCGCTCCCTGGATATAGGCAATCATGCTTTTATTCCTGCGGTCTTAAGGCGCATGCCGGTAAAGCCCGATCAGGGCCAGACCAAGGGCGTCCGACGCATGATCCGGGCGGATGCGCTGACCATGCTTCAAGATGTGGCGGACAGCCTTTTCGAGCTGTTGTTTGCTGGCATTGCCGTTGCCGGTCAGAACCTGTTTGGCCTCGCGGACCGGAATTTCCTTGACCGCCACACCGGCATGGCAGCCGGCCAGCAGAATAACCCCGGTCACCTTGCCCAGCGTGATACCGGACTGGGGAAACTTCTCCAGCGAGAAGACATCCTCGACAATCATTTGATCGGGCATCTCCCGTCGCAGGATGTCGTGCAGCTTGGTGTAAATTCTCTCCAGACGCCGGGACTGGGGTTCGCCTTGCGAGGTGGTGATGCTGCCGAAGGCGTAGCCATCGACGTGCATGCCCTGCCCCCACACAATGCCCACACCGGTATCGGCCAGGCCGGGATCAACGCCGATGATTTTCATTGCGTAAGATCTACGACCCCCTCCGGGATCCTGTCCGGCAGCAGCTGCGGACGGACAGCAGGCCGCACCAGCCGTTCCGGCCGACGCGGCGGGATTGACGTCGCCGCCTATTGCTTCAGTTTCTGGGAGGCGGCCTTGGCTTCGGTCGACTTGGGATAGCGCGCCAGCAACTCCTTGAAAATCAACTTGGCGTTATCCTTGTCGCCCAACGCGGTAAAGGCCATCCCCTGCTTCAGCAAGGCGGCCGGTACTTTGTTGCCTTGCGGATAGAGTTCGATCACCTTCTGGTATTCCAGAATGGCCTTCTCATACCAACTCTGTCGGTAGTAGGTCTCGCCAATCCAGAACTGCGCGTTGTCGGCCTGGTCCGATTTGGGGTATTTTTTGAGCATGTTCGTGAACGCGGTCCGCGCGCCGTCATAGTCTTCGCGATCGAAGGCCTGCTTTCCCTGGGTGTAGAGGGCCACGTCCTCGGAAGCCGGGGCGGCCACGCCGATGCCGGTGGCGGGGCGTCTCCCGCTGGCGGTGTCGCCGCGCACATCGAGGTACCCTTCCATTTTGGCCAGGCGTTTCTCCTGGGCGATCAGCCGTTTGTCCAGATCGGTAAAAGCCTTCTGGGACTGGTAGTCGGTCTCCTCCACACGCCCTTTGAGCGTCTGCATATCTTCACGGATACGACGGACTTCGGCGCGGATCGTCGCGCTTTGGTCCCGCAGATTCCGGTTCTTCTCGGTGCTGGTTTGCCCGACGTTGGCAAGCTGGTCCTCCATGGTCGCATACTTCCGCTGAAGATCGTTATATTTGCGTTCCAGCGACACCGTGCGGCTGTCAAGCGTCCGGACATCCTGCTGGGCGGCACAGCCGAAGCTGATCGTCATCAGCGCACAAACAATAAGACGTTGTGTTTTCATGATGCTGTCCTGACCTGCAAAAGGCCAAGCAGTCGGAGCTAGCCGGCGACGGGATTGGGTTGGGCCTTTCGCCATGGGGCCCATTAAAAAAATCTGCCCGCCGGTTGATGGCGGGCAGATTTTTTAATTTCCACAGATTTCCATCCGCCGACGCCGGTCGGCCTCCAGGAGACGCCGACCGGGCACGGACTGCCTGGATTTATTTGGTTACAAACTGCGACCGCCGGTTCTTGGCCCAAGCTTCTTCGTTGCTGCGTGGATCGAGCGGTCGTTCTTCGCCGTAGCTGATCGTCGTCAGACGCGAGGAGGCGATGCCCAGGTCGATCAGGTAGGCCCGCGCGCTCTCGGCCCGGCGCTCGCCCAGGGCGAGGTTGTATTCCGGCGTACCGCGTTCGTCGCAGTGGCCTTGGATGACCGCCATCTCGCCGGGGTTCTCGTTGAGCCAGCCGGCTTTGCGCTTGAGGATGCTCTGCGCCATCGGAGACAAGGCAGCGCTGTCAAAGGCGTAGGGTACGTGTTCGTTCAAAAACTGATTGCGCGCCATCATTACGGCCCGGTCGTCCCCTGAAGTTTCGGCCGCGGGGGCCGCAGGTGTCTTTGGCGCTTCGGGCGGCGGGGTCGTGGTCTCGGTCTGCTGTCCCCCGGACTGGGTGGCGCACGACATCATGGTCAGCAGACCGGGCACCACCAGCATCAGCACCAGGATTATCCACAATTTTCTCAGCATTTCTCCTCCTTTCAACAACCGAAGCAAGTTATTAAAGTCCTGTGTTGGGCGACCATTGGGGATTGGTTTGCTCACCCGGAAGCGTCAGCAGTCTGCGCTGATCGGTTCCGAAAGCAGTCATCACAAATATGCGGGCGCGTCCTTCACGATTGGAACTGAAAACGATCATGCTCCCGTCCGGTGACCAGGAGGGCGACTCGTTATTGCCGGCCTCACGCGTCAACTGCGCCGGCGGCCGGCCGTCGAATCCGGCCACGTAGATATCGTTGCGCCCGCCTTCCATACCGGAATAGGCTATGCGATCGCCCTTGGGCGACCAGCTGGGCTGGGTGTTGTAGCGCCCCTGGTAGGTAAAACGATCCACCCGCCCGCTTTCAAGGTCTTTCACATAAATCTGCGGATTGCCCGAACGGTTGGAAACAAAAGCAAATCGCTTACCGTCCGGCGACCATGTCGGCGACACGTCACTGCCCCAACTTTTGGTCAACCTTTTAATAATTTTCCCTTTTCCCGTCAACAAATAAATTTCCTGATCGCCCGTGAATGAAAGCGTGGCGGCCAGTTGTTTTTTATCCAGATCCGTGTCCGCGCTCGGCCGCGGCCGCCAGGCCGGAGTGATGTTCAGGCCCTTGTTGGCGATCTCATAGCCCCGCTGCTGGCGGCGATGCTTGATATAGAGATTCGGTTTGTCTTTAGGATAAGCCGTGTAGGCCAGCCAGCTGCCCCCCGACGACCAGGCCGGCGAGAGGGTGATGTCTTTGGTGCGCGTAAACTGCGCGGGATTGCGGCCGTCGAACTCGGCGATATAGATCTCCTTGTTACCGGTGCCGGTCGAAATGAAGGCGATCTCGCTGTTGAAATAGCCGCGGTCGCCGGTCAGATAGAAGATGACTTCACTGCAGAATTTTCTTACAATCTTGCGAAGATCCGCCTGCCTTCCACGGTAGCGCTTGCCGATCACCGAGCGCCCCTTGACTGTGTCAAACAGCCGCATTTCAAGTTCGACGGCAGCCCCCGTCTGCGCCACCCCGCCCGTGATGAGCAGCTCGGCACCGATGATGGTCCAGTTGCGAAAATTGATGCTGCGGGCCGTCAATCCGGACGTCTTGGGGTCGTCCAGAAAAGCGGCCGGATCGATCAATTTGAAATAGCTCGTAAAGGCCAATGTCGCCGCCGTCAGTTCACGGGCGTCGAGGGCCGTCCGGGCCGTGTCCGCTTCCGAATCCAGCGGTTTGAATTCGGGAATGGCCAACGGTATTTTTTTGAGGAAAGGGTGAATTTCGATGAACTCATCCACGGCCGCGGCGCCGTGCGGATGGAGGACCAACAGCGTCAGCACGATGGCGGCGGCGTATGGCGCCATTCGGGTTGTAATGCCCATACAATACGACCTTTCACTTGTTCTTCGCGTCTCACATCCGCTGAGCCTTCGGCGACGACAGGGGCCGTCGCGGCGACTGCAAGGACTTATTGGACGCCGGTGGGCGTGCAGCGCAGCCCCACCTCGATATAGGGACGGGTCAGGCCTTCGGGATGAGGCTTGACCGGGTTCGATTTGAGAACGGCCCGATACGCCGCTTCATCCAGCTGGCTGTTACCGGAACTCTTGTAGATCTTGACATCCACAATCTCGCCGTTGGGCAACACGCGGAAGGTGATCAGGGTTGCCATATCCTGCGAGCTGCGGGCCAGTTGCTGCGGGAAGGCGAAATTTTGCCCCACGCTGTAACCGACGTCCAGTTTATAATTTTGGAGCCGGTCCATGATGCCGGCACCACTACCCGCCCCCCCGGCTCCGGCCGCCTGGCGCGCCTGCTCCTGGCCGGCCACTTTCTTGCGCATTGCTTCGATGGCGCTTGTCACCTGGTTGGTGCGCGGGGGTGGCGCCTTCTTGGGCGCGGGCTTGGGGGTCGGTCGCGTCACCGCCGCCGCGGTTTTTTTGGGGGCGGTCTTCTTCTTGAGCGACTTGACGACTTTGGGCTTTTTCTTCTGGGGTGCGACGGAAACCGGCGCTTTTTTCACTTGGGGCGGCGGGGGGGGTACGGGTTCCGGTTTGGCCGGCGTGGGTTGGGGCTTGGGCGGCGGCGGGGCCGGTGGTGCCGCCGCCGGCTGCGGCGGACCCGGCGCGGGCAACGAAACCAGATCCACATTGATGGCCCGGGGGCCGGCCCGAAACGACCGATCGAAAGGCGAAGGCATCACGTAGAGCATGCCCAGCAGGAAAAAATGGGCCAGCGCGGATACGACGAACATGGTGGCAAATCGCCGGGTTTGTTCATCCTCGCCGGTCAACAACGCCTGCCGTTTGGAGAATTGCGCATTCATTCTGGAGGCTATCCGGAGCGCTCGTTGTCCGCTTTGGCGGGCAGGGTCACCATGCCCAGCTTTTCGACCCCGGCCGCCCGGATATCGGACATGATCTGCACCACCACGCCGTAGGGAATCATTTTGTCCGCTTTCAAGTAAACCGTATTGTCGCGGCGTGCCTCGATGACCTTCTGCAATTTCTGCTGGAAAATCGCACGATCGGCCTTGAAATCGCCGATGAAGACCTGCCCGTCCTTGTCGATGCTGACGATCAGCGGCTCGTCCTTGCTTTCGATCGGGGCGGCCGTGGTTTCGGGCAGATCGACGTTGAGCCCCTCCATCATCATGGGGGCGGTCACCATGAAAATGATCAGAAGCACCAGCATTACATCGACGAAGGGCGTCACGTTGATATCCGACATGAAGCCGTCGTTGGAGCCTCCGGTTTTCATTGCTTGCCCCCAGTGCTGCGCAGGATGTCGCGCTCGACAATATTGAGAAAATCCGCCGAGAAGCTGTGCAGTTCCGTCTCCAGCGTGCGAATCTTGTTCATGAAATAGTTGAAGCCGATGACGGCCGGAATGGCCGCCGCCAGTCCGACCGCGGTGGCCACCAGGGCCTCGGAGATACCGGGAGCGACCACGGCGAGACTGGCCGAGCCCATCTGGCCGATACCGTGAAATGAGTTCATGATACCCCAAACCGTACCGAAAAGCCCGATAAAAGGAGCCGTGTTCCCGGTGGTGGCCAGAAACGGCACCATTTTGGTCATGCGCGTCATTTCAGTGTTGATCGCCCGGCGCAGCGCCCGCTTGATGTTGTCGACGCCGGCCACGCGGCTGCCCAAGGAGGGGCCGGCGTCACGGCTGCCCGGTGCCGGTTTGCTCAGTTTGCGCAATTCCATGTAGCCCACCCTGAAAATGCGCGCCACCGGGCTGCCCTGCAACTGCTTCGACTTGCCGAAGGCATCCGTCAAATCCCGGCTTTTCCAAAAAAAGTCGACAAACAGCGACGACTCCCGATAAGCCTGACGCATATAGCGGTACTTGATCAGAATAATCGCCCAGGTGGATATGGAAAAGACCACCAGCAGCAGCAGCACCAGTTGGACCACCGGGCCGGCGTTGAAAATCATTCGGATGACATCTGCATTCGCGGGACCCATTTCACGCTCCGTTCACTATCGTTGCGCCGGCGGGGCTTTGCATGCTCCTCGCCGGCCAAGCTGTCATTCGTTTGTGTCGGGACCACGGGGCTCCCGACGCCCCTAAAATTTCAAAAACGCTACTGAAATTAAGGGGGGGTGTCAACCTGTTTGCCTGCCGGACCGTGCCATAAACAATCAATATACTACCGGTGACTTGAAAAACCAAGACAACGTGCCGTGACCATTGTATTTTCTGCAACCACTGATAGATTGAGGCCAACCGGTTTCCCAACCGCCATATCCCAAAGGAGATCTTGCCCGATGGAAGCGATTGCCAATCTGTTGTTTGAAGCCCGCAGCCTGCGTTCCCTTCCCCGTTCCGGCTATCAATTTCTGGGGACGGGCCGTGAATCCGTGGCCGAGCATAGCTACAGCATCACCTTTATTGCCTATGTGCTCTCACGACTGGTCCCGGAGGCGGACGGTGCCAAGATCACGGCCATGTGCCTGGTTCACGATCTGCCCGAGGCCCGCATCGGTGACCTCAATTACGTCCAAAAGCTCTACGTCAAGGCCGACGAGACCGCCGCCATCGAAGATCTCACGGCGGACCTGCCTTTCGGTGACGAGATCCGAACGCTCATCGACGAATTCAACCGCGGCGAAAGCCTGGAAGCCCGGCTGGCGCGGGATGCCGACCAGATCAGCTTCATTCTGGAACTCAAGGACCTTTCCGACCTCGGATACGTGCCGCCGGGCACCTGGATTCCCAGCATTCGGCGGCGGCTCAAAACCGATATCGGACGGGAACTGGCCCAAGCCATCATGGCCACCGAACGGGATGCCTGGTGGCGGCATAAATTTATTGACAGAATCGGTGAGAACCAATAGATGTTGACCCTTATTTGTTTTTTGTCGGCCTTGGGTGACAGAGCTTGGTGATTCGGTTGTCGACCGGTATGCCACTGCGCCGTACGCCGACATCCAACCGGCAAATACCCGACAGGCGGACCGTCAAGGCGTCGGTCGCCTGCCCCCTTTCCTTCCAACCGACGGCTTGGAGATTCTCATCGCAATGAACTGGCTGACGACGACGTTAAGCAGCTCCATCGGCAAGAAGGTGCTGATGGCATTAACCGGGTTGAGTTTTATCGGTTTTTTGGCCGGTCACCTGGCCGGCAACCTGACGATTTACGGAGGTGCGGACGCCTTCAACGGGTATGCCGAGCGTCTGCATGCGCTGGGGCCGTTGTTGGCGGTGGCGGAGTTTGGGCTTTTGGGGCTTTTTGCGATCCACGTGCTGGTGGGTCTGGTGCTCTTCTGGCAGAACCTGCGCTCGCGACCGGTGCGCTACGCGGTGAGCAAAAGTCCGGGGGGCAAGACGATCGGTTCAGCCACGATGCCGTATACGGGGATTTTGATTTTGCTATTCATCATCTTTCATTTGAGCAATTTCAGCCGTTTTTTCGTGGACCAGAGCGGCACGACGATCTACCAGATCGTGAGCAACGCCTTTCAGAACCCGGTATATATCGGATTGTACGTGCTGGCCATGCTGGTGGTGGCGCTACATGTCAGCCACGGTTTCTGGAGCCTGTTCCAGACGCTGGGTCTGAACCACTCGAAGTACATGCCGGCGATCACCGTCGGCGGTCTGGTGCTGAGCGTGGTGTTTGGTGTGGGGTTCGGTTTTTTGCCGATCTACATAGCGTTTCTAGCTTAAGGAGAGAGTTCAATGCAGCTTGATGGGAAAATACCGTCAGGTCCGCTCAAGGACAAATGGGACAACTACCGGTTCAAGGCCAAGCTGGTGAACCCGGCCAACAAGCGCAAGTACAAGCTGATCGTGGTGGGCACCGGGCTGGCCGGCGGCGCGGCAGCGGCCACGCTGGCGGAACTCGGTTACCACGTACAGACTTTCTGCATCCAGGACAGCCCGCGGCGGGCGCACAGCATCGCGGCCCAGGGGGGCATCAACGCCGCCAAGAATTACCCCAACGACGGCGACAGCATCTGGCGGCTGTTCTACGACACGATCAAGGGGGGGGATTTTCGCGCGCGCGAGGCCAACGTCTATCGTCTGGCGCAGGTGAGCAACAACATCATCGACCAGTGCGCGGCCCAGGGGGTTCCGTTTGCGCGCGAGTACGGGGGGATGCTGGCCAACCGCAGCTTCGGCGGTGCGCAGGTTTCGCGCACGTTCTATGCGCGCGGTCAGACGGGCCAGCAGCTGCTATTGGGCGCCTACAGCGCGCTGAGCCGCCAGATCGGGGCCGGCACGGTGGAAATGTATGCGCGCCGTGAGTTGATGGACATCGTCCTCGTGGGGGATCGCGCCCGGGGGATCATCGTGCGCAACCTGGTGACTGGTGAAATGGAGCGCTACGCGGCGGATGCGGTGATTCTGGCCACGGGCGGCTACGGCACGGTGTTCTATCTGTCCACGAACGCGGACAGCTGCAATGTGGGGGCGGCCTTCCGGGCATACAAGAAGGGCGCGCTGTTCGCCAACCCGTGTTTTACGCAGATCCATCCGACCTGCATTCCACAGGGCGGGGACTACCAGGCCAAACTGACGCTGATGAGCGAGAGTCTTCGCAACGATGGCCGCATCTGGGTGCCCAAGGACCCCAACGATACCCGCGCGCCGCAGGACATCCCGGAGAGCGAACGCAGCTACTATCTGGAAGAGAAGTACCCGAGCTTCGGCAACCTGGTGCCGCGTGACGTGGCCAGCAGAAACGCCAAGGAGCAGTGCGACGCGGGCAAGGGCGTAGGCCCGACGGGCTATGCGGTCTATCTTGATTTTGCCGACGCGATCAAGCGCGACGGGCGGGATGTGATCGCCCGCAAGTACGGCAACCTCTTCGACATGTACCAGAACATCATGGACGACGATCCGTACGAGACGCCGATGATGATCTACCCGGCCTCGCACTACACGATGGGAGGCCTGTGGGTGGACTACGAGCTGCAAACAACGATTCCGGGGCTGTTCGCGCTGGGCGAAGCGAATTTTTCGGACCACGGGGCCAACCGCCTGGGGGCGAGCGCGCTGATGCAGGGTCTGGCCGACGGTTATTTCGTGATTCCGTACACGATCGGCCCGTTTCTGGCGGACCAGGGGGTCTCGGAGGTGGGGGTCGATCATGCGGCGTTTGCCGAAGCGGCCGCCGAGGCGGTCGATCGCGACCGCAAACTTCTGGCCATCGAGGGCAAGCGCACGGTGCGCGACATCCACCGGGCGCTTGGCAAGGTGATGGTGGACGAGGTGGGCATGGCCCGCAACGAGGCCGGTCTTAAGCAAGCCATCGGATCGATCCAGACCCTCAGGGAAGAGTTCTGGCAGAATGTGAAGGTGGGCGGTGCGGCCGACAACTTCAATCTGGCGCTGCAGAAGGCGGTTCGCCTGGCGGACTATCTGGAGTTTGCCGAGGTGATGGCGCTGGATGCTTTGACACGGGACGAATCCTGCGGGTGTCATCTGCGCGAGGAGCACCAGACCGAGGAGAACGAGGCCCTGCGCGACGACGAGAACTTCTGCCACGCGGCGGTGTGGGAGTACACCGGCTATGGAAGTGAGCCTGCGTTTCACAAGGAGCCGCTGGTGTTTGAAAACGTGGAACTATCGCAAAGGAGCTACAAGTAACAATGGGCACCGATACGATTAATATAACGCTCAAGGTGTGGCGCCAGGGCAATGCCGCCGACAAGGGGCGATTTGAGACCATTCCGGTTTCCGGAGTGGACAGCCACATGTCGTTTCTGGAGATGCTCGACACGGTCAACGAAGGGTTGATATTAGAGGGCCGCGACCCGATCGCGTTTGACAACGACTGCCGGGAGGGGATTTGCGGCACGTGCGGGTGCGTGGTGGATGGGATCCCGCACGGGCCCAACAAGGCGATGACGCTCTGCCAGCTGCACATGCGCAAGTTCGAGGACGGGGACGTGATTGCGGTGGAGCCGTGGCGTGCGCGCGCATTCAAGGTGCTCAAGGACCTGATGGTGGACCGGGGCGCCTTTGACAAGATCATTCAGTCGGGGGGTTACGTGTCGGTGAACACGGGCTCGGCCCCGGATGCCAACGCGCTTCCGATCCCTATGGCGGTGGCCGAGAAGGCGATGGACGCGGCGGCGTGTATCGGCTGCGGGGCGTGCGTGGCCGCGTGCCCGAACGCTTCGGCAATGCTGTTTGTAAGTGCCAAGGTCTCGCAGCTGGCGCTCTTGCCTCAGGGTCGCCCCGAGGCGGCCGAGCGCGCGCTGAAGATGGTGGCGGCCATGGACCAGGCGGGCTTTGGCAACTGCAGCAACCACCGCTCCTGCGAGGCCGCCTGCCCCAAGGAGATCTCCATCATCAACATCGCAAGGCTCAACCGCGAATTCTTCAAGGCCGGGGTCCTGTCCGAAGCCAGCTAGTCATCCACCCCCTTAAGGCACAAGCGCCTGATTCGACCTGTGCGAGGGCAGTCTGACTTCCGGGCTGCCCTTGATTTTTGACGGGTGGTGTCGGGCAATGCGCCCGCATCGGCCTTGCGCTTTTCTTGGTCACCCACCCAAACCGGGAAGCCGCCATGGAAATCACCACCGAATCGATCGATCGACTGCTTGGATGGCTGCGTGGTCTGCCCGGCAGTGATACGGCCTTCGGCTTGGCGGCGTACAAATCCCTGGCGGTGCTGGCGGTTACCTTTCTGGCCTGGTATGTCCTCAAGGCGATGCTGCTTATCCTCGACCGTCGCCTTCAGAAGTTCCCTTTCTTTCAAAACAACCCCCAGACGATTCACTCGTTCCGCCGCATCGTCTTCTATGCTCTGGTCGCTATCGCGCTGACCTACGCGACACGGCTCTTTGGGTTGAACGTGCTTGAAACCGTCTTTCAGGCCCTGCTGATCATTCTGGCGGCCGGCCCGATCAAAGATGTCCTGATCGTCGTGCTGACCTACCTCGAACAACGTCTGGCGGCACGCACCAATACCAAGGTCGATGATATTATCTTCGACCTGCTCAATCGTTTTTCCGGGGCTATTCTCTATGTCACGGCGGTCATCCTGGCCCTGGATGTGGTCGGCATCAATGTCATGCCGTTCATCGCCGGTGCTGGCGTCGCGGGCATCGCCATCGGTTTTGCCGCCAAGGACACCCTTTCCAACCTGATCGCCGGTGTCCTGCTGATCATCGACCGTCCCTTCGAGGTCGGCGACCGCATCGAAGTCTGGAGCGCTCCGAAGGGCAGCGCGTCCTGGGGCGATGTCGTCGACATCGGCCTGCGGGCCACCCGGATCAAGACCACCGACAATATCGTGATCATCATTCCCAACAACGAAATCATGAAGCGCGATATCGTCAACTACACGAGCATCACGGCTCAAATTCGAGTCCGTGTGAACATCGGCATCGCCTACGAGGCGGATATCCACAAAGCCAAGACGATCATCGTCGAAGTGGCCCGCCGTATGGACTGGGCCGCCGTTACTCCGGCGCCCAAGGTCGTGGTTCGCAATTTCGGTGATTCATCGGTGGATTTGCAGCTGCGGGTCTGGATCAAGGAGGCCCGGCGACGGATGGACACCATTTCTTTCGTGATCGATCAGGTCAAGGAAGCCTTCGATCAGGCCGGAATCGAAATACCCTACCCCAAACGAGACATCCAGATTACCCCATCGATGGAGCCCCCGAGCGCAAGCGGGGCGGCCGGTTGAGATTGCCGTTCAGCCCTTACAGGCACAAAGAGACTTGATTCTTGTAAATAGAATAGGTACGGTATCTGTTTGGCTAAAAATATAAAAATTGGAACCGTACCGGGATGAAACTGCCCGTCGAGCAAATTGCCCGCGCCCTGGGGCTGCCCCGCCGCAAAATTGAACGCTGGATCCGCCAGGGGCGCATCCCGTTGAACCGGCGCGGAGACGTCTGCACCTTTGACCGCCTGGCCCTTGAACGCTGGGCCCGCGAGCACCATCTGAATTTCTGCGTCGACCAAGAGCGTCGGGACGCCTGCGATCGGCTGGCGATTGAAAGCCTGGTGGGCGCACTGGATCGGGGCGGCATCCACTATGCCATCCCAGGGCAGAGTGTCGACGCGGTGATCCATGCGGCCGTCGAGCGGCTTGCGGTGGTCGCCCCGGAGATCAGGGTGGAACTCGCGGCTCGACTGATCGAGAGAGAAAATCTTACGTCCACCGGTCTGGGCAACGGCATTGCCGTCCCGCACCCGCGCGAACCCGAACGCCTGGCGCTCGCAACGGCGTCCATATCGGCCTGCTACCTCGAGACACCGGTCGATTTCAACGCCCTGGACGGCCAACCGGTTCATCTCCTTTTCGTGTTGCTGTCCCCATCCGTGCGGACGCATTTACAGCTTCTCTCCCGGTTGAGCTACTGTCTGCGGGACAAAGCGTTCGTCGCCTTCCTGCACAGTGGCCCCGAAGCGGACGCGCTGCGCGCGAAGTTCGCTGCCATGGAACAGGAGTGGGAGCGCAGCGCCGGCCATTCCGGCTAAACCGACGCCGGCCAAGGCTCGCGTTCGGCCCCGCTCCGCAGGAGGACGGGCGCCTCGACCGTTCGTCCGGGGGAAGAAAAGGCATCGATGCGATTTCCAATTTCATGGCGCACACCTTCAACCTGGCGACTGTTCCGGGGCGACGACCGTCTGCTGATGATCTTCTCCGGTGCCGTGGTCGGCGTATGCAGCGGTCTGGCGGCGGTGGTGCTCAGCCGCTCCCTGGTGGCCATGCTGGCCTGGCTGGCCCCCTACCGGCAGTATGGCTGGGCTTTTCTGCTCCCGGCGCTGGGAGCGGCACTGTCTTCTCTTTTTCTGAACAAAATCGTCAGAGAAGGCGCGGGACACGGCGTCCCGGAAGTCATTTACAGCGTTTCCCGCTATGGCGGCCTCTTGCGCCTGCGCTCGAGTTTCTCACGTCTGATCTCCAGCTTTCTGACCATCGGCAGCGGCGGGTCCGCCGGCCCCGAAGCCCCCGTGGTAATGAGCGGTTCGGCCATCGGCTCGAATATCGCGCGCCTGTTCAACCTCAACGACCGTCAGCGGGTCGTCCTCGTAGGCTGCGGGGCCGCCGGCGCGATATCCGCCATATTTAACGCCCCGATCGCCGGCATGGTTTTTTCGGTCGAAGTGATCCTGGGCGAATGGGCGGCGGCCAACCTGATACCGATCGCCATCGCGGCGGTGGCCGGCACCCAGACGAGCCATTTCCTCCAGGGCAAACAAATCCCTTTCGCCCATCGCCAATTCGATATCGCGCCAATCGACATCCTGGCCTGCATCGGCCTGGCCCTGTTCACCGCAGCCGCCTCGATCCTGCTGACCCGCGCCATCCGCACCGTACACCACCGTGCCGACCGCCTCCAGCTGCCCGTGTGGTTGAAAGCCGCTCTGGGCGGCTGTGCCGTCGGCCTCATCGGGCTTTACATGCCCTTGGTTTTAGGGGAAGGCTATCACGCCATCGAAACCATGATCGCCGGCCATTTTAGCACCGGGATCGCGCTGGTCTTTCTGGCGTGCCTGGCCAAGATTCTGGCCACCGCACTGACGCTGGGCTCGGGCGGATCCGGCGGAATCTTCGCGCCCTGTCTGGTGATCGGCAGCTTTACGGGGCTGGCCTATCACCGCTTGCTGGATTTTATATGGCCCCAGGCGGGCTGGGTACCTGAAGGATGCTTCGCCCTGCTGGGCATGGCCGGGCTGGTCAGCGGCATCCTGCAGGCGCCGCTGACAGGCATCTTCCTCATCGTCGATGTCACCGGCGGCTATGACGTGATTCTGCCGCTCATCGTCGTCTCCGCCGTTTCAACCACACTGTGCCACTACATGGAACCGGCCTCGTTTTATCTGAAAGACCTCGTGGAGCGCGGCCAGTTGATGCGCCCCGGCACGGACGCACGGGTGCTGGCGGACCTGGAGGTGCATGAACTTCTGGAGACCGACTGCATCACGGTACCGGCCGACATGCTCCTGCGCGACTTCGTCGAGGTTGTCAAACGCTCCCGGCGCAACCTCTTTCCGGTGGAAGACGAAGCTTCCGGAAAATTTGTGGGCCTGATCGACATGGCCGGCGTGCGCCCCTACCTTTTCGATCCCTTGATGTACGACGCCGTACTGGTGGGCCAATTGATGAACACCCAGGTCGAAACCGCGGCGCCGGACGAGGATGTGGCCGAAGTACTGAGCCGCATGGATGCCGGCAACCTCTACAACATGCCTGTGGTTGCCAATCACCGCTTTATCGGGATGGTTTCCAAATCATCGCTTCTGGACCAGTACCGCAACGAACTCATGGTCCAGACGCACCACCTCAACCGCTGACAGGAGCAACCCATGTATAGCCAGCTTTTCCATATCTTCCGCAACACGCCGCTGGGCCGGGAAACCATGCTGCAGTCATTGTACTTCTGCCGGCAGATCGGGGCGACGCCTGTCGTCTATATCCCCCGTCACACGAAGTTTCTGATGTACTTCGACAACGACGTCGTCCAGGTCGATCTGGACGACTCCTATCTCAAAGACCCGGATACCGCCCGGGCCCATGCCGACGGGCTGCTGGCTGACGCCGGCCTGCCGTCCCGATACCTGCAACCCAAGAACTACACCGCCAGCACCCTGCCCGATATTCCGACCAATTATGATTTCATGTGCTGCCCGCGCAGCATCAGCGATCTCTCCTCCAAGATCGGTTTGGGCTATATCGGCCCGCGGGTGCGGCGAATCGTGACGTCGGCCCGGTTCCCGGTGTTGATCACCAGTCCGGTTTTCAAACCCTGGGAAAGCATCGCCGTCTTCTTCGGCGGGTCGGCCAATGCCCTAAATGCACTGAAGCTGGGCTTGCGGATTCATCGGCAGACGGGAATGCCCCTGCGCATGTTCACCCAGGCCGAAAACCGTTCCCGATCCGAATACAGAACGATCATCCGCGACAATGGACTGGGCGAGGAATGGGACCGGGCCCTGACCGAGTGGATCTTTTTTGACGGCGGGGAGTTTGAGAGCAATCTCTACCAGGTGCCTCACAACGCCCTGGTCATTACGGGCGCTTTCGGCCATGGCCTCATCCGCGACCTGGTCTTCGGCAGTAAAATGGAAAAAATCCAGTCGACCATCTCAAATAATTTTCTCGTGGTGGGCCCCCATTACACGGCCGGGCTGCAGCCGGGCTAGCACCCGCTTTTAGATGGTCTCTTTTTGGCGCAGGCCGCCATTCCCGCAGCTTATAAATCCTCGACGCCGTCGGTTCCAGGAACCCTGCAGGCTTGGCCTGAACCGAGCACCACCGTCTCGGTCTGCGCAAGGATGGACGTTTATCGTTGGCGACCGCCGCCCGTGCTCCGGCGTCGGTGGGGTCGGTCTTACGGTTGGATGCGCTCGAGACGAATCGGTCGCTTGAGGATGCCCCGGGCGATGGTTTCGAAATGGGGCGTGGCATCGGACACGAAAAAACGATGGGCATCGGTTTGCGACCAGTTCGCCGCCTCGGCGGTGTAACGCCGGACATGGGCGGCCACGGCCGCCGCCACGCCGCCGGAGGAGTCGATGACACGGACCCGTCGTCCGGCCTTGGTCTGAATCATGGCCTTGAGCAGGGGGTAATGGGTACAGCCCAGAATCAGGGTGTCGATTTGTCTGACCTTGAGTGGGCGGAGATATTTTTTAACGATCATGGCCGTTTCGGGTCTTTTGAGCCAGCCTTCTTCCACCAGGGGAACCAGCAGCGGACAGGCCTGGGCATGAATTCGACTGCCCGGCCGCAAGGATTGGATCACCCGCGGGTAAATGCCGCTATTGACCGTCGCCCGCGTGCCGATAATGCCGATGACCCCCTTGCGTGTTTGGGCCACGGCCAGTTCGGCCGCCGGGGTGATGACTTCAAAAATAGGCACCTGAAAACGCTTACGCAGGATGTCCGTGGCAAAACTGGAGGCGGTGTTGCAAGCCACGACGATGGCCCGGGCCTTACGGGACAGTAGAAATTCCGTATTCTCGACCGCGTAGCGAATGACCGTCTGCCGGCTTTTGCTGCCGTAGGGAGTGCGGGCCGTATCGCCAAAATAGGTGATGTCGAACCCGGGCAGATGCGCCATCAGGGCCTGCACGACGGTCAGACCGCCGATGCCGGAGTCAAATACGCCGATCATCGCCGATACCGGACGAGGTCGATACTCATCCCTGTCCGTCCCTTTCGGCGATGGCCCGTGCGACGCCTTCACGTACGACGTCATCCGGCAGGTCGGTGCAGATTCCCGGGCAGGATGCGCCCATGATCTTCCAATTGTGAATGTCTTCAAGAACGGCGTCGATGAAGGGCCAGCGGCGGCACATCCGCGGTTTGACCGGGTGAATGCGACAAAGTTGGTGGTGAAAAACGCAGTAGCCATCGGCGGCTTGAATCAAGACCGGACGTCCCGCGGACATCTGGCAATACCGTTCTTTGAAAGACTCCGGATCTTCACCGATATAAGCCGCAATCCGACGGATGTCGGCCTCCGTGACATAGGTGCCGCCGTAGCCGCGGCAGCAGTCGCCGCATTGACGGCATTCGAACAGCGGCCGTTCGTCGCTCTTACTTAAAGTCATGCCGGGTTTCCATGGCACGCCGCAAAGTCACCTGGTCCACGTATTTCAAATCGCCCCCCATGGGAACACCTGAAGCGATCCGGGTCACCTTGAGCGCAAACGCTTTCAGATTCTCCGCCAGATAAGCAGCCGTGGCCTCGCCTTCCACATTGGTGCCGGTAGCGATCACCACCTCCTGGATATTCTCGTTGCGGATGCGGCGGTAAAGCTGCGGCAAACGAATGTCTTCGGGACCCACACCGTTCATCGGCGACAGAACCCCGCCCAATATGTGGTAGACCCCCCGGTAGGCCCCGGATTTCTCGACGGCGATCATATCGGCCGGCTGCTCGACGACACACAGCTGCGTGGCCTGACGTCCCGCATCGCTGCAGATGTGACACACGCTGTCATCGCTCCAGGCAAAACAGCGCTGGCAGGTGCGGGTGCGCTGCTTGACGTCGGTAATGCTCTGGGTCAGTTGGTCGATGTCTTGGCGCGGCGCTCGCAGGATATGCAGGGCCAGGCGCTCGGCGGTTTTCTCGCCGATCCCCGGCAGGCGCGAGATCTGGCGGATCAGGTTGCGAATAGAAGTCGGATAGTAGTTCATCGCTGTCCCGGTGTCGTGGTATCGGTGCTCAGGTCAGCCCGGGGATGTTCATGCCACCGGTGAGCTTGCCCATTTCAGATGAGACCATCTCCTGGGATTTGGTCAGTGCATCGTTGACGGCCGCCAGCACCAGGTCCTGCAGCATATCGACATCCTCAGGATCCACGACTTCACGGTCGATGGCGATGGCGACGATTTGCTGCCGCCCGTTGGCCACCACTTTGACCATGCCGCCGCCGGCCGAGGCCTCTACTGTGCGTCCGGCAAGTTCTTCCTGCATTTTCAACATTTTGGCTTGGAGTTTCTGGGCCTGCTTCATCATGTTGCCCATGCCCTTCATCGTGTCTCCTCCCTGACTATGGTTGCATGCTTCCCCCCGCCGACGGTCGCATCAGAGATCCTTGCGCTCCGCTTTGGTCCCCGCGACCCTGACGTCGACGATTTTACCGTCGAAGAGTTCGACGGCCTCGGCCACCAGCGGGTGGTTCAAGGCTTCCTGGCGGGCCTGCGTTTCACGTTCTTTTTTTTTTTGGCGATCTGCTGGATCGACGGCCTGGCCCTGGATGACAACCCGGGGGCGATGGCCGCTGAGCGCGTGGCAGGCGTTCTGTACGGCCGCGAGGCTGTCCTGGCGCCGCACGCGCTTGAGGTTGAAATCGTTGCCTTGAAGTTCGATCTCGATTTCGTTTTCATCCAGCACGAGCAGCCGAGCGGTTTTCAAGTTGGCGGCCAGCGCCGGGTGGCTCGCCTGAAGCGCGCCCAGCAGCTCCTGCCAGAAATCTTCGCGGGTAGCGTCCCCGACCGCCGGCCGAGATCGGCTTGTCGGCGTTTCGCCTGCGGGTGCCGCAGACGGTACCCGGACATCGATAGCCGTCGCGGAGGCAACGGCCGCCGGCTCCGGGCGGGGTGTTGGGTCCGTGCTCCCGCCGCTGGCCGGGCCCGCCGGCACCGCCCCGCCGCTCTGACGGATTTGCTGGCGCAATTGATCGACCTTGGCGATCAATTGGTCGATGGGCATGACGGGCTTTAATTCACATATCCGGATCAGACAGGTTTCCAGGGCCAGACGGGGTTGCATTGAGAGACGAACGGCGGCTTCGTCACGGAAAAGCGCGTTGAGCACGTGGTTCAGCGCTGCCGGGGATATGGCTGCCACGCGGAGGCGCAGCCGTTCGATCTCGGATGCAGGCAAGTCCACCAGGCGGTCGGCCCGCTCACTGAGCTTGACCACCAGGAGGTTGCGCACATGGGCAATCAGATCCTGATATAGCTTTTTCAGATCCTGCCCACGCTGATAGACGGCATCGATCGCCTCAAGCACCTGCGGGGCATCGCCTTGGAGAAGGGCCGCGGACAGGTTCATCAATATGCGCCGATCGACCGTTCCGAGGATTTCGAGCACCTGATCGTGGACCAAATCGCCCTGCGCGCAGGTCATGACCTGATCGAGAAGGCTGAGCGCGTCGCGCATACTGCCGCCGGCTTCGCGGGCGATGGTAGCCAGGCTCTCTTCCGGCAGGACGATGTTCTCCTGGCGGCACAGCTGCTCCATATGCGCCACGATCTGGTCGAATCCCACCCGCCGCAGGTCATAGCGCTGGCAGCGGGAGAGAATGGTGATCGGAATTTTGTGGGACTCGGTGGTGGCGAACATGAACATAACGTGCGCCGGAGGCTCTTCCAGGGTTTTCAGAAGCGCGTTGAAGGCCGGCGTGCTCAACATGTGAACTTCGTCGATGATGTAAATCTTGTACGAGATCGGAAGAGCGTCGT
>JAAUYG010000210.1_pt1 | contig 63122 bp, 51 predicted proteins | sample 7278091 | NCBI WGS metagenome assembly JAAUYG01 (sample SAMN14350201, study PRJNA611818) | marine sediment metagenome | isolation source: surface marine sediment (0.6m) | place: French Polynesia: Moorea | collected 2018-08 | reverse complement strand
GGTAGTGATCAGCTTGGTATGGAAGCACTTGGCCACGTTGGCCAGGTTCTGGAAGACACACTGCACGTCCACCACCATGGCGTCGCAGGCGCCGGTGGTGATGGCCAGTTCCTGCTGCAGGAAAGTGCCGGCAAAAGGCACACCGTGGCGCTGCAGGATCTCATTGGCCGTGCAGCAGATCCCGGAGAGCTGAATCCCCTTGGCGCCTTTCTCCTTGGCATAGTCGATCATTTCCTTGGTCTGGGCCACTTCCACGATGACCTCGGAAAGCACCGGCTCATGACCGTGAATCACGATGTTGACCATGTCTTCCTTCATGACGCCCAGGTTGGCTTCGGAAACCAGCGGATAGGGGGTGCCGAAGAGGATGTCCTGAAGCTCGGTGGCCAGCATGGAGCCGCCCCAGCCGTCGGCCAGCGCCGCGCGGGCCCCCTGCTTCATCAGGTTCTTGTAGTCCTGGTCCACGCCCATGTGGGTGCGGTGCATGATATCCACGACCTCGCGGTCGATGCTGCGGGGTTTGACCCCCTGCTTGGTCCAGATATCGTAACGCGGTCCGGGAGCGCGTTTCAGGAATTCCAGCTCGCCTTCGGCCTTGCCCCACTCGGCCAGGGCCTTCTCGGCCACTTCCAGGGCGATCTCGTCCTTGTCGCGGTCCTTGATCTCGCCGTCCACTTCCACCGTGGTCTCAATCCCCAGGTGGGGGGCCAGTTCGCGCAGCTTGCGCTCGTCCTTGATTCTATAGGCGTCGGTTTCCTTGCGCGCCGCGGACAGGAAAACTTCGGCCACGCTGCGGCCGTGGTCGGAGTGCGCCGCGCAGCCGGCGGCGATCATGCGCAGGAAGTTGCGGGCCGCGACGGTGTTGGCCGTGGCGCCGCAAAGCCCTTTGCGCTCGTCGCTGGCCTCGTCGTAATCCTTGGGCAGGGGCAGACGGCAGGGGCCCATCCCGCACTGTTTGCAGCAGGTGCCCTGGAGCCCGATATTGCAGGGTTTCATGGTGACCGCCCGGTCGAACACGGTCTCGATGCCCAGTTCCTGGGCGCGGGCCAGCATTTCCTGCGTGGCGGCATCGATGCTGGATGCCTTGGGATCGGCCGTTTTGGCTTTCTTGGCCTTTTTCTTGATATCTTTTGCTTCTGCCATTGAGGTTCCTCCTCAGCATAAACGGATTGTCAGTTGTCGAACCGTTTCCGAATGATTGTCTACCGGCGTTTGTGGACCCAGTTGACGTTGTCGATGAGCTTCTCGACCATGCTCTTCTGGACCGCATCCGGCGTGAGGGTTTTTTCCTGCTCCTCGGCTGCGGCCCGCTCGGCGGCCAGCTTCTCACGCTCCTTGGCGCGCAGGGCGCGCAACTCGTCGATCTCGGTGTCCATCTTGGCCTTGGCGGCCACTGCCGCTTTGGCCTTGGCTTCGGCTTCGGCTTTGGCCTTGGCCTCGGCGTCCGCTTTGGCCTTGGCTTCGGCCTCGGCTTTAGCCTTGGCATCGGCTTCGGCCTTGGCCTTGGCATCGGCCTCGGCTTTGGCTTTGGCCGCCGCTTCGGCTTCGGCTTTGGCCGCCGCCTCCGCCGCCGCATCGACCTTGGGCGCTTCCGGTTCCGGCGCCGGGGCCGGAGCGGCTTCCGCCTTGGGTGCCGGCGCGGCCTTGGGCGCCGGTGCAGCCTTGGCCGGAGCCGCCTTCTTGGCCGGGGCCGCCTTTTTGGCCGGAGCGGCTTTCTTTTCCTCTTCGATCTTGAGATCAGGCTCCGGGGCCAGGGCGGCCAGATCGATGTCCACATCGTCGAGTTGCTTGGTGACCGGCGCCACGTCGGTGGCCGACCCACCGCTGTAGACCAGGTCGATGTACGCTTTGGTCAGCCGGATCGATTCCGGGTGACGCATGATGAGCACGTCCGCGCCCGAGGCCAGATAGCTGACCGCAGCCACGGCCTCCATCATGATCCCGCGTTTTTCAGGATCGCCCAGGGTGGGCGCCTCGTCGGCGTCCTGCTTGGCTTCCTTGCACTTCCAGACTTCGTTGCCCACATTGTTGATGATCGGCATCTGGAGCTTGTCGTCGCCCTGATTCAGGGCGGCCATGCGCAGCCGCTCCATGACCGAGTAGGTGTACTCCAGGCCATAGCCCAGACCGCCGGTGGTGGGATCGATAATCACCCGGTCCATGGGCATGCCGAGGTTTTCGAGCAGAATGTTGACCTGTTTGGCCAGGTTGACGTCAATCGGTGAGGAAGAAATAACGGCGTGGCCGAACCCCATGGCAGCCGCCCCGATCCCCTTGTGGTTCTTGTCTTCCACGGGTCCGAGAATCAGTTGCTCCCCCTGGGTCTCTTCGGCTATTTTTTTAAGGACGTCTTCGTCTTTTTGCGGGTTGGCGGTTCCCCAGACGATCAACGGGACATTGATCGCCGCGAGAACCTTTTTCACGACGGCGGCCGCATCTTCCGGACTGGCGTCCTGACCGTTGGGGTCGGTGCTTTTCAGCTGCAGCACGATGATCTCGGCCCCGTAGTCGTCGACGCACTTTTTGGCCCAGGCGGCCGGGTCCGAAACCACGTCTTTGAACGGTGCTAACGCGCCTTCGGGCCACTCTTCGGGTTCAGAATCCCAGATTTCCATAGCGATTCTGGGCTTGTGAGGCATCTCTCCTTCGAACTGGTAGAACGGATAGCAGGTTTCGCCACCAACGGTAACCGCGCTGTCTCCCTTGCCGAGGGAGATCTCCTTTACGCTGCCGGCATAGGATTCCTTGAAAAATTCGAAGCCCAATTTTACCTCCTTCTCGCTGGGTTGAGCCGATAAACGAACTGCCCCTCAGCTCATTGTGAATGGTGCCTATTTCCTTTCTCCTGTGATGTCATCATTAATGTCCGGGCTCCTGACGGAGCCCGCTGCCAGCATTAACAATGATCTGTCTGCAGCCCCCCTTTCAATTGTTGGATTTGTACTTTCTATTCGGTCGCGGCGCGGATTGTTGCGCCCCGTTTTGAGAACAGTGCCCCTCCGTTCAATACACACCGGTCCATGCGATCCGTCATGGCGGATGACCTGCATCTATTTGAATATACTATAACTTTCGCGAAGGTCGATCGCCTGTGCCATCGGATCGACCGGAACGTCGAAAGCATCAGCGGCGGTTTTGTAAAGGCTGGAATGATATGAGCCCGTGGATTTATTGCTCTATCTTTCGCGTGGTTTTTTGTCAATACCTGAATCCGGTAAATCGGGTTTAGTTTGTCGAAATGATTCAGCTATTTGCTTTGGCGGCTGCCAGGCGGTTTTTGAGTTTGGGAAACTGATTGAGGTCGGTGTGCGGCAGGAAGAGCGCCGCCACATAATGGTCCATGTAAGAAGCCGTTTCCGAGAGCTCGAAATTGGTCATCATGCGGGTCACGGTGACCACGTCCTGGCGCAGGCGGTTGGTCAGGGCGGCCATACGCGCCCCGAGGAGGGAGGCGTTGCCGATATAGGTCACCTTCCGCGGGTCGGTTTCGGGCAGCAGCCCGATGGTCATGGCCTTTTCGAGATCGACGTAGCTGCCGAAACCGCCCGCCAGGTAGATCTGCTCGATGTCCGCCATGCCCAGCCCGACCTCGTCGAGCAGGGTCAGGCAACCGCTGTAGATGGCGCCCTTGGCCCGGATCAGGTTCTCGATGTCGATTTCGGTCAGCACGATGTCACGCGCCACCTGGGTTTCATCGGCCCAGGCCAGCACGTACTCGTAGACGTTTTCCTTGGCCCGGATGCGCGGGGTGTCCAGATCCCGGTCGAATTTTCCCAGGTTGTTGATCACGCCCGTCTCGAACATCACGGCCACCGTCGTAATCAGCCCGGAGCCGCAGATGCCTTTGGGACGCACGTTGCCGATGGTCAGGATCATCGGCTCGAGTGTCAGCGGGTCGATGGAAAAATCCTCGATGGCGCCTTTGGCGGCCCGCATGCCGAATTCGATATTGCCGCCTTCCAGGGCGGGGCCGGCCGAGCAGGCCGCGCAGGCCATCCAGTCCTTGTTGCCCACCACGATCTCGGCGTTGGTGCCGATATCCATGAAGAGGGTCAGCTTCTCGCTGCGGGACATGCCCGATCCCATCACCCCCGCCACGATATCCCCGCCCACGTAGCTCGATACCTGGGGATAGACCAGGGCGGCAGCGTGATCGCCAAGCTCCAGTCCAAGCCCCACGGCGTCCAGAGGCGGGTAGATGTTGCTGGCCGGAACGTAGGGGGACCGGCGGATATGACGCGGATCCACCCGGAGAAAAAGCTGGGTCATGGTGGTGTTGGCCGCGATGGTGATGGCATTGATGTCGTCCACGTCCACGCCGGCCCGCTTGACGATCTTGGCGATGATCTTGTTCATCGTGGCCGTGACCACGGCGTGCAGCTTTTCGAGCCCCCCCGGTTTTTCGGCCGCCATGATCCGGGTGATGACATCTTCGCCGTAGCTGATCTGACCGTTGAAATCACCGCTTTCGGCCAATACGTCGCCCGAAATCAGGTCGATCAGCTGGCCGTAGACCGTGGTCGTGCCGATGTCCATGGCCACGGCATAGTTGCGGTCGGTGGTATCCCCCGGCTGGATGTTGATGATGTGGGTCTTGCGGCCCGGCTGCACCGGACGGGCCAGGGTGGCCGTCACCCGGAAGTTGTCCCCCCGCAGCGCCCCGGGCAACTTGCGGATGACCGGCATCCGGACCACCAGCCGGTGCTCGTCATGGTTCATGGTGAGAAAATTGACCAGACGGGAGGCGTCGGGCTGGTTGTCGGTCGCGCTGGGTTCGGGGAGTTCGAGAAAGACCTCCTCCACGGGCGGTGCGAAAAGCCCCTCCTCCTTGAGGCTCTCAAAGTCGGGCTGATGGATTCGGGCCGTGCTGCGCGGCGTGGCCTGGCGCTTGAGCACGCTGGCGTCGATGCTGGACTCCACCGGCACACGCACGGTGACGTCGCCTGTGATCACCGCCTGGCAGGCCAGGCGGTAGCCCTTTTCCCGGTCCTCCGGGCTGATGCGGTCGGAAAGCCCGCCGTCGACCGTTCCGGCTTCAACAAGGATGCGGCACTTGGCGCAGACCCCGTCGCCGCCGCAGGAGGCGTTGATATGCACGCCGGCCTCCATGGCCGCCCGAATCAGACTGTCCCCCGCAGTCACCTGGATCGATTTTTCATGGGGAAGAAAGGTCACTTGCGGCATGGCTCCACTCCTGGCGCCGGCAACGGTCTGGGTCGGGGACAAAACGATCCCCGCCGTTAGCCCCGACGCATCATTCCTTGGGTTTATCGAAACGGCAGCTCAGCGTCAGCATCTCACCGTCAAAGAAGGATTCGATCTTGTAGGGCAGGGTTTTAAAGAGGCGGATCATGCCCTGATTCTGGGGGGAGGTATAGGCCATGAGACCGACGATCCCGTTTTCACGTGCCTGGGTCGCCAGTTTCAGGATGAACACACTGCCGAGGCCTTTGCCCTGGTAAGGCTTGATCACCGAAAAGGCCACTTCGGCCATGTTCTTGGCCTCGTCCAGCAGATATTCCCCGACGGCGACGACCTTGCCGAAGCCGAACTCGCCCGTCAGGGCCACGAGGGTCAGATCCTTCACATAGTCGATTTGTGAGACCCCCTCCACTTCCTTGCGCATGAAACTGTTCTTTTCGTGGAAAAAGCGCGAGACCACGTCTTCCTTGTCGAGATTGTAGTAGTGCTCCTGGATGCGCCGCTCGTCCACCGGCTTGGCCGGGCGGATGGTGACGTCTTCGCCGTCGATCGTGATGGTTTCCTCGAGTTCGACGGGATAGACCCCCTGCATGGATTCATGCAGGGTGCGCTCGGCGGTGAGCAACCCGATCTCCTTGGCCTGCTGGAAAAGCTCGTCCCGAAAATCCGGGTGAGCGATGCTGATCATGGCCATGGCCCGTTCCTGGAGGCTTTTGCCGAAAAGGTTCACGGCCCCGTACTCGGTCACCACGTAGTGGACGTCGCCCCGGGGCACGACCACCGAATGATCCTCCATTTTGGGCACGATCCGGCTTTTCTTGCCGCTGCCGTTGGTGGCCGTCATCATGAGGATGGCCTTGCCGTCCTCGGAAGCCGCGGCGCCGCGCATGAAGTCCAGCAGGCCGGTAATGCCCGAAAAATGGTTGTAGGGCAGTGCATCGGCGGCGACCTGCCCGGTCAGGTCCATGGCCATGGCCACGTTGAGCGACACCATGTGGTGGTGCTCGGCAATGACGGCGGGATTGTTGACGTAGTCGGAGGGGAAGAATTCGATCCCCGGATTGTCGTCCAGAAATTCGTAGAGTTCGGCCGAGCCGATGGCCGTACTGGCCACGAGTTTGCCCTCGTTGAGCCTTTTGCGCTGGTTGTTGATGACGCCCTTGGAAACAAGATGCATGATCGTGTCGGTGACGAATTGCGAGTGGATCCCCAGATCGTTTTTTTCTGACAGCGCCAGGGCGGTGGCCTGCCCGGTGGTTCCCGGGCTGATCTGCAGGGTGGAGCCGTCGTCAATCAGCCGGGCCATGAAGCGGCCGATCCGGTTGGCCCGCTCGCTGTCCGGCGGCTCGGGGACGGTGATCAGCGGCTCCTCGTGCTCGACGATGATATCCGCCTGGTTGACGTGGATGAAGCTGTGCCCCAACACCCTCGGCATTCGGGGGTTGACCTGCACGATGAGCAGATCGGCGACCTGGGCGGCCGCGAGCGAGATGTCCACCGAGACGCCCAGGCTCATCCAACCGAAGTCGTCGGGCGGCGAGGCCTGGACAAGGGTCACATGGATCGGCAGTTTGCGGCTTTTGAACAGGCGCGGAATGGCCGATTGGTTCATCGGCGTGACAAAGCGCTTGTTGCGGGCAATGGTCTGCGGCCGACCCGAACCCAAATACAGGGATCGGATGTTGAGACTCTGGTCCTGACTCTTCTCCGCGATCATGGTCAGGGGCGTGGTCTCCATCGACATCAGGCGCACCACCTCCAACCCGGTGAGGGTGCGGGCGTGCTGGGCCAAGGCCCGCACCAGCGCCTGGGGTTCGCCGCAGGCCGAGCCGATGAAGACCCGCTGACCGGAGCGAATCAGTTTGATCGCCTTTTCGGGCGCCTGCCGGATCTCGACATAGCGGTCAGCCCAGTACTGCCTGGATTTCATGACGTTTCTCCCGGTAAAGGATGGCGAATGCGCTCAGGCCGACGCCCCGGCCTGGGCAGTGGTGACCCTGCAGGCATTCGGAAAACATATGGTCGCACCGGCGTCCACTGATGGCGCTCTGATGATAGCGCACTCACTCGTAACCCATACATGGACAAGAAGCAAGACCGCCCGGTATGAGAGGCCGTCCGTGGCTTCCCGTCGTTTTCGATCCGCTGCTGCGGGGTCTGCCGTCCAACGACCGATCGCGCACGACCGCGCCGATCGGAGAAGGGGCGAAGACGGACCGCAGCCCTCTTACGGCAGGTAGCGCTTGACCCCGTGGGCCGGCTTCGCTATCCAGGTTTTGCCCCGGCAAGCCCCGATGTCCCCCGCAGACTGGATCGGAGCGGGTGTGCGTGACGCGGCCGGCCAGGGAACATGGTCTGGCACCGCCGCGACAGACGCCCGCCGGGAGATCCGAAGGCGACGAACGGGCGTGGATGCCGACGCCTAAGATTCGCAGACCCCATAGCCAGGTTCCGTTTCAGCATGTTCAAGTTCATTCACACGGCCGATATCCATCTGGACAGTCCCCTGCACCGGCTGGCGCACTACGAGGGCGCACCGGTCGAAGAAGTGCGTCAGGCCTCCCGCCGGGCCTTCGAAAACCTGATCGACCACGCCCTGGGCGAATCCGTGGATTTCGTCCTGATCGCCGGCGATCTGTTCGACGGCGACTGGAAGGACTACAACACCGGCCTCTATTTCGTCTCTCAGATGCAGCGGCTGGGGGCCGCGAACATTCGCGTCTTCATCGTGTCGGGCAACCACGACGCCGCCGGCCGCATGACGCGCACCCTGCCCTACCCGGACAACGTCCATGTGTTGGATCACCGCCGGCCCCAGACATGCACGCTGGACCGCCTCCAGGTGGCCGTTCACGGGCAGAGCTTCGCAAAAACGGCCGTCGTGGAAAATCTGGTCCAGCGCTACCCGGAGCCGGTTCCCGGATGGTTCAATATCGGTTTGCTGCACACCAGCCTGACCGGGCGCGAAGGACACGAAAACTACGCCCCCTGCGCCCTGGCCGATCTCGAAAGCCGCAGCTACGATTACTGGGCCCTAGGCCATGTCCACCAGTTCGAACAGGTGGCCCAGACGCCGCCGGTGATCTTTCCGGGCTGCATCCAGGGACGCAGCGTCAGGGAAACCGGGGAGAAGGGCAGTGTGCTCGTAACGGTGGAGGACGGCCGGGTGACCGCATTGACCCGATGCCCACACGATGTCGTGCGCTGGGCGCAGGTGACGGTCGACCTCGAGGGGGTCGAGACGCTAACGGCCGCAAGCGACCGTCTCAAGGCGACACTGGAGGCCCTGGTCGCGGACAGCCCCCCCCTGCCCGTTGTTGCTCGGGTGACTTTCAGGGGACCGACGGCGGTGCACACCGACATCAACGGCGATGTCGAATATTGGACACAGGCCGTCCGCTCGGCAGCCGTATCCGCATTCGGAGAGCGGGTCTGGATTGAAAAGGTCATAATCCAAACCCAGCCGCCCCCGGCCAGCGCCACGACCGCCGCGGACCCCGGCCCTTTGCACGAAATGAACCGACTGGTCGACGAACTGGTGGCCAGCGACACGGAGTTGATCGCTCTGGGGGAGATCCTGGCACCTCTATGGCGCAAACTGCCCGCCGACTACCGCCGGGGCGACGATGCCCTCGATCCTCAGGACCCCGAACGCTGGCGCGCGTTGGTCCGCCAGGCCCGGGACCTTCTGATCCGGGGACTTAAAACGGATCGGCCCCGCCCATGAAAATCGAGCAATTGCACCTCATTGCCTATGGCCCCTTCACCGACGCGGCCCTGGATTTTTCGCAGCCGCACGGGGCGATGCACCTGGTGTTCGGCCCCAACGAGGCCGGCAAGAGCTCGGCCTTGCGGGCCCTGCGTAGCCTGCTTTTCGGTATTCCGGTTCGCACCGGTGACAACTTCCGGCACCCGCACCCCAAGCTTCGCATCGGTGCCTGCCTGACCCACAGCGACGGTCGGCAGATCACTTTGGTCCGGCGCAAGGGGCAGGGCAAAACCCTGCGCGCGAAGGACGACCGGACGGTGCTAGAAGAAAGCGCCCTGCACCCGTTTTTGGGCGGCGTCGACCGTGATTTTTTCGAACAGATGTTTGCCATCGGTCATGAGGACCTGGTTCGGGGCGGTGAAGACATCGTCGCCGGGGGCGGCCGTGTCGGCCAGGCCTTGTTCGCCGCCGGCGCCGGGCTGAACCGGCTCCAAACCCTTCAGCGCGAACTGGCCGGTCAATGCGAGGCCCTGTTCAAATCCACGGGCAAGAAACCCCGCATCAACCAGACGCTGGCGCTTATCAGGCAGACCCGCCAGAGCGAGAAGGCCGCGCGGTTGCAGGCCCGGACATGGCAGGCCCACCATGCGGCCCTCAGCGAGGCCCGCCAGCGTCTCGAGGCCCTGGATGACATGCTGGTCGCCAAACGCCAGGAGCAGGGCGGTCTGGAGCGTATCGAGACGGCGCTGCCACTGATGGCCCGCCGCCGGGAGATCGATGATGGTCTGCGCCGATATGCCGGCCTCCCGGAACTGCCGGAGGATTTCAGTGCCCAGCGCCGCGAAACCGAATACCACCTCGAAACGGCCGGCAACGATTTGAGCCGGCTGCAGTCGCAGGTCGCCTCCCTTCGTCAGCAGATGGACCGCATCGCGGTGCGCGACGACGTTTTGGATCAAGCCCCCCTCATCGAGGCCCTGCAGCATGAACTCGGCAGCTACATCAAGGCCCAAAAGGACCGGCCCGGACTGGAGGCCCGCATGCGCCTGCTCTACCGGCAGGCCGACGCCACCCTCGCAGGCATCGATCCGGCGGGGCCGCAGACCGACCCCGAACTGCCGGCCGCCTGGGTCGCCGAGATCCAGGACCTGGGACAGGCGCACGAGCGCCTGCAAACCCGGCTGGAGGCCGCACGTGCGCGCGGCCGTGAACTCGAGCGGGAATACCAGGCCCTCGAGGAGCAGCAAAATGCCCTGGCGCCGCCGCCCGATACCGAAACCCTGAAAACCGCCCTTCAGCGGGGAATCGATGCCGGACCGCTGGAAAAACAGCTGGCTGCAACCGACCGCAGCCTGGCCGCCCAGAAAGCCAAGCTAAAGAAAAACCTCCGGCGCCAGACCCTCTGGCACGGTGAATTGGACGTCCTTGAGACCTTGCCCCTGCCCGCGTTGGAAAGCATCGACCATTTCGAAGCCCGACTGGACGACCTGAGGCAAATCCAGGCACAACAGCAGGCCGACTGGGAAAAACAGCAGGAAGCGCTCGCGCGCATCGACATTGAGCGCCATGAACTGTCCCTCCACGGGGAGCTGCCCACGGAAGAGGACCTGACGGCGGCGCGCCGTCGGCGCGATGTCGGTTGGCAGCTCCTACGGCGGCGCCTGGAAGGTCTAGCGGTGGACCCGACGGCAGAAAAGCGTTTCCGGGCCGACATCGCCGAGGCCCCGGCCCTGCCCGAAGCTTTTGAAGCCAGCATGCGCCGGGCCGATCAGATCGTCGACCGACTCCGGCGTGAAGCCGAGCAAATCAGCCGTAAAAGTCTTCTGGAGACTCGTCGGACGCAGTTCACCCGGGATCTGCAGCGCATCGCCGAAAGCATGGAAGCCACCCGTAGCGCCCGCTCCGATCTGCAAGACCAATGGCGGCAAATCTGGGCGCCGGCGCGAATCGAGCCCGCCGAGCCGCGGGAAATGCGGGCCTGGCTGACCGCCATCCTTTCCATCCGGGACCAATGGGATGCCCTTCAAGCCGAGACCACCCACACCACCGCCGTCCGGACCGACGTCGAAGCCCTCAAGACCATGATCCGCCAGGCCCTGCAGAGCGCCAGCCAATCCGTCGCCCGGTCCGCTTCGCTGGAGGATCTCGTCGCCGCGGCCGGTCGTTACGCGGCGCGGCAAAACGAACGTCGGATGCAGCACGAATCGCTTGCCCGGGAACGCTTGCGCCTCGAGCAGGCGCGGCGGCGCTGGGGCGAGGAATCGCGCCGGCTGGAGGAGGAGTTTACCACCTGGCGCGCGGTCTGGTCCCGGAAGGTTTCCCGGGTCGGACTCACAGACGATGCCGCCCCCCGGGTGGTTTCCGCGGTTATCGAAAGCATTCGCGAATCCCGCTCACAGCGCGGCGAAGCCGACATCCTCCAAAAACGCATCCAGGGCATCGACCGCGACGCGGAAGACTTCCGGCAGCGGGTGCATGCGCTGGCGGCGCCCCTGCTCCGCATTAACGCGGGCGAGCCCCCTGATCAGACCGCTCAACGCTTGAATGCCAGTCTGACGGCCGCCCGGGAGGCACAGGCTGCCCGCCGCAGCGTTGAAAAACAGTTGACCACGGCCGTCGAAGATCTGAACCAGACCCGCAAACGCACGGAGGACGCCGCGGTATTGCTGCAGGCCCTGTGCCGGGAGGCGCGCTGCGACCAGCCGGAGGCGCTACCCGAAGTCGAACACCAGAATCAGCAACGACGCCGGCTCCGCGAGGAAAAGAGCACCCTTGAAAGCCGGTTGCGCGAGCTGAGCGCAGGCGCCACGGTTGCCGCGTTTGTCGACCAGGCCGCCACGGTGGATGCCGACCGCATCAAAACGCAACGGCAGCAGCTGACCCGGGAGATCGAAGCCCTCGAGGCGGAGCGCGCCGAGCGCCATCAGGCCGTCGGCACCGCGCGCGCCGAGCTCAAACGCATGGACGGTCGCGCCGCGGCCGCCGAGCAGGCCGAGACCGCCCAACGTCTTCTGGCCACGCTGGAGGCGGATGTCGAGCAATACGCCCGGCTCAAGTTAGCGACGACGGTTCTGGCCCGCACCATCGAAGCGTATCGCCGGAAGCATCAGGACCCGCTGATTCAAAGGGCCAGCGAATTTTTTGCATCCATGACGGACGGAGCTTTCGACGGCGTGCGCACGGAATACGACGAGAAGGGCCAACCCGTGCTGGTGGGCATCCGTTCCCAGGACGGCGATCAGGTCGCTGTGGAGGGGCTGAGCGACGGCACCGCCGACCAACTCTATCTGGCCTTAAGGCTGGCCGGCATCGAGCAGTACATCGACATCAGCGAGCCGCTGCCCTTCGTGATGGACGACATTCTCCTGCGCTTCGACGACGAGCGGTCCGCGGCGACCCTGAAAATCCTGGCGGCCCTGGCCGCAAGGACCCAGGTCATTTTTTTCACCCATCACCAACACATGGTCGATCTGGCCCGCCAGAGCATCGCCGCTCCCATGCTCAGCGTTCACCGTCTATAAACGGCCGCGGGCCGTTTGACATACGCTCCGGGGGGGCTTAAATGAACGTCACTCGGCCGGCGGACATCTCTCTGCGGATACCGGTTTTGCCCGCCGACCCTCTAAGTCAAACGGATACCGAACAGGAGGGCAACTCATGAGCCACGCCATCGTCATGCATGCCGCCGGCGGGCCGGACGTCCTGCAATGGGAACCCCATGACCCCGGGGAACCTGGACCGGACGAAGTGCGTTTGCGGCACGAAGCCATCGGGCTGAACTTCATCGATGTCTATCACCGCACGGGCCTATATCCCATTGGCGATCTGCCGGCCATCCCCGGCATGGAAGGCGCCGGTCGGGTGACCTCGGTAGGGGCCGAGGTCAGCGCATTCAAACCCGGCGACCGTGTCGCCTATGCCGGCCTGCCCCCCGGCGCCTATGCGGAGCATCGCCGCATCCCCGCTCACCGCCTCGTCAGGCTGCCCGACACCATCGACAGCCGGACAGCGGCCGCCATGATGCTCCAGGGCATGACCGCACGCTATCTGCTGCGCGGCTGCTACCCGGTCCAAAGAGGCGATACCATCCTGATTCACGCCGCGGCCGGCGGTGTCGGCCTGCTGGTCTGTCAGTGGGCCCGCCACCTGGGGGCCCGGGTCATCGGTACGGTGGGCACGGAGGCCAAGGCCGAACTGGCCCGCGCCAACGGATGCGACCACCCGCTGCTCTACCAAAGCGAGGATTTTGTCCGGCGCGTCCAGGATATTACGGACGGCCGCGGGGTCGACGTGGTCTACGACTCGGTCGGCGAGGCCACGTTCATGCGCTCGCTGGACTGTCTGCGCCCCATGGGCATGCTGGTGTCCTTCGGCCAGTCGTCCGGGCCGGTCGGCCCCATCGATCCCGGCCTCCTGGCGGCCAAGGGGTCGCTCTTTCTCACGCGGCCCAGCCTGATGACCTACACGGCCGCACAGGAGGATCTGCAGGCCCATGCCGCCGATCTGTTCGACGTGGTTCGGCAGGGCGCCGTTCAGGTGGATATCCGCCAGACCTATCCGCTGAAAGACGCCGCGCAGGCGCATCGCGACCTCGAGGCCCGTCAAACCACCGGCGCCACCATTCTGACCGTGGATTGATTGCCACCGCCCGGCCGGATTCGCGTCAGAGACAAAACGCCGTCTTGAAGGATTTGGGCTCAGGAAATTGATTTCAAGGTTTGGGGGGGTCAGGCAGAATAGAGGTGTCCGTGTTCAGGCGTCAGAAGGATGGTTGGGTTTCGATGCTGTATTCCCTGACACCCGAAACCATTAATTGAAAATATTTTTAAGGCTGCGCATCACCCGCTGGTCGAGCCGTTTGTTGACCTCGGTTTTAAGCATCAGCAGCTTTTCATGCCGCGGATCGACCCGGAGTCCGGTGTCGATGAACCGCCGGGCGTCGTCGTAACGGAAGCGGTTCATCTCTTTTTCGGCAAGCGTGGCGTAGCGGTCGGCGATTTTGCGCAAGCCCTTCTTTGCTTCGGTATTGCCGGGATCGATCTTCTGCACTTCACGGAAGAAATAAAGCGCGTTGTCCCGGGGCGGTTTCGTCAGGCGCAAGGAGGCGATGCGCTCATTGGCCTTCACCAGCAGTCCCTGGATTTTCTTCTGGCGCACCTGCTCGTTTTGCAGATTGATCTTCTCGCGCAGCGCCCACAGGCGCCGGTTGGCGGCATCGACCCCCAGCCCGGTTTTGATGAACCCCATGGCTTTGTCCCGGTTGCCGCGCTTGATCTCCTTGTCGGCCAGATCGGCGTAGCGCTCCGCCACCTTTTTGATCCCCTTCCGCGCCTGGGCATTGCCGGGATCGATCTTCAACACCTTCCGGTAGGCGTCATAGGCATTGCGACCCGAGGGAGAGGTGAGATTCCAGGCTTGCAGGTGCTGCTCGGCCGCCTTCAGACCCGCGGCAATCTTCGGGTCGGGCGCGCGCCGGTCCGCGTCAGACGTCCCCTTGCCCGCACCGGGGGGAATGGTCTTCACGACGGTCGAGCGTGCCTGATCCTCGGGGTTCTCGGGCTTGGCGTCGATGGGCACGTGAACGACGACCGGCCCGTCCTGATTTCCGTCCCCGGGACGATTCAAAAACCAGAAGGCGCCGCCCGCCACCAGGATCAACAGGCACAGCGCGATCCCCAGCCAGCGCCTGGAACGCCGTGTCGCCGTCTCGGTATCCAGTACCATGGTTTCCTGATAGCCGGGACGGTCGGCGGCCGCGGTCTCGAGCGCCGCATCCGTGGGCATGACCCGCCGCAGAGCCCGTGTCATCGAAGCCTCTTCGGATTCGAATTCATTCTCGAAGAGCGCTTTCATGTACTGCGCCAGTTTCTGGTCGCTGGGTCGGAAATTCAGGTGGTAGATGCAGTCTTCCAGGTCAGAGAGCATCTCGCCGCAGGAGCTGTAGCGCGTGCGCGTGTCCTTGGCCAGAGCCGTATCAAGCGAGAGGATAACGCATTCGGGCAAATCGCGGACAATGCGCTCCGGCCGCGTGAAGTCGGCATCCCGCGCCCGGGAGAGGATTTCCATGGCGTCGCCGTCGTACATGAAACGGCCGGTCACCATTTCATAGAGCAGAATGCCGACGGAAAAGATATCGGCCCGGTGATCGACCTCCAGGCCCTCGGCCTGCTCGGGCGACATGTAGGCCACTTTACCCTTGATCACGCCCGAACGCGTACTGGTAATACGGCTGGCCGCTTTGGCAATACCGAAGTCGATGATCTTCACCTGCCCGTCGTAGGTGATGAAGATATTCTGGGGGCTGACGTCCCGGTGGATGATATTGAGCAGGTCGCCCTGCAGGTCCTTCATGTTGTGGGCGTAGTCCAGTCCGGAGCAGATGCGCGAGGTGATGTGAAGGGCATTTTCAAGGGACAGAGGCAGGTTGCGTTCCTCGGCGAGGTGCAGTACCGACTTGAGGTCTTTGCCGAAGAGATACTCCATCGCAATGAAATAGGCGTCCTCGAGACGGCCGAAGTCGTAAATCTGTGCGATGTTGGGGTGCTGAAGCAGGGCGGCCAGGCGCGCTTCGTCGATAAAGTAATTGACCGCGTCCTTCTCGGCGGCCAAATGGGGCAGGATCTTCTTGACGGCGACAGCCTTTTCAAATCCCTCGTCGCCCGAAATCTTCCCACGGTAAAGCTCGGCCATTCCGCCGACGGCGATCCGGTCGGTGAGCCAGTATTTTCCGAATTTGGTTGGTTCCGAAGCCGTCATGAATGATGCATTCGAAAAAGTTCATCCCCGGGAGGGTCGCGCCATCGGTTCGAGCACAAGAATGAAAATGTATCTACGGGGTGCGCCCACTGAAAGGGGCGCCAAACGAGCACCGCCATCGAACCGTATTCGCAGCCCACACGGAAGCCGCGCAAAAAAAATCAGTATGGCCATACCCCGAACCGTTGTCGATGCTGCAACATCATCCGTCCTTCGGCGCACGGATTCCAATGGCAGGCCGTTTTTTGTAAACCCTACAAATTTATCAGAGCATCGTCTAAAACACAACTCCCGGGCGGCAGGTGACGACGGACTTCGTCGTGTCGGTGTCCGGCGCTCGGGCCGGTCGAACGCCCTCGCGGGCCGGAAGGCAGACGAATGGGTCGGCTGAAAATAAATTTTCCGAATTTTTTCGGTTGCTTTGGGGTTGACAATTGAACCCTGAATTTATAGGAAATGTAGATAAAGCCATAGGGTGTGAAATTCCGAGCCAACCGATGTTTGACGCCTGGATTAACACACATGAAACCGTTCCGCCCCAAATCCGACAAACCTGCCGTCAAGCCGAAGTCCGAGGAGAGGTTCGAGCGCGGGTTCCGGCGGCTTGACAACAAGGAAGCGCGCGTCTACAGCCGTATCCCCTGCTCCGAAGACACCCATTTCTCCGCCAACCGGGAACTTTTCCGGGGGACGATCAAAAACATGAGCCAGGGGGGCATCTACGTTCAAACCAAGGAACGTTTTACGGTGGGCCAGGAAGTGGTCGTGGCCGGTCCCTTCGGCAAACGCAACGAAGAAACCAAGAAAATGGGCAAGATCGTCTGGCACGACCGCAAGGGAATCGCGATTCAATTCATCCGCGGCCATCGTTTCCAGCCGAGACGCTGATCAACTGACGATCCGCCATCGAAGACGGCCCCCTCGATCGGCAAACACCGGAAAAGATCAGAGCGATGTCGACCCGCCGCCAGGACGTCCTGCTTACCAAAATCTCCCGCTACAATCTGATCCGGGATGGGCGGATGCTCTATATCGATGTGCATGAAACCATTCGCGGCGCCTTAGCGGCACCATTCGTGGCCGTACCCAACCTGATCAACATCATCGCCCTAACCCAGTATCAGGGTACGGGACAAACCGAAACCGAAGCGCTCGACGACTGTCTGCAGAAAATTGCCGAGGTCGCCTTCGAAGATATCTTCCCTCAGAAAACCGGTGTCGACACCGGCGGGTGAGCAGGCAACGAGCGATTGAGGCCGGAAGCTGCGGCCCACCGCTTATAAGAGCGACGCCTCGACCGTCGCGACGGATTTGGGGATGGTCGGGCCGAGAACACGAGCGGCCGTGTCGGTCACCAGGACGTCGTCTTCGATGCGAATGCCGCCGAAGCCTTCAAACGCCGCCAGTTTACCGTAATCGATGAATGCGGCCGCGCGCTGCGCCGCGCGCCACCGTTCGATGAGACCGCGGTTGAAATAAATGCCCGGCTCCACGGTAACGATGTTACCGGATTCAAGGCGCCGCCCCAGGCGCAGAGAAGCCAGCCCGAACTGTCGGCTGCGACGGGTCTCGTCATCATAGCCGACGTGGTCTTCCCCCAGCGCCTCCATGTCGTGGGCGTCCAACCCGAGCATGTGCCCCAGACCGTGAGGGAAAAATAAGGCATGCGCCCCCTCGGCCACGGCCTCCTCGACATCCCCATACATGATGCCCATCTCTTTGAGTCCCTGACAAATGACGGCGGCGGCGTCCAGATGCACATCGCGAAAGCGCACCCCCGGAGCCAGGGCGGCGATGGCCGTCTTCTGGGCTTTGAGCACGATCTCGTAGATATCGCGCTGCCGGCGGTCGAAGCGGCCGCCGACCGGCAAGGTCCGGGTGATGTCCGCGGCATACCCCCGTGGTGATTCGACACCGACATCCACGACGAGAAGATCGCCGGTCTTGAGGGGTTCCGCCGCGACGCCGCCGTGGAGAATATCGCCGTGCGGGGTTACGATGGGCGCAAAGGCGAAACGGCTGTCCCGCGAGAGCGCCACCATCGCCATCCGCCCCACGATCGCTGCGGGCATTTGGTCTGCGAGCCCGGCCGTGGCAATTTCCTGGAAGATATTGCGGCAGATACCGAGGGCGACTTCGATCTCAGCCACCTCCTCATCCGTCTTGACCGCACGCTGCGCCACGACGGCAGCGATCAATTTGAGCGAGACACCGGCTTGCACCCGACGGGCCGGTATGGACAGAAGCCGCGCCAGGGTGAGGGTGATATCAGCGCGGTAGTCGGGAAGAAAGTGGATGGGGCGGCCCGCCCGCTGTGCGGCGGCCAGCAGATCGGGCAGGGCATCCAGCGACTCCAGCCGGTCAAAGGCCCCCGCATCGGCCCCGGCCTCCAATGTCGGCGCCGGACCGGACCAGAGCGCTTCGTCCGGTTCGGGCTCGCTTCCGCAAAGCCAGGCTTCATTCGCGTCGCAGTCCACCACGACGGCCCGTCCGGGAGACGACGGACCGCCGTAGTAGAGGAAGGTGCTGTCCTGCCTGAAAGGGTAGGCATTGGCTCCGAAGTTGATCGGGCTGGATTGATGGCCGGGGAAAAGGACGAGACCGGACCGCACGCTGTTGACCAGATGCGCGCGCCGCGTCCGATAGGTTTGCTTGGAGAACATCTCGATCAGCTCGCTTTTAATGGGGATTATCGGACGCGGGCCGCTGTTGCGGCGCCTACTGTCTGGCGCCCGTCGGGGGGCCGGCCACCGGTGCCGGCCGGAGGCCGTTTGACAAACCGCATGGGATTCAAACGACAAGCCGTATTTCTGCCGGTAAGGTTCAGGGCTGCGCGTCGGTGCCCGGAATGGTCACCACGGGCACCGCTGCGTTTTTGACCACTTTCTCGGCGACGCTGCCGAATGCGAAATGACCCTCCGCGCCCCTCGACGCCATGACCACCATATCCATCTTCTCGGCTTCGACCAGCTTGAGGATTTCACGTGCGGGCTCACCCACGGCCACATGGCGCACATACAGCGGGCACCCGGAAAGATGGTTTTGACAAAGCTGGTCCAGGCGTTTGCGCGCCGTTTTTTGCTCCCAGGCGAGGATCTTTTCGATATGGTCCGGCTCGAATTCGCCGTACCAGCGGTGCGCGGTCAGGTCGTCGATGACATAGAGAACATGGATTTCGGCATCGTAGCGCTCCGTCAGGGACGTTACGTACGGCATTGCGGCTTGTGCGCGGCCCGAAAGATCGGTGGGCCAGAGAATACGTTTGATCGGCATCATCCACCTCCTGCGTTCGATAGGCTTGTCGTCGTGCGGACAGCGGATCGATTCCGCCATCCATGGTTAACATAGTTCGGTCTGCCGTCGCTGCAAGCCCCTTGCCAATCGGAAGCTCAGCGTCGTCCGGGTTTGATGCCCGCTTGCGTTCGCCCCTCGCGGACGGGAATAAGGATCTTCACCTCGACATCATTGGCGCGGACTTCCCAGCGTACATCCCAGGACGCCAGCCGCATGCCGAAACAGCGCCGGTGATCGTTCCGGTGAAGATAAGCCGGCCGGGGATCGAGGCTCAGGACCTGGCGGATCAGCCGCCGCAGGTCCTGACGCTCCCTGGAAGGCAACGATTCGAGAACCGCATCGGCGGCCTCACTGAAGTGAACGCCGCAGCGAAGCGCTGGCGAATTGGCGGCCCAGCCGGCCTGGGCTTGCGGAACGCAATCCGCATAGGGCAGGTACGGCTTGATATCGAGCACCGGTGTCTGATCGAGAATGTCCACCCCCCGGAGGTGCAGGACGCCATGGCCTTCATCGATTTCAATCCGCTCCAGTTCGCAAACGGACAGTCCAATGGGATTGGGGCGAAAATACGATCGCGAAGCAAAAACGCCGACGCGCCGATTGCCGCCCAGCCGCGGCGGCCTGACCGAGGACTTTGCCGGGCGGGCCGCAACGGCATGAAACACGTAAATCAGCCACAGGTGCGAATAGCCCTCCAGACCCTGCAGATTTTCCGCGCGGCTGAATGGCGGTTTAAGGGCCAGCACAGCCCGGGCGTCCGGCACGAGTCCGGGTTGACGGGGGATGCCGAATTTTTGCTCGAAGCAGGAATGCAGCGTACCGATGGTCTCGAATGCAAACGTCATGGGCTCCGATTAACACAATTCCTCATGGAAACAAAACAGGGGGTGTCTTGATTTCGTCCCGTGATTTATTATGCTGGTTCTATGCCCCCGAGCCGCCCGCATCGGGGGAAGTGAAAGGGAGAGCGCCCCCATGTCCTCTCGAGATTCCTCGGCCCCCGCACTGACGGCCACATCCCGACAGGTCTCGATCGAAGGCCAGGATATCCACACCCTGACCCTTACCCCCGGGGACCGTGCGGCCGTGGAAGGCCCCTGGCTGGTATTTCTTCACGAGGGGCTCGGCTGCACGGCCATGTGGCATGACTTTCCGCATCGACTGGCGCGGGCCACCCGCTGTCCGGTCCTGGTTTACGACCGCCAGGGATACGGCCGATCGAGTGCCCGCCGTCGGCCGCCCACGACCGGCTATCTGCAGGAGGAGGCCGAAACCACGCTTCCGGCCCTGCTCGACCGCTTCGGCATCCAAGCCCCTTTTTTGATTGGCCACAGTGACGGCGGCACGATCGCCCTGCTTTTCGCCGCCCGTTCCGGGCAGCGGGCAGGCGGCGTCATCGCCGAAGGCGCCCACGTATTCGTGGAAACCGTTACCCTGGAGGGCATTCGGGCCACGGTTGATGCCTTCGAGCGTGGTGGGCTGGCGGATCAGTTGAGCCGCTATCACGGCACGCGCACCCGCGAAATGTTCTACCACTGGGCCGATGTCTGGCTGTCCGGGGCGTTCGGGGACTGGAACATCGAGGCCTGGTTGCCGCAAATCCGCTGTGCGGCGCTCGTGATCCAGGGGCTGGACGACCCCTACGGCACGGTGCGCCAGGTCGAGGCCATCGCCGGGGGCATTGGCCCGCGGGCCCGCGCGTATCTCATCCCATCGTGCGGCCACGCGCCCCATCGCGAGGCGCCGCGACGCACACTGGAGGCGATGCGTCGTTTTATTCAGGCCGGCTGCCGAACACGCGAACCCCAAGCCGCGAGTCGAAACGTTTCATGCTGAAGTCTCCTCCCCACCGAACCCGTCCGCAGGGTCGTCTCGAGCGCCGCCTCTTCCCGAATGGCGGGGGACACCAATTGGAGTGGATGCAGGTGTGCGCGCCCCGGCCCCGGGGAACCATATTCGCTCCGCCGCTCGTGGGCGGTGACGGGCTTCTGGTCCTGCGTCACCTTCGTCCCTTGCGATCGAAGGGTTACAACCTGTTGTCCTTCAACTACTCCGGGCACGGGCTTTCCAGCCGCCCGTTTTCCATCCGCCAGAGCTTCCGCGACACGCAATCGCTGCTCAATTTCGCGCGGCGCGATCGGTTGCGCTTCACCCTACCGCAATACGGCCTGGGCATCTGCTATGCCGCGATACCGCTCGTCAATGCGCTGCAGCATTGCGGCGAACCGTTGCCGCGCGTCGTTCTGATCAACGCCATTCCCCGATTGTTTTCCCGCCACCTGTTGCATTCCTTCTGGGATTTTCGCCGCAATTTCGGCCCGGATGCCTGGCCGACGGCCAATCCGGCCGCCCAGGTTCGTCGCTATGCCGAATTTCTCCTGCCCGGCATAACGATCAACCGCAGCCATTTCGGGCTCCTGGCCTTAAGGCGGATGCGCATTCTGCAGACATTGGTGGACTGGCTGGCCTCCCGACAGCTGCGTGCCGTGCGCCTTGCGAAGACGGCCGTTCTCTGTTTATATTCGCGCGATGATCGGCTCTTCAGGGCCTTTCGCTATTTTGACGCCCCCCGGGATTATGAGGCGGCGCTGCGCCGCGTCTGCCCGACAGCCGAATTTATCCGTCTGCAGGGGGATCATTTTCTTTCCGACGCACAGGAAAGACAGCAGGCGGTGGATGCCGTGGCGGCCTTCTTCGACGCCGGCGCATAGGCGCCTGAAACGGAAGCGACCGATGGTTTGACGCTGCCACCAGCGCATGGGACGTGGCCAACAGATGAAAATCGACCTGAGCTGGCACGGACTGACCCAACCCGGGAACGGAGAGAATTACTTCGGGATCGACCCACTGCCGCCGTTCAACCCCGACCGGGGCTCCTTCGACCCGGTCAACGCCTTCTGGCTCAGCGAGATCTGCCGCCTGTTCTACCGGCGCAACCCGGAAGAGTCCTCGTATCGCCAAAGCGCCAAGCCGCGTGAAGTCTTCCTGACCGAAGCGGCCTGCGAAGAAATCCTGTTTATCGGCCGCCAAGAAACCCAATGCGCGCTGCTGCAATCGCGAAACGGTCCGAAACCCTTTGCCGTACTCGTCTTCCGCGGCACCACCGGTTTTCGCAACTGGCTGCTGGACCTGGATGTCCGGCCCGAAAAAATGGGCCGCCGGGCCATTGTCCATCGGGGTTTTCTCGAATCCCTGCAACGGGTCTGGGATCATCTGCAACCCGTGCTGGACGGCCTCGAAGTGCCCTGCTTCTTCACGGGGCACAGCATGGGAGGCGCCCTGGCCCAACTGGCGGCCACGCGCTTCCGGCCGCGAGCTGTCTATTGCTTCGGCGCCCCCCGCGTCGGGGATGGCGGCTATGTGGAAGTGATGCGCCCCATCAATGTTTACCGCGTCGTCAATAATCGCGACATCGTGGCCGTCCTGCCGCCGGCCAGCCCGATCCTTTCGTTTCAGCCGGCCGGCCAGCTCGTGCATATATGCTCACGCGGCCTTTTGCACCAGATCGGGGATGAGGCGAGCGCCGCCCTGGACTGCAACGCCGAAGAAGAGGCCGCCGCGGCATCGCCGGAAAGCCGCTGGCACGATCCGCCCCGCTTTCTGGCCGATCACGCACCCATCAACTATTCGGCCCGCATCGGGCAATATCTCCTGGGTATCCCGGCGGTCGACTGTGAGAATGCCGCCTGCCCCCAGATCGGGCCGGCGGCCGCGGCCGGCCCGTAGGCACCGGAATTCAGTCCGGCAAGTCACCGCCGGGGCTATGCGCCGCCCATTCCTGGATGTATTTTTTGACCGTCCGCCGATCGAGACCGGTGCGGCGGGCAACTTCCTCGTAGGTGCCGAAACGCGTGTGGAGATGATAGCAATAGCCGATGACCAGGCGGTGGGCATCGATGCTGCCGCCATCGATTCCGGCGTGAAGGAAGGCGGGCACCGAGGACACGGCCGGTTTCGCCGGGCGGCCGACATACTCGCGCTTCAGGATGACGCGGCGCACACATTGCTCGAGTTCGCGCACGTTGCCCGGCCAGGCGTAATCCGGCCCCAAGCGCGAGTCGATCACCTCGCGCACCATGGCCACGAGTTCCGGTGAGGCGCGCCCCACCATGCGCTGGACCGTGAAATCCAGCAGATCGTCCATCTCGCCGGGGGCCTCCCGAATACGCTGCCGCAGCGGTGGCACGGTGATGATATCCGAACACAGGCGGTAGTAAAAATCGTCCCGGAAAATTTTGCGGGTGTGGATTTCTTCGATCGATCGGTTGGTGGCCGCGATCACGCGGCCTTCAAAACGGTTTTCCTGGTGACTGCCCACCGGTGCGAACTTGCGGTCCTGGAGCACCTGGAGAAGCTTGATCTGGATCGGAATGGAGAGTTCGCCGATTTCATCGAGTAAGATGGCGCCGTAGGGGCTGCAATGATCGAAAACGCCACGGTGGTCCTTCACCGCACCGGTAAAGGCCCCTTTCTTGTGTCCGAACAGCTCGGACTCCACCAGCGTGTCAGGAAACTGCGAAAGATTGAGGGACACGAACGAGCGCGTGAAGCTCTCGACAAATACATTGCCTTCCGGATTGAAGGGTATGAATCCGGAACGGCCGATGGCCATGGCAGCAGTTCCCTTGCCCGTACCCGTCTCTCCCAGCAAAAGGGTCGAGAAATCCTCCATCTGATTCCAGAGGTAGCGGTCATAGAGCTCGATGTTGTGGGTGAAGACGTTGTGCCAGAGATCCTGCCGCAGTTTTTTCATGCAGGGACTGCGTCCGACCAGCGTCCGGTAGAGGAAGAAATAGGCCCGCCGCAGCTGATAGCTGAGGGCGAAATACCGCAGGGCATCCTCCAGTTGGAAGCCGCGGCTTTGGAGCCGGGCGAGCGCCTCGGCGGCAAACGCAACCTTGATGGGGGTGTCGCCCGCGGCAATCTGATCACGGATGAGCTGATCGAACCGTTCGCGCAAATCGTAAAAAAAGTCGAACAGAAGGCCGGCCCGGACCAGACCGCGGTCGTCGCCGGCGTAGCGGTTGAAGTCGATGCGCCCCCCCTTTTCAAGGTTGGCGATGGACCGCTTGACCTGGTGGATCGCCCGCTCGATGCGTTTGACCCGGGCGGCCCCGGCCGTGCCGGCGATCTGGGTTTCAAGCGCGACCCGGTCGTCGGTAAACGGGCTTGCCAGGCCGGCCTGGTAGACATGCTGAAAGAAAGTTCGCTCTTCGGGCGTCAGCCGCAAAGGCTTTTTCATCTGGCCTCCTGTTCCCTGCGTGCCATGCATTTGATGAACGCGCGATGTTCACTCAATGTATTCGAACCGGCATCAATTTTCAATTCGATTCGTGTTGCCGTTCCGGTTCGTAATGTTCATCGTCAGGGGTAGACATCGATGCGGCCACCGAATCGCCGGTGAAGGCCCGTGTTCTGGCATTGCCCGGGAGGCGTCCGAAAGGTCAAGGCATCCCTTCCAATGGCGGCCGTGTGACGGCCACAGCGTGCGCTAGCGCCGCTTTATGACAGCGATCAGATGCAGACACCGACGCCTGCCATGACCTGGCGGTCCGCTGTTTGAACGCCGTCGCCTCGGAGGTGAACGTGCCCCGTGAAAAATCAGTCGCCGCAGGCGATCCGCGTATCCGGTCGATCTCCGGGAAGGGGACTTATGTTCTTTGCCTGGAACTTCATTCATATCAACGAATTGTGGTCGGTAAACTGGGACCTTTCCATTTGGCAGCCGGCTGCTATGCCTATGTGGGCCGGGCTTTCGGGCCGGGCGGCCTGGCGGCGCGCCTGGCCCACCACCTGGGCCGGCCGGCGGCGCCGCACTGGCACATCGATTATCTGAGGGCCCGCGCCGGCGTCAGGGAAATCTGGCATGCGCGCACGCGCCCTGCGGACGAGCACCAGTGGGCGCAGGCGCTCGCGGCGATCCGCGGCGCCGAGATGCCGATCCATGGTTTTGGAAGCTCGGACTGCGGCTGCCCATCCCACCTCGTTCGGCTTAAGCGCCTCCCCTGCAAAGCCACCTTCCGGCGCCATTTAAGGCGACTGCCGGGAGGCGTCCCCGCGACCATTCATCGGCTGGCGATGGCATGATCGACCAGCGCGGGCGCAAAAGTCGGGCACGGAAAACGGCGGCGCCGGCACAAGCCGTACGCGACCACGGGATCGGATGACGCCGCGAAGCCCCCGAACGATGGCCCCCGGCAAGGCTCTATTGGTCGTTGGTGGTCAGGGATTCGATGTAGCTCTTGAGGGTCTCGGGCAGCGTGTCGAAAAGAACGCCGGCCTCGATCGTATCGCCCCGGCGATAGACGTTGCGCACCTGCCCCTCGACGATATAACCGTGTGGCGCCTGGGGCGCGCGGATCCTGAGCAGGATCCGGTCGGAAGGCGCCAGCCGCACTGTTTCGGACGTATCGGCCGGTGCGGTAATCCGGCAGCCTTTGTGGGTGATGTCGACAATTTCCATGGACAGGGTCTTGCGCACATCCACCCTGGCCGGCAGGGTGCAATTGATTCGCCGCTGGGAGCGGCGCTCGATGTTGAGAACTTCGGTGGGGGCCTCCAGCACCATGGTCGGCCGGGGATCGCCGGTGAGGCTTTCGAAGCGTGTATTGAACATATGGTAGATGTCATCGGCAAGATAGTAAGTGGACACGATCATGCCGGGCTGCAGTCGGCCCTCCAAGCGGTCCATGACATCATCGGTGCTTACGAGAACCCGCCCCTCCTCGCCGGCGCCGACCAGCTGGCTGCCGAACGTGTAATCGATGTCTTCAATGCGGACCTGGATCGCCGCTCCCACCTCGAGGGCATAACCATGGGCCAACTCGACCGTTTGCATAACGAGGATCCCTTTCTTGGCAGTGGCGTCGCGATCGTCGCTGCGGGGCTCCCTGGACCGGGCCCACTGCCAGCATAATAGGCACAATCGGCCGGGATTTAAAAGGTGCGGATCGCGGTCGCGGCCAGTGGCGAATCAAAACCCGGCCGGCACGCTTCTGAATCACGCACGCTACTGTCCGGCAGCGGCCGATGCGGGATGGCGCAGACGCTTTTCGAGAGCGGTGAAACGCCGCCGCGGAGAGGCGTTTTTGACGGCCAGCGCCAACGCCTTGCGGGTTCCCACCAGAACGACGAGGCGGCGGCCGCGGGTCACGGCCGTGTACAGCAGGTTTCGTTGCAGAAGAATATAATGCTGGGTCAGGACCGGCACAACGACGGCCGGGAATTCCGAGCCCTGTGACTTGTGCACCGATATGGCATAGGCCAAAACGATTTCATCCAGCTCGCCGGCGTCGTAATCCACCGCCCGTCCGTCGAAATCGACCCCCACGGCCGCGCTCGCCCCGTCGATGCGGCTGATGGTGCCGATATCGCCGTTATAAACGTCCTTGTCGTAATTGTTGCGCACCTGCATGACCTTGTCGTTGATCCGCAGGGTGTGGGTACCGCGGGGCAACTCCGGCGCGGAGGGGTTGAGCCGCATCTGCAGCGCCCGGTTGAGGTTTGCGGCGCCGACGACGCCTCGGTGCATGGGGCTCAGCACCTGAATGTCGCGCACCGGATCGAGGCCGAACCGTTGAGGCATGCGTTCGGCGACCAGATGAACGATGGTGTCCAGCGCTTTTTCGGGCGCATCCCGCGCGATGAAGAAAAAGTCGTTTCCAGCGGCGTCGTTCGCCCATCGGGGCATCTCGCCGGCGTTGATGCGATGGGCATTGCGGACAATCGCGCTGCTGCGGGCCTGACGATAGATCTTGGTGAGGGTGGCCACCGCAAAGCGCCGCGAGGCGATGATATCCCGCAAAACGTTGCCCGGACCCACCGAGGGCAACTGGTCGATGTCGCCCACCAAGATCAGGCGGGCACCCGGTGCGAGGGCCTCCAGAAGATGACGCATGAGCCGGATATCGATCATGGAGGCCTCATCCACGATCACGAGGTCGGCGACCAGGGGCCGATCCGCATTGCGCTGGAACCCGCCTTTCTGAAAACTGTATTCCAATAGCCTGTGGATGGTGGTGGCCCGACACGCGGTGGCCTCGGCCATGCGTTTAGCCGCCCGCCCGGTGGGCGCCGTCAGGTGGATGCGGGCTCGCCGCCGGGCCTGGAGCGCCACAATCGCCTTGATGATCGTGGTCTTGCCGGTTCCCGGTCCCCCGGTGATGACCAGTACCTGGGTGTCGAGCGCCGCGGCCACCGCCGCCTTCTGCTGCGCGGCCAGTTCAATCCCCAAATGCGGTTGCACCCAGGCAAGCGCCTGATCGGGATCCATCGGCGGCAACCCGCTCTGTTCGTGCTGCAGCCGCAGGAGGTGCCGGGCGACGCCCACCTCGCAGAGGTGAAGCGCCTTTGGGTATACGGCCGTTTCCGGCGGGGCTGCAACGGCATCCACCTCCAGGCGTTTTTTCACGACCAGACGTTCAATCGCCGCCGAAGCCAGGGCCGCATCGACCCCCAGAAGCGCGGCCGCCTCCTGCTCAAGCGCGCGCCGCGGGCTGTAGACGTGACCGTTGTCGGCCTTGGCCCCCAGGAGGTGCAAAACCCCGGCCTCCACCCGCGCCGGCGCCGCGAGATCGTAATCGAGCTGGCGTGCCATACGATCGGCGGTCTGGAAGCCGATGCCCCGGATATCGTCGGCCAGGCGGTAGGGGTTGCTGCGAAGCACCGCCACGGCCTGATCGCCATAGGTTCTGAGAATGCGGGCCGCATGGCCGGTGGGCAGGTCGTGGGCCTGGAGAAAGAGCATGATTTCTCTTAAATCCCGGTGCGCCGACCAGGCCGCTTCGATCTGGCCCAGGCGCTTGGCGCCGATGCCTTTCACCTTCTTTAATTGCTGGATATCCGCGTCGATCACCGCCAGCGTCCGTCGGCCGAAGCGCGCCACGATGCGCGAGGCCATTTCCGGGCCGATACCCTTGATGTGCCCCGATCCCAGATAGGCGCAAATGCTTTTCTCGGTGGTGGGGATGCCGATCTTGAAAGCCTGAACTCGGAACTGGCGCCCGAAGGCGGCGTGCTGCTGCCATTCACCCTCGAGGTGGAGCACCTCCCCCGGTCGGGGATTCATCAGCGGGCCGACCACCGTCACCGCCGTATCCTGCGCCTCGGCGATCAGGCGGGCCACCGTGAACCCTGTCTCCTCGCTGTAGTAGGTGACTTTGTCGACCTGCCCCGAAAGCGCCTCCATGGCCGGCTCCGGGTTAAGCCCATTCCGGCAGCCGCAGGCTCGAAAACTCGCGGCGGGTGGGGATGAAACACTTGATGTCGACGACGGGGGTGTCTTCCAAAGCGTCGATCCGGTCGATAAAGATCCGTTCGGCCTCGATCGCCTCGATTCGGCACAGACTCAGGCCGATCAGGTTCGGCCGCAGGGGCGAGTGGGTGGCGAATACGCCCGTAAGCGGATTCTCGGGATCGCGGCAGGGATGGACTTTAAGGAAGGAACGCCCCTCGGCGTGGTCGTTGCGGTCGAACCAGAAGAGCACCTGGATATGCGAGAAGTCTTCCAGGCCCTCCATGGCCGGCAGAAACGGCGGCGCGATCTCGATCCAGACAGCTTCGTCGGTCCGCCGGACAAAACCGATCGGTGCAATTTCAAAAGCTGCGGGCATAGCGGTCCCTCATGGTTGCCGTTGGCTGCGGTGGATGAGGCCGGGTGGGCTATCTTGGGCAATAATCAAGCGGATTGCAAGGTTTATCTGACGGCGGCGGGCGACTTGATCCCGCCTGCCAAATCCGCTATCCCCAGCATGTCTGATGGGGTGCCATCCACGGCCGGCCCCACATTCCCAAGTACAAGGAGGCATGCCATGAATCCGATCGATCTGCGCTCCGACACGCTCACCCTGCCCACAGCGGACATGCGCCGCGCCATGGCGGAGGCCCGGCTGGGTGACGATGTCTTCGGTGAAGACCCAACCGTCAGGCGGCTTGAAGAGATGGCCGCCGATATTGCCGGCAAGCAAGCCGCGCTCTTCGTCCCCAGCGGTACCATGGCCAACCTGGTGAGCCTCCTGACCCATTGCGGCCGGGGCGACGAGTTCATCGTGGGCGACCAGGCCCATATTTTCTACTACGAGCAGGGGGGCAGCGCCCAGGTGGGCGGGATCCACCCGCGCACGGTGGCCAACCGGCCCGACGGGACCCTCGACCTGGAAGCCGTGGCTCACGCCATCCGCGCGGACGACGTCCACTTTCCGCGCTCGCGCCTGATCGCGCTTGAGAACACCCACAACCGCTGCAACGGCACCCCACTGCCCCCCGAATATCTTGGCGAAGTCGCGGCCCTGGCCGCCGGCCACGGACTCAAAGTCCATGTGGACGGCGCCAGGATCTTCAACGCCGCAGCCGCCCTCGGCGTTACTGTGCGACAGCTGGCGGAAGACGCCGATTCCCTCTCTTTCTGCCTGAGCAAGGGCTTGGCCGCCCCTGTGGGATCGCTGGTATGTTCCGACACGCATTTCATCATGCAGGCCCGCCGTCACCGCAAGGTTTTAGGCGGCGGGATGCGCCAGGCCGGTGTCCTGGCGGCCGCCGGGATCGTGGCCCTGAAAACGATGACGGACCGCCTGGGCGAGGACCATGCCAATGCCCGGCAATTGGCCGAGGGGCTGGCGCCACATCGAGCTGTTCGCATTGCTCCCGCGGCCATCCGCACCAATATCGTCTACATTGATTTCGAACCGTCGGCACCGCCGGTGGCCGAAACGGTCGCCCGCTTGTCGGAGCACAACGTGCGGGTGCTGGCCACTGGCCCCCGCCAAATCCGCGCGGTCACCCACTTCGGAATAAATTCCGAAGATATCGAGCAGGCCCTGGCGGCATTTCGGCGCTGTCTGCCCCGATAAGCCATCCCGGCATCAGGCCGCGCCGGCGATTGACGCCCTGTGGCTCCGCGCCGGGCCCTCTACGCGGGACGATCAGTGTCCGCCGGGGTGCTCGGCGGGTTTAGGGGCGTCTTTCGCCGCCTTGTCCGCGTGCGGCACGTTCAGCACCCATTCCCCCCCTTTTTTCGCCAGGGGAATCACTGCTTTGACGGCAATGTCGCCGGATACTTCCACCATGGCCGTATCGCCGTCCTGCGCAATGACCTTGTAGGCCACCCGGGAAGTGTCCATTTCAAGGCCTTCGTGATGAACGGCGACTTGCCGGTCGACAATCTTGCGGGCCGCCTCCTCGGGTTTCTGTTCGGCACAGCCGACGACCAAAAAAACAGCCACAAACAAAAAGCAAATTCCTTTTTTCATATCCACTCCTTGGGTTTAGGATTTGGGTTCGTTAACACACGCTTGCCACGAAGAAGCACCTAGGTGCTGGGTTCGATCGTCAGACCAATTCGGGGTGATGCCGCGCAAAGGTGCGCAAGTCCTGGTCGCGTTTACGGGCCACCTGCCGCCAGAATTTGCCGCCTTCCGCCAGCGCCGCGCGCAGCGGTTGGCCGGTATAGGCCCGGATAAAGCGTAGCCGGTCGGTCCGCGTCAACCCGGCCGGGTGGCTCGAAAAATAGAGGCCGGCGATATCCTTCACCCGCCAGCGCCGCGGCAGGCGGCGCCGCCGCCGGACGCGATGGAGATCGATCAGATAGAGCCGGGGGGCTTGTTCGTCCGTAACTCGCCCGTCAGAGCGGCGCTCGAGCAGCAGATGGCAAAGATAAAAATCACGGTGATTGAGGCCGGCGGCGTGAAGTCGCCGTGCGATACGGGCCGCCTCGGCGATCAGCGCGCGCTTCAATGCCGGGGACGGCGGGCAGTGCCGCCATTGTTTGCAAAGGTCCTCCAGACTGACCGTGTTTTCCAGTGCTTCGGTAATTAGAAACGATCGGCGGCGCGCCGGGTTCCATCCCCGGCATCCCAAAGCCACCCGCCGCATCGTCGGCACGCCGATGGCTTCGAGCTCGCCCAGCGCGCGCCATTCGTTGCGGGCATCTGTCACCGGCCAGCGCAACTGCCCGACATAGCGCAGGAGCACGCCCCATCCCACGCCGCGGTGCAGTTTGGCGAAATAGGCACGCCCGTCCCGATTAAAGCGCAGGGTGGTGCGCCCCTGGCGGGATTTGAACACCTCCCCGCCGAGATTCATGATGCCCTCGAAGGGCTCCCGTCCCTGCCACCCCCGGCGCCAGCGATCCGGCAACCTGAGCATCACGGCACCAGCCTTTCGATCAAGTCCGCGGCGCGTTCCGCCCGACTGAAGACGTCCGTCTGCCGAACATAGTTGACGCCGTTGCGGCCCCATTCTTCCCACCGGGGCGAGGCCAGCATTTCGGCCATCATCCGGTTGAACGTATTCTGGCTGAAAGGCGCGGCCACCAGCAAACCGCCGCCGGAGCGCGCCACGTGATCGCTGAAACCGCACGCATCGGTGGCAAGCACCGGCAGGCCGGCGGCCAGGGCTTCGACCAGGATGGTGCCGGTCGTTTCACGGTAGGCCGGGTGGGCCAGAAGATCCGCAGTGAACAGGAAGCGGGGAATGTCGTCCCGTCCGTGGAAAAAGCGCAGTTGTGCGGCAATGCCCAGTCGTCCGGCCAGGCGTTCGAAGGGTCTGAAGTTGTCATGGCCGATAACAACCAGGGTGGTTTGCTTTTTCAAACGCGGCGGCAGGGCCGCGACGGCCCGCATGGTGCGATCCACGCCCTTGGTGCGAAAACCGGAGCCCACCATCAATACGATTTTATCCCGCGGCGCTATCCCCAGCTCGGCACGCAGGCGCCGCCCCCGCTCCACGGCGTCGGGGGGGGCGATCCGGTCCCGGGCGATGCCCGGCGGCAGAAGGTGCAGGCGTTCGCGGGGCGTACCGTAATGCCGGCGGTAGCATTCGATTTCGCGGGTCGTCAGCAGCAGCGCATGCGTTCGGCCGCGGGGTGAGAAAACCGCCTCTTCCAGGGCCAGATAGGTCCGGCAGCGCCCGGTCAACCGGTAGAGCGGATGGCGGCCCTGGACAAATTCGGCAAAGCAGGAATCGCCTCCGTAGTAGACATCGAGCCCGGGCATCTTGCTGAAACCGATCACGCCGTCATATGCCCGCTGGGCGACCCGGCGCTCCAGGGCTTCCGCCAGCGATCGCCGCCGGCCATGGTTCGTGAATCCGCGAAGCGGGACCTCTTCGACCTCCAACCCCGCCGGCACCGCCCCCTGCCAGGCCGAAGTGAGCAGATGGACCGCGTGGCCGCGCGCCAGACATTCCTGCGCGATCTGGAGAAAACTGCGCTGCAGCCCCCCGAAGGGGAAGTATTTGATCAGGCAGAAAGCCAGGCGCACAGCCGCCCCCCCGCCTGCCGTCTTATCGGCCCCGGGGCCATGCCGCGCGCCGTGCCGCCGGCTTGCCGTTCGCTTCTCATCGCCTGCCGCCGCATCCCGGGATCAGTGTTTGAAGCTCCGCTGGCCGGTGAACACCATGGTGACGTCGGCCGCGTTGCAGGCTTCGATCACGTTCCAGTCGTTCATGGCTCCCCCGGGTTGCACCACCGCGCGGATCCCCTCACGTATCCCCACGTCGACGCCGTCGCGGAAGGGAAAGAAGGCGTCGCTCACCATGGCGGCACCGGGCAGACCGCCCCTCTCCTCGCGCACCCGTGCTTCGAAGGCCGCTTTCTTCTCCTCATCTTCCAGTTCGTTGAAGGCGATGCCCAGCTCCTCGAAGCAGTAGCGGTCGGCCAGTTTGCGGTAGGCTTTGTCGCGGGCGATTTCGGCCACCCCGACGCGGTCCTGTTCACCCGTGCCGATGCCGACCGTGCAGCGGTCTTTTACGTAGATGACGGAGTTGGAGGTGAGCCCGGACTCGACCAGCCACCCGAAGAGGAGATCTTCCCGTTCGGCCGCGGTCGGCGCGCGTTTGATCTTGTAGGTTTGGCCCTGATAGTCGCTGCTGGCCAGCATCAGATCGGAAGTCTTCAGCGTGACCGGGGCGAAGGACCACTGCGCGATGACGCCGCCGTCGATCAGGCTCTTGAAGTCCACCACGCGCTGGCCCACGAATGCCTGCAGGGTCTCGATGGCATTGATGCGGATGACCCGCAGATTCTTGCGCCGCCCCAGAATCTCCAGGCTTCCCGCTTCGTACTCCGGCGCGACCACCACCTCGGCATACTGATCGGCAATGGCTTCGGCCGTGGCCTTGTCGACGGGGCGGTTCAAAGCGATGCAGCCGCCGAAGGCCGCCACGCGGTCGGCCATGTAGGCCCGGTGATAGGCTTCCGCGAGGCTCTCGGCCTGGGCCGCGCCACAGGGGTTGTTGTGTTTGACGATGACGGCGGTGGGGGTATCCGTGAAATAGCGCAGAATGTTGAGGGCGTTGTCGGCGTCCGTCAGGTTGGTCTTGCCGGGGTGCTTGCCGGACTGCAGCAGTTCGATGTCCGATGCCAGGTAGCGACCCGGCTGGATGGTCTGGGTATCGGCCAGCGTCAGGTTGCCGTTGACCAGGCGGTAAAGCGCGGCTTCCTGCCCGGGATTTTCGCCGTAGCGCAGGCCTTTGGCCTCCCCGTCGATCGTCCAGGCCACCCGCTCGTAGAAGAGCGTCTGGCGGTTGTCGTCTTCGCCAATAAAGGCAATCTCCATCCGCGGCGGAAAATGGTCCTGGACGATGGTGCGATACATCTTCTTTAGATCTTCGGCCATCTTCTTCTCCCTTCCGAATGTGATTCCGTTTCAAAGGCCCCGCCCAGAGTATCACGGCGGCGTATGGCTGGCCGGCGGAACCCGCCGCCCCAAGGGGCGGCCGGGCCTTACCCCTCCGGGTACTGATAGCAGCCGGCCGCCGCCGCGGGGGACTGGCCCTGCAGGTAGTCGGCGATCGCGCGGTCGTAGTCGGCGGTATGCGCAAACGCTTTGCGCGCCAGCGCGAAGCGCAGATCCAGTGAGGTCTGTCCTTCGGCGGCGCGCAACGCATCCACGATACCGGCGTAATCGGAGGGATCCACGACCGAGGCCACCCGGATGAAATTCTTGGCGGCCGCCCGGATCATGCAGGGACCGCCGATGTCGATCTGACCGCGGGCGCCCTCGACGGTGACGCCGGCCTGGGCGATGGTCTGCTTGAATGGGTAGAGATTCACGACAACCATGTCGATCGGCACGGCCGCGGTGCGCTGAAGGTCATCCTGGTGGGCATCGTTGTAGGTTTCGGTCAGCAGTCCCAAGTAGATCTTGAAATCAAGGGTCTTCACCAGTCCGCCCTGGGTTTCGGGCTGGCCGGTGTAGTCCGAGACAGCCTGAAGCCGTTCGCCGGCCGCCGTTCCCAGGATTTCCTTTAGGCGGGCGTAGGTGCCGCCGGTGGAGAAAATCTTCACTTCCGGACAGGACGCCACCAGCCCGGGAATAAACGTCTCCAGACCGCGCTTGTCGGAAACACTCGCCAGCACATGCCGCACCTTCACTTTCGCATCGATCTTCTCAACGGTATTGATACCCATGGCATCTGACCTTTCTTCAATTGATAATTACACGGATTTAGATGAATACCGTCCGATTTCCTTTTCCAGGGGGTAGATTTTCGCTCAGGGCAAGGCCGCAGTCCGCGGGCGACCGCAGGCGTAGCCCGGCTACGTCGAGGATCGGCCGCGGGCGAGAACGCCGCCCTGGGCGGAAAGATGCCCCCTGGAAAAGGAAATCAACAGTGGCCTTCGATCTCGGCGATAAACCTCTCAAAAAAATCAACCATCACGCGGTGCCGCGCCGCCGCCAGACGCCGTCCCTCGCCGGTCAACATGCGATCTCTGACATGGCGCAATTTCAGATGGTACTCGCGGTACCCAGTGTCTTCGCGGGTGTAGGGCACCGTGTCGTCGACGGCGTTGTCGAGGTTGTGAAGCCGCGCGCCCACCTCCCCGGCGAACAGGTAGGCCCGGGCCACGCCCACGGCTCCGATGGCGTCGAGTTTGTCGGCATCGAACAACACCTTGGCCTCGATGGTCTGCGGCGCTTCCCCGCGACGGTAGCGGTGGGAGCGGATGCAGTGCAGCACATTGGCTTCGATATCCGGGGGCAATCGATGCGGCGCCAGGATGGCGGCGGCCATGTCGGCCCCCTGACGTGCATGGCATATCGCCCCCCGACTGCGGTCCTGACGGCTGCGGCCGATGTCATGGAGGCAGGCCGCCAACCCCAGCACCAGGGGATCCGCCCCCTCCAGGGGCCCAATCCGGCGACACAGGCGATCGACCCGCAGGGTATGCTCCCAGTCATGGCTGCCCTTCTGCCGGGCAAACAGCGGCTCGACCGCGGCGCGAATTCGAGCGATCAAATCCATCCCGAACGTGCTTTCAGTATCTCGTCGCCGGCCAACGGCCGGCGAGGTAAAATTTTCCACCGTGCTACCCGTTTTCACCACCCGAAGTCAAGCCGGCCCCCCTTGTCGTGGCCAACATCCGGCCAGAGGCCCTTTAACCCCCTTTGAATTGGACAACTACTCCACTATACTCCACAACATGTTGGTCTATTGCGATGTATAATTAACTAGATTTAATTATTGGAAATTTTTATAACAATGCATCCCTTTTTCCTTGACTTTATCCATAAAATCATCCATAGAATTCGAAAAAGTGGATAAATGTGGGTATATGGGGGTATCAATGTTTCGCGGCAGCTCATTCCATACCATCGACGCCAAGGGGCGGCTGATCATTCCGGCGCGCTTTCGGGATGTCATCCGTGCCGATGGCGGCGAGCGGGTGATGCTCTCGCGAATGGACGGCTGCCTGGTGGCCTACCCTCTGGATGGATGGCGCCGCATCGAATCGCGCATCCTGCAATTGGCCCAGAAAAACGACAGCCTGCGGCGCTTTCGCCGGGTCTTCATTGGAGGGGCCTTTGATTGCGCCTGCGACAAGCAGGAGCGCATTCTGATACCGCCGCTATTGAGGGATTACGCCGGGTTGCAGAAGGATGTCGTCCTGGTGGGCGTCCTGGACCATTTCGAAATCTGGTCGCGGGAAAAATGGGAGCAGGAAAATCTGAATCTGGAAGAGGATCTGAAGCAAGAGGAGGTCAGAAAAGACATCGCCAGCCTAGGATTGTAGACAATGGCCCGCTACCACATCCCCTGTATGCCGACCGAGGTGGCCCGCTATCTGGCCTGCCGCCCCGGAGAAACAATCGTCGACGGCACCGTGGGTGGTGCCGGCCATTCCCGCATGATCTGCTCCCGTATCGCCCCCGACGGTTTTCTCATCGGCATCGACCAAGACAAGGATGCCATCCACCATGCCCGCGACGTCCTGGCGCCCTGGGCCCCCCGGGTCCGCCTGGTGCATGCCAACTTCGGCCGGTTGGATCGTATCCTGGACGATCTTAACATCGGCAGCGTCGACGGCATTCTTCTGGACATTGGCCTTTCAAGGCACCAATTGCAGGGCAGCGGGCGGGGGTTCAGTTTCGCCCGGGACGAGCCGCTGGACATGCGCATGAATACGGATGCTTCCACAACGGCTGCCAAAATTGTGCAGACGGCCGACGAAAAGACCCTGGCCGGCATCTTCCGCGACTACGGCGAGGAGCGGCGGGCCAAAACATTCGCCCGGGCGATCGTCCGGGAGCGGGGACGCATGGATCTGACCCGCAGCCGCACACTGGCCGATTTTGTCGTCCGCATGGTGCCGGACCGCGAAGCCGCCCGGCAGAAGATTCACCCGGCCACCCGGGTTTTCATGGCCCTGCGCATCGCCGTCAACCGTGAACTGGAGAGGCTGGAGCAGGTGCTGCCGGTGGCGATCCGGCGGTTGAATCCCGGGGGCCGCCTGTGTGTGCTGTCCTTCCACTCGCTGGAGGACCGCATCGTCAAGCACACCTTTCGCGACCTGAGCACGGGATGCCGGTGTGATCCCCGGCTACCGGCCTGTGTTTGCGGAAGGCAGCCGCAGGTAAAACTGCTTACCCGCAAGGTGGTTCGCCCGCAGGGAGCTGAAATCGCCGCCAACCCCATGGCCCGCAGCACCCGTTTGCGGGCGGTGATGAAACTGAAGACCGGGAAAGGATCGGCATGAGTGCAACCGCTCCCCGGAAGCGCGCCAGTCTGGCCGTCATTTGGCTGGCCGTCATGCTGGTGTTTATCGCTGAGCTGTTCGCCTATACCTGGTGCCGCGTGCAGAGTATCCGCGTGGGCTACGCGATTGCCGCCGAAAACCGACGCTATCAGTACCAGGCGACGATCCGCAAGAAACTGACAGTGGAACTGGCCCATATGCGATCCCCCAAACGGATCGAAATGCTGGGCCGCCAGCTTGGGCTGGCCGCCCCGTCGCCCGGACAGATTGTGGTAATGGAATGAGGATCAGCCGCCAACCAAAATATTTCCGCCTGCGGGTCAGCCTTGCGGGCGTCCTGTTTCTGGCCGGCCTGGCGGTCATTCTGGGCCGGGCCGCCTACCTTCAGGTGATCTGCGGCCCCGCTCTGGCCCAGAAGGCTTCCGGCCAGTACGCCAAAACCATTCACACCGTGGGCAAGCGCGGCACCATCTTCGACACCCAGATGCGCGAGCTGGCGGTAAGCGTCGAAAGCCTGTCCCTGGCCGCCAATCCCCGCCTTGTTGAAAACCCGGAGCGCGCGGCCCGTACCCTGGCGCCCGCACTCAAGATGAAAACGCGGGCCGTTCGCAACCGACTTGCATCGGACCGCCATTTTGTCTGGGTCAAGCGCCAAATCACCCCCCGGGAGGCCCAGGCCGTGCGGGACAAGGCGATCGCCGGCATCGAATTCATCCCCGAACACAGCCGCTACTACCCCAATCGCGGTCTGGCCGCCCAGTTGATCGGGTTCACCGGGATCGACGGTGTCGGGCTGGAAGGCATCGAGTACCAGTTCAATGCCGAGCTCGTGGGTCAGCAACAGATTTTTACCGTGCTCAAAGACGCCTTTGGTCGCGGCTTCGAAACCCCCGAGGACATCATCCGACGCGACAGCGGCCACAATGTCGTGCTCACGATCGATCGCACCATCCAGCATGTGGCCGAACGCAGCCTGCGGGAGGCCGTCAAGGCCCACAAAGCCAAATCCGGCATCGCCGTGGTCATGGCACCCCGGACCGGCGATGTCCTGGCGCTGGCGCACTACCCCTTTTTCAATCCCAACAATTTTAAAAATTTCAGTGCGGAAATCCGGCGCAACCGTGCCGTCACGGATGCTTTCGAACCGGGCTCGACCCTCAAGCTCTTCAGCGTGGCCGCGGCGCTGGAGTCCGGCTGCTGCACCCCACATACGATCTTCTACTGCGAAAACGGTCGCTACCGGATCGGCACCAACGTGGTCCACGACACCGAAAAGCACGGCTGGCTGTCATTGCAGCGGATCGTCAAGTTCTCGAGCAATATCGGCGCGGTCAAGATCGGGGAGAGCATCGGGCCGGACACCCTGCACCGCACCCTGACCCGATTCGGCTTCGGACGCGATACCGGTCTGCATTTCCCGGGTGAGACCCGGGGGCGCCTGGCCCCGGCCAAGCGCTGGACGCGCTTCGACGTGGCCGCGGTCTCCTTCGGCCAGGGCGTGTCGGTTTCCGCCCTGCAGCTGACCACGGCCGTGGCCGCCATCGCCAACGACGGCATTCTGATGAAGCCCCGCGTGGTTCGCGCCATCACCGATCCCCGCGGACGCACGGTCAGGGAATTCAAAGCGCAGGCGCTCGGCCGGGTCGTGTCCTCACGTACGGCCGCCCAGCTGACGCGCATGATGGCGCTGGTGGTGGCCGAAGGCGGCACGGGCACCCAGGCGCGGCTCGAGGGCTATTCCGCCGGCGGCAAGACGGGCACCGCCCAGAAAATCGGCCCATCCGGCACCTACGCCGACAACCGGTACGTCTCCTCGTTTGTCGGAATGGCGCCGCTCGAGGACCCCCGTCTGGCCATCCTGGTAGTCCTGGACGAGCCCCGCGAGGGCTACTACGGCGGTATGGTGGCCGCACCGGTCTTTCGCCGGATCGCTCAGGAGGTGCTTGGCTATTTGAACGTCAAACCCGGCGCACCCGCACCGCGCATGACGGTCTCGCACCGCAGCGAGGTGACCGGATGAATCTGGAAGACGTCATCGCGGCCATAAAGCCCCAAACGATGACTCGCCCGGACGCGGCGGCGGCGCCGATTCGCGCGGTGCATTACCGGGCCCAGGACGTCGTCCCCGGGGGAGTGTTCGTCGCCATTCGCGGTTTTGCGGCCGACGGTCACGATTTCGTGGATCGCGCGGTGGCCAACGGCGCAGCAGCGGTTGTGGTCCAGAAACCGACCGCCAGCGCCGTTCCCACGCTGCAGGTGCCCGACACCCGCAAGGCGCTGGCCCAGATCGCAGCCGCCTTCTACGCCCATCCGTCCCAAGCCATGGCCCTGGTCGGCATCACCGGCACCAACGGCAAGACCACGGTGGCGTATATTCTCGAGTGTATTCTCGAAGCCGCCGGTGTGACCGCGGGTATCATCGGCACGGTGAACCACCGCTGCGGCGGACAGGTCTGGCCCAGCGTCAATACAACCCCGGAATCCGCCGACCTGCAGCGCCTTCTCGCGGAAATGCAACGGGCGGGTGCCACCCATGCCGTCATGGAGGTGGCCTCCCACGGCATCGAACTGAATCGCGTGATCGGCTGCGCGTTCGACGTGGGCGTCTTCACCAACCTGACCCAGGATCACCTCGACTTTCATGGCGACATGGTCCGCTACTGGGAAACCAAAAAACGCCTGTTCACGGAACTGCTGCCGGCGGGCGGCAAGGCCCCCCGGGCCGTCATCAACGGCGATAATTCCTACGGGCGGGAGCTGGCCCGCGAAATGACCGGTCGAATGCCCATCCTGACGTTCGGGTTCGAGGTGGACAACGATATCCGGCCGACCGTGGCGCAGAGCGACCAGAACGGCAGCCGCGGCACGATCCACACCCCGGTGGGCGATCTGGCCTTTGCCTCGCCCATGGTGGGACGTCACAACATCGAAAACCTGCTGGCCGCCGCCGGGGCGGCCCTGGCGCTGAAGCTGCCGCACGCGACTATCCAGGCCGGTTTGGCCGCCGCCATCGGAGCACCGGGTCGGCTCGAGCGGGTCCCGGACGATTTCGGCCGCTTTGTCTACGTGGACTACGCCCACACCCCGGACGCCCTCGAAAATGTCCTCGAGGCCCTGCGGCAGATCAAAACCGGCCGGTTGATCAGCGTTTTCGGGTGCGGGGGAGACCGCGACCGCGGCAAGCGCCCGCTCATGGGCACCATTGCCGCCCGTTTGAGCGAGCTGGCGGTGGTCACTTCGGACAATCCCCGCACCGAAGACCCGGAGCGGATCATCGGCGACATCCTGCCGGGTATCACCCCCATCATGCCCCGGGCCTACCGGCCGGCCGAACTGCAAAACGGATGGCAGGCGCCGGGCTATATCGTGCTGCCCGACCGCCGCGAGGCCATCGGCCTGGCCATACGATTGGCCCGCCCCGGCGACACGGTGCTGATCGCCGGCAAAGGCCATGAAAACTATCAGATCCTCGGGCGTGAAACCGTACCATTCGACGACGGCGAAATCGCCGCCCATCACCTGAAAGCAGCGCCCGCCCCGATCGCGGACCCCCAAGGGGGAGGTGCCGCATGAACTGGGCCCTAAAGGAGATCATCGAAGCCACCGGTGGCGGACATCTGGCCGGACCGGGCGAGGCGGGTTTCGCCGGGGTGGCGATCGACTCCCGCCAAATCCAGCCGCAAGATCTTTTTGTGGCCATTCGCGGGGAAAACCACGACGGCCACCAGTTTATCGACGAAGTCGTGGCGCGGGGCTGTCGCGGCGTCGTGGTCCACGGCGATCGGATCGACGCCGCGCAACGGGAATGCTGGCACCGCGCCGGCGTCGCGGTGATCGGCGTCGACGACACCGCCCGGGCCCTGGGCGCTCTGGCGGCTTATCATCGCCGCCGCATGCCCGCCCGCATCGTGGCCCTGACCGGGTCGAACGGCAAAACCACCACCCGGGCCATGACCGCATCGATTCTCGGCCAGGGTTTTGAAACCCTGGCCACCCGGGGCAACCTCAATAACGAGATCGGGGTCCCTCTGACGCTTTTTCGACTCGAGACTCGGCATGATGTGGGCGTGATCGAAATGGGCATGAACCATGCGGGCGAAATCGACCGCCTGGGACGGATCGCCGCGCCGGATTTGGGCATGATCACCAACGTGGCGCCAGCCCATCTCGAAGGCCTGAAGACGGTGGAGGGCGTGCGCGACGCCAAGGGCGAACTGCTCGATCACATCGCCCCCGAGGGACGGGCCATCCTCAACGCCGACGACCCGTTGGTGCGGGAACTGGCCGTCCGCAGCCGGGCCGCAGTCACCTTTTTCGGGCAGGCCCCCGATGCGCACGTGCGGGCCGAGGCCATTGATACGCGCGCCGGCGGGACGCGTTTCGTCCTGAAGCTTCCCGGGGACAGCGGTCCGGTCGAATTGAAGATTCCCGGTGCCTTCATGGTGGCCAATGCACTGGCCGCGGCCGCCGTCGCCGACACGCTCGGCCTGGGACTTGAAGCGATCCGCGCCGGCCTGGCCAGCGTTCAGCCGGTGGACGGCCGTATGCAGATTCAGCGACTGGCCAACGGCATCACCGTCATCAACGACTGCTACAACGCCAACCCGGCCTCGGCCGCGGCCGCCATCACGACCCTGGCCGAGCTCAGGGGCGAATCGCGGGGCATGCTGGTGTTGGGCGACATGCTCGAGCTCGGCAGCGAAGCGGCCGCCCTGCACCGACTGACCGGCGAACGGGCGGGAGGCGCCGGCCTCGCGCGGCTTTACGCCCACGGCCCCCATGCGGAAGATGTGGCCGCCGGAGCGCGTTCGGCCGGCATGGCTGCCGAGCGGATCCTGACCGGTCCGGTGTCCGCGATCTGCAGCGATCTCACCGCCCGCTTGCGACCCGGGGACTGGGTCCTGGTCAAAGGCTCGCGCGGTATGCGCATGGAGCGCGTGGTGGCGGCCCTCAACGACCGCGGCGTCGGAGAGGACGTCAGGGAGGACAACCGATGATCTATCACCTCCTGTATCCGCTGCACACAAGCATCTCGGCGTTCAACGTTTTCCGGTACATCACCTTCCGGACGATCTACGCCAGCCTGACGGCATTTCTGATCTGCTTCGTGCTGGGACCTTGGGTCATCAAACGCCTGCGCCGCCTGCAGGTCGGGCAGTTCATCCGCGACGACGGCCCCGAAACCCACTTCAAGAAGTCGGGCACCCCCACCATGGGGGGCGTGCTGATCATCGGCGCCATCGTTGCGGCCACCCTGCTGTGGGCCAATCTCACCAATTTCTACGTCTGGATCGCGCTCGGGGTCCTGGTGGCCACCGGTCTCATCGGCTTTATCGACGACTACCGTATGCAGATCAAAAAACGCAGCAAGGGCCTGGGGGCGCGCGAGAAATTCCTGCTGCAGTGTATGGTCGCGCTGGCCTGCGGGCTTCTGCTCTACTTCTATCCGGGGTTTTCCACCCGGGTGACCGTACCGTTTCTGAAGAACGTCCAGCCCGATCTGGGTTGGGGTTATATCCTGTTTACCATGCTGGTCATCGTGGGCGCTTCCAACGCCGTCAACCTGACCGACGGCCTGGATGGCCTGGCCATCGGGCCGCTGGCCATCGTGGCCGCGACCTACATGGTCTTCGCCTACGTCACCGGCCACGTGAAATTCGCCCAGTACCTGCAGATCAACTACGTGGCCGGCGTGGGCGAAATCGCGGTCTTCTGCGGCGCCATGGTCGGCGCCGGCCTGGGTTTCCTATGGTTCAACGCCTACCCGGCCCAGGTTTTCATGGGTGATGTGGGCAGCCTCTCCCTGGGCAGCGCCATCGGTGCCATCGCCATCATCACCAAGCAGGAAATACTGCTGGTCCTGGTGGGCGGGTTGTTCGTCATCGAAACGCTCTCGGTCATCTTCCAGGTCGGCTACTTTAAACTGACCGGCGGCAAGCGCATTTTCCGCATGGCGCCGCTGCACCACCATTTTGAACTCAAGGGCTGGGCCGAGCCCAAGGTGATCGTGCGTTTCTGGATCATCGCCATCGCCCTGGCGCTGGTGGCCATGAGTACGCTGAAACTACGCTGATGTGTGAACGGATGAAACCGATATGAACCTGTTCGACCACCCGATCGCCAATCGCTGCATTACCGTGGTGGGGCTCGGTAAAAGCGGTGCGGCCGTGGCGCGCTTCTGCCGCCGCCAGGGCGCCCGGGTGACGGTCACCGACATGGGCGCGCGCGCGCAGTTCCCGGAGGAAGTCCGGGCGCTCGAGGCCCTCGACGTGGTTCTGGAGTTCGGCGGGCACCGGGCGGCCACGTTCGAGCAGGCCGACCTGGTGGTGCTGAGTCCGGGCGTCCCCCATACCATCGCCCCCGTGGCGGCGGCCCGGGACCGGGGAACCCCCGTGATCGGTGAAATCGAGCTGGCCGCCCGCTATATCGAAGCGCCCATCCTGGCCGTCACGGGCACCAACGGCAAGACCACCACCACCGAGTTGATCGGAGCCATGCTGGCGGACTCGGGGATCAGCGTCTTCGTGGGAGGCAATATCGGCACCCCTTTGATCGACTATGTCACCGACGGTCTGATGCACGACTGGCTGGTGGTCGAGGTCAGCAGCTTTCAGCTCGACACCATCGACGGCTTCCGGCCCCGGATCGGCGTTCTGCTGAATGTCAGCGCCGACCACCTGGACCGCTACCCCGACTTCGCGGCCTACGCGGAATCCAAGTTGCAGCTCTTTGCCAACCAGCGTGCGGGCGATACCGCCATCCTGAACGCGGCAGACCCATACTGCCGGAAAGCCGCCCGGCGCGTGCCCGGTCAGGTGCTGATGTTCGGCACTGCCACCGATCAGACGCGCCCCGGCGCCCGGATCGCCGACGACCACATCGTGTTCCAGCCGGCGGATGGCGTTTCGCATCGCGTCAATTTACAGCGCTGGTCGCTGGCCGGCCGTCACAACCGCGAAAACGCCGCCGCCGCCGGCTTGGCCGCCCTGAGCGCCGGCGCAACCCCTGAGGGCCTTCAGACGGCGATCGACGCCTTCCGGGGGCTGGCCCACCGCTTAAGCCCCGTGCGCACGCTGCGGGGGGTGCGCTATTTCGATGACTCCAAGGCCACCAATGTGGACGCCGTCTGCCGCGCCCTGGAAGGATTCGACGCGCCGGTGGTGCTCATCATGGGCGGTCGGGACAAGGGCGGCGGCTACCGGGCGTTGGAGGCCCTGGTGGCCGCCAACGTGCGCGCCCTGATCGTTCTGGGCGAGGCCGCCGACGTCATCCGAGCCGCCCTCGGCCATCTGGTGCCCACCCATCAGGCCGCTGACATGGCCGGCGCCGTTCGCCTGGCCGCCGACCAGGCCCGGACGGGCGACGTGGTTCTACTGTCGCCCGCCTGCGCGAGTTTTGACATGTACACCAGCTATCACCAACGGGGAGAAGACTTTTGCCGTCACGTCCACGCGCTGACATAAAACGAACCCCCCGTCAGAGCCCCCAGCCGGCTGCGGCCACGCCCTACGACCTGCGGCTGCTGTTCCCGGTGCTCTTTCTGGTGGGCATCGGCCTGGTGATGGTTTATTCGGCCAGCTCCACCCTGGCGCTAAAGAAATTCGGCAGCAGCTATTTCTTTTTGAAAAAGCAGGCCCTTTTCGCCCTCGCCGGCCTGATCGCCCTGGTGGCGGCACGCCATTTCCCTTACCTCCTGTGGCGCAAGCTGGCCTATCCTGCCGTGGCGGTGGCTTTCGGACTGCTGCTCGCCGTTTTGATCGGCTGGGGGCACACGGCCGGCGGCGCGACGCGATGGCTGCGGGTGGCAGGGTTTACCTTCCAGCCCGCGGAGCTCGCGCGGATCGCCCTGATCATCTATCTGGCCTACTCGATGAGCAAGAAGCACGATCGGCTGAAAGAGTTTGCCATCGGTTTCGTACCCCACTTCATCGTACTGGCCATGCTTCTGGTGCCCATGATCCTACAGCCCGATTTCGGCTCAGTGGTCATTCTGACGCTTCTGACCGGCATCATGCTGTTTGCCGGAGGGGTGCCCCTGCGCCATCTTTTCCTGGCGTTCGTGGCCCTGCTGCCGGCCGGCTTCTACCTGCTGATCTCGGCCGAGTACCGCATTCGGCGTCTGATGAGCTTCCTGAATCCCTGGGAATACGCCACCGACGAAGGCTACCAGACGATTCACTCGCTGATGGCCTTCGGGTCGGGCGGTATCTGGGGCACCGGCATCGGCAAGGGCCTGCAGAAGCTTTTCTACCTTCCGGAACCACACACGGATTTCATCTTCTCCGTCATCGGGGAAGAATTCGGGCTGATGGGCGTCACCCTCACCGTGGGGCTCTACAGCCTAATTATCGCCCGCGGCATCGCCATCGCCCGGCAGACCCAGGACCTCTTCGGCGCCCTGCTGGCCTTCGGCCTGACGACGGCCCTGGCCCTGCAGGTCTGCATCAACATGGGCGTGACGCTCGGTCTGCTTCCCACCAAGGGGCTGACCCTGCCTTTTCTGAGTTACGGCGGCACTTCGCTGGTGCTCAACATGGCCGCTATCGGCATTTTGATGAATATCGGAACAGTGGCATGGAAACGGCGACGGTAGATAACACCGCAACACCCTTCAGGGTCGCCCTGACCGGCGGCGGCACCGGCGGACATCTGTTCCCGGGTGTGGCCATTTGCCGCGAACTGGCGGCGCGCTTTCCCGCGACCGAAGTGCTGTTCATCGGCACGGGGCGCCCCCTGGAGCGCAAGATCATTGACGCCGCCGGCTATCGCCACGCCATGATCACCGTCCGGGGACTTAAGGGCATGGGGCCGGTACGCAAATTGATGGCCCTGGCCGTATTGCCCGGCAGCGTGCTCCGGGCGGCGGGCATCCTGTGGCGCTTTCGTCCCCGGCTCGTCATCGGCGTCGGGGGCTACGCCGCCGGGCCGGTCTGCCTGGCCGCCTATCTGCTGCGGATTCCGATCTGCCTTCAGGAGCAAAACCTTCTGCCGGGCGTCACGACCCGGATGCTGGCCGGTCTGGCCCGGCGGATCTACATCGCCTTCGAGGCCACCGGCACGGATTTCCCGGACGGCAAGGTGCTGGTGACCGGTAATCCCGTCAGGGAAGAGATTCGACGCCTGGCCGCCCGATCCTCGCCGCGGCAGGCGAAGCCCCCCTTTACGGTTCTCATCGTGGGCGGCAGTCAGGGCGCGCTGGGAATCAACCGTGCCGTGGCGGAGATGCTGGCCTGTGCCTGCGGCCAGAGCGACATCCGCTTTATTCACCAGACCGGTGCCGACGATCTGGAACGCATGCGCGAGGCTTACCGGGCGGCCGATCTGAAGGCTGACGTCCGGGCCTTTTTCGACGACATGGACCTGCAGTACCAGCAAGCCGACCTGATCGTCTGCCGCGCCGGAGCCTCGACGGTGGCCGAGCTGACCTGTATCGGCAAGCCTGTGATTTTCGTTCCGTTTCCGCATGCGGCCGACAACCACCAGGAGTTGAACGCGCGCCTGCTGGTGGACCGGGGCGCCGGCGACATGCTCCGCGAGGCGGATCTGAGCGGCGTGGCGCTCTGGGAAAAAATCGGTCACTACCGGAGCCACCCGGCAGAGCTTGAGCGCATGGGCCACAACGCCCGGGCGATGGGGCGCCCCGATGCGGTGGTCGCCATCGTGGACGACATGCTGGAGCGGGGACTCCGGTCCTGATGCGTTAAACCCAGCCGAAAGCGAGCGGCATGTACCAGCAAGCATATCACATTCACTTCGTGGGCATCGGCGGCATCGGCATGAGCGGCATTGCCGAGTTGCTGCTCAACCTGGGCTACCGCGTGTCCGGTTCCGACCTGCGGGAGTCGGATATCACCCGCCGCCTGCTGCGCCTGGGGGGACGGATCGCCAAGGGGCACACGGCCGATCTGGTGGAGGGCGCGGACGTGGTGGTGGTGTCCTCGGCGGTCGCCAAGGACAACCCGGAAGTGCTGGCGGCCCGCGGCCTGTCGATCCCTGTGATCCCGCGGGCGGAGATGCTGGCCGAGCTCATGCGCCTCAAATACAGCGTGGCCGTGGCCGGAGCGCACGGCAAGACCACGACGACCTCCATCGTTGGCGCCGTCCTGACGGCCGGCGGTCTCGATCCGACCATCGTGGTGGGCGGCAAGCTGATCAGTCTGGACACCAATGCCGTCCTGGGCCGGGGCAATTTTATCGTGGCCGAGGCCGACGAAAGCGACGGCTCGTTTCTCAAGATGTCGCCCACCATCGCGGTGGTCACCAATATCGACCGCGAACACCTGGATTACTACGACGATCTGGACGCCATCGTGGACGCCTTTGCCCGCTTCATCGACCGGATTCCCTTCTACGGCCAGGCGGTCCTTTGCCTCGATAACGAATCCGTGCAGAATCTGATACCGCGGGTGCAGAAGCGCTATACGACCTACGGCGTGAGCAACCAGGCCGATTTCCAGGCCCGGGACATCGCCTGCCAGGGTTTTCAGAGCTGCTACAAGGCCTTTTACCGCGATCAGCTGCTGGGCGACATCTGTCTGAACCTGCCGGGAATCCACAACGTCTACAACTCGCTGGCCAGCGTGGCGGTGGGCCTGGAGGTCGGCATCACCTTCGATACCATCAAGAAAGCGCTGGAGGGGCTCCAGGGCGTGCGCCGGCGTCTTGAAATCAAGGGCCGTGTCGGGGCGGTGACCGTGATCGACGACTACGCCCACCACCCCACCGAAATAAAGACCACCCTGCAGTCGCTCAAGGCGGCCTGGCCCGACCGGCGCGTGGTGGGCGTTTTCCAGCCCCACCGCTATACCCGTACCCAAGCCCTGTTCGACGAGTTCACGCGCGCCTTTTATCAGACGGACAAACTCGTGCTGGTCCCCATTTATGCGGCCAGTGAAAAGCCCATCGAGGGCGTCACCCACACGGCGCTCTGCGAGGGCATTCAGGCCCACGGGCATAAAAATGTCGCCTGCACCGGTGATTTCGACGAGGCCCTGGCCAACATTCACCGTGAGCTCAGGGAAGACGATATCGTCCTGACCATGGGGGCCGGCGACATCCTGCGACTGGGGGAGCGCCTGCTGGAGCAATTGCAGGGGCAGGCGCCGCCCACCGGGGAGCAGCCATGAGAATGTTCGGCCGCAAACGTAAGATCCGGCGCAACACCTATAAAGCCGGCGTCCGGCAGCGTCGCCGGAACCGGCACACACGGCTGCGCCGCACGGCGATATCCCTCGGCGGGTTGGGTCTTTTCGTCGTGTTCAATCTGGCCCTGATCCTGGCCCACGACTGGCTCACCCAGACCGCCCTGCTGCCGATCGAGGCGGTGCAGGTGGACGGCGCCGAACGACTGACAGAAGCCGACGTGCTTCGGCGGGCCGGGATCGCGCCCGACGACAACATCCTGGCCGTCAACCTGGGCGCGGCGCGGCGGCGTTTGCTGGCCCATCCCTGGATTGCGGATGCCAGCGTGATCCGCGCGATCCCCGACCGCATCGTCGTCCGCATCCGCGAGCACGACTGCCGGGCGATTCTGAATCTCGACCGGCAGCTGCTCATCAGCGCCGCGGGGGAGATCTTCAAGGTGCGGCAGGCCGACGAGTGCACCGAGGCGCCTGTGATCAGCGGCATCGACTATGCCGACCTGGGAGGTGCGGACGAGGCCCCCGGGCCGGCGCTGACCGCGGCCTTGAAACTGCTGGCACCCGGGAAGGCCGCCGCGGTCATTGGCGACCGGGCCCATATACGCGAAATCCGGGCCGACCCCGAATTGGGGCTGACCCTATTCGTGACGAACACCGCAGGCGTGCCCGCCTATCGCACGATTATTTTGGGCTTTGCGCACGGGCCGGAGAAATACCGCAAAATGACCGCCATCCGCTCCTACCTGGATCGGCGCGGCCTGATGCCCGGCGCCCAAATCTTTAATTTACGCGATCCCGATCGGGTCGTGATCAGTCCGGCGGCACGGCAGGCCGGCGCCGCGCCAACCAAGGAGGTGTGAAATGCAGGGACGCGGTAATCTCGTTGTGGGCCTCGACATCGGGACCACCAAAATTTGCAGCGTGGTCGGTGAAGTCGGCGGCGGCGAGATCAACATCATCGGCATCGGCACACACCCCTCCATCGGGCTGCGCAAGGGGGTGGTGGTGAACATCGAATCGACGGTGGACTCCATCAAAAAAGCCGTGGAAGAGGCCGAACTGATGGCCGGCTGCGAAATATCCTCGGTCTATGCCGGCATCGCCGGGGGCCACATCACCGGTTTCAACAGCCGCGGCATCGTGGCCATCAAGGGCAGCGAGATTACCGAAAACGACGTCGAACGCGTCATCGACGCCGCCCGGGCGGTGGCCATCCCCATGGACCGGGAGGTCATCCACGTCCTGCCGCAGGAATACATCGTGGACGACCAGGCCGGCATCCAGAATCCGGTCGGTATGGCCGGCGTCCGTCTCGAGGCCAAGATTCATATCGTCACCGGGGCCGTCACTTCGGCACACAATATCGTCAAGTGCTGCAACCGCTCGGGGCTCGATGTCTGCGATATCGTCCTGGAGTCGCTGGCCTCGGGCGAAGCCGTTTTGAGCGACGAAGAAAAAGAACTCGGCACCGCCTTGATCGATCTCGGCGGAGGCACCACCGACCTGGCCGTCTTTGCCGGCAAGAATATCAAGCACACCTTCGTGCTGGCGCTGGGTGGCAATAACCTGACCAACGACATCGCCATCGGTTTGCGCGCACCCCACGCCGAGGCCGAGAAAATCAAGACCCGCTTCGGCACTTGTCTGCCGCACAGCGTCAGCGCCGAAGACATGATCGAGGTGCCGGGCGTGGGCGGGCGCGAGGCGCGCAAACTGCCGCGCCAGATTCTGGGCGAGATCCTGGAGCCGCGCATGGAGGAGATCTTCACCCTGATCAAGCGGGAGATCTACCGCGCCGGCATGGAAGCCAGTATACCGTCCGGGCTCGTCTTGACCGGCGGCACCTCGCTTCTGGAAGGCACCACCGAAATCGCCGAATCCGTCTTCAATCTCCAGACCCGCCTGGGCAAACCCCAGGGGATCACCGGGCTGGTGGACGTGGTCAACAACCCGATGTACGCCACGGGCGTCGGTCTCGTCCTTTACGGCGCACGCAATCAGACCGAGAAGAAATTCCGCATCCGCGACGCCAACATCTTCAACCGCATCGTGGCGCAGATGAAACGCTGGTTCAAGGATGTGGTCTGAGACACAGCGCAACCGTTTGCGCAGGTTTATATCCTGCGGCCTTTGCCGGTAAGCCGGCAAAACCGAACGCAACCGCGCCGCGCGCGGCAACCAACAACGTATCACAGGGGGGAATTATGTTTACGTACGTCGACAATGAAAACGCGGCTAAAATCAAGGTGATTGGCGTGGGTGGCGCCGGGGGCAACGCCATCAACAACATGATCTCGTCCAATCTCCAAGGGGTCAAGTTCATCGTGGCCAACACCGACGCCCAGGCCCTGGACGTTTCCAAGGCCCCGCTCAAGATCCAGTTGGGCGAACAGTTGACCGAAGGACTGGGGGCCGGCGCCAACCCGGACGTGGGCCGCGAAGCCGCCATCGAGACCGGAGAGTCCCTGCGCGGCGCCCTGGAAGGCAGCCACATGGTGTTTATCACGGCCGGCCTGGGCGGCGGGACGGGCACCGGAGCCGCCCCGGTGATCGCCGAGATCTGCAAGGAAATGGGCATTCTGACGGTGGCCGTCGTCTCCAAGCCCTTTTCGTTCGAGGGCAAGAAACGCTCCCGGCAGGCCGACAGCGGACTCGAGCGGCTCAAGCAGGTGGCCGACACGGCCATCACGATCAACAACGATCGTCTGCGCGGGCTGGCTTCCAAAAACGCCACCATGCTCGACATGTTCCGCCGGGCCGATGAGGTTCTGCTTCACTCGGTCAAGGGCATCACCGACCTGATCATGATGCCCGGCCTGGTCAACCTCGATTTCGCCGACGTCAAGGCCACCATGTCCAAAGCCGGCATGGCCATCATGGGCATCGGCGCGGCCAGCGGCGAAAACCGCGCCCTCGAGGCGGCCGAGCGGGCCATTTCCCATCCGCTGCTCGAAGACATCTCGATTGCCGGCGCCAAGGGCGTACTGATGAACATCACCAGCACCAGCGAGTTGACCATGGAGGAGATGACCGAGGCCTCCGACCGCATCTACAACGAAGTCGGCGAGGAGGCCGACATCATCTGGGGAACGGTGGTGGACGACAGTCTGGGCGACGAGATGCGCGTCACGGTCATTGCCACCGGCATCGGCAACAGCGCGGCGCCGGAACCCGAAAAACCGGTGGATGAAACCTATGGCGGCAAACTGCGCCCGGTGACGGTCGAAGACCTCCAGAAGGTGGTCGACTATGAAGAGCCGGCTTTCATGCGTCGGCGCAAGGCCGCCGCCGGCGGCGGCAATGTCGCGCTGGATCACTTCGCGCACGGCGCGGTCGACGAGACCGACCTCGATGTGCCGACTTTTCTGCGGCGCAAGGCGGACTGACAAACGGGATTCAGGTTGGCCGGCACGTGTCAGGTGGCGCGAGACCGATCGAAGGCCTGCGGCCAGACGGCGCATTGACTTTCAGCTGAGCAACCGTATTCTCTGGCAGTCCGCGCGCGAGGGTAACCCCGCCCCGGACCGGTCCCCCCCCGCTTGGGGGCGGGGTCATCCCTCTACCCGATCGCCCGGGCCCGCAGAAGGCCGGGCAGAACGAGCGGCATGAAACGTTCACCGCGCGCCACAGCGAAGCCGGCCACCGAAACCGGCGTGATCAGCAAAACCTGGGCCGGCCAGATAAAAATCGGTCTCTTCTATCCAAATCGCTACGATCTGGCCATGTCCAACCTGGGGTTTCAGACCGTCTATCGTCTGCTCAACCGGGAAGCGGACGTGATCTGTGAACGTTTTCTGCACGACCTCACGGGCCACCCGCCCCCCAAGAGAATGGTTTCGCTGGAAAACGGTAGGCCTGCCGGCGATTTCGATATCCTGGCCTTCTCGCTTGCGTTCGAAAACGATTATCCCCACGTCCTGAGCCTTCTCAAGCTTGCCGGCATTCCTCTTGAAACCCGTGATCGCGGGGATGACACGCCGCTCGTCCTGGCCGGCGGCGTCGCCGTGATGCTGAATCCCGAGCCCTTGGCGGACTTTTTCGATCTGTTCCTGATCGGCGAGGCCGAAGTCACCCTGCCGGCCTTCATCGAACGCTGCCGCCAGGCGAACGGCAACTACCGCGGCCTCCTGGCATCCCTGCCGCCGGATCTGCCGGGCGTCTACATCCCCCGCCGCTACCGCCCCGCCTACCATCGCGACGGCCGCCTTCGGTCATTTGCGGCGGTCGATCCACGGGGCGCCCGGGTCAAACTGCCGCGGGTCCCTGATGTGGCCGCACTCGAAACCGCCACCGTCGTCATGACGGCGGACACCGCCTTTCCCGATACCTGCCTGATCGAGGTCAGCCGCGGATGCCCGCATGGCTGCCGGTTCTGCAGCGCCGGCTATATCTACCGCCCGCCACGCTACCGCGATCCCGAATTTCTCGAACGCTGCCTGCGCCGGGCCGCCAGGACCACCCGCCGGGTGGGGCTCGTGGGCGCCGCCGTTTCGGATTATCCCGCCATCGGTGAACTCTGCGGCCGGGTCGCCGACACCGACCTGCGGCTCTCCTTCAGTTCCCTGCGGGCCGACGCCCTGACGGATGAAATGCTCGACGTCCTGCGGGCCAACCGCACCAAGACGGCGACCATCGCACCCGAGGCCGGATCGGACCGCCTGCGCCGCGTGATCAACAAGGGGCTGGAGGAGGAAGACATCCTGCAGGCGGCGCACAAACTGGTCCGGACCGGCATTCCCAACCTGAAGCTTTATTTCATGACCGGTCTGCCCACGGAGACCGGCGGGGATATCGAAGCGATCGTCGCCTTGGTCCGAGCGATCAAAGGGGTTTTTCTCGACGCCAGCCGGAAGATGAAGCGCATCGGCACGATCACGGTGAACGCGACCCCCTTCGTCCCCAAACCGTCGACCCCTTTTCAATGGACCGGCATGGCCCCGCCGCGCACCATCAAAAAGCGCCTGCGCCTGCTGCGCAAAGGTCTTCAACCCATCGCCAACGTCCGCTTCCAGCACGAAAGTGTCCGTGAGGCCTATCTCCAGGCCCTCCTGGCCCGGGGCGACCGGCGCGTCGGCGGCCTTCTGCGTGACCACCTCCGGACGGGCGGCCGCTGGTCCCAGACCTTGAAATCCGCAACCATCGATACGGATTTCTTTACCCTGCGGGAGCGTGCGGTCGATGAATTGCTTCCCTGGGACTTCATCGACACGGGCGTGGAAAAATCGTTCCTTTGGCAGGAGTACCAGCAGGCCCTTGCGGCACGCCCCTCGCCTCCCTGCCCCACCGATCGCGCCTGTGAGCGATGCGGGGCTTGCGCCCCCGCGGGCTGACGCACCGACGGCGACAACGCGATCGAACAACGCTGCGGCCGGAATGTTATAGCGCTCCGCGGAAGCATGATTATTTGCATTGATACCAACCATTTTTAGGTGTTCGCCGTAATTACGAAAGAAATTCTCATTGCCGCATTTTTTTTGTTATTCCAAAACTTTATTGAAAAAAATTGCTTGCAGGCCCATGGTCAGTATGGTAGTCAAATTTGGCCAGTTTGCCGCGCCCGCCCACGCCAACTTACATACGAAGGAATGGACCGCCTATGACTTCGGAGAAAGATCTTAAGCTGATTCTCAGCGTGGCCGTCATCCTGTTTTTGGTCGGCGTTCTCTGCTTCGCCGCCTTCCCCATCGAATCCCCCCAAATTCCCAACCGTATTCAGTATCGTAGTGCCACTGGTCATGCACTTTTCGAACATCTCGAGCACAACACGGGCTATGATGTCGAATGCCTCGAGTGTCATCATCACTACGCCGAGGACCGCGAAGACGAGGAGCAGCTCGCCTGCGGTGCCTGCCACCCCCAAGAACCCGGTAAGGCCACCGATCCCGAAGTGTGCAGCGAATGCCACGACGAGGAGTACTACGAGGATACGGAAATGGAGGCCCGTACACCAGCGGTCCACAGTCAATGCATAGAGTGCCACGCCGGCATCGGCGCCGGGCCGCTCGAATGCGCTGAATGCCATATGATGTAGCGGCCGGCCATTCCGTTTCATGTTCCGCTCAGCAAAGCACGCACAAAAGGGTTAGACCATGATGAAACAGTTGCAAAGCCAATCGGGAGCATCCGTGTTTCAGTATGCGCTCTTGCCGCAATCCCCCCTGCCGGCCGAAACCATTGGCGGCAACGGCAAGGCCACCCTGTTGATCGAAGAGATGTTCGAGAAACGCTCGCAGGTGGACCTGACGGAGGGCGACACTGTCCAGACCGGCCAGAAACTGGCCCCCTTCAAAACCAGCGACGCCTACGTCATTTCAAGCGTCACCGGTAAGATCAGCGCCATCTACCCCTATCCTGGCGATTTCGGAAGCCATTTCACGGCCGTCGACATCGAGGTCGCCAACGACGAGATGGCCGCCCCGATAGAAGATCTGGAGCCGACCCTGGAAGTCCTGCAGGCCTACCTGGCGGAAGCCCCCGGCAAACCGCCGCTTCACCTTCTGGGCGACCCCGACCGACCGATTCACACCATCGTGGTCAGCGGCGTGGATACCGACCTCTTGGTCTCCACCAACCAGTACGCCATCCGAACCGAGATCCACGCCATCGCCAAGGGCATCGAAGTGCTCAAGGCGGCCGCGGCGCCGGAAACCGTGGCCATCGCCGTGCCGCGCGACCTGATCGCGGGCTTCGGCCATACGGGCGCCGATGTCCTCAAGGCCGTATCGCCGGACTACCCCGCGGCCCACCCCAAGCTAATCCTCTACCACGCGTTCGGTGTCGAGGTGCCGGCGGACAAGAACTGCGAAGACATGGGGTATGCGTTTTTCAGCGCCGAGTCGGTGGCCGCCATCGGACAAGCCTATGACACCGGGCGACTTCCGATCGAAAAACTGGTGACCCTGATCGACAAACAGTGCCGCGTGAAGGTCATCACCGCGCGGCTGGGGACGCCGGTGGGCGCCATTTTGAAGACCGCGGGCATCGCTACCGGCGACCGGGATCGATTGATCCTGGGGGGCCCCATGACCGGTACGGCCATCTATGACGAAAAACTGGTGGTGCGCGCCGATACCGACGCCGTGATGGTACAGGACGCCGCCGACGTCAACCTGGTCTCGGACTATTCCTGCATCAACTGCGGCGAGTGCGTACACGTATGCCCGACCCGGATTCAGGTCAACATGCTGGTCCGCTTTCTGGAAGCCGGCCAGTACGAGGACGGCGCCGAGCTCTACGATCTCCTTTCCTGTGTCGACTGTGGTCTCTGCAGTTATGTCTGCGTGGCCCGCATCCCCATCTACCAATATATCCGCCTGGCCAAATACGAAATGGCCCGGGTGAGCGCGGTAGCGGAGGCGTCTGATGAGTCGTAAAAAAATGTTTATCGTCTCGCATGCCCCTTTCTGGCATAACGGGAGCAACATTCAGGAACGCTGTTACGGGATGATCTGGGCGGCCATGCCGGCCGTCGCGCTGGGCATCGTCCAATACGGCTTGCCCGCCGTGGGCGTGGTCTGCCTGGCGATCGCCACGGCCATCCTGGCGGAGTATCTCATGAACCGCGCCACCAAGCGCACGGTCACCATCGCCGACGGTAACGCGGCCCTGCTGGGCCTGCTGTTCGCCATGCTGATTCCGGCCACCACACCCTGGTGGGTGGTCGTGGTGGGCACCCTGCTTACGGTGGTCATCGGTCTGCACGTTTTCGGCGGATTGGGCGCCAACCCTTTTCACCCGGTGGCGGTTTCCATGATGATGCTGACCGTCTCCTGGCCGGCGTTCATGGATTTCGACGCCGCTCTCGTGAATTACGAATTATCCTTCAAGGCCGTCTTTCCGCTGACCCTCGCCAAGAACCTGGGCACGGCTGCGGTGGCCGATTTCTCGACGCTCGATCTCCTTCTGGGGCGCCAGATCGGCGGCATCGGCAGCACCTTCGGATTGGGGTTGATCGCCGGCGGCATTTACCTGATCGCCAAGCGCTATATCCGCTGGGAAATTTGTCTGTCCTTTTTGGCCAGCCTCTTTCTGACCGCGCTGGCCTTCCATCTGACCGATCCCGTGCGTTTCGCCGGGCCGATGTTCCACCTGCTGACCGGCTACACCCTGATCGGGGCCTTCTTTCTTCTGCCGGAAAGTGCGTCCTCGCCGGTCAACCCGGTCCCCATGCTGATCTACGGCGCCGCGGCCGGCGTTCTGACCATGTTGATCCGCAATATCGGCAGCTATCACGACGGCGTTCTGCTGGCCGTCCTGCTGGTTAACCTCGTCAATCCGCTGCTGGACAAAATCAGACCGAAAGCTTTGGGAAGGATGGCGTAACATGGGTGAAATGATCAAAATGGTGATCGTGCTGACCATCCTGAGTTCACTCTCGGGCGGGGTGCTGGCCTATGTCAAGGAGAGCACCCAGGAACGAATCGAGATGCAGGTCCTGCAGCTGGTCAAGGGGCCGGCCATCATGTCCATTTTCAAGGACGCGACCAACGACCCGGTGGCCGACCGGTTCAGCATCGATGACGAGGGCACAAATTTGGATTTCTTCGTGGCCAAGATCGACGGCAAACAAATGATCGCTTTTGAAACCTCGGGCAAAGGCTATGGGGGCGATATGGGCCTGGTGGTCGGCATCGACACCAGCACGGACAAAATATTCGGGGTGGGCGTCACCACCCACAGCGAAACCGCCGGTCTGGGCTCCAAAGCCAAAGACGATCCCAAATTTGCCGCCCAGTTCGCCGGCGTCGACATCAAGGGGCCGATCCAGGTCGGCGATCCGATCAATGCCCTGAGCGGCGCCACGATCACCTCCGATGCGGTCTGTTCGGCGGCCACCGATGCCGGTGCGATCTATGCGCGTCTGAAACCCCAGATCGAAAAAGAACTGCAAGCATTCAAATAACGAGGGAGATCCCCATGGCGAAATCGATTACGCATGAATTCATGAAGGGCCTATGGGAAGAGGTACCGCCGTTCCGATTGGTCCTGGGGCTGTGCCCGACGCTGGGGGTGACCACCAAGATGCAATACGGGATTGGGATGGGGTTGGCCACAACTTTCGTCCTGGTTTGTTCGAACATTTTGGTTTCTTTGTTGCGAAAAGTTATTCCGGCCAAGGTCCGCATTGCCTGTTTCATTATCATCATCGCGACTTTTGTCACGCTCGTCAAATTTCTCATGCAAGCCTTCGCCTACAAATTATTTATCGATCTTGGTATTTTTATCCCATTGATCGTGGTGAATTGCATCGTTTTAGGACGGGCGGAGGCCTTTGCGTCCAAGAATGGGCCATTTTTATCCATCGCCGACGGATTGGGCATTGGAATCGGCTTTACGGCATCACTGGCGGCGTTAGGTGGGCTACGTGAAATATTGGGAGCCGGTACTTTAACGCTTTGGGGCAAGCCTTTGTTCGATGGCCCGATAATTAATATTGCCAACTTTTTCCCCGGATTCCAGCCGTTCGAATTCATGGTTCAAGCCCCAGGGGCCTTTGTCTGCCTCGGCATCATGCTGTGCTTCATGAATATGGTCGGTAACAAATAGGAGAATCCCATGGGCGATTATTTTACCCTTATTATTAGTTGCATCTTCGTTAATAACATTCTACTGGCCCAGTTTCTGGGCCAATGTCCCTTTTTCGGGACCTCCAAGAAAATGGAGACCGCAATCGGCATGTCCATGGCAGTTGTCTTTGTTATGGTTTTGGCGGGCGTTATCACATATGTTATCTATCATTTTCTTCTCGTACCACTCGATTTAATATTTCTCGACGTAATTGCTTTTATTTTAGTGATCGCCTCCCTTGTACAGTTTGTTGAAATGTTTCTTAAAAAGGCCATACCAGCATTATACGCCGGTCTTGGAATCTTTCTCCCGTTGATTACCACCAACTGTGCCGTGTTCGGGGCTTGTGTGATCAACATTGACAAAGAGTTTTCGTTTATGCAGGCGCTGGTGGCATCCTTTGCATTTGCGGCCGGCTTCGGTCTGGCCCTGATACTGTTCGCCGGCGTAAGGGAGCGGATACTGTTGGCCCGGGTGCCCCAGCCGCTGCAGGACACATCCATTGCCCTGGTGACGGCCGGGATTATTTCGCTGTCGTTTTATGCTTTCAAGGGGATGGTCTAATCGCCTGGCCATAGACTGTTTTCCAATCCACCGCCCGCTGCTTCCTCTACCGGGCGGTGGTATTTGAATGTGATGAAACACACCCCGCAGCTGACACATCCTGATCTTAATCCTTTCTGTCTGGATTTTAGATTTTTTCTTTATTTTCCGGTGAGGCGATGCCTCAAGGAGGTAGACCGTGGCAGATCCCGTAACGATATCAATCCTCGCCCTGATGGGCATCGGCGCCACCTGCGGCACCATCCTGAGCCTGGCATCCAAAATCTTCTATGTCTGGGAGGATCCTCGCATTGCCGAAGTTGAGTACGTTCTGGCCGGCGCCAACTGCGGCGGGTGCGGATTCGCCGGATGCTCGGCCGCCGCGGTCGGTGTTGTCAACGGCAAGGCCCCGCCCAGCGTCTGTGTGGTCGCCGGCCCCGAAACCACGATTCAGGTGGCCGAAGTCATGGGCGTCGATCCGGGAAGCGCCGAGCCGCGCATTTCCGCCAACGAATGCGAGGGCGGCCACCGGGCGGAGAACAAATTCCTCTACGATGGGGTCAAAACCTGCAGCGCCCTGGCCGCCATGTACGGCGGGCAGAAGGTCTGTACCATCGGCTGCATCGGCAACGGCGACTGCATCGCCTCCTGCCAGTTCGACGCCATCCACATGGGACCCAACGGCTTTCCGGTTGCCGACGAGATCAAATGCGTGGGCTGCGGAGCCTGTGAGAAGGCATGCCCCAAGGGAATCATCCACGTGCGCACCATGAGCGAGCGCCTGCTGCATTTCAACCAGTCCGACGACGCGCTGGCACCATGCCAGCAGACCTGCCCGGCCGAAATCGACATTCAGCGCTATATCGCCCAGATTCGCGATGGCGATTACGAGGGGGCCGTGCATACCATCCGCGAGCGCAATCCGCTATTGCTCTCCTGCGGCCGCGTTTGCCCCCACCCCTGCGAAGACAAATGCCGTCGCGGCATCGAGGACGAACCCGTATCCATCAATCAACTCAAGCGCTTCGTGGCGGACTACGAGATGAATTCGGGCAAACGGCTTCCGATTAGCTGTGCCCCGGACACGGGCAAACGGATTGCGGTCATCGGTGGCGGGCCGGCCGGGGTGAGCTGCGCCTATTTTCTGCGGCGCCTGGGCCACCATCCCACCATCTACGAAGGCATGTCCAAACTGGGCGGCATTACCCGCTACGGCATCCCGGAATACCGCCTGCCCGACAAAGTGCTGGACTGGGAAATCGAAGGTATCATCAACCTGGGAATCGATGTCCATTACAATACGCGCCTGGGCGAGGATTTTTCCGTTCAGAGCCTGCACGATGAAGGCTATGAGGCCATCTTCATGGGGATCGGTGCCTGGAAGGATTACACCCTGGGCATCGAGGGCGAAGATCTAAATGGCGTGACCCAGGGAATCAAATTTCTATCGACCGTGGCCAACCATCCGGACAAGACGATTCCGGTGGGCAAGCGCGCCGCCGTGGTGGGCGGCGGCAACTCGGCGATCGACTGCGTGCGCACCCTGCTGCGTCTGGGCTGCGAAGAAGTCTACATCGTCTACCGCCGTACGCGCAAGGAGATGCCGGCCAACGAAGTGGAGATCGTGGCCTCCGAGCACGAGGGCATCAAATTTCAGTTCCTGGCGGCACCGACCCGTGTGCTCGACGACGGGCATGGCAATGTACGGGGTCTGGAGTACCTGCAGATGGAACTGGGCGAGCCCGATGCCAGCGGACGCCGACGCCCGGTTCCCGTCGAAGGCTCCGAAACCGTGCTGGATGTGGATATGGTCATCTCCGCCATCAGCCAGCAGCCGGACATCGGCTTCATGGATGCCGAGCCCGAGCGCGACAAGATCGAGACCACCCGCTGGCACACCTTCGACAACGACCCCGAAACCCTGCAGTGCAGCCTGCCCTATCTGTTCACCGGCGGCGACGTGGCCACCGGCCCGTCCCTGGTGGTAGACGCCATCGGTGCCGGCCGCCGGGCGGCCCGCTCGATCCACCAGTACATCACCGGGGAAGAGGTCCAGGGCAGCCCCCGGTCGCTGCTCAAACGCCACATCCCCGAGTCGCTGTTCAAAACCGTGCCCGGCGTGGTGGCTTCCAAACGCACCCCCATGCCGGAGTTGGAGGTCGCCGAACGCATCGACTCCATGGTCGAGGTGGATCTGGTGATCAGCGAGGCCGACGCCAAACACGAATCCAGCCGCTGCCTCAAATGCTGCCGCATCTGCTACGACCAGGACGAGTGCGCCGCCTGAAACGCACATCCCCGTTCCAATAAACAAAAAGCGTCATGCGCCTGCGCGCATGACGCTTTTCCCATATTTATCCCTCGCCTTGTCTTTAGTTCCTTTTAGCTTGCGTAAACAAAACAGATCATTGGGTTGAGAGGTAAACCATTGAAATAAAGGAATGGAGGTTGGGCGTTCAATCCCTTTGTCCCGCGCCGAGCATCGGGGCCAGGTTCGGGATTAAGCGTGTCGGCCTGTTTGAGCGAAGCGAGTTCCGACACGCTCCGAACCTGGCACCGACACGCAGGAAGAAGCGGGACAGGGGCGCCTTCTTTTGGTTCCTTTTCTTATGCGTATAAGAAAAGGAACATTTAAAAAACCTTACAGGGACAATCAATATCGCCCGTTTTCCTAAGGTAAAGTTCGAAAAGGAATTCGTGATTGACGGTCTAAGTCGAGGAACCCTCAAGACAATCCAGAACACGCTGCATGTCTTCGGGGAGATCGGCCTCGAAGGTCGATTCCTGTCCACTGTCGGGATGCTGAAACGAAAGACGCCAGGCATGGAGCATCTGTCGCCCGGCCTTCGCGAGGGCCTGTCTCACCCCGGCCGCCAGGGCCGTGTCGCCGCGATGCCGCCCACCATAGACCGGATCGCCCAGGATCGGATGCCCGATTGCGGCACAGTGCACCCGGGCCTGATGCGTCCGTCCGGTTTTGAGATTTAGGGTCAGCAGCGCCGCATGGCCAAACTGCCGGCGCACATTCCAGCGCGTATGCGCCGGACGCCCACGGCGCGTGACAATCGACATTTTCTTGCGATCGGTGGGATGGCGGCCGATGGGAAGATCGATCTCGCCGTGGTCCGCTTTCAGCCAACCCCAAACGAGCGCCAGGTAATGCTTGCGCACCAGGCGCTGCTTGAACTGCCGGGCCAGATATTCATGCGCCCCGCGATCTTTGGCCACGACCATGACGCCACTGGTATCCTTATCCAGCCTGTGAACGATGCCCGGACGAAAGGTCTCTTCCTGCCGTTGCAGTTCGGGGCAATGCGCAAGCAGCCCGTTGACCAGGGTCCCGGAAGGATGGCCTGGGGCCGGGTGCACCACGAGACCGGCCGGTTTGTTCAGAACGATCAAATGGGCGTCTTCGTGAATGACATCCAGTTTCATCGATTCGGGTGCGTATCGCACCGCTTCCGGGGCAGGCGGTTTTCCGGTGATGACATCGCCAAGGCAGAGGCGATAGGAGGGTTTGCGAGCCTGCTGGTTGACCACCAGCGCGCCGCTGCGGATCAGTTGGGCCAGATAGGACCGCGAGCAGTCGGGCATCAGTTCGGTCAGCACCCGATCCAGGCGCTGTCCGCTGTGATGAATGTCGATCCGGTGGCAGAGGCCTTCGGAAGGCATCGGCATGGGGTGTCGAAATCAGGCGGTTTTGTCTTTGAAGAGGGCCTCGATTTCTTTCAGGATGGCTTTCTCGTCGGATTTCTTGGCGGTGGACAGTTCTTTGACGAGCAGCGCCTGGGCCGTGTCGTAAAGTTTGCGCTCTCCGAAAGACAGGTCCTTGTTGAGTTTCAACAGGAAGAGATCGCGAAAGACTTCGGCCACGTCGTAAAGGCTGCCGGTTTTGATCTTGTCCATATATTCCCGGTAGCGGCGGTTCCAGGTCTGATTGTCGCTGGAGGAGCTGTCGCGGTTCTTGATCACGTCGAAAACCTTGGGAACATCCTTGGCGTCAATGATATCCCTCAAGCCCACCGAGGCCACGTTCCAGGTGGGGATCATGATGACCATGCCGTTTTCAAGCACCTTCATAATGTAGAAATCGTGCTTCTCACCATTGACCACTCGGGTCTCGATAGCGGTGATTTCGCCCACGCCGTGGGCGGGATAAACCGCCAGGTCGCCGACTTTGAATTTCTTTTCCTTATCTTGGCCGGCGCTTTGTTCTTTACTTTTTTTATCCGTCATAGACCCGTACCATTGTAGGCGCTGAACGCAAAATTTTCCAATTTAATTAGAAGGATAATATCACAACCCCGGCAAACAATCAATTAAAAAAGGATTGGCGCGCATGGGCGCCAATCCTTTTTTCTATGGCTTCAGCTGACGTGACGTTCGGGAACTACATCAGGAACGGCACCATCAGCAGCGCAACCACGTTGAGGATCTTGATCATCGGATTGACGGCCGGGCCGGCGGTGTCCTTGTAGGGGTCGCCGACGGTGTCACCGGTGACAGCCGCTTTGTGGGCATCGCTGCCCTTGCCGCCCAGGTGGCCGTCTTCGATGTATTTCTTGGCGTTGTCCCAGGCCGCGCCACCGGTCGTCATGGAAAGGGCCACGAAGACACCGGTCACGATGGAGCCGATGAGCAGGCCGCCCAGAGCGATTTTGCCCAGGAAGAAGCCCACCAGCAGCGGGGCCACCACCGGCAGCAGGGCCGGTACCAGCATTTCTTTGAGCGCGAAACGGGTCACGATGTCGACACAGGCACCGTAATCCGGTTTGGCCGTGCCTTCCATGATGCCCGGGATCTCGCGGAACTGGCGTCGGACTTCGTCGACAACCGCGCCGCCGGCGTTACCCACGGCCTTCATGGCGATGGAGGCAAACAGGTAGGGCAGCAGACCGCCGATGAACAGACCGATGATGACGTCGACGTCGGAGAG
>JAAUYG010086768.1_pt1 | contig 64688 bp, 54 predicted proteins | sample 7278091 | NCBI WGS metagenome assembly JAAUYG01 (sample SAMN14350201, study PRJNA611818) | marine sediment metagenome | isolation source: surface marine sediment (0.6m) | place: French Polynesia: Moorea | collected 2018-08 | reverse complement strand
GGAGCATACACGTAGTATGTGAGCATTTTGAGCCGGCTCACGATGCACCGACTGATAAAAAGATCGATGCTGAATCCCGCAACGCGGGTAACGCCGCCAGGGGCGCTTAGATTATTTTTGAGATAGGTTCATGTCACATTGGGGGCCATAGAGGACGTATCTGCTATCGTTGCCGGTTCGCATCCATCCGGTTCGGTATTGCCGCCGCTGAAGGTATCTTATCTTCCACGACCCGATACGGATTCCGACACGACCAGGGAAGATGGATCCAGCTTGGAAGTCATGCCTGTTGCCGAATCGGTGTCAGTGATCTGGCCGTCATTCGCTTCCCCCGGTCGCACATTGAGCGAGATTTCCTTGAGTAGGAAGTAGTTCAGGGCGGTGCGGATGGCAATGATGGCCCCCAACTGGCCGATTTCGTTCCAGGTGGGGGCCAAGGTCGTGTTGAGAATGCTGGCCCCGATCAGAAATCCCAGTCCCAGCGAGAAGGCGTGGCCCAGTTCCAGTCGGCTCGTGCGAATGGCACGCCGGGTGTCGGTCCGCGCGAACATGTTCTTCAAGTAGATGATCAGCGCTTTGCCGATCCCGACGGTGATCACCAGCATGGCCAGCAGGTGGCAGATGCTCACCACCACGCCGTTGATCGTATGGATCGCGTTGCTCAATCCAGCCATAATGAATGCCTCCCCCCCGTGCCGAAAGCTCTTTTTTGTGGGGATCCCTGGATAGAGATCCTCCCGGAGCGGGCCGCATCGCGAACCGACACCGGGAAGATCTTGGGCGCTTGTTTTTAGTGTTCCTCGACATCCACGGTCGATGAGGCTTCCGGATGATCGCCGTGGAGCACCTGGGTGGCCCCATTGAGGTCTTTTCCGCTCAGACCGATATCGGCCAGCAGGGAATCGACCAGGGGGGCCTGACCGCGGTAGCGCAGGGCGCTGTTGACCAGTTGATCGGCCAGGTTGCCCTGGGCCGGGGTGCCGTCCCCCCCGCCGGTCGCACCGTTGAGCCCGTCGACCTGGATGATTTTGATCCCCTCGATCTGCTCCATGGGTTTGACGCTTTCGCGGATGATGTCCGGCAGATGCTTGATCAGCGCCATGCGGATCTGCATGGCGATCTGCTCGGCCGAGAGAATGTTGTGGGATTCGTTCAGGGCACGCTGGCCTTCGGCATCCACCTGATAGCGTTTGGCGGCGGCATCGGCCCGCAGCTTTTCGGCTTCGGCATCACCCTGGGCATTGATACGCAGTTTGTCGGCTTCGGCATTGGCCAGGGTCGTGACGGCTTCGGCCTTGTCCTCGGCGGCCATTTTCTCGGCCTCGGCCGACACCTTGATGGCGATGGCCTCGCGTTCGGCGGCCTGGCGGGCCTTGACCAGTTCGACCGCCTTGGCCCGCTCGGCTTTTTCCGTCTCGCGCACCGTGACGACGGCTTCCTCTTCCTTGACCGCCACGGAACGGGCCCGGTCGGCTTCGGCCTGGGCCTCGGACTGGGCCTTGGAGCGCTCGGCAATGGCAATGGCCTTGTCCTGCTCGGCCAGCTCGATGGTTTTCATACGGTCGATTTCGGCGGTTTCCACGGATTTGGTCTTGTGGATGTCCTTCTCCTTCAGCTGCCGGTCCTTTTCGATACGATGCTCCTCCACCGCCCGTTCGGCGGTGATGCTGGCGGAGTCCACCTGCTGTTTGGCCTGGATTTCGGCCTCCTCGGCATCGCGTTTTTTCTCGGCCTGTTCGCGGGCGATTTCAGCGGTCTGGGCGGCCCGGCGAATTTCGATCTCCCGTTCCTGCTCCAGGCGGGCATATTCCGTTTCACGGGCAATTTCGAGTTTCTGGCGTTCGGCCTCCAGGTTCTTGTTGGCGATCGCCACCTCGGTATCCTGTTCGATATCGTTGCGCTTGCGGCGGCGCTCCTCGATTTCTTCGGTCAGTTTGGTGAGCCCCTCGGCGTCAAAGGCGTTGTCCGGGTTGAAATGCTCCTTGCTGGTCTGATCCAGACCGGTCAATGAAACCGACTCCAGCTCCAGACCGTTTTTGAGAAGATCCTCGGAGACGACCTGCTGGACTTTCTGCACAAAATCCACGCGCTGTTCATGGAGCTCCTCCATGGCCATTTCGGCGGCCACGGCCCGCAGGGCATCAACGAACTTACCCTCCACCAGCTGTTTGAGTTCATCCGGGTTCATGGTCTTCATGCCGAGGGTCTGGGCGGCGTTGGCAATGGACTCGTTGGTGGGTTTGACCCGCACGTAAAATTCGGCCATGACGTCCACCCGCATGCGGTCGCGCGTGATAAGGGCCTGGTTGTTGGCCCGCTGCACTTCCAGGCGCAGGGTGTTCATGTTCACGGGGATGACCTCGTGCAGCACCGGCACCACCAACGCCCCGCCGTTCATGATGACTTTCTGACCGCGAAAACCGGTGCGCACAAACGAAATTTCCTTGGTGGCCCGGCGGTACATGCGGGCTACGATCATGGCCATGGCCAGGACCGCCACCAGAATGACGCCGGAGGTCACCAGAATGTTCATCAGATTGGAAAACATGGAAAATTCCTCCTTCTTCTCCTCGTTTGGGGTAAGTTTGAATAAGCTGTAAAGCGACGGCCCGTGTTTTTAACAAATGGTTTGTCGACGGCAGGCCGGCCGCCGTGCGAGACAAAGGGCGTTCGTCAAGTGCCCTCGGGCGATCGATGCGCCGCCCGCCGTTGGTGCCGCTTCGATCCGGATCAATGATGCCGCTTAGTCCGTCAGAGCCGCGCTCGGATTTTCGATAGCTTTGAATAGCGCCCCTTCATGACGGACAATTAAAACGGTCGTGCCCTGTTCGAAGCTGAGATCATCCCCATCGGGCTCCACCATGATGTAATGGGCCTGGCCATGCTGATCGCTGAGCCGCGCCTGAGCCGGTTTGCCCCGCTCGGCCCGGCCCAGGGTGATCACGGCCACCCGCCCCACGAAACTTTCTTCCGAGACGGATTCGGTTTCATCCTTGGGAATGACGCGCCCCAGAATGCCGCCGCAGATCCGCACCACCGGAAAGGTGACCAGAAGGACGGGCAAGCTGGCCAGCGCCGCCGGCAGCATGTGCCCCAGGATACGAAGCGCCATGGACTGAGAGAAGAGCCCGATCAATCCGAAAGCGGTCAGGAATACGATCACCAGCATGAGCACCGGCACTTCCCCCACCCTGAGCCAGCTCAGCAGCTTCGTGAACAGACCCGGGGCATGGAAATCGGCGTCGAGGTCGGCATCGACATCCAAGTCCACGTCCATGTCCACGCCCATGTCCGGCAGCATCGAATCGAGCAGGTCCGACAGCCCGGCCCCGATCAGCGTGGTGACACCTTCCAGGATGGCGATGGCCAGCATCAGGGCCAGGGCGATGGCAAACGGCAGGTTCTGGTTTGAAAGCACAAATGCGATCATTTCTTCCCGATCTCACTCTTGACGGCGGCCAGGCGTTCCTGGATGCGGTTTTTACGGGACAGCTCTTCGAGTTCGGCCAGTTTTACGGCCGAATGGCGATCGGCTTCACGTCCCGACCCCGGAATGCCGGTGGCTTTCTCGACCACCCGATCGAAAGCCGAAGAAGCTTTGGCCACCTTGCCTTCGACATCCGTCCCCTGGGTGCGGGCTTCCGGGGTGGGGGTGGATTCGGTCACGTTCTGGCGGAACTGGCGCATCTCTTCTTTCATCTCGCGCTTCTTGGCCTGCAGGGCGGCAATGTAGCCTTCCAGTTCCTTTTCCTGCGATCCGCTGTCGTTGATGGTGGCTTCGAGCACCGGGATCTGGGCTTCGAGATCGAGTTGCCTGGCAATCGCCGCTTCCGCCAGATCCTCCCGCGATTCCTTGAGGGCCAGCTCGATTTTGGCCGCCAGATCCTCGTGCTGCTGGTTGGCTTCCAGCAGCCGTGTGCTGGCCAGGTGCTTTCCGGCCACGACCTTGCCGAGTTCCAGCCGAACTTCATCGATGGCACCGTCGATTTCACGGATGGCCTCCTCCATGACCGTCTCCGGCGCGGCATTTTCGATGGCATCGATCAGCGAGTGGACACTTCCGCTGACGATTCGACCGACACGTGCGATTAGGCCTTCTTTCATGATGGTTCTCCTTTTTTATGCTCGCGATTGATTCATAATGACTTGGGCCAAATCCAGAACAGGGGCAATACGCTCGGTAACGGCATCCTCGGCATAGCAGGGGCAATGGGGTGTGATCCCCAGCTGCAGAAGCGAGGCCACCAGTCGAAAGAGCCGTTCCGTCAGGCCGCGCTCGTACTCTTTGAGCTGCCCGGGCTTGTCCTCCGCCTGGCCGTCCGGATCGAAGGCCATGAGATAGGCCAGGGTCTCGGGGAGCCACTCGAAGGTGCGGGTGAGCAGTTCCGAATGCATCTTGGTTTCCAGCTCGGTCTGGCGAACCTTGGCCGCTACCGGTGTGACGATTTCCTGGACCATTTGCAGACAGCCGCCGTAATCCTGCGGTCGTTCCCTGCGCCGACGGGCGTCGGTGATCAGTGCCCGCAATTTGTCGCTGGGCGTGGCGGCACCGTTGATATTCAGTTGACTTAAAAATTCAGCATCTTCGTGGGCGATTCGTGCACTGATGGTGACTGATTTTGACGACATGTCTTTCTCCTTGAGATTGATAGATAACACGTACGCCAACAAAATAAATCAATTGTATTTAATTGTCAACATTTGTAAACATCATTATATTTACGCCTACATTTTTGATTTTCAACCGCTCACTAAAATTCACCCGTAGCGCAACAGGGTGCGCAGCGCTGAGCGAAGGGCATTGGCGAAATGCCTTCGATCAATCCGGACGGGTATTGGATCCATCGGTCGAGGATCGCATGCAGACTATCCGAGAAAATGTTTGGCGGGCCGGCTTAGCAGAACAGGCATCTGGATTTGCCGACGGTTGCGGTCGTTCGGTCTTAAGCGGCGCCTCCGAAAAGCCTGCTGGGATGCATTCGGTAGTTTCGATTGTACACGTTTTCACCTTGGAAGCAAGTTTATTCACCGCCTTTCAAAGGTGTAAACCTTGTTGTTAAAATGCCTGTAGACCGGTTTGGCGATGCCAATCCTGATCCGGTCTGTATGATGATCCCGGCGCATCGATGCGCCAAGTCATTATCGGATGGATAAAATGCCGCCCTTGAGCCGTTATCAGGATAAATACAACCGCAAACGGCCAACAAGGAGACCCTGATGAACAGTGAGCATCGAATCGAATCCCAACCGTCCCAATCCTTCGGCCGGCTCCTATTCTTTAGCCTGGTCCTCATTATGGCCGCGGCCCTGACGGCCCTGCCGTTTAATTAAAATGCCGATCGCGGGCAGGTCATCGTTTACAAAGCCCATGCCGATGACGACGGTGATGATGGTGGCGGCGACGACGGCGGCGACGATGACGGTGACGACGACGATGACGACGGCGACGATGATAAAGATGACGACGGTGACGACGGCGATGACGACGGCCGCGACAAAAGGTCTGGAAAAGACGACAACGGGGATCGCTCGGATTCAGCCCGCAAGGACCGTATCAGCCAGGATGACGATCGTATCGACGACATGGATCATCTCGATCCGGTGTCGGCCGAAGACGAGGCCGGCTTGGCAGGTAAATGGGACGAGTCACGGCGACAGCGTCTTTCTGCATCCGGGATGATGAGACCGTGCGCCCCGCGCGCGGACGCATCATGCTTTGGCACGGCAGGCCGCCGTTGGGTTAAATGGACATGATCTGGAAAGGCTCCCGAAATCTCGAACGCAGAGAAAACGTCATGCGCCGGGACAGTGTATCGTGGTCACGCCGACGCAGACCTACCGCCGCGACTGGTTCACCCCGTCGTCCCCGGCCTCGCTGTGGCCGCTGGCGATCGGCAAGAAAGCTCGCTACGTGGAAACCGGCTGCTGGCGGGACCAGGAAGGCCGCTGGCGCACCTACAAGGCCCACTGGCGCTCGGAAGTCGCGGGGTGGGAGCGCATACGGACGATGGCCGGTGAATTCGATACCTGGAAAATCGTGGCCTACCATTTTTCCGAAGGATCCGCCTATGGCCGGCCGCCTCCGCTGCGCGATGCGCGCACCTGGTATTATGCCCCCGCGTTGGGTCACTATGTGCGTTACTTCAAGGATTACCGCGGGCGCAAACCCACGCGCCGGATCGATCTCGTTTCGGTCCGCCCGCCGCTCGATAATCTGAAGGCCTCCGTGCGGACGGCCATCGACAGGAATTTCCAGCAGGCCCTGGAGAAAAAACGCAGCGGCCAAAAGCTGGCGTGGAACCTGCCGCGCCAGGCGGCCTCGGGACGACTCTGCCCACCGCGACGTTCCGCACGGCCGCGAACAGATTCGCGCCGTCAATATGTCCAGAGGATCAATCTTGGGTGCGCCGACCAGGCCGACTACGGGATGGCCTGCCGGGATCGGGAGGGCCGATGGCGGACACCCCGCCTGTAAAGCCGCCGGCCGCCCGGTATCTTTCGAACGCTTGCGTTCGAAAGCATCAACCCGCGGGCAGCAGGAATATGCCACCCGCGGGGATTGTTTCATGATGGGCGCTCACGGCAGCGCCAAGGTCCATCTCGGGGCCGCCAGAACGCGCATTTACGGGGTCTGATTGCGATCGTTGTGCTTGCCGCGATAGATGTGCCGGCTGGCGCGGTCCTGTTTTTTCTCCAGACGGATCCGCTCTTTGCGGGTCAACTCCCCGTCGCTCAACGCGCGCTTCTTGGCGCGGTTGATGTGCCGCTGCTCTTTCTGCAGTCGCCGGGCTTCCCGTTTGGTCAGCTCACCGCTCTGCACCCCCTGATGAATGCGCTTCTGCTGATTCACCTGACGGTTCTTGGCCCGCCCGGCCATCGCCGCGTCCGCCGTCACCAGTGCAAAAACCATTGCCACCATCACGATTGCCAGTCTCTTCATTTAAGATTCCTCCTTTAGGGTTTTAGAAAGTTAAAACGCCCTCGGAGGCATCCGGTTGACAGGCCCGTTGACGAATCCGCAAAAAAGCCGCCCGGAGTGCCGAAATGTTACACGCTCAGTGGGCATCGTCGAACCGAACAGTTTGAAATTACGATGATATTAATGCGGGTCCGCGCTTAGCGACCATTTCCTGAATCAGCGCTGGAGGCGGCTTCGTAGCCGTCGGGGGTCAGGAAAACCGTGGTTCGGATAGCGTTCATATCGACAAGCCCACGTGCAAAGAGGTCCTTGACACCAGCAAGGATTTCGCTGGGCGCCAGCGGGAGGGCGGCAACGATCTCACTGACATCCAAGATGCCCGGCGGCCCTTTGAAGTCCCATTCCCGGGCCAGAAGTGAAAGGATTTGATGTTCGGTGGAAGCGCTCATCCTCGGGTATCCTCAATGCGCTCTGCCGCGGGCATCGTGGTTGCGGCCCGCGAATTTGTGCGCACGCGTCTGGGGAGCACGCCGACACGGCCGTCCGATTGCCCATCAAAGAAACAAGGTGTAGGCGACACCGGCAGCCACCGAACCCACAAATCCCATGGCGATATACAGCGCGAACACCGGTCGGCGCACCAGAGCGTACACCGCCAGGGCGGCCGGAATCGAGGATACGGCCCCGGCGGTCATGAAGGCCAGCCCGGCGCCAGGGGACATGCCCATCTGCATGAGGCCGCCCACCAGGGGCACGGCCGCAAAACCGTTCATATAGGCCGGTATGCCCACCAGAGCCGCCAGCGGAATCGCCGTCCAGCTTTCGCCGCCCACCAGACGGACAACCCATTCCGACGGGATGTAGGCCACCATCAGGCTTTCCAGAAAAAAGGCCACGGTCAACCATTTGCCCAGGAACCAGCCGGTGCTTGCAATCTCACGGGAAAAAGTCGCGCGACGATGATCCTCTTGCCAAAAGCGCCAGTTCACCGACGCGGAAGGCGCTTTGGCGCCGCCGCTGCAACAGCCAACCGCTTCCAGACTGGGCCGCAGCGCCTGCTGCAGCATTCCGCCCCGCTGCAGACCGTAAATCGTGAAGCCCGCCAGCAGACCGATGCCGAAAGCGGTAAACGTCTTGACCACGGCGAATTCCGGGCTGATCCCGGCTGCGGTGATTATGAACATTTCCGGATCCATGACCGGGGAAGCGATACAGAAGGCCATCACCGGCGCCAGGGGCACGCCGGCGCGCAGCATGGCGGCCATCACCGGGATGACACCACAGGAGCAGAACGGCGAAAGGGCTCCGGTGGCGGCCGCGGCCAGAATGGTCACCCAGGGCTTGCCCGAAAAAACCCGGGCCAGGGTCTGATCGAAACCGCTGGCCTTGGCATAGGCGGCAAAGGCCACGGCAATCGCGAAGAAAGGCGCCATGCCCACCAGGGCCTTGCGCATGAAGGCCAGACTGGGGCCGAGTTGATCCGGATCCAGAAGACCCAGCAGCAGCATTCCGGCCAGAAGGGCCCACAAAACCCGGTCACCCAGGATGGACATCCCCCCCGACGGCAACGCAGGCCGGGGAAGGCGGGAAGCAAGGGTTTTCATCACCGTTTCTCCTTTTAAATTTTTAGAACTATCGAAATAATTGCCAAAAATATTTAGCCCCGCGTGTCACCCGATCGTCGGGGCTTTTTCGTAGACGCAGCATTCCTCGGTCAAAAACCGGACGATGCCCTCGATCCGATCGTAGTCCACCGAGCAGCGCAGCACCGTGCTCTCCCGCACCTGGCGGACCAGTCCGACACTGCACAGCAGGCGGATGTGGTGGGACAGCGTGGAGTGCGGCACACTCAGACGACGCTGGATTTCCCCCACGGGCATGCCGGTTTTCCCGGCCCGTACAAGTTCGCGCACGATCCTGAGGCGGGTCGGGTTGCCCAACTGGCTCATCAGGTTGGCAGCGGTGTCATTGTCCATCTTCATGCCCGCCAAATTAGCGTAGGTGAAGAGACATGTCAACTATATTTCTAAAAATATCGAAATTAAGTCTTGAAACTTAATAAAAAACCGGCGGTGATGCGCCGCCACCCCGCCGGGGCCAGGGAATACGCGCCATGCCCGAACCGGCCGTGCCTTGCGCCGTCGTTCTGAACCGCCTGGGCGGCGGGGTTTCGCCCGAATATTTCACGCGTTCGAGATGCTCATTGGCAAGGCAGCAGGGGTGCCGCTGTACGCCTGTACCGCATGCCCCTGATAACGCGGCCAATGAGCATCTCGGGCGCGCCCGCAGGGTGAAATTTTATCTATGATTTTGGAAATCGCCCAAGGGTAGAAACTGTCACCTGAAAATGACACCCCGCATAGCTTTGATACCCCCTGAATAGTTGCATAAAATTTATTGTGTAGAAAAAATTTCATGGAATGTTCGGGTTAGGTCTGCGACCATATCCGGCGGATTAGGTCCTGGTACACCTCCGCCGGGAGGATCGCAGCGCACCCTGACACCCCTTGGTCTTGCATCGCTTGGATAAGCGGTTGGTGTTTTGCAACAACGTACGGCTGCCGGACGACCAGACCTTTTGGGGAATCGGTTTCCGGAACATCTCGCTGGCATCGTCGGGCTGAAGCCGATTGCGGCCTTGAAGGATGGCATGTCGACCGCAAGGAAAATACAGACGCGCCAAAGCTAGTTCGTGACACGTCTCCAACATGCGTGCTATAGGAATTATTTGGTGTTTGTTCACAATCTTGAGGCTTATCCCGGGCAGGGAAACCTTAACGCCAAACGGATCCTATCGTTTTTTGTCTGACCATGAACCAGCGCTTGCCATACCCGTCGCCGGAGGAGAACATGACCTTTAAATACCAGGTGATCTTCCGCCTTGCCCTTTGGGCGACGTTGGTCTTGCTGTTGGGCGCATGCGCCTCGCAGGATGGGCCGGTCGTCCGGAATCAGGGAAATCTGAATGTCATCGACAAAGTCGCCATTCTGCCCTTTGAAAACATGTCCGCCCTGCACGGGTCCGGAACGAGTGTGCGCAGCCCGATAACCGGACGGGTTTTTGTCACGGGCCCTGTGGTCCGTCAATCCGATCAGTTTTTGACCGCTCGCCTGGTCACCCACGTGCGACGGGACACTCATTTCGCCATCGTGCCCTCCCGCGACGCCGACGCCATCATGACCGGCCTGACTGAACAGCAGGGGCGCGATTGGCCGCTTCGCCGGCTTGTCGCCCGCACCGGACAGCGACTCGGCGCCGATGCCGTCATCGTCGGCCACGTCTACCGCTTTCGGGAACGCACCGGGGGTGGCGCGGCCTCGGAAACGCCCGCTTCGGTGGCCTTCGATATCTATCTGATCGACTGCCAGCAAGAGCAGGTTCGGTGGTCCGCCTTCTATGATTATACCCAGCAGGCGTTGAGCGACAACCTGGGCGGCATCGGGAATTTCTTTCGGCGCGGCGGCCGTTGGGTACGGGCCGAAGAACTGGCGACGATTGCCATGGAGGATATATTCGAAAAATTCCCCCGCCGACCGATCGAAGAGGCGGAATAACCCCTTCACCCCGCCAAACGACAGCCGCGTGCCGGCGTCCCCCGGCCATATCACCGGCCAACGGGCACCATGCCGCCAACACACCCACCGGCCGTTCATCGCCCGCGGCCATTACGCCGCACAGTTCATACAGACCCCGTCGAAAAGTGTTCTATAGAAGCTTGATGAGAAAACACATCCTACGGGGTCTTTGTCGCCCGGTGTTTATTTGAACGCGATTTTCGCATCCACCCGATGGTGGTGCTCATGGCCGCAATCCAGCGGCAGCTTGCCTAAAGGTTTTCGTCGGCTTTCCCCGCCAGACGGCGAAAGCGGGCAAGCTCCGCCCGCAGCCAATCGGCACACGGCAGCACCCGGTCGCCGCAGGCGACGCGGTAGGGCTCCCCGCTCATGCTGCTCCTGGTAGCGGCATAGCGGATGATGTCCTCGGCCGAGCGGATGCGGGATTGCAGATATTCGTATTTCTTCCGGATGTGTTCGTGGGCCGCTTGGGCGTCGTAGGTTTTGCCGTTGCGGATGAAACGGCAGTCTGCCGCGGCGATGGTGCCCAACAGATGCGCAATTTCCTTCCGCGGGGTCACCCGGTCGGCACGGGCCGCCAAAGCAACCAAGAGAAACAGACCGGCCAGCACCAGCGCCAGGCCCGGTCTCCTCGGAGCGGCACATGGGGTTTTAAGGCGCATCGGCATCCGACTGCTTGAAGGTCACACGCATGGCATTGTGGTCCGAGGTTTCGACCACGAACACGGCCGCCTCCACCATCACCAGGCCTCGGTAGTAGACGTGATCGACGGGCCGGTCCAGAATGCGGGTCCGCTGGTCCGCAGGAAAGATCACGGGGGTCAATCCCAGGCGCAGCGCAGTGCTCTCGACGGCGCTCTGGCGGGCTGCGCTCCAGGTGTTGAAATCGCCGGCCACGATTAGCGGCCCTTCGTGCGACGTAACGATCTTCTCCAGCCCCTGCCAGGTTTCACGAAAATATTCCGTATCCACTGTAAAATTGATGGCGTGCACGTTGGCCACCATCAGCAGATCACCGTTGGAGAGCCACAAGCGGGTCAGCAGGCTGGTCTTGGGTGTGTTCACCACCGGTTCCCGGTAGCGCTGCATGCAGATGCCCAGGAAATCGGCCTGGCTCGCCGTCAGGACGCCCGCCTCGATTCCGCGAAAGCGGAAGGCCGTGGCCAGACCCCAGTTGAGCCGGGAATGCTTCAGGGCGTCCGTCAAGGCCGCATCCAAATAGGCTTCCTGCAGCATGACCACGTCGGCCTCGCGGATGAGTTCAATGAAGTCGGCCTCCCACCCGGTTTTGCTTCCTTTGAACATGTTCCAGTTCACCAGGGTGAATCCGTCGGCATCAAGCCCCCGCTCCGCCGCCGCTTCGGGCGCGCGGCCCAATGGATCCTTATCACAGGGGCGCACCACTTCCACCGTTGCCGACCCGTTCCGCTGCCCTATGACCAGGTAGGGGTCGGGGATCTCGATGCAGCCCTGCAGGATCAGCACCAGGGCAGCGATCAGCCCAAAGACCGACCGGGGATATATGGATTTAGAGCCGTGCTGCGCCGATGACGTCAGCCACCTTCCCCACGCCGGGCGTTTCATCCAGCCCATCGCGGTTCGGCCCTTGTTTGGCCGGTGGCGATTGGGTTCCACGGTCGGGTCTCGGAATCCACCGGTATGCGGCCGCACCGCTGTGCCTTGGCGGGTATGCCCGCGGCGCCCGTGCCGTCGGTCAGGGCCGCGCCGAGTCCTGTCCACTCGGCCGGGGCGGACTGAGGGCCCCGGAACGCCGGTCTTTGACAAACCTGGATCGGTCATTTAAACTTCGCCTTGTATATCGAACGACCCATTGGCATCGCGCGGCAAGCCGCCAACCAAATCTTACGCCCTATCATTAACGCGGTCCGGCATGATCCTCCCAAAAGAAACCCCCTACAAAGATCGTCTGCACAGCTATTACCTCATTTTCGAAAATTTCGTGGTGGCCATGCAGGAGGAGATCGGCTCCGGCTGCATTTATTGTCGCTCTGCCCGCCAGTCGCACAGGGTCCATTTTCTTCCCGACGCGCTGGGCCGTTGTGTGGTTAGAAACCGAGGGCAGCCGCCGCGGACATATCATCAACTGGGGGAAGTCATCAACGCGTTCAAGGTACTACCGTTCATAGTCAGCGTCTACTACCTGAATCGCGCGGCGGTCGAATTCTGGGGCCAGTTGGCTTCCCGACAGATCGTCAAGACACCCGTTGCCGGCGTCAATCCCACCTCGCTCGAGGATATGGTCGAACGCCACAAGGCTGAACAATTTTCGGGACTGTTCGATATCACGACCGCCAATGGCGGGGGTGGTCTGCTCTTTTTTAAGGATGGTGTGCTGGTGGGCGGCTCCTACGCCTGGGGCCGTGGCGGGTTGAGCCCTTCCAAAAGCGACTACCGACGACTGATCGACCTGGTTGCCGACGAGCGTTGCACGCTCGAAATCGGACGGTTCACCCCGCCCGACGTTTAGCGCCGGGGGTCCTGTGGGCGGCGGCGGCAGCACGCGGCAACGGTTGGTCTGGTCCGCCGGAATGCGGCGCGACCGGATTGAAGCAACGCACGCCGTCATGCGGCGGTGCGGCATCAGGTCAGAGATACCCCGGGTTGAAACGGGAATGTGTTCCAGCGGACTGGAATCACATAGGCCATGATGTCTTCGTCGCGCTGAATGCCGATACGCTGCGGCGGCCCCTCCACGATCAGCGGCACCGAAATCATGAACCCCGGGCCGAACATCCGGGGGGCATTCCCGGATATCGTATTGGCCTCCTCGCCGATCACGTCTTGAATCAGGGCGTCGTCAGCCTCCTTCTCGCCGAGTCTCAACACCAGATGACGCAGCATGGTTCGGGGGGCGCTTACAAACACAAACCCCTTGCGCTCGCCGGAAATGCCGATGATCCCCCTAAAACCGCCGACGGCAATCTCCTCGGGGGCAACCAGAAAAGGGGGGTTCAATATCCACTTATTGGTTGGTACCCGTCCGAAAACCAATCTGGGTGCCGTCGATAATTACTTCTAAATCCTTCTCGGTCAGCATCTCTTCCCCCTTACGGCTTGGCAGTGGCCGATCGGTTTCGTCAGCGCATTGTTGTGCTCGGGTCCGCCGCCGTCCGGCGTCAACCCGAGCCGCACGGCCTTCCAGGTAAAACGATGGAATAACAGATACTCATCGCCCCTTGTCATGTGAACCGACAAAAAAATTGGCCGTCAGGCTTGCCAAACTGCTGATTAAACCCCACATTTTCTCATTTACAAAACATTTCTCAAAACAAATACGTTGTTGTCTTCCAATTGTGAGTCCAAGAATGACGAATTCGTAAAAGGTTCGGGTGCAAGGCTCGCGAATCACGGGGTATGAAGCTTTCTTCCGGTACGCTGCAATGAAGAGGGCTTAAGCGTAAAGCCGCTATTTGACTTTATACGAGACCATCAAGAAAGGAGCTTCGCGTTATGCCAAAGTCATTTTTAAACGTGACTATCGCATTAATTGCCTCTGTTTTGCTGGCGCCCTCAGGTGCGGCCGCCTTCGAGATCATCACGGCCGAAGACATCCAGAAAAACATCATCACCCGGGACATGCTCATCCGGACCGCCGACAATTTCATCATTCTCTACGACGCTTCCGGTTCGATGGCCGAGGAATACAAAGCCGGTGTCCAGAAACTGGATGCCGAGCTCCAGATCCTGCGGCAGCAGAATTCCATCCTGCCGGAGTTGGGCTATATGGCGGGTCTCTATGCATTCACCCCCTTCAAGGCCTATTACGAGATCCAGCCCTACGAGCGCGTGGCGTTTCAGCGGGCCATCGACCAGCTGCCCAGTACCGAAACCGCCGGAAACTTTGCCGGGCAGCCCACACCGCTGGCCGAGGGCCTCGCCGCCCTCGATCCGATCCTCGGCAAACTGTCGGGCAAAACCGCCGTTTTTGTTTTTAGCGACGGCACTTACACCTACAACCGTGTAACCAAGCGGCGGCCGATGGATGAGATCAAACCCCTGGCCGACAAATACAACGTCTGCTTTTACCTTGTCAGTTCAGCCACCACGCCCAAGGCCCAGAGACTGCTCGACGACATGGCCGCCATCAACGAGTGCTCCCGCGTGATCCCGTTCAGCGCGCTGTATCAGAACCCGGTGTGGGGCCTGGGTGCGCTCTTTATCGTCAAATCGACCGTGACGGTCCAAACCGTGACCGACAAACGTGTCGTGGGGGTCGAGGTGCGCGACATCAATTTTGCCTGGGACCAGAAGGCGATCAAACCCGGCGATCACGAAAACCTTAAACAGGTGGCCGAATTTCTGCAAAGCAATCCCCAGGCCTATGCGGTACTGGCCGGCTTCACGGATGCCTCCGGAGATCCCGAGTACAATTTGAACCTGTCCAGGATGCGCGCGCAGAGCGCCAAGAGTTTTATTCTGGAACAAAGCCGCATCGATCCCGATCGCGTCATTCTGCACTGGTACGGCGCCACCAATTTCATCGCCGACAACAACACCGAAGAGGGGCGCTTCCAGAACCGGCGCGTGGAAGTCGCCATCGGCTTCATGGAATAGGCGGGGCACGCCCACCGCCGGGTCTTTGGGCAAGCCGGCGGTCGTCTGATCTGCCGCCCGCGACCGGCCGCCAAACGCCCGGAGGCCGGTCGCGGGCTGTGCCGGCAATGGCATGATCGGAAAGGAGCACGGGATGCTTAAAAGAACACTTGTGGCCGCTTTGGTGCTTGTGACAGCGACGCTGTTTGGGTGGCGCGCCACCAGCCACGGCGCCAATCCCCGCAAAACAATTATCGTCATCGTCTCGGAACAGAGACTGATCGCACTGGAAGGTTATACAATCGTCCATGAGTTTGACGTCGTGACCGGGCGTCCCGGTAAGGAAACGACCCACGGCAAGTACACCATTTTCGCCAAGCACGAGGACTACACCAGCAAAACTTATAACGTCGAAATGCCCTTTACCATGTTCTTTAGTAAGGACGGTAAAGCGATCCACGGCACGTCCTGGGCCACGCTGCGCTCCTATGTGCACACCTACGTGACCGAATCCGTGGGGTCGCATGGGTGTGTGGAGTTGACCGACGAGGACGCCGCCACGCTGTTCAAGTGGGCGCCGGTGGGCACTGCGGTGGTGGTGCTCACCGAAGAGGAAGGCGAATAGCGCCATGATGCCGGTCATTCCGGCGGTTCGCCGCACCGCCCGCTGGATAACAGGGTTTGGCAGTCTGGTGCTGGCTCTTGTCCTGGCGGTCGGTCCTGCATTGGCCGGGCCCCAGGCCGATTTGGTTCTCGTCGTCAAAAGCGAGAAGCGCCTCTATCTTCTCCAAAATGGCGACGTGGTGGCCTCCTTCCGGGTGGCCTTCGGCCGCAACCCCAATGGGCACAAGGAACAACAGGGTGACGAGCGGACCCCCGAAGGCCGCTATGTGCTGGATCACAAAAATCCCCACAGCAATTTCTACAAGTCGATTCACATCTCCTACCCCGATGCCGCAGACCGTGCCCGTGCCCGCAAAAAGGGCGTGGACCCCGGGGGTGACATCATGATTCATGGCCAGAGAAACGGCTACGAGCGCTGGGAGTGGTTCACACAGTTGGTTAACTGGACGGATGGCTGCATCGCACTGAAAAACAGGGACATGGACTTTGTCTGGAATGCCGTCAAAGTGGGGACGCCGATCGAGATCAGACCTTGAGCGATCCGCCTGGGAAACATTCTCGCGATATTCGGTTTTCGCTGCTCGTGGGTTTAGCCTGGCCGGTATGATGCTCGCAGCTGGCCTTTTCTTGGCCGGCTGTGCCACACCCCTTCCCCAACATTACGAGGCGGTGCCATCGGTGGCCTATGCCAATCCGCAGGACACCGACCTGGGCCGCTTCATCCAGCCGGATCTGGAGGCCCACCCGGGGAAAAACGGGGTGCGCCTGCTGTCCCAGGGCCGACTGAGTTTCAAGGCCCGTCTCGATCTGGCGGCCATGGCCGAAAAAACGCTGGATCTTCAGTACTACCGCTGGGCGGTGGATACCTCCGGGAGCATCCTGGCGGCCAAGGTCATGCGGGCCGCCGATCGCGGCGTCCGGGTGCGCATCCTCATCGACGACATCAACACGGCCAACTCGGATTTCAAATTCGCCCGCATGGATTCCCACCCCAACATCGAAATCCGGCTGTTCAACCCCTTTCGCCGCCGCGGTTTTCGGCTGTTCGACTTCGTCACCGATCTGGACCGGCTCAATCACCGGATGCACAACAAGGCGTTCATCGCCGACAACGCCGTGGCCGTCGTGGGCGGTCGCAATATCGGCGATGAGTATTTCGATGTCGATCCAGAGGCCAACTTCAGGGATCTGGACGTGACCCTCGTCGGTCCGGTCGTGCGGGAAATCTCCACGAGCTTCGATGAATTCTGGAACAGTGAATGGGCGATTCCCGTCAATGCCATTGTCAAGGAAAAGATGACCGCCGATGAATTCAAGGCACGCCAAGCCAAACTCTATGCGTGGGTCGCCGAAAAAACCGAAGGCCCCTATACGATCGGGCAGCCCCGAGAGGCGATCCGCGATGACTTCAACGCCGCCCGACACGCCTTCATCTGGGCTCCCGCCCGGGTCCTCTACGATTCGCCCTGGAAAATCGACAGCGGTCACGATGAAGTGGCCACCGGATTACGGGCGCTTGAAATAGACGCTGAATTGCTGATGGAGGCCGCCTATCTGATTGTTGGTGAAACTGGAATTGAGAACGCAGGGCGTTTAAATGCCAGGGGCGTCCGCGTTCGCATCCTGACCAACTCGCTGGCCACCAACGACGTGGTGGCCGCGCATAGCGGCTATGCCAACTATCGCAAAGACTTGATCCGCAACGGGGTGGAACTCTTCGAACTCCGACCGGACAGTCGCAAGCGCAATCGAAAATGGTCGCTGCTGTCGACCAGGTCCATCGCCAGTCTGCACACCAAGGTATTTGTCATCGACGCTGAGACAACCGTTGTCGGCTCCTACAATACCGATCCCCGTTCCCGGGACATCAACACCGAAATCGTCGTCATGATCGAAAGCGCTGAACTGGCCGCTCAGGTCAAGGCGTATATGGCCAGCGGCGTCGCACCCCAGGCCAGCTACCGGGTGACGCTTGAAAAGGGCGAAAGGGGATTCGACCGGCTGGTCTGGACGACCGAAGCGAACGGCGCGACGATCCGCTTCGACTCCGAACCGGAAGCCGGCTTCTGGCAGCGTTTCAGCGCCTGGTTCATCTCCCTGCTGCCAATCGAAGATCAGCTGTAGCGCCAAACACCAGGGCGAAGGTGTTGCCGAACCAAGGCGTGCATTTTGCCGGATGTGGAGGGCACGCCGCTGCATCCGACCTATCCCCGACGATAAATATCGTCTTTACATCGGGGCAGTTATTGCACTATGCGATAGAGACGGCATAGAATTTCCCCTCGGCCATTGACGACGATACCGAAAGATTGGCGAGCGATTCATGGACCTCGACAACCTGATCGAAGAGTTCACCAAGCTCAAGAGCGAAAAACTTGCGCTCGAGACCCAGGGCAAGCTCCTCGAGACCTTCATCCGCTTGGTGCGCTCCTCGTCTCACGAGAGCCGGATCAAAGCCACCCTGAAAAAAACAGTGGATCTCACGGTCGAACTGACCGGCGCCGATGACGGCAGCCTCTTCCTGCTCGACAATGCCGGCTGGGTCACGGACTGTATTCTGATGCGCGAATCGTCGTCGGCGGCCGAGCGCCGGCAACTGATCGGCAAGGTGCTCGACCGGGGCCTGGCCGGCTGGGTCATCCAACACCGCCGGGCCGGGCTGATCGAGGACACCACCCGCGACCAGCGCTGGTACCAGATGAAAGACCAACCGTATGTCGCCCGGTCGGCTCTGGCCGCGCCAATACTCAAGGGACGCGAACTCTTCGGGGTTCTTTCGCTGGTGCATTCGCAACCAGGCCGTTTCAGCGAAAAGACCGCCTCGCTGATTCAGGCCACCGTGGATCACATCGCCATAGTGCTGGAAAATGCGCAGTTCTACTCCCGGCTTGAAAAGGCCTACCAGTCCCTGGCCCAGGCCAAGGAGCAAATCGAAACCTATTCTCAGGCCCTGGCGGCCGAGCTGCGCAAAGGCCGCCACATGCAGCGCAATTTTCTGCCGCGGTATCTGCCTTCCATCGACGGCTGGACGCTCGATGCCCGCTTTCATCCGGCCCGCCAGGTATCCGGCGACTTCTACGATGTATTCCCCCTGTCGGGACGCCAGTTGGGCCTGGTGATTGCCGATGTCTGCGACAAAGGGGTCAGCGCGGCCCTGTTCATGGGACTCATCCGCAGCCTGATCCGTATCTTCCTGGAGGACCCCGATCCCGGAACCACCCCTCCCGCCCCGGACCCCACCGGGCGCACGGACAGGGACCCCCTGCACGCCATCACCCAGATCAACCGCTACCTGGAATCCCATCACGGGCACGAGGGGATATTCGCCACCATGTTCTTCGGCATGCTGACACCGGAAACGGGACAACTGTGCTATGTCAACGCCGGGCACGAGTCCCCGCTGCTGGTCAGTCCGGCGGGTGCAATCCGGGCCCTCAAGCCGACCGCACCGGCCGTGGGCATGATGCCACAGACCTGGTTCGCCACCGCCGATATTCACATGCAGCCCGGCGAAACGCTGATCGCCTTTACCGACGGGGTCACCGAGGCCGGACGCACGCCTGGATCCTTTTTCGGCACGAGCGGTGTCCGTCGGGCCCTCGCCGCGGCCCGCCACGCAAACAATGACTGCCTCGGCACGCTGGAGCAGGCCGTATTCGCGCACCTGGACGGGGCCGACCTGACCGACGACATCGCCATGATCGCGGTCACCCGCGAGAAAGTCTAATCCGATCCCCTTGAAGGAGGCGGGTGCCATGACGCCACGACGCTCGACGCTATCCGTTCCCGGCCATGTGGCCAAAATGCATACCAAGGCCCTGGGCAGCGCGGCCGATGTTGTCATGCTGGATCTTGAGGACAGCGTGCCCCCCGATGCCAAGGAAAAAGCCCGCCGCCAGGTGGTCCAGACGCTGCAATCGGCGCAAGCCCGGTCGCGACCGCTGGCCGTACGCATCAACGCCCTGGATACCCCCTACGGCTACCGCGATCTCCTGGAGGTCGCCGAAGCCGCCGGCGACCGGATCGACACGGTCGTGGTGCCCAAGGTCAACGCGGCCGGCGACATCCATTTCGTCGATCGTCTCCTGGACGGGATCGAACGGCATCTTCGCCAGGCGCACACGATCGGCATCGAGGCCTCCATCGAAACCGCCGAAGGCTTGAACGCGGTGCGGGACATTGCCGCCGCCAGCCCGCGCCTTCGGACCCTGGTGTTCGGCATCGCGGATTTTACGGCTTCGGTGGGCGCCCGGCTCGTTTCTCTTTCCGGGCACGGGGAAAACGAGGAAGCCGTCTATCCGGGCCATCGTTGGCATCACGCCCTGAGCCGCATCGTCATGGCCGCCAAGGCCAACGACCTCATGGCCATCGACGCCCCCTACGGCAATTTCAAGGACGAGGCCGGGCTGGAGCGCGCGGCCGCAATGGCCGGCGCCATCGGATGCGACGGTAAATGGGCGATCCATCCCCTGCAGATCGAAACGATCAACAAAGTCTTCACCCCCTCGGCCGAGGATATCGACCGCGCCCGCCGGATCATCGCCGCCGACGATGCCGCCCGCAGCGGAGGACGCGGCGCGGTGGCCGTGGACGGTCGGATGGTGGATCAGGCCACCGTCCGCCTGGCGCGCCGGCTGTGGGCCCAGGCGGGACAGATGGGCCTGCTTTGAGCGGGGTTTTGACGGGAGGCCGCGGCCACCGATCCGTTCCCGTGATTGACAATAATTCTCTTTTTCGATAACCCGAATGAACGCAACAGGACATGCTCACAGCGGCAACGATTGTTTCAACTCTTGAAACGACGGCCTTGTGTCTTCCTGCTCGCATCTCCCCCCGCGCCATTCCCATGGTCACCGGGCGCCTTACCGTTTTATGCAGGAATAGGCCTTCCCCCAGCGAAAGGAGGAGGTATGTTTCGCAACCGGCAATGGCTCCGCTTCTTTCTGCCCACCGTCCTGATCGCCTTCGGCGCTATCATCGGTATCCAGCCCGCGGGAGGGGCTGCCATCCCGCCGGACATGGACCCGGCCAAATACCCGGCCCCCAATGTCGGCTGCCTGGCCCCGGGCAAATGCCACCTGGGCATCGAACCGATCCGGGGACATGATTCGGAGATGGCCAAGCAGATCTACGCCAAGGGCAAGGCACTGGGGGACCCCAATGGCTGCGTCGTGTGCCACGGCGGCAACCCGGCCGAGGAAAAGGACGCCGTCAAAGCCCATACCGGGGCACCGGCGGGGGGGCCTTTGGACACCTTCGTGGTCCATTCCGGATCGGTCTGGGTCAACGAAAAAATCTGCGGCCAGTGCCACGAACCCCACGTCTATGCCCAGCACCGCTCCATCATGCAGACCGAGGCCGGCAAGATCCAGGGTGCGCTCTGGGGCTGGGGACCGGCCAGCACGGGGTATGACAAGAAGTACGGCAACTACGATGTGGACGATCCCGACGGCCCCGATCCGGTATTCGGCACCGAGGCCTACAAGTCCTACACCAAGGCCCTCATGGAGGCCTATCCGGGCAATTTTCCCAAGCAGCTCGCCCAGGTGCCCAAGACCAACCTGGACACCCTCAAGGACAAACCCTGGGAGGCGATCTACACTTACGTGCGCACCGACTGTCAGCGCTGCCACGTGGGGGTCAAGGGGCGCGACAAACGCGGCGATTTCCGGGGCATGGGCTGCGCTTCCTGCCATATCCCCTACAACAACGCGGGGCTCTACGAAGGCATGGACAAGACCGTCAAACGCGACGAGAAGGGCCATGCCATGGTCCACTCCATCCAGTCCTCGCGCAAGACCAAAGTGGTCGTCAACGGCCGGGTCTATTCCGGCATCCCGCATGAAACCTGCGTCTCCTGCCACAACCGGGGCAAACGCATCGGTGTCTCCTTCCAGGGGCTGATGGAATTCCCCTATGGCAGTCCCTTCGGCGACCAGGGCAAGAAGCAGCCCAAGCTGCATACGAAATTCTACCAGTTCATCAAGGATGACGTGCACCATCGCCTGGAGTCCCGGGAGGGCAACCCCGAGGGGGGCCTGCTCTGCCAGGACTGCCACAGCACGACCTCCATGCACGGCAACGGCAACATCACCGGAACGCTCCTGGCCAACGTCGAAGTCGAGTGCTCCGATTGTCACGGCACGGCCAGCGAATACCCCTGGGAACTGCCCCTGGGCTGGGGCGACGAATTCGGCCAGGAGCTCGACGCCGGTCAGGCCCGCGGCCTGGTCCCGGAGCCGCTGCCCTCCCAGAAGAAGTTCGGCGTGGTCTACCCGGCCCAGGAGGGTTATCTGCTGACCGCGCGCGGCAACCCCATGGGCAATGTCGTGCGCAAGGGCGACAAGGTGGTGGTCCACTCGGCCACGGGGCTTGATTTCGAGGTGCCGACCCTGAAATCCCTGGCCCTGGCCAACAAGTGGCAAAACCCCGACAAGGCCATCTCCGCCAAACTGCGCGCCAAAAAGCATATGGAGACGATCGAGTGCTACGGCTGCCACTCGGCCTGGGCGCCCCAGTGCTACGGCTGCCACGTCAAGGTGGACTTCTCCGGCGACAAGAAGGCCACGGACTGGGTTGCGGCCGGCAACACGCATTTCCCCAACGGCCACACGGCGGAATCCATGCGCAACGTACCGCCGCCCACGGCCCCCGGCGTGGCCTACGGCAAGACCAGCGAGAACCGCTCCTATCTTCGCTGGGAGGACCCGGTCCTGGGCATCAACGGCGAGGGGCGCGTGAGCCCCATCATCCCGGGCTGTCAGCAGATCACCTCGGTGGTGGCGCCGGACGGCACCCTGCTGGTTCACAACAAGATCTGGCGAACCCCCGAGGGCCTCGAAAACGGTGGCGGTGAAGGCCAGCGCAGTATCGACATGGCGCCGGCCGCACCCCACACCACCGACCGCCAGGCCCGGGAGTGCACCTCCTGCCACGCCTCGGCCAAGGCCCTGGGCTACGGCACCCATGACGGTCGCTATCTGCGGGGCTACAATCAGGGCGTCTATGTCGACATCATGGACAACCAGGGACAGTTACTGACCAAGACGGCCGAGTTCCAGATCAGCCCGGTGCCGGAACTGTCCATGGATCTGGACAACATCGTCAACCGCGAGGACCTCCAGCTTCAGACCGTGGGCCACCACTGGCCCCTGGACGGTCCCCTGCCGGCAGAAGTGCGCGCCAACATGGAGCGCACCGGGGTCTGTCTGTCGTGCCATCAGGTGATCCCGGACGGCGCCCTTGTCTACCAGATCATCGCCAAGGTGGGTGAAACCCTGGGGATGGTGCCCAAGAACGACGCCGAACACCGACGCTTGATCGGGCGAGCCATGTTCGTGGCCGCCAATGTCGAGATCTTCGGCATCCCGATCGCCATTCTGGTGGTCATCGCTTTCGTGGTGCTGCTGCGTCGCAAAAAAATCGGCTAAAACCCCCCACCCCGCAGAACGTTCAAAGGCTGCGCCCCGTCGGGGGTGCAGCCTTTGACCTTGGGCGAACCCACGATAACGGCCAACCCGTCGGGAGATCGCATGAACGCCGGACACAGAAGGCTTCTGGTTATCGATGCCGCAGTTAACCTGCTGCTGGGGCTCCTTCTGCTCCTCTTCCCATCCGGCATCGCCGCCTGGCTCGGGGCGCCGACCGCCGTCAGCGCGTTTTATCCCAGCATCCTGGGCGCGGTTCTCTTCGGCATCGGCCTGGCCCTGGTGCTGGAAGTCAAGAGAACCGGGCCGGGCCCCCGCGGTCTCGGCACGGCCGGGGCCATCTGCATCAATTTCTGCGGGGCGGGGGTGCTCGCGGCCTGGCTCATCGCGGCACCGCCCGCCGTCCCCCTGCGCGGGCAGATTCTCCTGTGGTCGATCGCCATCGGCGTCCTGGCGATCGGCTTGGTCGAACTGCTGTCCGGGGCCTGGCGGCAGTGAGATGCGCAGCAATCGATCGCTTGTGCGCACACCAGCAAGCTGAGCGACGCCGCATGGCGGCACAAGGCGCTGCCGCAACGACCGGCTGAGCGACGCCCAGGATACGCGGGGTGCGGCGGTTTCTTCGGTTTCCTTTTCTTTTCCCGCAAAAAAAAGGAACGACCTCGGATTAATTCACCGGAACGGTACGAACCCGACGGGTCCGCCTTCAGGGATGGCGGGGTGCGATCCAAACCACGCACCCCGAAGCCCTAAGGACTCCTCCGCAAGATTTTACAATACCCCCTTTCTCGCTCCGCGCTATCGCCGCCCACGATTATCGAAACAGCACCCTGCAGATGTCTATCGCGCAGGAGGAGAAGGAGGAGGCTGCCCATGCAGGCCTCGGTCCAGGCCGACGTTCGGTATCTTTGGGGATGGCTTACCAATCGGTCGTCAGCCACCACGACCCCAAAGGCCATCATCCTGGCTGCCGCACGCTATCTTCTGGCACCGGAAGACACATCCCCGGGAGCACGGCCGGTGATTTTGCCCGCGCCGCTGTTGAGCGCCAAGGGTCATTCAGGTTTTTAAAACGATTTTCCGGATGGGGTGGCGATCGGTCTGGGACTGGGTATCGCGCTGCTCGACTGATGGGCGCCAGGCGTGGCCGCAGGGCGGAAAGCTCAACCCGGGGCATCGGGCCGTACCCGGTTGCGCCCTGCTTCTTTGGCACGATAAAGGGCCCGGTCGGCGGCGGCGATCAAAGTGTCGATGTCTTGATGGCGGGCATCCTCCGACCAGGCCACGCCCACGCTCAACGTAACGGTCAGCGCCTGCCCCTCAAGGGCGACCGGCTGGTCGGCCACTCCTGCGCGCAGCCGCTCGGCGATCACGAGCGCTTCCTCCCGCCCGCATTCGGGAATCACGAGAAGAAATTCTTCGCCGCCAAAACGTCCGATGGTGTCGTAGGGGCGCAGCAGCTGGCGCATACACTCGGCAATCGCTTGAAGAACGGCATCACCGGTCAGGTGGCCGTGGGCATCGTTGATGTTCTTGAAATGGTCGATATCCACCATCACCACGGCCACCGAGCGGCCGCTGCGGGCCGAACGGTTGAGTTCCTTCGACAGGGTTTCAATCACCGTGGCGCGGTTCGGCAGCCCGGTCAATTCATCGTGGGTGGCGCGGTATTCGAGCTCGGCGTAGGCTTTTTGGAGCGCGGCCGTGCGCACTTCAACCAAACGCTCGAACCCCTCATGCATCTCCTGGATGCGTCGCTCCATCCGCCAGCGGGCGGCCAGTGTGGAAGCGAACTGGCGGATCTCAAACGGATGGAACGGCTTCTGGATGTAAAGCAGGCGATCGGTGGGCGGCACCCGCTGCTCGATGGTCTCCGGGTCGACGTCGCTGTAGCCGGTCACCATCACGATCTGGGTTGCGTCGGACAGCGCGCGAAGTTCTTCCGCGGCCCACAATCCGCCGCGACCCGGGGGCATGCGGATATCCAGAAAAGCGATGGCGAAGGCCCTGTCCGCTTCGACGGCCTGGCGGGCCGCCGCCACGGCCGCCTCGCCCTGGTCACAGAACACCAAATCGTAAGCGCCGTCGGTTTCACCCGAGGCCTTTTCCAGCACCTGGCGATAGAGGCTGCGCATCATTTCCTCGTCGTCGGCGACAAGGATGCGAATCGTTTGGGATTCGGGCATGAGCTTTCCTTGAATCATTCCATGGCATCGCCGAGCGGCATGGCGACCGCGCTCCGTCCGGGGGTGCCAATCCGTGATGTCGGTCCATACGGCTCTCTATCTATCCGATTGCGTCGGCGCCTTCAAGTCACCCCTCCCGGAACGCGCCACGCGCCGGCTTGGGCCAAAACTTTCCTATTCCCCGAAACTATGCCATAGAGGACCGACGCGAATCCACCCATATGAAAGGCCTCACCATGATCCCCAATCAACGTGACCGTTTCAGCCTGCCGTCGGAGGTGGCTTATCTGAACTGCGCCTACACGGCCCCCTTGATGAAAACGGCCGAAGCGGCCGGCCGTCGGGCCCTGGCCCAGAAAGCGGCCCCCTGGGAGCTGACCGCCGCCCACTTTTTCGAAACCATCCGGGAAAATCGCCGTCTGTTTGCCCGCATCATCGCAAGCGCGGCCGAAGATGTCGCCCTGATCCCGTCCGTATCTTACGGTGTGGCCCTGGCGGCCCGCAACCTGCCGGTGGCCGCCGGCCAGAAGATCGTTGTGCTGCAGGACCAGTTCCCCTCCAATGTCTATACCTGGCGGCGGCGGGCGCTGGAGACCGGCGCCGTGCTGTCCACCGTCGATCGCCCCGGCGACGGCGACTGGACCACGGCCCTTCTCGATGTCATCGACCGGGATTGTGCCATCGCCGCCCTGCCGCACTGCCACTGGACGGACGGCACCCTGATCGATCTTGCGGCCGTGGGTGCCCGCTGCCGGGAGGTGGGAGCGGCCCTGGTCGTGGACGGCACCCAGTCGCTGGGGGCCATGCCCTTCGCCGTGGCCGATATTCAGCCGGACTTCCTGATCACCACGGCCCACAAGTGGCTGCTGGGGCCCTACAGCTTCGGGTTCTGCTATATCGCCCCCCGCTGGCAGGAAAACGGCGTGCCTCTCGAGGAAAACTGGCTCAACCGGGAGGGATCGGAGGATTTTGCCCGCCTGGTGGACTATCGCGACGCCTATCAGCCCGGCGCCTTGCGGTTTGACTGCGGCGAGGCCTCCAATTTTATTCTGGCCCCGGTGGCCGCGCAGGCGCTGCGGCAGATCCTGGACTGGAAGGTCGTCAATATCGCCGCGACCCTCAAGATCCGGACCGAGGCGATCGCTGTCCAGGCGCGCGATGCCGGATTTGAAACCGCCCCGGCGGCGTTTCGCGCCCCGCACCTGATCGGCCTGCGGCTTACCACCCCACCCCCGGACGACCTTCCGGCCCGGCTGTCCGCGGCCGGCGTCTACGTCAGCGTGCGCGGCAGTGCCATCCGCGTGGCACCGCATCTCTACAACACGCAGGAGGATATCGACCGGCTGTTCCAGGCGCTGCAGGTAAGCCTGTGGGCGCCCGCAAGCGCCGGTTAGTCTTCCGAATCGACCATGTGGCCCGCCGTAACGGCTAAACCTGCAATTCCCGGTCGATCCGGTCGAGCTTGTCCTCCAGGCGATCGAGTTGATCCCCATCCTCCGGCAGGGAAAGCTGCTGGCGCAGGGCTTCCAGCTGTTCGCGCAGGCGGGGCAGAATTTCCGTCTTCAAGTGACGCTGCGCGGCGGCGCTCAGGCGCTTGAGTTCCGCCAGAATACGATCGAGCTCCGCCTCCAGCCGCCGGGCCTGCTCACTGGAAGGCAGGTCCTGCAGATCCTGCCAGTACCGGTCGATCTCGTCGGCGACGCCGGCCACGGCGTTTTCCATCCGGCGGGTAACGTGCTGGATGAGCGCGGCCCATTTGGCTGTGCCCTTCACGGTCTCGCCGTCGCCGATCGGGTCGCTGGACGCGGGGGCGGCGAGCACCATCAGGGCCTTGCGCCCGGGTTTCTGCGGATCGGCATCGATATAAAAAACGCTCTCACGCCCCAGGGTATCGGCATGCCGCCGCTCGATGCGGACCGCCACCCGGTAGTCTCCCTGAGCGGTGTATTCGATCCCGGCCACCGATCCGATTACCGTCGAATCGACGAGCACCCGGTCGTCGGTTCGCAGAGCCTCAATGGCATCAAAGCGAACGGTGAAATCCAGATCGCCGCCACAGCCGGCGAGAAAAAAAACCATCAGCACCCATCCCCAGCATTTTAACCCCACCCTCATCGCTTTCCTTTCGTTCCTGTCACCGTCGCAGCCGGGTGTACATTTTGCCGGCACGGCGCCGGATCGTTTCGTTCACCCCACCGGGCAAAGCGTTTGGCGCTGCTAAGGCATTTCGGTTGCACCCCACGGTGGCAGCCGCTATAAAGGCACCGCCCCCTCTTTGGCAGGCCGGACAGGGAGAATGGCTCGGACGAAACAATCTAATCAAACCTTCGCAACCAGGAGATTGCCATGGATGTCATTCGTATTTTGCTGGCCATTATTCTGCCCCCCCTGGGGGTATTCCTCCAGGTCGGCATCGGACTTCATTTCTGGGTCAATATTCTGCTCACCCTGCTTGGTTACGTACCGGGCATCATTCACGCCATTTGGGTGATCGTCAAGAAATAATGCCGCCGGTGGGTTAACGGGACGACAGCGGGACAGGGGGCGGCAATGGATTTAAGGCCCCGTCAAACACGGGATGGGCGATCAGGCCGTCTGCCGCGCCGTGCGCAGGCGCAGCCATCGGCGCCGCTGGCGCCGGGCGATCCGGCAGGGCACGAATTCATGCAGGAAATGGGCGCCATGCAACCAGGCCACCCCCCGCAGAAAGGCCATTGCCATCAGCGACAGCCAGAACGCGGCGCTCTCGACCGCGGTCGCTCCATGGGCATGCAGATTTATCGCCACAAGAAACGCCAAGGCCGCATCGGCAAGCGCGAAAAAGGCCAAGGGACGCCGGTGACCCAGATAGCCATATCCCCCTGCCGGGGTGCAGAGGGTGGCCAGCAGGGCAAGGGATTTCTTCTTGAAGGCCAGACCGCAGTGCGCACAGGAAGCCACCGGTTTGAGCAGCGGGCGGGCGCATTGAGGACAAAGCGGCGTGCGCGTGGAGGGTGAAAGCACCTTGCGGGTGAGCGGCAGGGCCGGTAGAAGCTGCTTGATCTTGCGGCGCTCGGTAAAGGCGACGACCTTGAACTTTTCGATGGTTCCCTTTTTGTAAGTGATGACCAGGGCACCCCGCCGCAAACGGATACGACGGATATCCCCATAGCAGATCTGGGCGATGGATTGCCGGTAGCGGTCGTGGGGGCCCACCGGCACGTGCAGGATGCGGCCGTTGGTAAACACGAGGATGGATCGCTCCAGATCGAGGAACAGTCCGGCGGTCAGGAACTGATCCACCAGCCGCAGCGGGCTGTAGGCCGTGGTCACCAGAAGGACCTTCTCGCCCGGGTGAAGAAAGGATCGAATGAAGGACAGTTTGATGATCAGCTGCCGCTGCCGTTTTTCGATCCGCGCGCGGTAGATGTTGCCGGCATCGGTAAACAGGACCTCCGGATCGAAGGGAATACCGAATATTCTCTCGCGAATGATCGGTGCCGGCGCTTCGGCCGGCCGGGGAGCGGCGTCGTCAGAGCTCAGGAGCAGTTCGTCGGTGGTGGTCAGCATGGTCGCCCTCGGTCCTTCCTGGAATTTTCAAACGGCCACCCGGTTGAGGGAGCCTGTCGGGCCCGCATTGTAATTAAAATAACACACCCGACGTATCAATCAGATCACACGGAACGATGGCCGGACAACCGTTTCAGCCCGTGATTCGGTTTTCAGGTCATCGAACGCCGTGCTGTCATTGATTACAGCAACAATCACGCCATGATGACCCGCCCCCTCCTTTCTTGGCGGAGGGTCGCATACCGAGGAACCGCCGCATGCCCAGCGAGAACCGGATGGCCGTCCTTGACGACGAATGCCTCATGGCCTTTGGCGCTGCCGTAGGTTTTGATTTTCGGCGCCTGCCGTCGGATTGGCTACGGCATCTCGATCGGACCTGAGGCGGCCTGAAGGACGAACGGCGAAAGATCTACAGAGGCCTTGGCACTGTTTCATTTCTGCTCCAAGGGATTCGTTGCCAGAACGGCCGCCACCGGCGCGGCGCGATCACGGCCCCCGGGGCATCCGCTAAAGCGGGTGGTATCAGGGATCACCGCCCAAACGAACGCTGCCCTATGACCCCAAAAAGGGGCTTATTCGCAGTGCTTGCCGACAAGGCCATTGAACCTTCGAATGTCGCGGCCCTCTTCCGACCGTCTCACCCCCCGGCATCACCACCCCTCCTCGATGGCCGATGACGGTGATTCTGCCAAGAGGCTTGACGCTCGAACTGCCAAGTGTTTTGGCAATCCAGCCCGGGGCCGTCCCGCCGCCGAAAAACGACCGGTGGCTTTGGCCTCCGATAATACTCAACAATTAGCGACAAGCGCCTGAATCTGGCACCCCGCCCTTTCCACGGCATGGGATATGCTTATGATTATAGTAGTTATATTATTCAACCACTCTTCAACGATCTGCACCGACCGATGCCATGAAAGCGGGAAAACACGACGAGATTCTGGATCGTATCGACAGCATGCCCAACTGGCAGGTATTCCTATGCTGCCGGGCGCTGGTCATTCTGCTGGATAGGGAATTGGGCTGTTCGCACACCAGCCTGCGGCCCAGGGATCTCGTGGTTGCCGACTTCAATCATTTCCCGCGCCACGGCAGCATCGCGATTCAGCGCTGGTGCCGGTCGCTGGCACCGGTCCGGCGGCCCGTCCTGGCCCGTTTGGGTCGCTTTCTCATGTCCATGTGCCTGAACCGTGGCTACCTGCGGGCCGTCGTGAGTGCCTGCGCCACGGCCCAGGCCCCGGTCGCCAATCTGGGCGACCTCCAACCGGCCCAGATCATGGCCGCGCTCGGCGTGGTGATGTCCTGGATGTCCAACGGCCAGGAGATCCCCCTGCCCCAGGCCGAGTTGTTCGACCGCCGCCCGGACGCCTGCGATTGGCCCTCGCGCCGATCAGCCGCCGACCCTGCAGACCCGATGTCAATCGACGAGCTGGTTGCTGCCGATAAATCGTTTCGATATTAGCGCTGTCGTTTCATGCCGTGATTTGGCGGCCGGGGGAAAGCAAGCCTCGATCAAGCCGCTGTCATGGGGCCATCTTGACCACCACCAGGGTGGCATCGTCCTCCACCGGCAAATCCCCGCGGAAGGCATTCAGTCGTTCCAGAACGGCCGCCACGATGGTGTGCGGCGGCTGGTCGGCCTTGGCACCGACCACGCTCATCAATCGATTCTTCCCAAAATATTCGCCCTGCGCGTTGCGGGTTTCCCAGATGCCGTCCGTACCGATTACGATGATCTGTCCCGGAGCCACGGCGCGCAGCGACTCCTTGTAGTGGGTGTCCTCCAAAACCCCCAATGGCAGCGGCATGCCCGGGCCGGCCAGTTCATCGAAGGCCGATGTTTGCGGGTCGAAAACAAAGGCCGGGTCATGACCGGCGCGCGTCCAGCGCAGCAGGTGATCGAGCGGATCGACCTCGCAGTAGAACATGCTCATGAAACGGTGGGTGCCGTCCACGTCGCGCACCAGGTGGCGATTGACGTCGGTGACGATGGCAGCGGTATCGCCGCGGTTGAGAATTCGCTCGCGCACAAAAGCACGGGCGGTGGTCATCAGCAGCGCCGAGGGCAGACCGTGACCGGTCACATCCCCCACGACGATGCCGGCCAATGTCTTGCCGTCGACCTCGCGGGTGAAAAAATCATAGTAGTCACCGCCAGTTTCGTCACACCAGTCGCTGCGACCGGCCATCTGCAGGCCGTCGACCGCCAGGCGGTCCTTGGGCATCAGGTTGCGCTGAATTTCGCTGGCTTGGGCCATGGATTTGCGGAAAGCGTTGAGGTGCGACGTCTGCCGGGCCTTGCGGCTGTATTTGGCGATGCCGTCATGAATCGCCCGGGCGAGCGTGTCCGACGGGCAGGGTTTGAGGTGAAACTGGAAGATATTGCCTTCGTTGACGGCCTGGACGGCGGTCGATAGATCGGTGGAACCCGTCAGCATCATGCGCACCGTGTCCGGGTTGAGGGACTTGACCCGGGAGAGCAGTTCGATACCGTTCATGCCGGGCATGCGGAAATCGGAAATCACCACCGAGAAGGGGCCGCTTTCGCCCATCACGGCCAGGGCCTCCTGCGCGCCGCCAGCCGTGAAGACTTCAAACTCGCGCCGCAGCTGACGCCTGAGACCGGCCAGGAGCATGGGGTCGTCGTCGACCAGAAGAATGCGGGCCTTCATGAGGCTTCTCCTTGCAGATCGGCACAAGCCTGTCGCCAGGCTTCGACCTGACCGCCGACACCGATCGTTTGCAGATAATCATCGTCCCCGATGACAAGCGCGCTGCCCGGCCGGATCTCACGCTCGAACCGATCGGCCAGATGGACGGCGGCCACGGGGCCGAATACGCCGACCCGGCTCCGGGCCGGGTCGTGATGAAAGGCGATCGCCGCCAAGAGCTCCGTTTCAAGACCCCACAGACCCATGAGATAGGCCCCGATCTCCGCATGGGAGGCCCCGAAAAGGGCCTGCTCGCGTGCCCATGCCGGCCGGGTGTCTTCAGGCGAAACGTCGAAAACGCTCCGATAGGCATCGCCGAAATTCACGGCCAGAATCAGTTTGCCGATATCGTGCAGCATCCCGGCCATAAAGGCGGCGTTAACCGCCTCCGGCGGTTGCTCGGCGGACCGCATGACCTGCCTGGCATACCCTCCCGCGGCCAGGCTGTGATCCCAGAGACCGTCGAAGTCCAGACAGGACAAATTGGCCTTGTTGAACGCGGAGAACACATTGACCGAAAGCACCAGGGATCTGATGGCGTCCAGCCCCAGAAGCACCACCGCATCACGGATATCCGTCACACGGCGGCACAGGCCAAAAAAAGCTGAATTGACCATCTGCAGAATTTTGGCGGCCATGCCCAAATCGCGGGCGATGATATCCGCCACTTTCTGGATCGAGGCCTCCGGCCCTTGGACTGCCTCCATCACCTCCATGCACATCGCCGGCATGCTGGGCAGGGCGTCGATCTGGGCCACAACCTTCTTCAGACCCTCATGTGCGAGGATCCGATTGAGGGCGAAGGTCCGGGCCAGCGCGTCCCTGAGCACGGCGGCCTCACAGGGTTTGGAGAGAAGCTGGTGCGCCAGACGTACCGATTTCAGGGTCATTTCGCGATCGAGCTGCCCGCTCAGGATGATGCGCACCACGTGGGGGTGATCCGCCTTGACGACTTCCAGCAGCTGGGCGCCGTCCATCTCCGGCATGCGCATGTCCGAGATAACCACGTCGAAGGATTCGCGCTGCATGGCGTCCAGCGCTTCACGGCCGCTGCCCATGAAGACCATGTCCCACTCCCGGCGCATGCCGCGCAACGAGCGCTGCAGGCCCTTGAGCACCATGGGCTCGTCATCTACGAATAGCAGGCGCTTTCTATCCATGACCGCCCGGTTCCTCCCGCGGCAGACGCAGAATGAAAGTGGTGCCGCCGCCCTCGCGGCTCTCGAACGTCAGCTGACCGCCCAACTGCTCGACGATGACGGCATGCGCCAGGGCCAAACCCTGGCCCGATCCGCGACCCTCCTCCTTGGTTGTGAAAAACAGATCGAAGACCTTGTGCCGGATGGCCTCCGGAATTCCCGCTCCCGTATCCGCAACTCGGATTTCCGCCCATTCAGGCTCGGCGCGGGTCGCGATATGAATCCGTCCCTTGGTCTCGCGCCCGGCCTTGGCGGCATCGGCAATGGCGTGGGCCGCGTTGGTGATGAGATTGAGGATGACCTGGTTGAATTCACCCCGCAAGCAGGGCACCGGCGGAAGCTCGGGATCGAACGCGGTGGTCAGCTCGGCCAGGTACTTCCATTCATTGCGCGTGATGACGATGGTGCTTTCGATGGCCTCGTTGAGGTCCACGAGCGTTTTTTCCTCTCCGCCAGTATGGGCGAAAAGCTTCATCGACCGCACGATCTTGGAAATACGCTCGACCCCGTTCAAGATATGTTCGATGGCATTGGGCACCTCATCACCCAGGTAAACCAGATCGGCGTCGTCGATGGCGGCCTCGAGCGCCTTGAGAATGGCAGCCTGGCCCCCGTCCCGGCGCACCGCCTCCGCCAACTGGGCATAGACGGTCAGGACCTGCTGCAGATCCCCGAAAGCCTCCCGCAGAAACTGGGTATTGTCCCCCACGAACTGGGCCGGCGTGCTGATCTCGTGGGCAATCCCGGCGGCCATATGGCCGATGGCCTCCATCTTCTGCGCCTGGGCCAACTGCTCCTCCAACTGCTTGCGTTCCGTGATGTCGGCCCCCATGAGAATCAACGCCAGCGGACTGGATGTACCTGCAGCCATGGAGTGTATGGTCAGCCCCAGCACGCGGGGATCCCCGCCGGGCCGGACGCAGACAATGTCTTCGACCCGCACCGGCTGGCCGTCGGTGAAACAGCGGGTGATGCCGGCCGCGATGCGCTCGTCTTTCCAGGGCAAATCGATGTCGGCCAGCCTTCGCCCGAGAACTTTGCTGGCGGGGCTTTCAAGCAGGAGCTCGGCCTGGGCGTTCCACAACACGATTCGCTCGCTGTCGTCCAGTCCGACCAACAGGGACGGGATCGAGGCCACCAGGCGCTCGGTCTCCGCGGAGAGGCGGCGGGATGGTTCCGGCCGACGGCAGAGGCCCGCATCCGGCTGCAGGAACGGCGACGATGGCGGCATACAGTCTCCTTGGCTCAACCGCGGCCGAACGTGGGCGACGGCCGCGATCATGATGGACATGATTAACTTCGGCCGTTTGTTCAAAAACCTTAGTCCGCCGTCGACCTCAAGCAAAAGGCCGCACCCGGATGGGTAGCCGGATCGCCCCGAGGGGAGTCGCCGCCGGTTGCCCGGGATAACCAGGCCGAACCCGGGCCGGGACAGACAGGGGTGCTACAGGTAAAGGGTCGGGGTCAAACCAAAGGGGCCCTCAGGCGACATCGGCCTCCAGCGGCAGGGCCGCCGCCAGTTCCAGGGCTTCATCGCGGTGGGGTAAGCCGGCACGGCCACCGTGGGCCCGACAGGATAGGGAGGCCACGGCCACAGCGAATTTGACGATCCGGACAAGTCCGTAGCCGTGCAGCAGGCCCAGGGCAAAGGCGGCATGGAAATTATCGCCGGCCCCGATGGAATCCCGCACCTCGATGCGAGGGGCCGGAACACGGCAGAGCCGCCCGTCGTGTAGGAAATAGGCTCCCCGGCGGCCGTGGGTGACGACGAGGGTGCCGCTGATCCGAGCGGCCAGGCGGTCGAACTGCTCGGCAAACGGCTGACCGGCGAGCCCAAGATGCGGGACGGCGAACAATTCACTGCTGGGGATGAAATAGTCGGCCCGCGCCATCATGGTGTCGAGCCCTTGGCGCCAGCGCTCGGCGTCATAGACGATGATCGGCGCCCCGGGGCCGCGCGGAGGCAGGTGCGCCGCCAGATAGGTCGTCTCGGGGTCCAGCAGAACGACCCCGACCGACTGGAATAGATCCGGCGGCAGATCCTTCGGCGTCAAGCGCGGCAGGGTGTTGGGCTGATAGAAAATGGTCCGCCGGCCCGAGGGGCGGGTAACGACGATGTAGGATTCCGGTGTGCGGCCGCCGGGAACGGTTCGCATGGCGCTGAGATCGACGCCAAAGGCGGCCAGGCGTTCACGGCAGAAATCACCGGCGGGGTCGTCTCCCAGATAGCCCACCAGGCGCACGACGCCGCCCAGGCGACGGATGCAGCAGGCGGCCGTTGCGCCCTGGCCCCCGCCTTCCATCAAGTGGGTGTGCATGGCCGCCTTGGAGTTTTCAGCCGGGTATTTTTCGACGACGGCGATGTGGTCGCGGCAGCCGCGGCCGATCACCAGCACCCCGGGCAGCGCCGGGCGGTCCTGGCGGGAGGGGCCGCGGTCACGCTTGGACATGCGTCGGGCCATTCGAAGGCGGCTCGATCTTGATGACCAGGAGGGTGACGTCGTCCTCGAGTTCCACCCCGCGGCGAAAGCGGTCGAGGCCCTCGATGATGGCGTCGAGAATCTGGCGTGCGGAACCGTCCCGATTCTGGCGAATCAGGTTTAAAACCGGGGTCTTGCCGAACATGGTACCGTCGGCGTTGCGTGACTCCCAGATACCGTCGGTGCCGATCACGATGATCTGACCCGGGCGCAGGTCGTCCCTCTGGTTTTCTTCGAACCGCCAGTCCGCATCGACGCCCAAGGGGACCCCCTGCCCCACGAGATAATCGAAGCTGTCGTCCGTGGGATCATAGTAAATGGCCGGATCGTGACCGGCGCGAACCCAGCGCAGCCGACCCACCGGCATGTCCATCGATAGAAAGAAAAGGGTCATGAAACTGCTGGAGTTCTCGACATCCCGGGTCAGCAGATGGTTGACGTCGCCGACCACCTCGGCAATGCTGCCCGCCATGCAGGCGCGCTGCCGGATGAAAGCGCGGGCGGTGGCCATCAGCAGCGCGGAAGGAATGCCGTGACCGGAGACATCCCCCAGCACCAGGCCGATTTTTCCGCTCCCCGCCTTGCCGGTATCGATAAAATCGTAGTAGTCGCCGCCGGTTTCATCGCAGTAGATGCTCTTGCCGGCGATATCGAGTCCGTCGATCTGCGGCACACGACTGGGCAGGAGGCTGCGTTGAACCTCCATGGCCAGCGCCAGGGAGCGGCGCATGATCTGCCGTTCCTTGAGACCCTGGGACATCTGGTTGAACGCATTGCCCACATCGCCCAGTTCGTCGTTGCGATCGACCTGCACCTGGTAATCGTAGTCCCCGTCAAGGATGGCGCGAATGCCGTCCATGAGCCGATCGATGGGTTTGGAGAAGTAAAGGCTGACCAGCAAGCTCATGAAGATCCCCAGAAGGATGATCAGCACCGTGACGATGATGATGTAGCGGGTGGCAGCGGCAATGTTCTCCTGCACTTCGAGTTGCGAAATCGCCAGGGCGGCCTTGCCGATCGAAATGTCCTGGAAGGTTATCGGTCTTTCGAAATGTAGGTAGTTTTCCCCGCCGCTGGCAAACATGCCGATGCGCGTACCCTCGATTTCTTCGAGATCCTGATAATGGGGCGGCATCTGAAACGGGGTGTTGATCTGCTCGCTGCGGCTGTCGGCCCTTATGACCCCTTTAACGTCGGTAATCTGGGCGAATTCCACCTGTTCTTCCGCGGCCACGGTCTTGACGAGTTGGAACAGCACCAGTTCTTCTTCGTTCAATAGTTTGTCGGGGGACTGGTCCGCGATGATGCGAATCAGGCTGTCGCCCATGGTGATCAACTGCTCACGGAAGTCTTGGGCCTGCCGGCGCAGGATGACGCCGCTGATGATCGAACTGACGATGATGGTCAACAGGGTGGAAAGCAGGACAAATTTGACAAAAATCGGGATCTTGATTTTTCTACGGCGGTCTTTGCCCGAACGCCGCTCGTGGGCCGGGGGCCCCAGGTTGACTTTGCGGCGATCGCGGCCTCCGCGCTGCTCGGCACTGTGGTGGGATGTGGAAGCCATTACGTTCCGGTACGGGTTGACGGGCAAGACCGAAGCGCTTGGGCCGCACCTCGGTTCGGTTGCGCGAGCCTATTTCATCGGTTCGGGCATGTCAAGAAAAGCACAGAGCAGGAGTCGCTGGTGCCCGGTCACAATGGAATTGACCTCAAACGGTTTCGTCGTTAGGTTGACCTGTTTCGTTCAGCACCTCTAAAATTCCGTCCATATTACTTCTGGGAAGGCCGCCCACATGCCCTTGAGCTATGAAATCTGTGTCGTGCTGGCCGTTCTAGCCGCCGCGGCCGTGCTTTTTGTCACCGACCGCGTACGCAGCGACATCGTGGGGATCCTGGTGGTTCTGGCGCTGACGTTGAGCGGCGTGCTGACCGTGGACGAAGCCCTGGCCGGATTCTCCAATCCGGTGGTGATGATCATCGTGGCCATGTTCGTCGTCAGCGAGGCCCTGGTCAGCACCGGCATCGCGCAGCAGATCGGCGCCACCGTCCTCAAGCTCGGACGCGGCGACGAAACCCGGCTGGTCATCCTGCTGATGGTGGTGATTGCCTTGGTGGGCGCCTTCATGAGTTCCACCTCGGCCATGGCGATATTCATCCCGGTGGCCCTGTCGGTGGCGCAAAAGGCGGAACTCAACCGCAAGCGTCTGCTCATGCCGCTTGCGGTGGGCGCCCTGATCAGCGGCATGATGACCCTGATTGCCACCGCCCCCAATCTGGTGGTCTCCGAGGCCCTCCAGGAAAAGGGCCTGCCGCCGCTGGGTTTCTTCAGCGTAACCCCCTTCGGGGTTGCCGTTCTGGCCGTGGGCACGGGTTTTATGATTGCGGCCGGCCGATCCCTGCTGGACCGCCAGAAACATATCCAGACGCGAAACCGGGGATTCACGGTCGCGGGACTTGTGGGCCGCTATGGTCTGGCCGACCGCGTGAACCGCTTCCGGGTCATGCCGCACGCACCGCTGGTCGACCGATCGGTGGCCCGCATCCAGATGCGGCAGCATTTCGGGCTGCACCTTCTGGCATTCGAAAAACGCAAGGGCGGCCGACCGCACTATCTGCAAGCCTCCGCCGAAACGGTCTTCGAAGCTGGAGATGCCGTCATCATCGTCGGCCCAGGAAAGGAGGCCGACCGCTTTGCCGTCGCGAACGGTCTGCAACGGCTGCCGGCGCTCAGCGACCGCAGGCGGCAAGATCTGCTGCAGGAGGTGGGAGTGGCCGAAATCATGCTGGCCCCCGCATCCAAACTGATCGGCAAGACCCTAAAAGAGATCGAGTTTCACTCGCGCTTCAAGGCCACGGTGTTGTCGATCCAGAGGCGCGGCACACTGCTCACCGAAAACCTGATCGATCAGCCCCTGGATTTCGGCGATGCCATGCTCGTTAACGCCGGCTGGCCCGATATCATGCACCTAAGAAAAGAAAGCCGGGACTTCGTCGTTCTGACCCTGCCCCAGGAATACAAGGACATCGTCCCGGCCCGCCAGCAGGCCTCCTGGTCGTTGGTCATCATCGGCGCCATGGTGGCCGCCATGGTGACGGGCTTGGTGCCCACGGTGACGGCCGCCATGCTGGCCGCCGTGGCGCTGGCGCTGACGGGCTGTGTGAGCTTGGCCAACATTTACCGCAGCATCAACTGGCCAACCGTGGTGCTGATCGCCAGCATCCTGCCCCTGGCCACCGCGCTGAACAAATCCGGTGCAACCCAGCTGATATCATCCGGGCTCGTCGACACCCTGGGCCCGCTCGGACCGTTCACCATGCTGACGGTCGTCTTCATGGTGACCGCCTTGATCGGGCTATTCATCTCCAACACGGCCACGGCCGTCATTATCGCCCCGGTGGCCATCGACGCCGCCCTGACGATCGGTGTGCCGCCGCAGGCGTTTGCCATGACCGTTGCCATCGCCTGCTCGGCCGCTTTCGTAACGCCGGTATCCTCGCCGGTCAACATGCTGATCATGGAACCCGGCGGCTACCGTTTTACCGATTTCGTCAAAGTGGGCCTGCCCCTGCTGCTGCTGGCCATGACCGTCACCGTGGCCCTGGCCGGCCTTATCTACTTTTAACTTTGCGGTCCGGCCGCCGGCCCCCCTCCACCAGCAGATCGCCCAATCGGCAATTCAGTCCGGCCGCAATGTCCTGGGGGTGCATCTCCAGCATGATCCCGCGCTGCCCGCCGTTCACGAGCACCCGTGGGTGCACCATGAGGCTTGCTTCCATGGCCACGGCGAGAGGGCGGCGGATGCCGAAGGGACTGATGCCGCCGACGCGATAGCCGGTCAGGCGCTCGGCGTTGGGCGCATCCGCCAGCGCCGCTTTCTTGACGCCCAGCACCCGGGCCAGCTTTTTCGTCGCCAGCTTGTGGTCGCCGGGCATCAGAGCCAGACCGAAGGCGCCGCCGCCCAGATCGACGACAAGCGTCTTGACGGTCCGGTCCAGAGGGAACCCCGTGGCCTGCGCCGCGAAAGCCGCCCCCTTGATCTGGTGATCGTAGGTGACGACTGCAAAGCTAATCCCCTGCTTGCGGAGCCATTGAATGGCGCGGGTGGACACATTCTCTCCTGTCGAGGCCGCCGGGCCGCAGCGCGGCAGGTGGCCCTTCTTACCCAAACTGATTTCCTCCGACCAGCAAGCACGGACGGATGCGTCAACGTCCCAATATGCGGCGCCCAAGGGCTGAGAAGTGAGGCGTACACCAGGTACGCCGCAGCAACGAGGCCCGCCGGGCAACGCCGAGACTGGCCTCTCACAGCTACTGTCTTTTTGTTCCGCCGCCGACAGCCGAGTGGACGGTGGCGCCAGAGGCCCAAGGTCAAGGCGCCACGGGCCGAGGCGTGAGGCGCACACCAGGTACGCCGCAGCAACGAGGCCCGCCGGGAAACGCTGAGACTGGCCTCCCACGTGTACTGTCTCTTGGGCCCCCCGCCGACAGCCGAGTGGACGGTGGCGCCAGAGGCCCAAGGTCAAGGCGCCCAAGGGCTGAGAAGTGAGGCGTACACCAGGTACGCCGCAGCGCCGAAGCCCGCCGGGCAACGCCGAGATTGGGCCTCTGGCGCCACCGTCAGGTGATGAGCCGGCGGCGCATGGCCCGCAGCGCCACCCCCCCAAACACAAGAAAAAACAGCAACAGATAGCCACAACTGATCAGCGGGTGGATGTCGCTGGCACCCAGTGCGAAAAACCGCGTCAGTTCCACCAGGTGATAGAGCGGAAACGCCAGCGCCGCGGGCTGGGCCCAGGCGGGCAGGTTGCTGACCGGGAAGAACGTGCCGCTGAATAGGAACATGGGCGTAATAAACAGAAAGATGGGCAGATTGAACATGTCGATCGTGGGGGTGATGCCGGTGAAGAACATGCCGATGGCCCCCAAAGCCAGCCCGCCCAGAAGCGCCACCGGGAGCAGCATCAACCCGGCGGGGAAGGCCACGAAGCCCAGCAGGCCCAGGACCGTCGTCATGATGGCGGCGGCCGCCACCGCCTTGGTGGCGCTCCAGACGATTTCCGCCAGGATAATCTCCTCGAGGGAAAGCGGCGTGGCCAGCATGCCGTCGAAGGTCTTCTGGTAGTACATGCGCACGAAAGAAGCGTAGGTGGTCTCGAAAAAGGCATTCCACATGACGGCCGTGGCGATCAGGGCCGGCGCCATAAACTGCGTGTAGCCGAGCGACATTCCGGCATAAGCGACATCGCCGATCATTCCGCTGAATCCCAGGCCGAAGGCCAGGATATAGAGCAGCGGCTCGAGCAGCGGGGTGATGAAATTGACCTTCCAGATGCGCCGATAGGTTACGAGGTTGCGCTTCCAGACCTTGAAAAAACGCAGCGAGAAAGCCCCGGGATCGATCATTCGCGCAGCTCCCTTCCCGTCAGCCGCAAAAAGACGTCTTCAAGCGTACCGTTGCGGAAGGTGCAGCGTTCGGTGCAGAATTCTTCCTGGATGGTGCGATGCAGATCCGACCCCCCTGAGGTGTAGACGATGAGCTTTTCGTCAAGATCGTCCAACTGCGCCCCGTGATCGCTCAAGTAGGTTCGCAGGGATGCATCGGCGCCCTCGATTTCGATCACCTGCCTTCCGGCGTACCGGTTGATCAGGTCCTCCGGCCCGCCTTCCACCAGGATCTTGCCGTGGTCGATGATCATGAGGCGGTCGCACAGACTGGCGGCCTCCTCCATGTAGTGGGTCGTGAGCAGAACCGTCAGGCCCTTCTTTTTAAGGGCGGCGATCTTGTCCCATACCTGGTGACGCGACTGGGGATCGAGACCGGTGGTGGGTTCGTCCAGAATGAGAAGCTCGGGACGGTTCACCAGCGCCCGGGCCAGGATGAGGCGGCGCGCCATACCGCCGGAGAGTTCCATCACCTTGGCATCTTTGCGGTGGGTCAGCGCGAAGAACGCCAGCAGTTCGGCCGAACGCGCCCGGGCCTCGGCGGCGGGAATCGAAAAATAGCCGGCATAGATCAGGAGGTTCTGCTCGACGGTCAGATCCGGATCCAGGGTATTGTCCTGTTGGCAAACGCCGATGCGCCCCTTGATGGCGCGCCAATGCTTTCTGATGTCCTGACCGAACAGGGTGAGCCGGCCCCGACTGATGGGCGAGAAGCCGTAGAGCATGCGGATGGTGGTGGTCTTGCCGGCCCCGTTGGGACCTAAAAGGCCAAAGCACTCGCCCGTGGAGACGTAAAAGGAGATGTCATCGACCGCCGCCACGCCGTTGTAGACTTTTACCAGGTTTCGGGCTTCGATCAAGGCGCTCATCGCGGTCAGAAGGCGGGTCAGCTGTGCTGAATGAAGAACTTGATCTTGTCGTAGAGCAGACGGCTAAGGTTTTCGTCACCGAAAGTGCCGACACGGATGCCGATTTGGCTGGTGTTCTCCGTCTTGCGTGTGACCGTTACCGAAACTTCCCTGCCTGTGGCCGTACGGGCGGTTGCCTGGCCGTCGGCGGCGCTGGCCTGGGCGGATTCCTTGGTCCAGATCAGGTCGCGAAAGGCTCTCTCAGTGGCTTTGATCACGGTGGGGGGAGGCGCTTCAAGGTCGGCACGCAGTTCGCCATCGCGGTACGCGATGCCGGCCGCCGTCGCCCCGGCGGCGGCGCCGCCGATCACAAGAGCGGCACAACCCGTCATCTGCAGCATCAACCCCGTGATGAGAACGGCGAACACTCCATTGCGCATCCAACGCATCCTCTGCCTCCTTGTCGAAATCAACACCAGCCCGAACGGCTGGTTCGAACTGCCGGTAAAAAGGAATTAATTGCCGGAACGGTCGGGAAATGGTGAATGCCTGAATTTGGCCGGCGGGCCGATCGGGTTAAATGCCCCGTCAAAACGGCCGGTCGGGCCGCCGGGCCCTCCCCCTGAGCCTGAAGCAAAATAGGCGAATGATGTCAGGAGGTCAAGAGAAAAGCCGCAAGCGGTATGCCAACGTCACGCCATCCAGAAAAAAACGAAGCGTCAAATTGACAAACTTTCAAACAGAATATATTATTGTTTGAAATTTTAAACCAAAGCTTTCGAAATAGACACCACCGTAGCGAATCGCAAGCAAGGCAAAGGGGTTTGGGCCTCCACCGGTAATTCCGGAGCCATGGACTGTACAATCCGCGGCCACCCCCCATCAACCGCTCTCAGACCAGGAAAGACCGGTATGAAAGACGACAAGCGCGAGCGAATCAAAACGGCCGCCGCCGAATGCCTGGCCCGCTTCGGCTACGAAAAGACCACCATGGAGGACATTGCCCGCCGGGTGGGGCTCAACAAAACTTCGCTTTACTACTATTTTGAAAACAAGGAAGCCATCTTCATCGAAGTGGTTATCGAAGAGGCTCAATTGTTCATCGGCGCCCTGCAGGCGAAAATCGAATCTGTTTCCGGCTGCCGCCGCCGCATTCTGACCTATCTTAGCGAGCGGCTGCGCTACTACCGCAAGGTGGTGAATCTGCACAACCTATCGCTCGATACGCTCAACCGCGTCCAGCCGAGGTTCAAGGCGCTGTATCAATCGGTTCTGGAGCGCGAAATCGCCTTCATCAAACAAATCCTCGAGCAGGGTATGCAATCCGGGGAAATCCGCGACAGTCACCCCGGACGCCTGGCGCACGCGATCATGACCGTTGCCGATGCCCTCAAACACACCGCCTGCTGTCAGACCGACGCCCCCTGGCCGGCGGAAATCGATTATCGTGCGATCGATTCGGATTTAAACCTGATCGTCGGTCTGATCATGGACGGCATGGCGCATCGTGGCGCACCGCCGCAAACCTGAAGCCGGAGATAGCAGGCATGAAAGCCATCGACCACGTCAAATGCTGCTTCACCTTCTGGCGGCCTTCCGTCGCCCGCCGCATGACGCTGTACTTCGTCGTCTTCGGTTTCCTGGTTTTCTTCGCGACCACCGTTGCCCACATGCTGGCGGCCAAGAAACACTTCATCCATTCGGCGGTACGGATCGTCGAACACCAGGTCGGCCGCGACCAACGCGACCGTCCTCCCGACATCATCTGGAAATCCATCGGCCGTGAACGACCCGAGCTCACCACCCTGGCGCAGATGCTTGCCTCGGTGTCATCGGCCTTCTACACCGTGGCCGACATGGAGATCTATTGCCGCCGAAGTGACAACCACCTCTGGCAGCGAATCATCCTGGACGATGAGCAGCGCCTGGCCGTGCGGCCGAGCGAACCTGCCGCGGTGGCTTCCCTGACGCGCAAATTCAACGGCCGGACCGGCGAGGAATCTTTTCAATTTGCACTGTCCGAAGACGTCCTGGCTGCTTATATCGACATCACCCGCCCACAGGACCGCCATGCCTATTACCTCGTATTCGATATCGACCGGGCGGGCTTTGCCCACATGATCAGCCGAAAAATCCTCCGTCTGGCCGTGATCACGGCGACGGTGCTGCTCCTTCTGCGCATCCTCGGCTATTTTTTCGCCCGCCGCCTGGCCCGACCGATCGAAACCCTGAGCCGGGGGGCCGAAGCAGTGGCCCGGGGGGATCTGACGGTCCAGGTCCCGGTGAGCACCCATGATGAGATCGGGGAACTGTCCCGGACCTTCAACCACATGATCGAGGGGCTACGCGAACGCGAAGACGCCCGACTGTCGGAATTCGAACTCGAAAAAGGGCGCCAGATTCAGCGCGATTTCCTACCGCACCAGATCCCCCGTCTACCCGACTGGGAGATCGCCGCCTTTCTGGACCCGGCCGGACAGGTCTCGGGCGATTTCTACGATGTCTTCCCTCTCGAGGCCAACCGGATCGGACTGGTCATCGCCGATGTCTGCGACAAGGGCATGGGCTCCGCTTTTTATATGGCCCTCTTCCGCAGCCTGATCCGCATCTACGCCGAGCGGGTCGCGCAACCCGGCAACACCGCCTCCGATCCCGAACAAACAGCCTTGACGCTGGTTTCCCGGGTGACGCAGTTGGCCAACGATTACATCGCCCGCAATCACGGTCACGACGGCATGTTCGCCACGATATTCTTCGGTGTTCTCGACCCCCGCAGCGGCAAGCTGGACTACGTCAATGCCGGCCATGAGCCCCTATACGTGGTTGGCCGTGACGGTATCCGCACGCCCCTGAATCCCACCGGGCCCGCCGTGGGGGTGATGCCGGGCACGGTCTATCGTCCGGCCTTCGTCGAGCTGGCACGCGGCGAAGTATTGATGGGCTACACCGATGGACTGACCGAAGCCCGGTCGCCCGAGGGCGAATTTTATTCCCGCCGCCGGCTGCAGTCGCTGCTGAGCGCTTCGCCCTACTCGGCCGGTGACCTGCTCGACAGAATCAAAGACAGCCTGTTCAATTTTATCGGCAGCGCTCCTCGCGAGGACGATGTCACCCTGCTGGCCGTCCAGCGGATCGCCCCCCAGACCTGATTTTCTATCGGTGAGGCCAAGAGCGCGAGAGGATAGCGGCCACCGTAAAAAAAAGCGGGGCGGACCCCGTTCCAGGATGTGACCGCCCGGCAGTTCCATGGCCGTTGGGAAGATCCGCGCCGCCTTCGATTGGCGCTCTCCGCGCGGACAATCCCGTTCGAGGGGGCATCGAACCGTATGGCTTCCCGGGCTTACAGGCCACATCTGCCTGGCGCTTCGAGGGCGCCAGTTCGACGGGCCGGCCCCGAAGACGACCAGCGTGCCCGCCGAAGGGATGCGCGCCAATCCTACCAAAATCGTTGGTCGCCTACAGAAACCGCGCGCACCATCCTTTTTTCTTTTTAAAAATGATTGTGGTAGGGTATGGGATGGAATTGGAGCACGGATGGCACAGCCCATCATGACCCATTATCAATCAAGGAGTGATCGATGAAGTTAATTTGGCGCAGCCTATTGGTGGTGCTGGCGACCGCCGCTCTGGCCCTTGCGGTGCCGGCCGACGTGGACTGGCAGGTCCTGGGAAGCATCGATGTGGATGCGGAGGTGCGCGACATGGCCATCTCGGCCGAGGGCCGCTGGATCTATGTTCTGACGGCCGGCAACGAGATCAGGATCTATTCATCGGGCGGCGAACTCAAGGGCGCCATGCCGATCGCCCCCGGCTATGACCGCATCAAAGCCGGCCCCCGTGAAGACATCCTCCTGGTGAGCGACAGCGACGAGAAGAACATTCAGCTGGTAAGCGTCAATCCGGTGCATGCCTTCGACCTCGGCGACGCCCCGGTCAAGGGTCCGCCGAATGCGCCGGTCACCATCACTGTTTTCAGTGACTTCGAATGCGCCTTCTGCGCCCGCCTGCCCAAGATTCTCGACCAGGTGGCCGCCGAATACCCGCAGGAGGTCCGGATCGCCTTCAAGCACTATCCGCTGCGCAGCCACGAATTTGCCCTGCCGGCGGCAACGGCCGCGGTGGCCGCCCAGCAACAGGGGAAATTCTGGGAATTTCACGACCGGTTGTTTCTGCACTTCAGCGAACTGGACGAAGCGCGGGTCGAAACGATCGTGCAGGATCTCGGGCTGGATGCCGCCCGCTTCGCCAAGGACCGCAGCAGCACGCGGACCCGCGAGCTTATCGAAGGCGACCGCCGGGAGGGCTACCAGGCCGGTGTCACCGGTACGCCCGCCCTGTTCATCAACGGAAAAAAACAATACCGCCGTGACATGAATTCGATCGTGGATGTCATCGAACACGAACTCGAAGCGCACAGCCGCGCCAAACCCTCACCCCAGCCCTGAATCGGCGGCCACCCGCCTAACGGTATGCGGCCCCACGGGCGATGACATCACCCCCGCCCTCGAGCATTCCCCGCAACGCCCCGATCGCCCCGTCAGGCGCAATGACCGCTGTCAGCGGAATTCATGGCGATCGGACGTCAGACGGCCCAGGATTTCGGAAGTCCGGCCGAAGGGCAGCGAGTAGTGCCCGTCGGCGGCATAATAATGCACCTGCGCTCGTTCGAGGCCATGGATGAAAGGCCGCACCAGGGACAGGGGGATGTTGCGGTCCTGGCCCCCGTGCCAGAAATGCACGGGAACGGCGATCGCGCCGGGATCGAACCCCCAGGGTTGCTGGAGACGGCGGGCATCGGCGATCACGGCCTGGGCGCCGCCCGCGTAGGCCTCGCGGGTACTGGCAACCACGAGGTGCATCCGGTCTTGACGCTGCAAGACCCGCCGGTCCGCACGCGGCATCAGGAGACTGAACGGCCGCAGCGACCAGGTCGAGGGCATGACCGTCAGGTAAAGATGCGCCAAGTTCATTAGATTGACCAGCAGGTACGGTGCGCCGCGGTCAATCCTCCGAAGCAGGCGATAAAGCCAGAACAAATCGCGGCTTTTTTCGAGCCAGCGGGGCGGCGGGACACCGCAGCAAACGCCCGCCGCCGCAACCCGTCGCGGCATCATCGCCGCACAGGCCAGACTGTAAGGCCCCCCGCCCGAAACGCCCAGAACATAAAACGGGGGCAAGTCGAGCTGATCGGTCCAGGCGCACAGGGTATTGATCCAGGCGGCCACGCGGGCGCAGGGGGCGGGCGATGAAAGCCCGATCCCGGGACGGTCGGGTGCCAGCACCCTCAAGCCATACTGTCGCGCCGGGCCATCGATGATGCGCCCCTGCAATCGCGAGCCGGGCCAGCCGTGAAAAAATAGCAACGGCCGGCCAGCCGGATCGCCGAACTCCGCATGGCCCACCACCGTGCCGTCCGCGAGGGTGGTCGTCAGCCCTGAACGGTCCTGGGTCTTAGACGTTGTGACAATCGCAGGCGTTTTCATTCAGGCAAGCAAACCTTCAGGGAAAGACAGGCGCCGAGCGCATGCGGCCATTCATCTGAGCGGATCGAACCCACGCCGCGCGTGTCTCATCTCCTCCAAGCGCCGCCAGCAATCGCAAGATGTCCCGCCCGGCCGGCTACCCCCGTGCGTTGCGCTCCTGCGGCAACAAACTGCTGTAGATGAAGCTGTTGATTGGCGTGGGCACGTCGAGTTCCCGTCCCAGGCGAAGCGCGGCGCCGGTTTGATCGTGGAGCTCAGAGGGCCGGCCCGCCAGGATGTCGCGCTGCATGGACGCGAGCCCCTCGGCCGGCAGTTTCGCCACGAAAGCCATCATTCGGTCTACGGCATCCGACGGCAGGTTGATTTGCTGCGCCACCGCCAGATCGAAGATCTCCTGCATGGCCCCCTGGAGCAGCGCCCTTGTCTCCGGAAGATCCCGGATGACACCGATCGGGGACCGGGTGACCGCGCCAACCCCGCTCCAGGGGGCGATCAGCAGGAATTTGTTCCAAAGGGCCGCCTGGATGTCCCCCACCACCTCGGCGTCCATGCCCTGCGCTTTGGCGAACAGCTGCCGTAAACGTTCCAGACGTCTGCCGGGCGGGCGGTGCAGCTCGCCGAAGGCGAGGTAGGGTGCGGCGCCCTCGTGGTGGATGACGCCCGGTGCGGCGACCGTGCTCATGATCCGGCACAACCCGCCAAGGACAGGGGCGCTTCCCAGCGCATCGGCCAGGATGCGGGCGGCATCGACACCGTTTTGCAACGGCAGCAACGTCGTATCGGGACCGATCATGGGTCCGATGGCAGCGGCGGCATCCGGCACCTGCCAGGCCTTGACCCCGAGAATCACGAGATCGACGATCCCCACTTCCCGAGGATCGTCCGTGACCTGCGCCGACCGGACGGTAAAATCGCCCCTTAGGCTTTCGATCCTCAGTCCCTTGGCCCGAATGGCCGCCAGGTGCTCGCCCCGGGCAATGAAAGTGACGTCGACGCCGGCCTGGGCCAGACGCCCGCCGAAATATCCGCCCACAGCCCCCGCGCCGTAGACGGCCACACGCATGGAAGTCTGCATGTCAGCGGCCTTTTCCTGTTGGGATGCTTCTGTCGTCAATCACATCGTCCGCCCGGCCGCCTTCAGTGGGGAAAGCGCGCATAGTGCTCCCGCAGCAGGTCGCGGCCAAAATCGCCTTCGAAATCGCGCCAGACCGTATGGATGTGGTTGGCGCCGTTCTGGACATTGTCGTATTCGAGAATGAAGGAGGGCCCCTGGATCCGGTAGTAATGCGGCTGACCGGGCTCGAGACTGCCGGCCCATCCGAAATGGATCCGGTCCCAGCCCTTGGACCGGATGGCGGCCATGCGCCGGGCGGCGATCTCCGCTGGCATGAGCGCCAGATAGACACCGATCAGCTCCCGCAGAAGCTTTTTCTGGGCCGTATCCAGGGATGACGCCGGCAGCCCCACCCGCTCCGGCGGCCGCACCACGGCGTCCGTGCCGGTAACGATGTCGCGATAGGCCTCCTGCCGGAAGACGGCGCGCGCCTGCTGGGCCGGTGAGAGCGAGCGGACCAGCGCCCGGGCCAGATCCTCCTCGCGGGCCAGGACGCGCTGACCGGCCTGCGGTCCGCTACGGACCTCGGCCGGGTTGGCCCCCAGGAAACGCGGTGCCGCGGCCACCCAGCGTCCCTTCACGATGGTCATATTGATCGAGAGATGATGGCCCTCTACGCGCCAGCCCCAGCTGCCGGTGGCGGACGGGGTACCGAAAATGGAGAAGTGGTACTTCTCGGGATCGCGCCCCAGCCAGTTGAAGGTTTCGATTTCGCGCAGAACCGCTTCCAGGGCCATGATGGCCGTGGCCTTATGATAGCCTTCGGCACTGAGCCCCTTCTCCAGTATGGCGAGCGCCAGGACACGCTGTTCCGCGGTCATGGCCTTCAAGGGCAGGCCGGCCCGACTGCGGGGGATATAATGCCAGTCGAAGCGTTCCGGATCGTCGAAGTCAAACAGCGTTGCGCGCCCCTGGTCGACGCTCAGGGTATCGATGAAAATTTCGGCTGACCGCGCCATGGCGGCCGCCTCCGCCGGGGCTTCGATTTCGTGGGCCTGCAGCGTCATAGCGAAAATCATTCCCAGGGCCAGAACAAGAATTGGCCAGGCTTTGGGGGTCATGTCGTCGACTCCTCCGTTGGCATGCTTGGCGCGTAAAACCGCTTGGATAAATATCACCGGAACGAAGCCGCCGGCGCAAGGCGCCCGAGGCTTCGCCGATGCAGGCCGGGCTCAGGGTGCACCCCACAGGACGCGGCGTCTCTGTGAGGCCACGCGAAGCTCAGTGGCCTGGTGACGCAGCAGGGCCGTCGGCATCCGCATGTCGGTATCCGGCAAAAGGCCCTCGGAGAGGCGGATAATCTGCCGGTAGTACCAGGCCATCGTCCCCAGGGTGTTGAGCGCCTTGAAAAAAAATAGCGTGCTGTTGGGGCCGAAGCGGCCGCGGCCGAATCGCAGGCGGTCTTCGTGGGGCATGGCTCCGGCGCTCAGCCCCTGGATGAGGCGTGCCGACAGATCCGGCTCGACGATGAGGGGGCGGGCCAGGCCGATCACGTCCAGGGCCTTGTGCCGCAGCGCATCGACCATCGCGGCCCGCGTGCGAAACCCCCCGGTGACCGCCAGGGGCAGGTTGACCTCCGCCCGCAGCCGCTCGGCGAAATCGAGAAAGAAAGCCTCGCGGCGCCGGGTGCTCTCCCGCAGCGGTTCGTCCACGTCTGAGGCGCGCCCCTCGATGGCGAACATGGCGGGCTGCTCGTAGCTGCCGCCCGAGATCTCGACCAGGTCCACACCGGCCGCTTCGAGCCATTTGACCACCTGGATGCTGTCGCTGAATCCAAAGCCCCCTTTCTGAAAATCAGCCGAATTGAGTTTGACCGCCAGGGGAAAGTCCGCGCCGACCGCCCGCCGGGTGCGCGCCACCGCCTCCAGAAGAAAGCGGGCCCGTGCCGCGAGATCTCCGCCCCAGGCATCGCGACGCCGATTGATCAGCGGCGAGAGAAACTCGCTGATCAGATAACCGTGGGCGGCGTGCAGTTGCACACCGGTGAAACCGGTCTCCCGCGCGATGCCGGCGACCCGTGCGAACCGCTCCAGCGCGTCCTCGATATCGGCCGCGGTCATGGCCGCGGGCGGGGCAAAAAGGCCCAGGAGGTCCAGCCCCACTTCAGAAGGCGCCAACGGCCGCCGCGAGACGAGGCGCCCGCACTGGCGACCGGGATGGCTGATCTGCATCCAGAGCTGGTTGCCGTTCAACGTGCCGGCCGCTGCCCAGCGTCGCAGCGCCGAATACCCTCCGTTGCCGTCGATGACCACGTTGCCGGGGCGCTCCAGAAAGCGCCGGTCGATCATCACGTTGCCGGTCACGAGGGTGCCGGTGCCGCCTTGGGCCCAGCACCGGTAGAGGGTCTCGTGCCGGCGCGTGGCCCGATCGTGGTCATCGGCCAGCCCTTCGGTCATGGCGGATTTCAACAGGCGGTTCGGCATTTCGACCCCGCAGGGCAGCCGCAGGGGCGTGTTCAGATCGACAGTCATGGAAAGGTGATCTTCCTTTATAGCGGTATGCTGGGTTCGCCCTCGAAGCGGGCGTCTTCCATTGCGCTTATCCTAGGAATCCGAGGGCGGTAATCAACCCCCCGGTCCTTCGAGATAAGCGGCGTTGTCGCCCCAGTTGTTGGGCAGCCCGGAACGGTCCAGAATCTGGCTGATCTGACCACGGTGGTGGATCTGGTGGAGAAAAAGAAATTCGAAGGCTTGACCTGCCAGGGCTTCGCGCATCGTACCGGCGGAATCCTGATAGCTGAAAACGGTGTCATAGGCGGCCACAGGGCAGGCGTCGAACCAGGCCAGGATCTGTCGATCCACCTGCCCCCGCCCTTCTCGCAGTTCCCGGAAGTTTGCGTGGAGATCGTGCGCCCAGGAAAGATTGGGGGGATCCAGGCAGGGATGGTTCAATGCGGCTGAATCGGGGGCCAGCACCCTGAAGCGCCTGAGCCAGTAGATGTCGCCGATGATGACGTGGTTGAGGATGCCGTGGATCGATCCGAACCAGGCACCCGCCTCGCGCCGGCGCGCCCGTCCCGTCAACTGCGCCAGGACGGCGAACATTTCCTGGTTGGCCCGCGCATTGTAGCGGGCCGCATGCTGAAATGACGATTGAAGATCGTAGGCCATGGCCGAAATCTGCCCGAGGCCCGCCGGGATGTCAACCATGGGCCAGGAGACGGTGCGCCCCTCTTCGGGTGGCGCCCGTAATTGTAAAACCATTGTCACAAGCCCAGACCGCCCCGCACCCGGCCATCGAAGCACAACCCCGGTCGAAGCGCGCGACACGAACCCGGCATTAGCCGGCCCTTGCGCCCTCGACCGGCAACTGATCATCACAAAATATTAAAATTATTTATTTTTTAGACTTGCCCCCATCTTGCATCGCTTTTCGAACTTTGGGCCGTCCCTTGGGCGGTAACCTCCGCCGGCCACCCGATTGAAAAATTTTCAAAAAAAATATTGTAAAAGAAATGTAAAACCTTTACTTTTTTCCATGCAATCATCAAGAAGGTCGAGGCGATCATCGTCCGCGCCGTAAACGCTTCCCGCCGCATTCGCTGCCGGATCTGAACCTTACCCTTCACCTGTTCCGTCCCCCTGAAACGGCGCACGCTTGCCCCCGAGGAGATGCATGCACATCAACCAACCAACCATTCTGGGTATCGATATCGGTTCGGTGTCGATCGGCGTGGTCCAGTTGACGCCGGACCGGCAAATCGTTCATTCCTGCTACGGATTTCATTTCGGCGACATGGCCGGAACCCTGGTGGCGCTTCTGTCCGATTTCGATCTGGGGCAGCCGTTCTGGGTGGCGACCGGTGCCGGCACCCCTGAGATCGTGCAGACCAACGAACGTTTCGACGAGCAGATCTGCTGTATCGCCGCCGCCCGGCACTACCGTCCCGGCGTCCGCACCATCCTGAACGTGGGCGGGGAGAAATTTCAGCTCATCCGGCTGGGCGAGGACGGCGGCTATCTGGGCAGTCGGGGCAGCACCACCTGCGCTGCGGGCACCGGGGCTTTTTTGGACCAGCAGGCCCGGCGACTGAGCCTGGGCGGCGCTGCCGAAATTGCCGCCCACGCCGAAACCAACACGGCCCCGCGGCCGCGCATCGCCTCGCGCTGCGCCGTCTTTGCCAAGACCGATCTGATTCACGCCCAACAGGAAGGCCACGGCCTGGCGGCCATCTGCGACGGGCTCTGTCACGGCCTGGCCCGCAATATCGCCGACACGGTCGCCGGTACGGCCGCTCCGGCGCAGCCCCTGCTGTTCTGTGGGGGCGTGGCCCGCAACCGGCAGGTGCGGCGCCATCTGGAGGACCTGCTGGCCACACGGCTGCAGACCGAAGGTCCGCCGCACCTCTATGTGGCCCTGGGCGCCGCCCTGCGCTTCATCGAAACCCGCCTGGAAAAGGATGGCAACCGGCCGGAAGCCATCCAATTGACCGCCGCCAAAGACATCCTCCAGGCCGCCCCGCGGCACGATCACTACACCTACCCGCCCCTGACCCTGACGCATTCGCGCTACCCGCGCTTTGACAGCCTGGAGCGATTCCGCCATCCGGCCGGCGCGGCTCCGGACGACGGCCTGGCCGTCGAGGTCGACCGCTACGCCGATCTGAAAGCCCGCCAGGAAGCCTACCTGGGCATGGACATCGGTTCCACCAGTACGAAAGCGGTCCTGATGGCACCGGACAAGACTGTCCTGGCCGGCTTCTACACCCGCACCAGCGGACGTCCCCTGGAAGCGACCCAGCGCATTTTCGCCACCATCGACCACCTGGCCGGGCGGCACGGCTGCCGGCTGGATTTCCTCGGGGCTGGCACCACCGGTTCGGGGCGCAAGTTCATCGGGCAGATTACCGGTGCGGATCTGGTGCTGGACGAGATCACGGCCCATGCCCGGGCCGCCTGCGAGCTGGACCCGCGGGTAGACACCATCATCGAGATCGGGGGGCAGGACGCCAAGTTCACGACCCTCAAAGACGGCCGCGTCACCTCGGCCACGATGAACACCGTCTGCGCCGCCGGCACCGGGAGCTTCATCGAGGAGCAGGCCGCCAAGCTGGGATGCCCGCTGGAAGACTTCGCCGCCCGCACCGTAAATCGCCAGGCCCCGCTTTCTTCGGACCGCTGCACGGTATTCATGGAGCGGGATATGAACCACCATCTGGCCGAAAACCGTGACACGGACGAAGTCCTGGCCTCGGTTCTGCACGCGGTGCGGGAAAACTACCTGCTCAAAGTGGCCACCGAGAGCCGCATCGGCGATGTCGTATTCTTCCAGGGCGCCACCGCCAAGAACCGCGCCCTGGTAGCGGCGTTCGAACAACGCCTGCAGAAGCCGATTCTGGTCTCGAAATACTGCCACCTGACCGGCGCCCTGGGTACGGCGCTGACTTTGCACGACGAGCAGCGCTCCGCCGGCGATCATGCCCCGGCGACCCGCTTCGCCGGTCTCGGCCTCTGGCAGGCCGAAATTCCGGTACGCTCCGAAGTCTGCGAACTGTGCACCAACCACTGCAAGCTCTCGGTGGCCGAGGTGGAGGGGCAAACGGTGGCCTACGGGTTTCTGTGCGGGCGCGACTACGCGACCCGCAAGTATGTGCGCACGGCCAGCCGCGCCTTCAACCTGCTGGCCGAACGACGCCGGGCGCTGCGCGTCCGGCCCGCGGCCAAGAACCCCCAAAGCCCCGTCATCGGCCTTCCGGCAGGCGGTTACCTGGTGGAGGATCTGGCCTGCTGGCAGTTCTTCTTCGACCGTCTGGGCTTTGCCACGATCACCAGCGAGGGCTTCGAAGACGCCGTCCAGACCGGCAAGCCGCTGGTCGACGCGGAGTTCTGCGCCCCGCTGAGCGCCCTGCTGGGACACGTGCACCACTTGCGCGAGCGCTGCGACTACGTTTTTCTGCCCGCTTACCTTGAGGACCGCCAGAGCGACCACCGCATTCGCCGCCAGTACTGCTATTATTCCCAATACGCCACGGTGCTCGCCCAACAGGCCGCCGACGGCCCCGGGGCCCCTATTCTTGCCCCTCTGGTGCGCTACCTTTACACCGGGTTTCACAGCCGCATGGAACTCTATCGCATGCTGCGCACCATCCCGGGTCGGCGCATCCCCTTCCGGGAAGTCAGCCAGGCCTGGGAGGCGGCCCGGAAATTCCAGGCGGCAGGGCAGGCGCGGCTGACGGCCCGCTGGCGGGCGCATCTATCCAAACAGCCGCCGGACGTCCGTGTGGTCTTCCTGGGACGGCCCTACACCCTCTTCTCCCCCGATTTGAATGGCGGCATACCGGACATCTTCCATCGCCTGGGCCTCGACGGCTGTTACCAGGATATGCTGACGGTCAGCGAAGAGGATACCGGCGCCATCCGCCCGCTTTTGGATGAGATCCACTGGCGGTTTGCCGCCCGCACCATGGCCGCCGCCCAGAAGGCCGCCCGCACCCCCGGGCTCTATCCCGTGCTGGTGACCTCGTTCAAATGCTCCCCGGACGCCTTTATCCAGGACTACTTCAAGCAGCTCATGGCCGCCCACGACAAACCCTATCTGGTGCTCGAACTGGATGAGCACGACTCCAGCGTGGGTTATGAGACCCGCATCGAGGCGGCTGTGCGCGCCTTCCGCAACCACCACCGGCGCGCATTCAAACCCCAAAGCCCGCAGCTCGGCGATTTGAATCCCGCCCCCCGCCGGACCGGGACCCAGCGGACTTTTGTGCTGCCCAACTGGGACCGTCTGACGGGGCGCCTGCTCGAGGCCGTGCTGCGGCGTGAGGGCCACCGGGCCATCTTGATGGAAGAGACGGAAACGACCATCGCCAAAAGCCTGGGCACCAACACCGGCCAGTGCATCCCCATCAACGCGATTACGGAAGGCTTCGTGGAGTGTATACAAAAGCACGGCATTCCGCCCGAAGAGGCCGTTTTGTGGATGAGCGAGGCCTGCATCGCCTGCAACATCGCCCTCTACCCGCATCATGTGAAATCCCTGCTGAATTCCCGCGGCGGCGGTCTGGAGAAGGCCGAGGTCTATGTGGGCGACTTCTTCTTCAAGGACATCTCCCCCCGGGCCTCCTTCAACGCCGTCTTTGCCTACATGTTCGGCGGCATGCTGCGGCGCCTGGCCTGCCGGCTGCGGCCTTATGAAAAACAGGCCGGCGCGGTGGACCGCGTGCTGGAGACGAGCCTCGAGATCTTCTACGAAGCCTTTATGGGACGGATGAAAAGGCAGGAGGCCGTGGCCGCCGTGATCGATCGCTTCGCGGCCGTCCCGGTGCAGAAGACATCGCGCCCCAAGGTGGCCGTGTTCGGCGATCTCTACTCCCGCGACAACCGGGTCATGAACCAGGACCTGATCCGCTTCATCGAGCGCCACGGCGGCGAGGTGGTGACCACGCCCTACAACGAATACGCCCGCATGATCGCCAACCCCTACTTCCGCAAATGGTTCTTCGAGGGCAAGTACCTCACCCTGATTACCAGCCGGACGCTGATGGCCGCGATCACCCGTCTGGAACGCAGCTACTACCGCCTGTTCGAACCGCTGCTGGGCGAGCCCATGGCGAGCTTCGACGACCCGCTTGAAAAAATTCTGGCGCCCTACGGACTGCGCATCGAACACACCGGCGAGTCCCTCGACAACCTGATCAAGATCCACTACATCAAAAAGCACCATCCGGACATCGCCCTCTTCGTCCAGGCCAGCCCGGCCTTCTGCTGCCCGTCGCTCGTCACCGAGGCCATGGCCCGGAAGATCGAGGCGGTCACCGGCGTGCCGGTGGTGCCCATCACCTACGACGGCACCGCCAGCCGCAAGAACGACGTCATCATCCCCTACCTGAAGTATCCGCGTTCCGAGGGCGCACGGGACCGGTCCACGATGGATCGAGCCGGATAGATCTCAGCCTTACCGCCCCGCCAGCGAGCGGCGCCGAAGCGACAAGGCGCCCGAAGATGGCCGAATGAGTTCGGAAGCGGGCATGCGGGCCCGTTTAAATTTGGCAGCAGTGACTTAGGCCTGTGAACGCGGTGAGGTGGATAAGGGGTGCGCGTTAAGATTTTGATTTTCCCTTTGCCCCGCGCCGAGCATCGGGGATACGGACGGAAAAAAGCGCATCGGTCTGCCTGAGCGAAGCGAGTTCCGGTGCGCGCCGGCCGTATCTCCGACGCGCAGGAGCAAGCGGGGCACGGGCGCCTTCTTTTGGTTACTTTTCTTGGACGACCAAGAAAAGTGACAGCCAAAATAAACGGATCGGTCCAACCTTCGCGAGTCCCCATACAAAAATCGAGGATTTAGACCAACGGTTACTATTCTTCCCGGGCCCAGCCCTCGGCCCGCGCGACCGCTTTTTTCCATCCGCGCAGACACGCATCCACCTTTTCCTGGGACTGGTTCAGGTGGAAGGCACGGTCCTCTTGCCAGTAGGCCTCGATCTGATCCAGGTCCGCCCAGACCCCCACCGCGAGACCGGCCAGAAAGGCGGCCCCCATGGCGGTCGTCTCGACGTTCCGCGGGCGGCTTAGCGTGACCCCCAGGATGTCGGCCTGGAACTGGCAGAGGTAGTTGTTGGCGCTGGCCCCGCCGTCCACGCGCACGGTCTTGATCCGAATGCCCGAATCGTTGGCCATGGCGCCGATCAAATCATTGGCCTGGTAGGCGATCGACTGAAGACCGGCGCGTACGATGTGGTTTTTGGTCGTACCGCGGGTGATGCCCACCATCAGCCCCCGGGCGTATGGGTCCCAGTAGGGGGCGCCCAGCCCCACGAAGGCCGGGACAATGTACAGCCCTTCGGTGGACGGGATGGCGGTGGCCATGGCCTCGGTTGCGGCCACGTCCGTGAAGAGGTCGAGATCGTCGCGCATCCACTGCATCAGGGCGCCGGCAATAAATACCGAGCCTTCCAGGGCGTAGGTCACCTCGTCGCCGATCTGCCATCCGATGGTCGTGAGCAGCCCCGAGGCGGATGCGATGGCCTCCGGGCCGGTATTCATCACCATAAACAGGCCGGTGCCGTAGGTGATTTTGGTCATTCCCCGAGCATAACAGGCCTGGCCGAAAAGGGCGGCCTGCTGGTCGCCGGCAACACCGGCGATGGGCACCGCGTGACCGAAAATCGCCTTGTCGGTCGTTCCGAACACACCGCTGGAGGGTTTGACCTCGGGCAGAATATCACCGGGGACCCCCAACTTCTCAAGGATATCCGGCGCCCATTGCAATGCATGGATGTCGTAGAGCATCGTGCGGCTGGCGTTGCTGGCATCGGTGGCGTGGACGCTGCCGCCCGTCAGCTTCCATATGATCCAGCTGTCCACCGTCCCCACCTTGAGCTTGCCCTGCCGGGCCAGTTCCCGCGCCTCGATGTTGTTGCGGAGAATCCAGCGGATCTTGGAACCGGAGAAATAGGCATCGGTGACCAGGCCGGTCTTGGCCTTGATGACCGCGTCGAACCCCTCGGCCTTCAACTGGTCGCAGTAGTCGGCCGTGCGGCGGCACTGCCAGACGATGGCCCGGCCCACCGGCCGGCCCGTTTCGGCGTGCCAGGCAATGACAGTCTCCCGCTGGTTGGTGATGCCGATGGCGGCCACGTCCGCCAGACCCAGTCCTGCCTGTCCCAGGGCGGCCTCCATGGTGTTTTTCTGCGTGCGCCAGATATCCTCGGCCTCCTGCTCGACCCAACCCGCTTGCGGGTAATGGCAGGGGAACGCTTCGCTGGCCATGGCGACGGGATCGCCCTTTTCGTTGTAGAGAATCGTCCGCGAACTGGTGGTACCCTGGTCCAGGGCCATGATGATTTCAGGCATGATTGACCTCCCCCCAAAAGGCGATTGTTGGCGTCCAGCCCGATACGGGCGGCCGCGTGTCTAAACCAGCAGATATTCTTGCGCCAGCCCGGTGTAGGCCGCCACCTGGTCGGCTTGCCAGGCGTCGTCATGGCCCAGTTCCGCCGCCATGATGCGGGCCACTTCGGGCGCCATTTCGATGCTGGCCCGGGTGTCCAGGAGCAGCGCCCGGCTTCGCCGCGCCAGAAAGTCTTCCACCGTTCGGGCCATTTCCGTGCGCACCGACCAGACGACTTCGGCCCGGATATACGGCAGCGCCGCATGCAATTTTTCCCCCATGCCCGGTTCGGCATTGACGATTTTCTTGATGTAGATGGCGTCGGAGCCATAGTAGTGAAGCGGATCGTTCTTGTCGAACTGCTTCAACCAGCCGTGGATGCGCAGATCCTTGGTCACGCAGGGCCGCTCTTTCAGGCCGGCGACGAGCAGCGCCTGGTTGACGGTGTCCTCGGCCATCTTGCGGTAGGTGGTCCACTTGCCGCCCGTGATCGTCACCAGGCCGGATTCGGAAATCACCAGGTAGTGGTCCCGGGACATGGCGGCCGTACTCTTGCTGTCGCCCGCCTTGACCAGGGGACGCAGGCCGGCGAAGGCGCTCAGGACATCTTCGCGGGTCGGGTCCTTGGTCAGATAGATGGCGGCGTGGTCCAGGATGAACTTGATTTCCTCCTCCAGCGGCCGGGGCTCCAGGCTGACCTCCGCCACCAGGGTGTCGGTCGTGCCAACGACGACCTTCCCGTGCCAGGGAACGGCAAACAGGACGCGGCCGTCGGCGGTCTGGGGCACCATGATGGCGGAATCCCCCGGCAGGAAGGTTTTGTCCAGAATCAGGTGAACCCCCTGACTGGGCGTGACGATCGGCTCGGCCCCGGGGCGGTCCATGGCCAGCAGGCTGTCGGTAAACACGCCGGTCGCATTGATCACCGCACGCGCGTGGATCGCGTACGCCTTGCCGCTTTCCATGTCGCGGGCGGCCACGCCGTCGACCATCTCACCGGCCTTGTTCAGACCGGTCACCTGCATGTAGTTGATGGGCACACCGCCGTGTTCGGCCATCGTCTGGGCCAGGTTGACGGCCAGGCGGGAATCGTCGAATTGGCCATCGTAATAAACGACTCCGCCCCGGAGCCCATCGGACTCCAGCGTGGGAATCCGCTTCAGCGTCTCTTCCTTGGAAAGGTTCCGGGAAGGCCCCAGGCCGAGCTTCCCGGCCAGCAAATCGTAAACTTTCATGCCCGCCCCGTAAAACGGCCCGTCCCACCAGTCGTAAATGGGGACGATGAAGGCCTGGTGGCTGACGAGATGCGGGGCGTTGCGGATCAGCAGCCCGCGCTCGTGCAGGGCCTCGAGCACCAGGGACACATTGCCCTGCCGCAGGTAACGCACCCCGCCGTGAACCAGCTTGGTGGACCGGCTCGAGGTGCCTTTGGAAAAATCATGCTGCTCCAGCAGCAGGGTTTTGTAGCCCCGCGATGCCGCGTCGACCCCCACCCCCAAGCCGGTGGCCCCGCCGCCAATCACGACGATGTCCCAGTAGCCGTCGTATCCGGCCAGATTGTCGATCATCGACTTACGATCCATAACTGCTCCTTTCCCATCGCTTCGACCGTTCCCCATGCCGTGGCCGTCGCATCCGGTCGCTTGAATCAGGCCAAATCGAGAGCTGGCCCGACGGATCGTCCCCGGAAACGATTCGAGCACCAACGCGGGAGGTGTTCCTCAGGATTCAATACCAGACGAATAGCTTTTCTTGCCAGACAATCTGCCGGTCTTCAAGTCCCTTTCCCGGACGTTGGGCCCCAAAGCCCGAGCTGATTTTTGGGGCGAGGTAAAAGCGATTTCCCGGGAAGACGGACGGCGCGAACAATCAGCGGCGGCCACCGGCCCCTCATCGAGCACGGTCTTGGTCACCATCCAGATGAAAACAGCAATGCCCGCAAAGCGTTTTCAGGCTGTATGCATCCGATAGATTCAACTTTAAGGTATAGGGTTCCAGTCTATTTCCCATTCGCCAGCAAGCCGCAATCCGGGATGGTTTACAGTCTTCCATCGTCAATCGGTGGGGGAGGCCGATTGTTCAGACGAGCAGCCTTGACTCCGGAAAACAAACCCGGATTCCGATGACATGCGCCGATCGGTCATAAGGGCATAGGGGCACGGCCGTAGAAAAGGCCCAATACCCTCTATGAATACAAAATGATCGGCCGGACCGCCGAAGGAGACAAAGACATCCAGGCAAGGTTTTTCGAACGCTCCTCAGCGATCGCCTTCGTACCGACCATTGTCCCAGGGCAGCCTCGTCACAGGCGACATCAAATGTTCGTTGGGTCCAAGCGTCTCATTTTTTACGCATGTATGCTCAAGTCGGTCTTCGCCGAACTAGGCAATAGATTTGATTGAATCGATGACAATATCGTCAAGCTGTGGATAATAGCTATGCTTTTGGGCTGCCCGGCAGATGGTGTCCTCCCACTGGCTGAACGAGTCCACATGCTTCAAGGTGTGGTCGGCATGCTTCGGGTTACCTTTTTCGGCAATTTCGCGTATTCCAGCAAGCGCCTGTTTGTCGCCAGGAAAGTACAAGGGTATCACCCCTTTGTCCTTAGGAATGGCATCGAATACCATCTTGGATCGTCTTTCACTCTCGCAGTCTTGTATAAATTTCTCCAGGCTGAAAAAATTGAGGCCGCCTAAAGCACCCATAGCGTGCCGTACGATATGCACCCCATACTTGCGCAGCGCATTGCGGCTCAATTCTGAATCCTTCAGCGCCCGGGGGGTCACATCAGGCAGACTGGAACTGCCCCCGGTCTGGGCGGAGGGCAATCCTGTAATCCAGGTATTTACCCGCGCCAAGGCGGCGTTGATGAACGTTTGATGGGGAGAACTGTAAGCAAGATTACCGCCGGAATCGATAATGCTGGGAATCCCGCAGTGCAGGCAGGCGATACCCGGGTTGACGGTCTGGGCGACGACCATCATGAATAGCACCTGGGCATGGTTCTGCGTAAGGAAAGATTCCGGGCTCCCCGGTCCGGAGACGCCGGCAATGCTCTGGTCGATCAATAAAAGATTGTTGCCTGCGCGGGCACTGCGCAAAAAAGGCTCAACCATGTTGTTCATTGGCGCCAAGGAGGCAATCAGGCTCGTTCCATCGAGCCAGTGCTCCTTGTTTTTCAAAAATGTGACTTCACCATCGCTCATCGTATGGGTCGTGATCATCTTGAGACCCTGATAGTTTTTTTCCATCAACCGGGCGATTTCGAAGAGGGAAATACTCTTGTCGCAGGCCACCGGCAGACTGAAAATGCCGACAATATCTTGGTGGGCTCGCACTGTCAGAATGATATTTTCGTATTCCTCGCGGTTGGCCGGACGCAAGCCCTCGTCGCCCGTCCGCTTCAGAAAAGGTGATGTCGCCCCGGTGCCAAAAGTGTTCATTCCCGGGTCCGCGGGCATTCTGCGGGGTACACGCTCAAGGCATTGGTCGATATAATCCCGCTTCAAGGGAATGAAAATCGCCGTTTCATTGTCGAAATCCAAGGCATCAGCTTCCATGAGAATATCCATAAGGACTTGGTTCTCGATGATATTGATACCGATTTCCGTAAGCACCCGTTTTGCGTTTTTGTCAATGCGCTGGTAAATAGCCTTCTCAGTGATCAGGTCGTCGATGTCCTCCATCCGGCATCTGGTTTTTTTCAGGACCGTTTTGTCGGTGATATGACGAGAGAGATCTTCATAAAGGGCTTTAGCCTTTTCGAATTCGGCCTTCTCTTCCAAGAGCAATCCCTTGCCAAAAATCTCATCTGCCTGTTTCGCGATTGTCATCGTTCCCCTTCTTTAAAGAATGAATACGGGTTCCGATTCATTTCAGCACCATGGTTATAAAAAAGGATTTTCAATGCTGCATTCCTGCAACATCCGTCATGCTGTTGCTTCATAGCGCTCCGGTGGGGCATACACCAACATCCGTCGCTAAGGTTGGTATTTCTAAAGCATATTGAATTTTTACGGGTTTACAAGATAGGGAGGTGGACGGTCGTAATGGGCTACCGGGGACACACCGAGATAATCCCACCTCAAAAACCCGCCGATACATCTTATTCGTGTGCCAAAAGATGGATGATCAAAAAATGTCCTAATCGCCAGGTCATGCCACATCGGAATTGAAGCAATGGGGTAACACTCCCAAGTGTATGGAGCAATTGATTCAGAGAGGAGTGGCTTCCTGAAAAAGAGACGCGGACGAAAAAGGCGGTCACAACCCCACGTTATCCCAAATGAATCTGAACGCGTATCGCTAAGCTAAATTGTTTTTTGATATGATTCTTCCTTAACGCAGCCAGACCGAGATTTCCGCTCCTAATTACCGGCTCCTAATAGAAAATATGTGGCTGGTTCCGGAAGTCATCAGCCAAATTCGGCGCTTGCCGCGGCCAAGCTTTATACTGAGGCCTTGATCGTAAAGGAAACCGTATCGACCAAGGATGCAGGGGTCAAGAATCGGCAGGGGCTGGTGATCGGCCGACCGCCAAAGAAGCCGGATCCGGCGCTACAAAAAGATAGGGATTAATGCGCAATGGACACCAGGCGGATGGAACCGTTCAGGACAATCGTTTTTTTTGGGTATTGTGCCGTGGAAAGTGTGGCCGCCTCCTGATCATGGGGAGATACTATAGCGCGTCTTAAAAATAATCTAAGTGCCCCTGGCGGCGTTGCGAACCGGCTCTTGGCAGAACCGCAGGGTCCCTGCCCTACGAACCTGCATACATACTCCGTGTATGCTCCGCTTTCTCGCCGTCTCAGGCCTTACCAGGAACCCTGATCTTAATTTTGAGATACGCTCTATTAACCTTATTTTTGCGCGGATTGACTTGGGTCAAGCCCTGCTTTCGCAGCCTGTGGTAGGATCCCATTCATGAAGCCTGCCGCCCACACCCACATTTCGAGGCTGGATGTCGCCGCCCATCCGGCGCTGAAGACCCATCCTTCCAAACTGTTTGTTGAAGTGACGACGAGATGCAATCTCCGGTGTCCCATGTGCCCCAAGCAGGCGCCGGGTAATGCGATTGTCGACGGAGACATGCGAGTCGAAACGTTCGAGGGCCTCAAACCGGTAATGTCAGGACTCGAGGCGCTGATTCTCAACGGTATCGGCGAGCCCTTGCTGCACCCTTTTTTGGAGCGATTCATTGCGATCGCCAAACAGCAAATGCCCGAAAACGCTTGGGTGGGATTTCAAACCAATGGCCAGTTGCTCGACGACGATCGGGCCGGCGCACTGGTCGATGCCGGTATCGACAAAGTGTGCATCTCATCCGACGCGGTAAGCCCCGAAATATTTCAGAGGATGCGCCCGGGCGGCGAGCGGGCGGCCGTGGACACGGCCATCGGAGCGCTGCAGACCGCCGTACGCCGACGGGGTCGCCGGATATCACTGGGTATCGAGTTCGTGGTGACACGCCGAAATATCCGTGAGCTTCCCGCGCTCATGCATTGGGCCGTGCAAAGCAAGATTGACTTCGTCATCGTCACCCACATGCTGCCATATCAAAAAGAGCTGGTTGACGATGTGGCCTTCGATACCAATACCGACGAAGCCCTGCGGTTTTTCAGACAATGGAAAGCCAGAGCCGAACATGAGGGCCTGGATCTGGACGATTACTTCGACGTGTTTATGAAGTATCGAAAAAAACCCGGACAGCAAAGGCTGATGGAATACGTTCGCAGGATGAAATCCGAAGCATTGCACCGGGGGATTTCGCTCCATGTGGAGCGGCTGCTCAAGAGCGACCGACAGCTACACCAGCTTGTCCGCCAGGTCTTTGCGGAGGTCGAGGTGATCGCACGCAATGGCGGCATCGAACTGCATTTGCCGACCCTGGTGCCATCCAGCAAGCGGCACTGCGAATTCATCGAAGGCGGTAGTGTCTTTGTCTCCTGGAACGGCAATGTGCATCCCTGCTATTTTTTATGGCACCGCTACCGTTGTTATATCGGGGGCTTCGTCAAATACGTGCAACCGGAATCCTTCGGGTCCTTGACGAATCAGCATCTTTTGTCCATCTGGAACGACCCGGCGTTTCGAAGCTTTCGCCAAGGGGTCCTACAATACGATTTTCCCTTTTGCTACGATTGCAGCGTCGCCCTGTGTGACTACACGCAGTTCGAAGATTTCGAACAGGACTGCCACGTCAGTTCCGTACCCTGCGGCGCATGCCTGTGGTGCACCGGATTGTTTCGCTGCCTCCAGTGACGCGCCCTGCCGCCTATTTCCAGGCCAAGCCACACCATCATCACCGGTGATACGATCACCATTTTCGGTTTCATTTCCAATTCAATGCCGAAGCGGGAAACATTGCGGGTAAACGGGAAAAACCAGAGGGGATTACCCGCAAGCGCGTAATCCCCTCTGGTTATATGATGGTGATCCCAGGGGGAATCGAACCCCCGTTACCGGCGTGAGAGGCCGGCGTCCTAACCGCTAGACGATGGGACCACATGTGTTTGAAATGGTCTGGCTGATGTAGCCGAAAATCAGCGCTTTGTCAAATTTTAAGGCATTGCGGGCCGCAATCAAGCATTTTCGGCCTTGCGGCCCCTGCGGAACCCGAAGAGCAGATAGATAGGTGCCCCCAGGAACGGAAAACCGGCAACCAGGGCCCACATGACTTTGCGGGCGGTGGAGCCGAAGTCCTTCATGAAAACGTCCACCAAGGCCCAGACCGTCAGCAGGAAAAAG
>JAAUYG010168259.1_pt1 | contig 67009 bp, 61 predicted proteins | sample 7278091 | NCBI WGS metagenome assembly JAAUYG01 (sample SAMN14350201, study PRJNA611818) | marine sediment metagenome | isolation source: surface marine sediment (0.6m) | place: French Polynesia: Moorea | collected 2018-08 | reverse complement strand
GTGCGCAGCGTGGGGGATTCGGTCATGACCTTCCGGGTCAAGTTCACGGCCCGGCCCGGTAAACATTTCGTGATCCGGCGCGAGGCCTTCAAGCGGATCACCGAAGCGCTCGAGAAGAAAGGCTTCCAATACGCCCACCGCAAGGTTATCGTGGATCTTGCGCCAGGCGCCATTTCTCCGGGGGGACCGGACGGCGGGGGTGCCCCGGCGCTAAGTCCGGAGCAAAGAGAGCAGATGCTGCAGGCCGGCGCGGCGGCCGCGCTGGATACCCTTATCGACCAAGAGAGCCAAGACCCCAAGGCCGGAAAAAAGAAACAAAAAAACGAGATTTTATAGGCGGGGCCCCGGGCGGCCGTGAACGCCGACGCGACAGCGCCCGGCCCGGTCCCGCTGAAATCGCCCGCAGCGATCCATTTTTCGCGGGCTTACCGGGAAGCGTGGTGCCTTCAACGCCGGAACACCTTGTTCAACATCAGGGCCACGGCGCCGGCAAGAAACCCGAAAGTGGAAACCGCCCGGCCGATCTGCCATAACTGGCGGTCGCTGCGGCTGCCGAAACTGAACTGGCCCAGGTGAACCACGGTCCCCTGGGCCAGATACATCATCAAAGTGCCTGCCAGAAAGGCGATAAAGCCGACCAGGACGGTCCACTCCAGCGCCTTTTTCCTCGATTTGACCATCAGTACCGCCGTGATCACCAAGCATCCCTGCGCGGCATAATGCCCGTATTCGAGAATCCACCGATAGATCGTTTCCGTTTCCATCACCGTCATTGCCTAAGGTTTGGTGTTGTCCGCCGTGGCATCGCCGAAAGATATGTCCCGGATACGGGCATCCCGCGCGATCTTGAACGTCGCCTTGAATGCGAGCACTGGCTGCGCGTTGTCGTTGAAGACCTGCGTCCGGCCCTCCCATTCGCGATCGGACAGGGCCGCCACGCGTGAGCGGGCCGTAACGATGCCCTGCCGCACCGGGCGCTGATATTCGACAGCCATGGTGACCGTCGCAAAATGCGTTTGCGGGGGCAGGACGCTTTTGATGGCCATGACGGCGGCCGTATCTGCCAGGCCGACCAGGGCGCCGCCGTGCATCAGCCCCGCGCCCTGGGCGAATTCGATGTGAAACGGCATCCGCAGTACGGCCCGTCCGCCGCCGGCCTTGACGATTTCGATGTGCAGAAGCCTTTCAAATGGGGCGCAGCTGATCCAGCCGTCCAAATGAAAGCGGTGCGGGCCGGTGGACGCGCCATCCCGCGCGGGTCGGAATGCATCGTGATCGTGGGGCATGCTGGTCTCGCTCTTCCTTGATGTCCAACGCCGTGGCCAAGCTGAAGAAAGATGCCCCGCCGTCGGCAACCTTCGACAGTCTACCAAAAAAAAGTATCATATCATGTCGATGGGTTGCCCGGCAATGCAGAGCAGGATCGTGCGCACGACGCCAGGTTGGCCTTTAATACCGATAATACGCCTGCTGAAGCGGTGGGTGCCATGTCCCTCTTCGTGTCGCGCCCGTCTGGCCGCCTGCCGGGTTTGCGCAAACCTTGCAAGGATAACGGGCGGTATTATGTTTCCAACGAAAAATTTTTTTTTGACAACGACAATTCCAAATCTTCCAACTGAACCAAAGGAGCTGCCCATGAGTATTCTGGTAACTAAAGAAGCGCCGGATTTCACGGCACCGGCTGTTCTGCCCAACGGTACGATCGAGGAGAATTTCAAGCTTGCGGATCTGCGCGGTAAATACGTCGTGCTTTTCTTCTATCCGCTGGATTTTACGTTTGTATGCCCCACCGAAATCATCGCTCATCACAAGCGCATGGCGCAGTTCAAGGAAAAGGGTGTCGAGGTGGTGGGCATTTCCATCGATTCCCAGTTTTCCCACTTTGCCTGGCGCAATACACCGGTTGAAGAGGGCGGCATCGGCGCCGTCGATTTCCCGCTGGTGGCCGATGTCAAGCACGAGATCGCACAGGCTTACGGGATCGAGCACCCGGAGGCCGGTGTCGCCCTGCGGGCATCCTTTCTGATCGATCGGGACGGAGTCGTCCAGCATCAGGTGGTCAACAATCTTCCCCTGGGGCGGGAGGTGGATGAAATGCTGCGCCTGGTGGACGCCCTTCAGTTCACCGAGGAGCACGGTGAAGTCTGCCCGGCCGGCTGGCACAAAGGCGAGGGGGGGATGACACCGACCGCCGAGGGGGTGGCGGATTACCTCAAGACCAACGTCGAAAAACTATGAATCTTTCGTTATTGCTGTAGTGCCCAAAGGCCTGCGCGTTGGCGCAGGCCTTTGGTTTTTTTCGGGGCCGAGACCTCGGAGCCGGTGAGCGCCGTTGAAGGTCTTTGGCGCAGGCGGTCTTACCGAATACCGACTTGACGGCGGACGACCGTGATTATACTATCGATCAAAAGCCCTGCCCCGTACTGCAACCGGAGGCCCGAAGCCATGATTGTCGAATCCCCGCCGGCAAAGTCTGCCCGCAACTGGGTCGAAAAACGCAACCGTTGCTTCGCCGACCGACGCTCGGGTGTCGAGCGGCGGGTCTTCTACAGCATCGATTATTTCATCGCTGGCGGCCGGGAACGACGGAGCGGGGCCGAAAGACGCAGCGGTATTGAACGCCGCCGTTCCTGGACCAAAGACGGTCAGCCCTGCATCAACACATCCACCGGATAGGTTCAGCCCCCGATTCATTCAAGGCCCATTGTCGCATAGCCTGGCATGCCGCCACAGACGCCCGCGCACTGCATAGTGCCCGGTGCCTTGTGAGCCATTTGCCCTCAGTCTGACGGGAGGTGCGCGTGTGAGAGTCATCGTCGGACAGTCGGAGGATATCGACACCCTCAAGGCGGTTCGCCGCGTGATTTTCCAGTGTCAGACGCAGTTGGGCGGGCAGAGTCCCTGTGCGGCGATCCTGCTGGCCGGGGTGGAATACGACCATGCCATCGTGCTTCGGGCCGTTCAGGCCACCTTCCCCGAACTGCCCCTGGCGGGCTGCACCACGGCGGGCGAAATGGCGTCCGCAAACGGTTTCAGTGATGACTCTTTAGTATTGATGCTGTTTTGTTCGGACCAGCTGACCTTCGCCGTCGGCCTGGGAAGGTCGCTGTCCCACAATCCGGGTGCCGCTGTGAAGCGCGCCCTTGAGATGGCCCGCGGCAGCCTGCGGGGCCCCGAACAGATGTGTCTGGTATTCTGTGAAGGCATCGTGGCGCCCGCCCATGAAGCGGTGCAGGCGCTGAACCGGGAGGTGGCCCAAGGCTGCCCGGTATTCGGAGGTGTGGCGGCGCATCCCTGGCACCTGGAGACCCGGCCCCGGCAGTTCCACGGTCACGATGCCCACGAAGATGCGATCGTTGTTCTGCTCATCCAGGGTCCGGTGGCCTACCGCTTCAGTGTGAGTAACAGCTGGCAGCCGGTGGGCAAGCACGCCCCGGTGGCGGTCAGCGAGGGCCAGGAAGTGCGCATGATCGGCGACCAACCGGCCCTGGAATTCTATCGCCACTATCTTGGCCCCCACGCGCATCCGGTTCTTGAATTTCCTCTGGCCGTGCACTCGCCCGAAAGCCGCCGCTTTTATATCCTGGCCCCCATCGGATACGATGAACAGACGGGCGGGGTGCGTTTTGCCGTGCCCATCCATGAGGGTCAGATCGTTCAGTTGACCGAGGTTACGCGGGAGCGCATGTTGTCAGACGTAAGGCAGACGCTTGCGTCCGAAGCAGTTGCGCCGGATGACGACTGGCAGCCCGTTGCCGGGCTGATTTTCTCCTGCGCCACCCGCAAGCATATTCTCGGTACCCAGACCGTCGAAGAAATCGCGCTGCTCAAGACCCATCTTCCCCCCGGCATCGCCCTGGCCGGTTTCTATTCCTTTGGTGAAATCAGCCCCCTGGCGGCGGCAGGGCCCAGTTTCCTCCACAACTGCACCTTCATTACCCTGCTGCTGGGGGAGCGCCGCGGGGCGGTCACGCGAGAGACCGCACGGCCAGCGGCCTCCGGCTTCGACGCCGCACCGGCCGAAGAGGCCTCGCGGGATGATCTTCAACGCCGGGTGGCGTTTTTGGAACGCCGACTGAAACGCTCCGACTTCTATCGCCAGCGGCTGGAGTTCCACAAAGATCTATCGGCCTCGCTGCTTCGCAAGATCAACCGCGAAATCAACCAGGCCCGCCTTGAAATCAAGCACAAGAACGAAATGCTGCGCCATACCTTGGCGCTGGCCGACGAAATCCAGAAAAACCTGCTGCCGGCCGAGGCGCCCTGGAGCCCTTTTTTCGATATCGCCGGCCAGAGCCTGTTCTGCAGTGAGACGGGCGGCGATTATTTCGACTACCTGCAGGTCGCGGACCGCGCGGACGGCCATATCGGGGTGGTCATCGGAGACGTCAGCGGTCATGGCGTCGAGGCCGCCCTGTTGATGACCACGGTGCGGGCCCTGTTGCGCTTGAGCATCGCGCGGGGCGGGGCGCTCGATCGTATCGTCAATGACGTCAACCGGCATCTGGCCGAGGATGTGGGCCAATCCGGCCGGTTCATGACGTTGTGCCTGCTGCGCCTGCTGCCGGAGACCGGTGAGATGGAATGGGTGCGGGCCGGGCATGAGCCGGCCGTCTGGTACGATCCCGCCCGCGACCGGCTGGTGGAGTTAAAGGGGGCCGGAACCGCCCTGGGGGTGGATGCCGGCTTCCGTTTCAGCCTGAATCGCCAGGCCGGCCTGGCGCCGGGTCAGATTATCTTCCTGGCCACCGACGGCCTGTGGGAGACCAGGAATTCGCAGGGCGCCTTTTTCGGCAAGCAGGCCGTCCACGAGGTCATACGGCAAAACGGTCAGGCGTCGGCAGCGGTCATCGTGGAACAACTGTTAGACCATATGAACCGGTTCCGCGGCCCGAACCCCCTCGAGGATGATGTGACGCTGGTGGCCATCAAAATAAAATCCCTTCCCGATATGACGCCGGAAGGCCATTGGTACCCGTCCATCTGAGAGCATCTCCGGGCCCGGCGGTCGACCACTTGCGCTCGATACGTCATGGAACCGTACAGCAGGCCCCTGACGCAGTCACCGCTAAAGGGAACCTTCCTGACGGCCGATCGAGAATGCCGGATGCAGGCAAGACGCCAACCGCCGCCTTTGACCCTGGCGGCGCTGCGGCATTCTGCCGATAAAAATCGTTGCGCAGCGCAATGGGAACGGTTGCCTCTCCCCTTTCTTTTCGCTATGGTATCTCGGTCGCGTCGGTATGGCATTCTCCAATCCGGTGCGATCAACCTGAAACCGTCACCGGCATGCGAAAGGCAAACCACTATGCGTTCCGATTGGTGCAGGATCGGAAAGATATTGCTGATTGTCGGCTTCCTATCCCTCTGGGGCTGCAGCAGCAAGGTCAATCAGGATAACTACAAGAAGATCAAGATCGGCATGAGCTACGAGGAGGTTACCGCGATTCTGGGAGAACCGGTCACGTGCGAGTCGATCCTGGGAATCCAAAACTGCGATTGGGGTGACGAAACGCGCGCGATCAATATCAAGTTTGCCGCGGACAATGTCGTCTTCCGCACGGCCAAGGGCCTGTCTTAGTCCATCGGACCATGACCGACGCCTCCCCGCGTGGCGCCGGGGAAAGATTCCAGCGCCCCGCGCTCCCGCCCTGCACTGCCCTTACCCCCATCCAAACCCTGCTCGGGCGTCCCAGTGAACCAACCGGAACGTGCCTGCAGCCTCGAGGCCGGTCGGAGGGATCGCTGGCAAGGTTCGCATGGGAAGGTTCGGGAAACAGGGCGCGCGGATCGGAATTGCCCCCGCCCACGCCAGCCATGTTCGTAGCGGCCGAGCCCGACTCCGAAAAACCGCCGTGCAACGCCCCTCTGCCCGCGGTGTAGCGCGTTGAGGTCTTCGACCGTATTCTCGGACGGCTGGCCTGCTGAAGGCGCTTCTTTCATGGAAATCGGGTTACATCATTCGTTTCCCAAATCACCCGCATCGCCGGCCAGATGCGGAATCGCCTGCCAATCCAATCCCAGCAACCCCGCGGCCCGGCGGTCGAGCGCCAGCGGATCGAAGCCCGCCAGGAGTCGGTTGACGGGCGGATCGCAAGGCGGCCCCCCCAGATGATAGCGGGCCAGCCCGATACTGGCGTCCATCAGGCTCAGGTCGGGGGCACGGTGGTCGATGAGGTCCCGGATGGACCGGTGCAGTTCGTGGTGGAACTGCGCTTTTTTCCAGCTGCCGGGATGCCCTCCGTAGTGCTGCGGCGGCAGCGCCCCCATCATGTTCTTGCAGGTTCCGGTGATCTCCGCCAGGGAGTGGGCCTTCAAAACGGGTACCGATATCAGGTAGTGCGCAAAGATGATTTCCGGCAGATGCATTTCAGGAGAGCGCGGGCAGGATGACTTGGCGCTGCGGCGCAGGGGGGCGGTGTTCAAATCCACCAGGCGAACCTGCTTGCGTGCGGCCAGGGCGTCGTAGCCCAGGGCGGCAAATACTTCCGGCGTCTCGCAGCCGGCGTCGCCGCAGCCTTCGGCGATGACGATGTCGGCCGTCGTGCAACCGCGGATATAATCGATCAGCGCCTCACAGCAGGCCGGCGGTGTGGTGACCGGGTGGGCGTCGGTATTGATCAGGTTGGGCTTGATCAATATATGGGTCTGGTGGCGCAGGATATCGCAAGCCCCCACTTGATCCAGAACCTCCGGCACGGATTCGGCATAAGACCGAAAAGCGACACTGGCAACGGTCATGTCAAATTCCTCATTTTATTCAACTAAGTTAAAACGGACCCTGACGGTTTCATCATTGGCCCGATATCAAGGCTTGCAAGCCCCGAGGAACGAGGCGTACTTGGCGTACGCCGCAGTGAAGAGGGGCGCAGCCTAACGCTGGTATTGAATTTATGACGCAACCGTCAGCGGAAGCGATGCATACTGGGTCGCTCCACGACATCGAGGTCTTCGCTCAGGTATCGCCTCAATACCTCTCTCACCCCGGCCAGGTCGGGGGCCCGGCACAGGCGGCCGTACAGAAAATGACCGTAGCGGAAGTTGGCGGTGAAATAGGCGGCATAGCGATGGAAACGGCGCCTCCCGGTTTGCGGCCCGTAACAGGCCTCCAACCATTGGGCCAGATCCAGAGCGCTCTGCAGGTAAACACCTGGGTTCGGTCGATAATCTGAAGTCCATTCGGCGAAAATCCAGGGCCGGGCCAGGGCCAGGCGTCCCAGCGCCACCCCGTCGCAATCCGTGCGCGTAAGCATGCGGACACAGTCGCGGCGATCGAAGACATCCCCGTTGCCGATCACCGGTATACCCACGGCCGCCTTGACCCGTCCGATGTAGTCCCAGCGCGGCGGCCGTGTACGGCGGTCGGGCGCCACCCGGGGGTGATAGGTCAGGGCGTCCGCGCCAGCGTCTTCGAAGCGCCTGGCCAGGGAAACGGCGATCTGCGGATCATCCTGCCAACCGGTGCGGAACTTGACGAAAACGGGTATCGATACCGCCCGGCGAATGGCGTGCACAATGGCGGCGGCCCGTTCCGGTGTCCGGAGCAGGGCGGCGCCACAGCCTTTCTTGCAGACGCTCGCCACCGCGCATCCAAAATTGATGTCGACCCCGAAGAACCCATTGTCCGCGACGACGGTAGCCGCCCGCGCCATTGTGGCGGGTTCGCTACCGAATAGTTGACAGACCAGCCGGGAGAGATCCTCGTCCGGCCGCCAGGTGAAGCCGCCCTGGTCGTGTCCATTGCCGCAGGGCACCGACCCGGCCCAGCACATCTCCGAGAAAAGCAGCCCGCAACCGCCAAAATCGGTCACGATTTTGCGAAAGGCGGTATTGCCCAGTTTGGCCATGGGAGCCATGAAAAGCCGGCCCCGAGATTCGCGGCCGCCGATCGCAAGCGGGGTGGCCAGAAAATGACGGAGTGTGTGATCGGTGATCATGGCGTTTCCACCTGAGCGGGATTGGCCCCGGCATCATTCGGGATACCGACTTATAGCCTGGATGGCGCCCGGCGACAACCGGTGGTTGAGGATGTCTCCGAACGGCGATCCCGATGGCCTGATTGGATGGGGTCATTGTAGATAGATTAGGCTGAACAGCCGATCGGCGGCATCCGCATCGAGATTCTTGATGATTTTATACTGGGCCAGGGCCTTGTCGCGCTCGCCCTTTTCCAAATAGATGCGGCCCATTTGGTAATGGGCGGGAACAAAATCCGGATCGATTCGGATGGCCTCTTTGTAGGCTTCGATTTCGCGCGCGCGATCGTCGAGGTTCGCGTAGACCTGACCGATTCCGTAATGCGAGGGGGCGAACCCCGGTTTGATTTTAAGAACGGTTTCGTGCGCCGCGAGGGCCTGCGGATAGAGCCCCAACGCGTTGCAGACAAGCCCCAGGCGAAAGTGGGCGGGCCAAAAGTTGGGTTTACGGGCGATGATGTCGTCGTAGGCGCTTTTTTCATCCTCGCGGCGGCCCAGTTGCCCGTATGCCAATGCCAGATTGTAGCGGGCCGGAATGTGGTCGTCTCTGATCGCCAGGGCCTCTTTGAGGGTGTCTACAGCCTCGGTGTAACGCTCCAGGGTGAGATAATAGTGGCCCAGCGTGTAGTGGGCGTTGGGGTTTTCCGGGTCTTTGGCGATGACCTGTTGGTAGGCGGCGATGGCTTCGCCGGGCTGGTCCAGCCCCACATAGCAGTTGCCCAGGCCGTACCAGGCCTCGGCGTCTTCAGGCTGGTCCTCGACCGCTTCGCGGAAATAGATCAGGGCCTGGTTGTATTCGCCCCGGATCGTGGCGGCGACACCCTTGCGGCACAGATCCTGGACTGCCCTGGGTTTGTGCCGGACCAGATTATAGGCCCACTCGGTTACCGAGGTTTCCGCGGCCAGCGCTTCGAGCTTCAGCAGGTTTTCGCTGGCCACGGCAAAATTGAGATTCTGTCCGGCCTGGGCCTGAAAACTGACCACACCAATGACGCGGCTCTGGGCATTGATCACCGGGCTGCCGCTGGAGCCCCTGGATATTGGCGCCGACATCTGGAAGATGGTGCCCACGCCGGGAAGATCCCGAATGGCGGACACGATCCCTTCGCTGACGGTATGCTCCAAACCCAGCGGGCTGCCCACCACCACCACCCGGTCGGCGATATCCGGCACCGCGGCCTCCACCTCGAGCCAGCGAACCTTTGCGGAGGAAATGTCCACGGCCACCTTGATCAGGTCGACGGCCTTGTTGGCGGCCAGGACGTGGGTCACATCGTGGGTGGTGCCATCATGGGTCTTGACCGTGGCGGCATGGGCGCCTTCAAGGACGTGATGGTTGGTGATGAGGTGCCCCTGTGGATTGATGAAAAAACCGGTGCCCAAACCGGCCGCGTTCATCTCAGGATCGAATGTCCGGATGGTGACCACGGCGGGCTGGACATCGTCGACGACCCGGCTGATGAGATGATGCTCACCGTCCGGCCGGGTCTGCCCCGCAGAGCAGCCTACCGAGACGGTTAGCGCCACCGCCGCGCCGCAGTAAAACAACTTTTTAAACCACATCGATCGCATGCTTTACATCCTCGACGCCTGAATTTTGTTGTTCAAAGTAAGGCGCTTCTCCGGGGGCTGTCAATCGGAAGGGGATGACGATAGGACGGGTTGACGCACGGCGACGGTCCGGGGGGGGGGAGGAAACACCTAAACCACCCTGGTTTTCCAGTAGGTCATGTATTCAGGGTCCTGGGCGGCCTGGCGATCCTTCATGACCGCCCCGGGCAGAAAATCCATAATTTGGCCGGCAGTGACGCCGTCGGCGCCCAACGCCCCGGCGGCCAGCTCGCCGGCCAGACCGTGCACGAAGACGCCCTTGCAGACGGCGTCTTCGATTGGAAGGCCAAGACCATACATGGCGGCAATGGCGCCGGTGAGGACGTCGCCGGCGCCGGCCGTGGCCATGGCGTCGCAGCCGCTGCGGTTGATGAAGACCCGGCCATCCGGGAAACCGATCATCGAAGCCGCCCCCTTCAGGACGATAATCGCCTGGAATTCCCTGGCCGCCGCCTGCAGGCGGCCGATCGGTTCGCTCAGAAGGTTGTCGACGGTGGCACCCGTCAGCCTGGACATCTCCCCCAGATGGGGCGTCAGAACGGTCGGGGCCCGGCGCTTGGCCAGGGTCCCCGGCGAGCGGCTTAGCATGGTCAGGGCATCGCCGTCCAGAAGCAGCGGCACGTCGGCGGATGTCGCAAGCTCCCCGACCAGGCGGGCGGTTTCGTCATCGAGTGAAAGGCCGGGGCCCATGACGAGCATGTCAATCTGCCCGATGCGCTCCAGCAGCTCCGCTTTGTTGCTGTAGGCCAGACTGCCCGCAGCGGTTTCCGCCTGGGGATGGAAAACGATTTCACTGCCCTGGGCGGCGATCACCGGGACGACCGACGCCGGGGCGGCCAGCCGGGAATACCCTCCGCCAGCCTTGAGAAAGGACATGGCGGCCAGGTATGGGGCGCCGTAATAGCCGGCCGCTCCGGCGATGAAAAGCACGTCGCCGAAACTGCCTTTGTGTCCAGCGGGATTGCGGCCCGGCAGGGGCGGGGGCTGGTTTACGGCGATGGCCAGCTCCGGCGCTTGGGTCAGCGCCGGCGGGAAGGAGATGTGGGTGACGTAGCACACACCGCCGTGATGGGCGCCGGGGTAGAGCAGGTTGCCAACCTTGGGCAGGCCAAAGGCTACGGTGGCGTCCGCTTGAACCGCCACACCCATGACCTGGCCGGAGTCACCGTTGATGCCCGAGGGTATGTCCAGGCTCAGCACTGGTTTGCCGGCCGCGTTGATCGCGGCGATGACTTCGGCGTAGTGACCGCGCACGGGTTTGGAAAGCCCGGTGCCGAAAATGCCGTCGACGATCCGATCGGCCGATGCGATCAACGACAAGGCCTGGTCCGGGTCCTTGTATTCAATCACCTCGGCTTCGAGCCGGGTGAGCATCTCGAAATTGGTGCGGGCCGCTCCGCGGTAGCGGGACGGGTCGCCCAGCAGCAGAACGAGAGGGTGCCCGCCGTCCGAGAGAATCTTGCGCGCCACCACGAACCCGTCCCCACCATTGTTGCCGGCACCGCAGCAAACAAGTGTCCGCCCTGCGGGCAGGCCCCAGCGGTCGGCGAGCACACGGTAGGCGGCCAGTCCGGCATTCTCCATCAGGACAAGCTCCGGGATGCCGTAGTGAGCGATGGCGCTCTGGTCCATGGCGCGCATTTGCTGAACCGTGCAGACTTTCATTTCGCGCTCCGCTGATGTTGATGGTTTTCGGGGGCCGGGGGCTGACGTTTCAACCGACGGATGAAGCGGTTTCTCTCCACCTACCAGAGAAACGGATCCCGGATCAAGCGCCAAGGCTTAACCCGCCGACTTGACAAACAATGCCCCCTCGGATATCTGACACAAACTTGAGAGGAACGGTAGAGCGATGAACCCTCATCTTTGTGCACCGGTGGTGACCCGTTGACGCAGGCCGCCTGTGGCCTGGCATCTGCGGGCCGCGTCGGTGGGATCGGCGTCCGAACGGCCCGACCGGTGATGGCCATGGCTCTCGCCATTTACGCCGGAGCTTCCAAAAGGCTTCGGCGTTTGTTTTTCCAAGGTTCGGCGCCGCGCCGCGGTCAGGCACCATCGCCGGCAGGCGCTTGATCGGCCGAACCGATGCGTTGGGGAGATGAACCGTTGGTGGAACGCAAGCTGCTGCTGGGAAACGAGGCCATTGCCCGCGGTCTGATCGAAAACGGCTGTGCCATGGCGACTTCCTATCCCGGCACACCGGCATCGGAAATTCTGGCCGCAGTGGCGCATTTCCAGAGGGTTCACCGGCTGAGCATGCACACCCAATGGGCTGTCAACGAAAAGGTGGCCCTGGAGATCGCCTACGCCGGCGCCCAAGCCGGCTTGCGCACGGCCGTGGTCATGAAACAGGTGGGACTGAATGTGGCCTCGGATCCGCTCATGAGCGCGGCCTACATGGGGACCTGCGGGGGTTTTGTGGTCATCAGCGCCGACGACCCCGGGCCCCATTCTTCCCAGACCGAGCAGGACAGCCGGATGATGGCCATGATGGCCAAGATCCCGGTGCTCGACCCCGAATCGCCGCGTCAGGCCCGCGACATGATCGCGCAGGCTTTCGATCTGTCCGAGGTGCATGCCATTCCCGTCATGCTGCGCCCCACGACCCGCGTTTGCCATGCCCGTCAGGATGTCGACCTGCGGACGCCGACCGTGCTGGATCGCCCGGCTGCCTTTGAAAAGGACCCGGCCCGTTGGGCGGCCACGCCGAAATTCCGACAGCAGCTCCACCACGAACTGGAAGCCAAGCTGGCCGCCATCGCCCAATTCGAAGCCACCGCGCCCCAACGCCTGAATCTCGAAGCCGATGGGCGCCGGGCGGTGGTTGTTTCCGGGGTGGCATCCGCCCACACCCGTGAAATCGTCCAATCCATGGGCTTATGGAAGCAGCTGCCGCTTTACCAGGTTCTGCAGCCCTATCCCTTGCACCAGACCTTTATAAACCACCTGCGCGAGGCCTACACGGACGTACTGGTGATCGAAGAAACCACCGGCGTGATTGAAATGCAGGTGGCCGACCGTGATCGTGTGCAGGGCAAGCTCGCGGGGCGTGTCCCCGCCGTGGGCGAGCTGACCCCCGAGGTGATCGCACGGGTGCTCGCGCGCTTCGTGGGACGTCCCGTGAATGACGTTGCGCCGCCCGTCGTGCCGGGCCGGCGGCCCACCCTCTGCGCCGGCTGCCCCCACCGGGCCAGTTTCTTCGCCATCAAGAAAGCCGCGCGCAAAGCCATCTACACCAGCGATATCGGCTGCTATACACTGGGGTTGAACCTGGGCGCGGTGGACACGGTGCTTTGCATGGGGGCCGCCATCAGCCAAGCGGCCGGTTTTTACCATGCCTACAAACACGCGCCCCAACGCCCGGATATCGTCGCCACCATCGGCGACTCCACCTTTTTCCATGCCGGACTGCCGGCCCTCGTGGATGCCGTCAACCAGGATGTGCGTTTCGTGCTCGTCATCCTTGACAACCGCACCACGGCCATGACCGGCAACCAGCCCACGCCGGCCACCGGCCTGGGCGCCGGCGGTGAAGTCCTGCAGGCGGTGGATATCGAAACCGCGGTGCGGGGCTGCGGGATCGACTACGTGCGTATCGCCGATCCCTACCGCACCGATGAATTGATTGCGGTGCTCAAGGCGGCCGTGACCCACAGCCGGGAAACCGGGCCCGCGGTGGTGATCTCGCGCTATCCCTGCGTGCTCGACAAGCGCCAGGCCGGCGCACGCACTGAAGGGGCGGTCCCGGTTATTACGGATGAGTGCGACGGCTGCGGCTACTGCGTCCAGCAGTTCGAATGCCCGGCCATCGCTCTGGACGAGGCCGAATCCCGGGCGCGGATCGATAAAGTGCTCTGCAGCGGCTGCGGGGTCTGTCTGCATGTCTGCCCGAAAGAGTCAATTCAGCCGCTGCCGTGAACATCGGCCAACCTTGTGGAGCCAAATGAGTCCAAGTGTTCAACAGCAAATCGTCATCAGCGGGGTGGGTGGACAGGGCGTCCTGTTCGTTACGCGCCTGCTCGCGGAAGCAGCCATTGCCCGCGGGCTGCCGGTATTGACCTCCGAAACCCATGGGATGGCCCAGCGGGGAGGCTCGGTGGTGTCCCACCTCAAGGTGGGCGCTTATTCCAGCCCGCTGATCCGAAGCGGCTGCGGCAACGGCCTGCTGGGCCTCAAGGCCGAAAGCCTCGAACTGCACGGCCACTTCATCCGCCCCGACGGCTGGCGGGTGGTCAACCAAGCGGGCACGGGCGACGGCGCCGCCCATGTGGATGCGGATGCCGCCGCCGCACGAATCGACAACCCCAGGGCCGTCAACCTGGTGGTGCTGGGCTTCGCATTGGCCCGCCTCAGCGGCGGGGATGCGGCGGTCAACAGGCTTTTCTGCAATCGTGACGATATCGCCGGGGTACTCGAGGTTCGGCTGGCGGAGCGACCGGAGATGCTGGCCGCTTCGCGGCGCGCACTCGACGCCGGCTACGCAATCGGCGCGGCTTGACCCTGCTGCGTCCGCATGGAAACCACAGCCGCCGGCCCCTGGCGGTCAAATGAACCAGACGGCGCTCCGTCGAAGGAGGGCGGTCTTCAGCGGTGGAGGAAAGGAAAATGAAACAGAGAACGTTCGCACCCCTGACACTCGGACTGTTGGCGATCATGGCGGCGGTTCTGCTGCTGCCGGGCGCCTCGGCAGCCGAGACCATTTCCCTCAGCTACGCCAATTTTCCACCGGCCCCGACCTTTCCCTGCGTGCAGATGGAGCGTTGGAAAGCCGAGGTCGAGAAACGCACCAATGGCAAGGTCCAGATCAAGACCTATCCCGGCGGCACCCTGCTGGGCGCCAAGGAAATGATGGACGGCGTCATCGCCGGTCAGGCCGATATCGGCAATCTCTGCATGGCTTACCAGCCGGGCCGTTTCATCGTGACCAATGCCACGAGTCTGCCGCTGGGCATCCCCAACGCCCACGTGGGAAGCCTGGTCCTTTGGGACCTCTACCAGAAATACCGGCCCAAGGCTTTTTCCCAGGTCAAGGTGCTGAGCATGTTCACCACGGCGCCGGCCAACATCATGTCCAAGAAGCCCGTTCGCAGCCTTGAGGATCTCAGGGGGCTTGATCTCCGGGCATCGGGCGGCGCCGCCCAGATTTTGAAAGCCTGGGGGGCCAACCAGGTGGGCATGCCCATGTCGGCCACACCGGAAGCCCTTCAGAAAGGGGTGGTCCAGGGGCTGTTTTCTTCGCTTGAAGTCATGAAAGACCTTAAATTCGCGGAGACCTGCCGATACGTTACCATGACCGACACGGTCATCTATCCGTTTGCCGTCGTCATGAACATGGCGCGCTGGGAGGCCCTGCCCCCCGATGTCCAGAAGGTGATGGACGATCTGAAGCGGGAGCAGGCCGAGTGGACCGGCATTTACATGGACGGCCATGTCAAAAAGGCGATGGACTGGTCGGTGACGACCCACAAGGTGGAAGTCATCAATCTCGACGCCGCTGCCCAGGCCGAATGGGACCAACGCCTGCAGTTTATCACCCAGGAATGGATTGAGGGTGCCAAGGCCAAGGGTTTTCCGGCCGGCGCCATTGTAGAAGACATCAAGGCCTTTAGCGCCAAGCACAGCGACAGGCCTGCGCGGCCCCAAAAACTCAAGATCTCGACGAACTGAGAAGCGCTGGGATCGTGGACCCTTCCTTCCGGAAGGGTCCTTTGTTTTGGCCGCCATCAAACCGACGGATAACGGCGGCGTTGCATCGTTTGCTATCCAGTCGATTTCAAAGCACCTGACAGAATCCTTCTGGATGGCTCGAGCGATGGAAACGAGCCATTGTGCCATCCGACAACCTGCGGACAAGATGCCCGTTGCGGATGAATCCCTGTATGGAATGAGGCATGCTCAAGACATTCCTTGACCGAACGGAAAAAGGCTTGCAGCACCTGCTTGTTCTCTGCGGCGGGTCGCTGCTGGTCGGCATGACCATGCTGACAGGCGCCAATATCGTGGCCCGCATCTTCTGGGAACCCATCCGGGGGACCTTCGAGCTCATGGGGTACTTTGGTGCCGTGGTGACCGCCTTTGCCCTCGGCTACACTCAGAAGTATCGGGGCCACATCGCCGTCAACGTCCTGATCCAGCGGTTTTCGCCCCGGGCGCAGCGGTTGCTCAATAGCTTCAACAACCTGATCTGCGGCTTGTTTTTCATCGTGGTCACCTGGCAGATGAATTTGAAGGCCCGGGGATTTCTGCGGACCGAAGAGGTCTCCGAAACCTTGCGCGTAATTTTCTACCCGTTCACCTATGCGGTGGCCGTGGGCTGCGGCTTCATGGCCATGGTGTTCTTGTTCGACCTCGTGCGCGATCTGCTCACGAACTGGGGGGAGCGCCCATGAGCGCCGCCCTCGTCGGCCTGCTCGGTATTGCCGTTCTCCTGGCGGTGCTGTTCTTTCTGGGCATGCCGGTAGGGATCGCCATGGCCATCGTCGGATTCGGTGGGTTTTGCCACCTCGTGAGTTTCAATGCCGGACTTCACATGCTGGGATCGGTGTTCTGGGACACCTTCTCCAAATACGGCCTTACGGTGATTCCCCTGTTCATCTTTATGGGGCAGATTGCCTTCTACGCCGGGGTCAACGAAAAGCTTTACAGTGCCGCCTACCGCTGGGTCGGTCACATCCGCGGCGGCATCGCCATGGCCACGATCCTGGCCTGCTCGGCCTTTTCCGCCATTTGCGGCTCCAATGCCGCCACCGCCGCCACCATGACCACGGTGGCCCTGCCCCAGATGCGAAAATTCAACTACCACACCCGGCTGAGTACCGGGGCCATCGCCTGCGGGTCCACTTTGGGGGTCGTGATTCCGCCCAGCGTGGTCTTGATCGTTATCGGACTTTCCACCGAGCAGTCCATCGCCCGCCTGTTTTACGGCGGCGTCGGCGCGGGGGTGCTGCTGACGCTGCTGCTGATGCTTTCCGTGGTCTGGGTCTGCCGGCGGCACCCCGACTGGGGGCCGATCGGCCCCCGCGTGGGCTTCGCCGAGCGAATGGCCTCACTCATCGGCGCTCTGGAAATGGTCGTTCTTTTCTTCCTGGTCATGCTGGGTCTTTTTTACGGGGTTTTCACCCCCACCGAGGCCGGCGCGGCCGGGTCCCTCCTGGCCTTGGCCATTGCCTTGGTTCAGCGGCGCCTTTCCTGGAGGGGCTTTTTTGCCGCGATCACCGACACGCTGCGGATTTCCTGCATGGTCATCGTCATCGTCACCGGGGCCCTCATATTCGGCCGTTTTTTGGCGGTCACGCGCATTCCGTTCGATATCGCGGCCTGGGTGGTGGACCTGGCGATTCCGCGTGCGGGCGTCATGGCCATCATTTTCCTCATTTACATCATCGGCGGCGCGGTAATGGACGCCCTGGCGCTCCTGTTGATCACGATTCCCATCTTCTTCCCGGTGGCCACCGAACTGGGTTACGATCCGGTCTGGTTCGGGGTCACGATCACGGTGGTGACCACCCTGGGGGCGGTGACCCCGCCAGTGGGCGCGACGACCTACGTGGTCGGCGGCATGGCCGGAGACGTACCGCTGGAGGATGTCTTCCGCGGCGTGGCCTATTTTCTCCCGGCCTATCTGCTGTGCATCGTTCTGCTGATGCTTGTTCCGGATATCGTCACGTTCCTGCCGGCCCTCATGCGTTGAATGCCGACGGGGGGATGCATGACCGCCCGGGGTATATGGAACGGATGGCGTGTCCAACGGGGGGCTGTCGACGCTATGCCGTTCTAATCGCGGTAGGTAAAGAAAAGCGAATAAAAAAAGCTTGATCTGGAAGAATCGTCTTGATAATGGCAGCTTTAATGCCTGGGCCAGTTGCGTTGATGTGCAGCGATTGAACGAAATGACGATGCGGCGTGGAATCTGAGCGGAAGGCTGCAGGTATTAAAAAAAGCCCGAACCGTGTTTAATTAGTGTGAGTACTGGTAGCCTCCCACGAATGCGGTTCGGGCAATTTTTTTTCTTATATAAACGTAATCCCTTTCCCCCCGTTTACAAGACCGCTGTGCATTCTTTCGGACCGGCCGCGGTGCCGGTGTGGCCGCCCCTGCCTTTCATCCCCCGATCGTATTCATCCGCGTATGCACGGCCTGGCCGTCTTCGGTATCCAACTGGTGGCTGGAAGGCTTGGCCCGGGCTGCTCGGGCAAACAATTCAGCCAGGGCATCGTCATCGGCCCCGCGTCGCATAGGGGTTTTGATATCCAGCTCGCGGTCCGACAGCAGGCAGGGGCGCAAGTGGCCGCTGGCGGTCAGGCGAAGCCGGTTGCAGGCTCCGCAGAAATGGTGCGTCCGCGGGCTGATGAAGCCGATCTCGCCGATGGCACCGGCCAGGCGGAAGCGCTCTGCCGGTCCGTCGCTGGCCTCCCGGGCCACGGGTTCCAGTTTCCCCAGCGACGCGATTTGGCGGCGGACGTCCGCATTGGAGATAAACGGGTCCTGTTGCAATTCGGGATTGCCCATGGGCATGTATTCGATGAAGCGGATGTGAAAAGGCCATTTGCGGGTGAGCGCGGCAATCGTCTCGAACTCGTCATCGTTGATGCCCCGCATGGCGACCACGTTGATTTTAAGAGGGGCAAATCCCATTTCGCCAGCCCGGCGGATGTTCTCCCAGACCTGATCGAAACAGTCGCGGCCCGTCAGACGGGCAAAGCGCTCCCGGCGCAGGGTGTCCAGACTGATATTGAGACGGCGGATGCCGGCTCCGCGCAATGCCTCCAGAAAAGGACCCACGAGGACCGCATTGGTGGTCAGGTTGACTTCCCGGATGCCCTCCACGGTTTTGAGCTTGTGCAGGAAGCCCATCAGGCCCTTACGCACAAAAGGTTCACCTCCGGTGATGCGGATTTTGTCAATACCCAGCGACACCCCGATGCGTAAGATGCGCAGAATTTCCTCGTAGCGCAGGATGTCGGTATGCTCGAGTCGCGGGAGGGATTCCGGGGGCACACAATAGATACAGCGCAAGTTGCAGCGGTCGGTCACGGAAATGCGCAGGTAGTTTAACCTGCGGCTATGGCTGTCTTCGAGCGGTCTGGCCGTCACGTTGAAACATTCCTCAGGGGTCGCGTTGATCGTGGTTGCAACTACTAAGTCATCCGGATGGGGAGTGCAAGGCTCAAGTCGTTTTTTGCGGCGACCCGCCGAACTTGGCGCGATATTCCTCCAGGTCGCCAATCGGCGGACGCTCGACGCCGGCCATGACGAGGATGTCGGGCTGGAGCTCGTTTTTGACGAGCTGGTACTGGATGATCTGGTCGTAGATTTCTTTGCGGAACTCGACGATACCCAATTTCTCCAGGCGGTTGAGGAACGTTTTCATCACCACGAAAGACATGCGGCCCAGGGCTTTGGTGTCCTGGTTGCGGTGTACGCGTTTCTCGAGGTCGACCTGGGCGATGACGTCCAGCCCCCACCGTTCGCAGATATCAAGGATCATGCTGGTCTCGACCCCGTAGCCGATGGGAAAGGGGATGCGTTCAAAAACCTCGCGATAGCCGGCGTATTCCCCGGAGAGGGGTTGCAGGATCTGCGTCAGTTCCGGGAAGAAAAGCGAGAACATCGGGCGGATGACGAGCTCGGTCACACGCCCCCCGCCGGTCGGTCGCACCCGGCTCTTGCCGATGGCGATCGGCCGGTCGTAAAAGGCCTTGGTGTATTTGATGCGGTCGTTGCGCAGCAGCGGTCCCAGGAGCCCGTAGGCGAAACGGTGGTGAATGTTTTTGATGTCCGCATCCAGGTAGACAAGAATGTCGCCCTCGCAGATGTAGAGCGCTTTCCAGAGGTTTTCGCCCTTGCCCCGGTATTTTTCGTGATCCGGCAGGATGTCGTCGGCCTGGTAGACCTTGGCGTCGAATGACCGGGCGATGCTTACCGTATCGTCGCTGGAACCGGAGTCGATGACGACGATTTCGTCCAGCAACGGGTAGCGCGTCATCAATTCGGACTTCATGATGACGATTTCCTTGCCGATCGTTTTGGCCTCATTCAGGGTGGGCAGGCACAGCGATATCTTCAGTTGCTTTTTGCGTTTTTCATCCACCAGGCCTTCGATGTCACTGAATTGGCTGTAATGGAAGGTGTTGGTTTGAAGCCAGCTTTTATTCATCGCATACCCCGCTGTCGATGGCCTGAATCGTGCCGATCACCTGGGCGATGCCCCGGAACATCGGCTCGATTTCCATTCTCGAATTGGGCTGGTGGTAGTTCTCGCCGCGTGTCAGGCCCAGCGTGACGGCCGGTATTTTCTTGGACAGAAAGATCGAGAGCTCGGATTCGCTGGGTTCGCCGACGCTGGGAATGTCGAGCCGTCGCATGATGGCGCCGGTGGTCTTGACCAGCGGATGATTGTATTTCAATCGGGCCGCCGTGACATTGCTGATGGTGTGAAGGGCGAGTTCAACCCCGAATTCGTGTCCGATGCCGGTGACGATGTCCTTGATATCGCTGAAGAGGGCCTTGACCATCCGATCCCGGTCGCTATGGATCTCGAGCCCCAGCATGGCCTCATAGGCGATGCCGCCGTGCTTGTGGCCGCCGTTGATCTTGCCGATGATCACGCGGCTGCGGGGCTTCTGGGGCAGACGGATTTCCAGAATCTGGTTGATGACTTCGTGCAGCACCAGGATGGCGTTGGGTTTGAACCGGTATTCGATACCCACCTGCTCGCGCACGTTGCATTTGATCTCGCAGCGGGTCATTCCATCGGAGTAGTAGTTGAGCCGCCCCAGCTCGACCCCTTCGATGCACACGGCGGCCCGGATCGGTGTCGGCCAGGTTTTAACCAGGTGGCGAATCCCCCTGAGGTTGCCCCGGCCGAGCGACTGGATGACGCCGGCCAGGATGATATCGGAATCGAAACGCAGGTCGAGGTGCTTGAAGATCGTTGGCAGGGAGGCCATCGTGCCGATGCCGACTGAATTGTCCAGAACGCCCGGACCCTGGATCATGTTTTCGGTAATGGTGAAATTGTGATCCACGTCCCTGCCGAAGGCTGTGTCCAGATGGGCCACCACAACGATGGGGGCCCGGCTGTTGTCGCGGCCGCGGATAATGCCGATGGGGTTCTGGTAGCCGTCGGTGGTGCACTCGTCCACGTCCGCCTCCACCAGGCGGTCCAGGAATTTGATGGCGCGCTGTTTTTCGTGAAATGTCGGGGCGGGGATCTGCCCCAGAAAAGTGATGTTGGTGATGATCGTTTCCTTGATCGCACGCAACTTATCGGGAAAGATATCCAATTGGTCGGTAAAGGACCTCATGCGGGCTCCTCTAAGCTGGCATTCGAATAGGCCGCGGGACACTATGGTTTGCGCGAGGTGCGGACGGGCAGGGTTCGCCGGCCCGGAGATTCGGATTGCGGCCTTTGGCAGCCGGTTTGAATTCTTGCCGGAACGCGAATCGGACTTCGGGTGTTCAGGGGTTCGCGGGGCGGTCCGGATGGGGAATAAAATTGGGCGTCCCCCGTCGGGCGCCCGGGCGTATAATCACATGTCGGATGAGCGCAAATTATTTAGAACTTATCTGAAAATTAAGATTAGTGTTCCTGGCAAGGCGTGAGCCGGTGAAAAAGCGGAGCTTACACGTAGTATGTGAGCATTTTGAGCCGGCTCACGATGCACCGACTGATAAAAAGATCGATGCTGAATCCCGCAACACGGGTAACGCCGCCAGGGGCGCTTAGATTATTTTTGAGATAATTTATAGTTAGGGTAGCGCATCGGACCCCATGGGGTCAATGCCTCTCCGGCCCCGGCCCGTCCATGCGGTTCCTGGGGGCGGTAGGCAACAACTGGCTTCAGGCCCCGCGCTCTGAAACGTACAGCGTCTGGACGGCGCGGCAGAGGCCGGGGATCGTGTATTCGTCGGCCGTGACATCCACCTTTATTCCCAGGGACGCGGCCGTCTCGGTGGTGACGGGTCCGATACTGGCCACGCGCACCCCTTGCAGAAGCTCGTCAGCCTCGGCGTCCGGGAGCAGGGCCCTGAAATTGGTGACCGTGGAAGAGCTCGTGAACGTCACCAGGTCGATCCGGCCGGCCCGCAGATCCTCGATCAACTGCTGGGCGTCGGCGGTGACGCGTCGGGCCCGGTAGATCAGGACTTCGTCGACTTCGGCCCCCATTTTAGCGAGTTCGTCGGGCAGCACGGCACGTGCCTCGGCTGCGCGCGGCAGAAGTACGCGGCGCCCGGCCATGGATTCGTCCCCGAAGGCGGCCACCACCGATTCGGCCCGGTAGCTTTCCGGCAGGATGTCGCTCTTCAGGCCGTAATCCCGCAGCCGCTCGGCGGTCACCGGCCCGATGACGGCCGTTCGCAGATGGTGCAGGGCACGAACATCCAAACCGCGTGCGAACAGCCGGTCGAAGAAGTAGCGCACGCCATTGACGCTGGTAAAGACGATCCAGTCGTAGCGGGCCAGGTCGTCGATGGCCTGGTCCAGACGGGTTTGGTCCTCGATCGGCGCCACTTCGATGGTGGGGTATTCCAGGCAATTGGCGCCCAGATCCCCCAGCAGCGCCACCAGGTTGCTGGCCTGGGCGCGGGCGCGCGTGACCACGACGTTCTTACCCAGCAACGGACGGTCCTCGAACCAGCGCAGGCGCTCGCGCAGTTCCACCACCCGGCCGACGACGATGATGGCCGGCGCCTTGATGCCGGCTTCGCGGGCTACGGAGACGATCGTCTCCAGGGTGCCGGTCACCGTGCGCTGCCGGTTGGTGGTGCCCCAGCGCACGAGCGCCACAGGCGTATCCGCGGCCATCCCGTTTTCTATGAGCCGTTCCGTGATGTGGGGCAGGTTCTTGACCCCCATGAAAAAGACGAGGGTCCCGATGCCGGACGCCAGCGACGGCCAGTTGATTTGCGAAGTTCCCTTGGTGGGGTCTTCATGGCCGGTGACGAAGGCCAGCGTCGAGGTGTAGTCCCGATGGGTCAGGGGAATGCCGGCGTAAGCCGGCGCCGCCACCGCCGATGTGACTCCGGGGACGATCTCGAAAGCCACTCCGGCGTCCAGAAGGGCTTCGGCCTCTTCCCCGCCGCGGCCGTAGATGAACGGGTCGCCGCCCTTGAGGCGCGCCACCACCAGCCCCTGCAGGCCCTTTTCGACGATCAGGCGATTGATCCCCTCCTGAGAAAGGGTATGGTCGCCGCCCTTTTTACCGACGTAGATCAGATCGGCCCCGGGAGCGGCATGGGCCAGCAGCGCAGGAGCCGCCAGATAGTCATATACCACCACGTCGGCCTGGCGGATGCAGTCCCGCCCTTTCAAGGTCAGAAGACCCGGATCGCCCGGTCCGGCCCCAATCAGGAAAACTTTACCTTTTTTCATGTCGGTAGTTCCGTTTGCAGGCGGTCGAGCACCGCCCGGGCGCCTTGTGCAAGCAGGTGTTCGGCCAGATCTCGGCCGAGGGTCTCGGCCTTTTCCGGCCGGCCGACCTGCGTTGCTTGGATGACGGTTTGGCCCTCGAGGTCGGAGACGAGGCCGCGGAGGGTCAGCTGGCCGTCGTGGAGCGTGGCATGGCCGGCGATTGGCACCTGGCATCCGCCCTCCAGCCGGTGCAGGTAAGCCCTTTCGGCCGTGATGGCGATCCGGGTGGCCGCGTCCTCAAGGGGGGCCACCAACGGCGCGATGGTGGTGTCGCCGTCGCGTGTTTCGATGCACAGGGCGCCCTGGCCCACGGCCGGCAGCATGACCTCGGTATCCAGTTTCTGACTGATCCGTTTTTCCAGTCCCAGCCGGCGAACGCCGGCCGCGGCCAGCACGATGGCCTCCATCTGACCTTCGTCCAGCTTGCGCAGCCGGGTGTCAAGGTTGCCGCGCAGCGGCACGATTTCGATGTCGGGTCGCACCCGGCGCAGCTGGGAGGCACGCCGCAGGCTGCTGGTGCCGATGCGGGCGCCGCAGGGCAGGGTATCCAGGGTCAGGCCTTCAGGTGCGATCAGGGCGTCCGCAGGGACTTCACGTTCGGGCACGGCCCCGATGCACAACCCCGCGGGGATCTCGGCCGGCATATCCTTCATGCTGTGCACGGCCAGGTCGATGCGGCCCGCCAGGAGGGCCTCTTCGATTTCCTTGACGAAGAGGCCCTTGCCACCCACTTTGGCCAGCGGCACGTCGAGAATCTTGTCGCCCTTGGTCTTGATGATCGTCAGCTCGACCTCGAGCCCGGCGTGCAAGTTTTCCAGTCGGGACTTGACCCACTCGGCCTGCCACAGCGCCAGTTTGCTGCCGCGGGTGCCGATGCGCACCGTGCCGGGCATCAGTGACCGCACCCGGCACAACTGGTGGCTGAACAGCCGCCGCAGGACGAGTCGGCGGCCGACGATTTGATCGTCTCACCCCCCGCCCCTTTGCTGTAAAATCCGCAGACCGACATCAGGCGGCATACTTTTTTACTGTTACAGGCCTCGCACGCGGGCTCCGGATCACCCAGGACCAAGTATTCGAAAGTTTTTCCACAGTCCTGGCACTCGTATTCATAAATCGGCATGGACTAAACTCCTTTTAATGGATCGGATGCTTTAAAGGGGCCCTTAATTACACCGATTGGTCGGCTTTGGCAAGGGATACACGCCGCTTTATGTCGCCCGGACGTCGGGCACCTTGTGGGGGAACAGCTTGTATTCGACCAGCTGGCAGAGGATGTGGCCCATGGTGATATGCGTCTCCTGGATCCGGGCCGTATTGGCGGATGCAACCGTCAGCCGCAGATCGGCGTGGTCTCCCATCCGCCCGCCGGCACCGCTCATGCAAAGGCTGTGCAGCCCGGCCGTGCGGGCGGTGTCCAGGGCTGCAAGGACATTGGCCGATTCGCCGCTGGTGCTCAGCCCCCAGGCCACGTCGTCCGGTTGGCCCAGCGCGGCCACTTGGCGGGCGAAGATCTGCGTAAAACTCTTGTCGTTGCCGATGCTGGTGATAATCGAGCTGTCGGTGGTCAAGGCGATGGCCGGCAGGGGGCGGCGGTCGATCTGGAAGCGATTGACGAATTCGGCCGCCAGGTGCTGGGCGTCGGCGGCGCTGCCGCCGTTGCCGAATAGCAGGATCTTGTGGCCGGAGACGATGGCCGTAACGAGCATGTCGGCGGCGGCTAAAAGGGTTTCACGTTGTTTGGCCACCGCCTCGCGTTTAACCTGCAGGCTTTCCGCCAGAATCGCGTCGACGAGCGCCAGCATATCAGGAGGCCTTCTCGATCAGGCGTTCTTCCACCGAGTGGATCAAGCCGCGGGCATCCTCGCCGAGGGTTTCAGCCTGCCGGAAGGCCTGCAGCGCCTCTTCCAGCTGCTCGGTTTTGGCCAGCAGGCGGCCCAGCCGCAGATGGGTCCGACCGTTTTCGGGGGCGATCTCGACGCTTTGTCGGCAGAAGGAGAGGGCGATTTCCAGGTTTTCGTTGCGCAATTCATAACAACGGGCCAGACCCGATAGCGCGACGGCGTCGTTGGGATTGATGCGCAGCGCCGTTTTGTAAGGTGCGATCGCCTGATCGCTAAGGCGCTGGGCCAGCAGGGCATCTCCCAGAAGCCGCTGGGCCGGGCCCGATTCCGGCCGGAGGGCGGACGCCTGCTGAGCGTAGGCCACGGCTTTTTCCACCTGGCGGGTCTCCAGCAGACAGCGGCCGACCTGAAAATGGAGTTCGAAAACCTCCTGGCCGTGGGGGGCGGCCTGCAGCCAGAACTTGAGGGCCGTTTCTTTATCTTCGCGCAGCAGGTGGACGAGGCCGGCGTTGTAAAGGGCCAGCACTTCCTGCGGGTCGACTTTGGCCGCGGCGCTGAAGGCCGTCAGCGCCTTGTCATATTCCTGGCGGACGCCGAAGCAAACGCCCAGGCTGTTGAGCACATTGACATTGCGGGCGTCCAGCCGGAGGGCATTGCGGTATTCGGCGATGGCGATATCGATCTCTCCGGCATCGTAGTGGCTGTCGCCGCTAATGTTGAGGCTGACCGCATCGAAACAGGCCCGGCCGCCGGGGCCGAAAAAGGCGGCATGGTTCAGCGCCTTGCCGGCGTTGTGAATAACGTCGGCCGGCGTGTAGCGCAGGCAGGGAAATGCGGCGATTCCGATCGTGAAGCTCTGGCCGTCGAGGGCGCTCAGGCGCGATTGCACCTTTTTGGCCGCGGCCACACCCGAGGCCTGGTCCCGCCCGGGCAGAACACAGCAAAGGGTCTCGGCGGCCATGAGACCCCAGAATCCGCCCTCGTCGTCGGCCACCTGCGCGACGATCTGGGCGGCTTTGATGCGGTAGGACAACAGTTTTCGGGAAGAAGCCGGTGTCGGTTCGCCACCACTGGCGCTGTCCGGTCGCAAGGCCAGCACGCTGAACGCGGAGGTATCTCCGAGGCGTCCGGCGGCCGTTTCGATGAACGCCGGCCCGGCCTGGATGCCCGGGAATTCCTGCAGAAGAGGGTCGTCCGCGAGCGTAGCGGAGGGCGCCGGCGTCGACGGGCGGGCATCACCCCGGGCGGCGCCGGCGCGGGTCTTCGACAACAGAAAAGGTTGTTCATCCGGCCTGCGGCCGGAATCGGCGTGGGTCATTGCGGCTCCTTTTCCAGCAGATGGCGAAAAGCGGTTTCAATCACAGCCAATTCATCCTCCTGGACGGTTTTAAGATCCAGAATAAAAAAATCGTTTTCAATGCGTCCGATGATGGGGGGAAGCTCCCGCCGCATGAAGCGCTCGATGCTCTGGGCACGGAAACCCTCCCGCTGCACCATCAGGCAGTGGCTGGGGATTTCCAGCAGGGGCAGCGCGCCGCCGCCGGCGCGGGCCACCGCCGCCGCCGTGCGGATTGTCAGTTGACCCGTGCCCAGGACCTCGAGACGGGCGGCCAGGCGCTCGGCGCGGGCGGTGGTGGCGGCCAGCGGTTCGGTCAGCATGCGCAGGGTCGGGATTTCGGCCACGGCCCGGGAGGGATCGCGGTACAGCCGCAGCGTGCTTTCAAAGGCGGTGAGCGTCATTTTGTCGATGCGCAGAGCCCGGTTGAGCGGGTTGGCCTTGATACGGTCGATCCATCGCTTGCGCCCGACTAGGACGCCGGCCTGGGGGCCCCCCAGCAGCTTGTCGCCGCTGAATGTGACGATGTCGGTGCCGGCGGCCACCGAAGACTGGACGGTAGGCTCCCGAAAAAGACCGTAGCGGCTGAAATCGATGAAAGTGCCGCTGCCCAGGTCCTCCACCACCGGAATCTGATGGCTCCGGCCCAACGCGACAAGTTCGGCCAGGCTGACGGCCTTGGTGAATCCGCTGATGCTGAAATTGCTCTGATGAACTTTCAGCAGCAGGGCGGTGTCGGCATTGATGGCGTTCTCGTAGTCGCGGCGGTGGGTCCGGTTGGTGGTGCCCACCTCCCGTAGCCGGGCCCCGCTCTTGGCCATGATGTCCGGTACCCGGAAAGAGCCTCCGATTTCAACGAGTTCCCCTCGGGAAACGATGACCTCGCGTTCACGTGCCAGGGTGTCCAGGACGATCAGGACGGCGGCGGCGCAGTTATTGACCACCAGCCCGGCCTCGGCACCGGTGATTTCACAAAGCAGCGCTTCTACGGCGCTGTAGCGCGAACCCCGTTTCCCGGTGGCCAGGTCGAATTCCAGATTGGAATAGTTGCCGGCAATTAACCGCAACTGGTCCATGGCCGCCGCGGCCAGACGCGAGCGGCCCAGATTGGTGTGCACCACCACCCCGGTGGCGTTGATGGCCGCACGCAGGTTGGGTTGCATGGCCTTTTGAGCCCGTCGGGCGGCACGCAGGGCCACGGCCGCTTCATTCAGGCTTTCCGCGCTCACTGGCGGATGGTCGCCCAGGATATGGGCGCGCAGGCCGTCCAGGGTTTCACGCACCGCCTTTACCAGGACCGAGCGCGGAATGCCTTTGACGGCCGGATCCGGTTCGAGCACGGCGAGGACGCGATCGACGCCGGGCAGGCGTCGCAGCAATGCGGTTCTATCGTCTGGATCGGCAGGCATGGTGGTAGATAAAGAAACCCTATCAAGTCGTTGTCATGATTTCTTAAACTTTACTTCCTATCATTTAAGCGCTAATTAGTTCAATCTCAAATTAAGGCCGACGGCTTGCCACGGTATCGGGGGCGGCAGATGGTGGTGATTCCGGCCAACGACCCGGCCGCCGAGGGATGTGCCGGGCCCCGTTCCCCATCCGGCCGGCAACGTTGGGAGAAGACCATGCGAAACCCCGCAGACTACATTATTTTTCCCTTGGACGTGGCATCGCGCGATGCGGCCGAGTCCCTGGTGGCTCAACTGGACGGGCATGTCGGCATGTTCAAGGTCGGGCTCGAACTCTTCATCCGCCAGGGCCCCGATTTGATCCGCTGGATCCGATCCAACTTCAAAACGCCTGTTTTTCTGGATTTGAAACTGCACGACATCCCCGTCACCGTCCAGCGGGCCATGGCCGGGGTGGCGGCGCTGGATGTGGCCTTGGCCACCGTGCATTGCGGGGAATCGCCCCCCATGCTGGCCGCGGCCGTGGCGGGCGGGGGGCGGACCGGCGTCCTGGGGGTGACCGTGCTCACCAGCGTCTCCGGTAAAGACCTGCGACGGGCGGGGATGTTGGTTGAGGACGGTCGCGGTCTTGAGCAATTGGTCCTACATCGGGCGGAGACGGCCCATTCGGCCGGCTGCGCCGGCGTGGTCTGCTCCGCGCGGGAGGCGGCTGCGATCAAGGCCCGCTGGGGCGTCGATTTCCTGGCCGTGACGCCCGGCATCCGGCCCGCCTGGGAGGGCGTCGGACACCAGGATCAGAAGCGCGTGGTGACCCCCGCGGACGCCGTCCGCCAGGGCGCCGACTACCTGGTGATCGGACGGCCCATCCGGGATGCGGACCACCCGGTCGATGCCGCCCGGCGTGTGGCTGACGAGATCGGGGCCGCGCTTGACGGGATGCCGCCGGCGTCTGATTGAATTCCAGTGCCACCCGAATGCTGCAAAACGCCCACGGGGTCCTGGCCGCGGGCGGAACGGCCTGGCGCGGATACGGCCGGCGCGCGCCGGACGCCCGCCTACAGGGTGATTATGCGGACCAGGGTAACGACGGCGATGACGGCGGCGATCGCCAGAATGACAGCCAGTTGATCGGGACGGAATGAGGGCGGCAGCACGGCGGGTCAGCAGGATTCGTCGAGTCCGAAGGCAGTGTGGAGCACCCGGACCGCCAGTTCGGCGTATTTTTCGGTGACCACGCACGAGATGCGAATCTCCGATGTGCTGATCAGACGGATATTGATATTTTCGTCCGCCAGCGAGGTGAACATCAGCGAAGCCACGCCGGAGTGATTTTTCATCCCCACACCGATAACCGAGACCTTGGCGATTTCAGGGTCGCCCAGAACGTCTGCGGCGCCGATTTCGCGGGCCACCTCGCGCTCGATGGCCATGGCCCGGTCGAAGTCCGTCATGGGGACGGTGAAGGTCAGATCGGTCTGTCCGCCGGAGCGCATGTTCTGAATGATCATGTCGACGACAATGCCGGCGGCCGCAACGGGGTTAAAGACCTTGGCGGCAATCCCGGGTTGGTCGGGCACCTTTTTCAGGGTGATGCGGGCCTGATTCTTGTCGCAGGTGACCCCGGAAACCACCAGCTTTTCCATGCTGGCGTCTTCGTTGACGACCATGGTTCCCTCCTCCTCGCTGAATGACGAGCGCACGTGCACCGGCACGTTGTATTTCTTGGCGAATTCGACCGATCGAATCTGGAGCACCTTGGCGCCCAGACTGGCCATCTCCAACATTTCATCGTAGGAGATACGCGCCATCTTGCGCGCCTTGGGACAGATGTTGGGGTCGGTGGTGTAGATGCCGTCAACGTCGGTATAGATTTCACACATGTCCGCCTTGACTGCGGCGGCGATGGCCACGGCGGAGGTGTCGGAGCCCCCGCGGCCCAGGGTGGTGATATTGCCCTCGGCGTCGCTGCCCTGGAATCCGGCGACGACGACGATCTTGCGCTCGTCGACCAGACGGCGGATGCGCTCCGCCCCGATGCCGATGATGCGGGCGTTACCGAAATCGCAGTCGGTCAGCACTTCGGCCTGGTGGCCCAGGATGGATTCGGCGGGGTGACGCATGGCCTTCAGGGTCATGGCCAGAAGCGCGGCGGTGGTCTGCTCGCCCGTGGCCAGCAGAACATCGAGTTCCCGCCGGTCGGGCGTCGGTGAAACCTGATGGGCCAGGTTGATCAGGTTGTCCGTCACACCGGCCATGGCCGACAGGATGACCACCACATTGTTGCCCTGACTGTGGGTCTTCACGACGCGACGGGCGACATTGCGAATGTGGTCGAGGTCGGCGACGGAGGTCCCGCCATATTTTTGAACGATCAACGCCATGTTCACTCCCCGTCCGTTTTGTCCAGTGCCTTTATCAAATTAACCCCGTCAAGTCCATATCCCGTCAGGGTCAATCGGCGGCGTTCGGCGTCGACGACCTCCAGACGGACGGTCACGGCCGACGCGGGGCGGTCGACAGCCATGCGCTCGGGCCATTCGATGGCCGTGATGGCCGGCGGTGCCATGAGATCGTAAAGGCCGATATCATCCAGATCGCCGCCTTCAAGGCGATAAAGATCGACATGATGCAGCGGAAGGCGGCCTTCGTATGAATTGACCAGGGTATAGGATGGGCTTGTGACATAAACCTCGGCCGGCACGCCGAGTCCGCGTGCCAGCCCTTGGACGAAGCAGGTTTTGCCGCTGCCGAGATCCCCCGTGATGGGCAGGACCAGTCCCGGTGTCGCCCGTCGGCCGATGCGTGCGGCGATTCGCCGGGTGGCGTCCGGCGAGTCGGATTCGAAAATGATTTGCAGAGATGAACCGGGCGGCATCGTCTATCGGCCCTGTTCAAGGGCGATGACCATCTCGCGCACGGCCGTTTCGATGCCGGTCAACAGGGCGCGGGCCATAAGGCTATGGCCGACGAGGCAAGCCTCGATTTCCTCCAGTGCGCCCAGCGGCCGGCAGGTCTGATAGTCCAGACCGCGACCGGCCAGAACCCTCAGCTTTAGGCGCACGGCCACCTTGGCCGCATCCACGATCCGGGCCAGCAGGTGTTCACGGGTGGCCGGGGAGGCATGTCCGGCATAAATGCCGGTGTTGATCTGGACACCGTCGGCATTGAGTCGGTGGGCGGCTTTGACATGCTCCGGTTCCGGATCGACGAACAGAAAAACGGGGATGCCGCTGTCGCGGATGGTGGTGATGGTATCGGTGATTTCGGAACGATCCAGAATCAGGTCCAGGCCACCCTCGGCCGAAGCCTCCTCGGGACGGTCCGGAATCAGCACGACCTCGTCGGGTTTGACGTCGAGGACCAGCCCCATCATTTCGGGGGTGGGCGCCACGCCCAGACTGAAGCGGGCCTGGACGGTTTCACGCAACACGCGGATGTCGCGGTCGCTGATCTGGCGGCGGTCTTCGGTGAACCGCGCCGAGATTCCCACGGCGCCGGCCACCTCGGCCAGCACGGCGACACTGACCGGATCCGGTTGGCGGCCGGAAGTCAGGTTGCGAAAAGCGGCGGCGTGGTCGACGTTGACGATGAGATCGGGCATGGGGGGCGTCCTCTCTGGTACGAATTTCCGTTCACTCGGTCGGCTTCAGGCATCGAGCTGGGCGAGCAGGTCCTCCGTCTTGCGGAACATGCGATCGGCTTCGGCGGATGATTTTTCGTGGTCATAGCCGAACAGATGCAGGATGCCGTGGATCAACAATTCGGTAAAACGCCGGTCGAACCCCATGCCCGCAGCTTCGGCTTCGCGCTGGCAGGTCTCCACGGAGATGACCACATCGCCCAGCAGGTGCGGGTTCATGGCGCTGAAATCGCCTTCCTGCATGGGAAAGGCGATGACATTGGTCGGCCCGTTGCGACCCAGGTACTGCCGGTTCATGGGGGCGATGCCGTCGTCGTCGAGAACCAGCAGGGAGAGCTCGGCATCAGGAGATGCCAAGGCGCCTAAGATGGCCTGTGCCGTCTTCTGGATCTTCTTCGCGGAAATCGATCGTTTGTCTTGTTGATTGCTGATCAGGACTGCCATCGCGGTGTCTGCCTCGGTCAATGGTCCGGCCGTTGGTTTCGGGGTATTCGATCCGGTGGTGATGAATACCGTTCAAGATGGTGTTGAAGGATTTGGCGATCTTGTGGAGATCGCGCAGGGTCAGTTCGCAGTTGTCCAGCTGGCCGTCGGAGAAAATGCCGTTGATCAGCTTCTGGACAAGCCCCTGGATGCGCGAGGGGGTCGGGTTGTCCAGCGTCCGGGAAGCGGCCTCGACCGCATCCGCCAGCATCACCAGGCCGGCCTCGCGCGTCTGCGGTTTGGGGCCGGGATAGCGGAAATCCGCCATGTTGACGGCGGCCTCACCTGCCCGCTGCCGGGCTTTTTCGTAGAAATAGCGGATCAGGCTGGTGCCGTGATGCTGCTGAATCGTGTCCGTGATGACCGGTCCCAGTTTGTGACGCCGCGCCAAGTCGATGCCGTCCTTGATGTGCGCGATCAGAATCAGGGCCGACATGGAGGGGGCCAGACGGTCATGCCGGTTGCGCCGGCCGGGCTGGTTTTCGATGAAGTAGTCCGGTTTGTTGATTTTGCCGATGTCATGGTAGTAACCGCAAACCTTGGCCAGCAGGGGATTGGCCCCGATCTCCGAAGCGGCCGCTTCCACCAGGCTGCCGACGATGACCGAATGGTGGTAGGTGCCGGGGGCTTCGATCATGAGCTGGCGCATCAGGGGCTGGTCGAGATTGGCGAGCTCGAGCATTTTGATATCGGAGCTGTAACCGAAGACGATTTCGGCCAGGGGCACCAGACCGGAGGCCACGATGCCGACGCCGATGCCGCCGAAGAAGCCGAAGGCCCATTCCCACGCCAGGGTCGGCAGGGAAAAACGGCCGGAATAGACTGCCAGGGCAGTGACCAGGGCCACGTTGAGCAGGCCGATCTGCATGCTGGCTTTGAGAAAGACCTTGCGCTCCCGGCAGTGGCGGATCCAGAATGCCGCCAGGCTGCCGTTGACGAAAAAAAACACGAAGGCGGCCAGCGTCCCCTGGAAAATGATAGCGGCGGCCACCGCCAGAATGGCGGCGATGGGCAAGGCCACCTCAAGGCCCAGAAAAATACAGGCCAGCATGGGAGCGGCGGCCATGGGAGCCAGATAATGGATGGAATTGGCCTTGAAGGCAAACGGCGTGTTCTGAGCCAGGGGCCGGGCCAGTGAGGCCGTGAGTTCGGCCACGATGAAGAACGTGCAGAACAAGGCGGCGATGAAGATCAGGTTGCGGATCGCGGCCTGATCGCTCCATGCCACCCGGGCATAATGGACCCGATAGGCCGCCACCATCAGGCCGATCAGAATCAGGGCGGCCCCCAGGCTGCTCAGAGCGATGCGCTGGCCACGCTGCTCTTCTTCCAGCGCCCTCAATTTCAGGAGATGAACGGCGCTGACGCGTTCGCCTTCGCGCAGCAGCATTTCACCGGCCTTGATTTTGTGAAAGACCGGCTTGACGGCTTCGATGGCCTCTTCGCGTCGTTTGTTGGTTGCGTTGCGGTTCAGAGTGATGTTGGGGCGCAGCAGATCCTGGACCATGTCCACAATCAGTTGATAGTCGGAGTAGCCCAGGTCCTTGAGCATCGGCTGCCCGATGATCCTGACCATGGTCTGGGCTTCCTCCAGTCCGTAGAATTGACGCAGGTTGCGCACGATCTGCTCTTGGCCGCTGGCCACCTCGCGCAGCACGATCCCACGTTCGCCTTCCTTGAGCAGGATATCCTTGTTGGTGGCGATGCCGCTTTTCAGAATTTCGGCCAGGATGTGGATGATGCGCTGGGCCAGGGCCGGGGCGAATCCGGATTCGATCAGAAACCCGTAAGTTTCCTTGTCCGTCTTCGCGCCCAGGCGTTCTTCAAAGCCCTGGCGTTTGTCTGCCATGATCTGCTCGATCGACAGCTGTGGGGCCGGCGGGGTAGGGCTGGGCAAGCTGACGGCCGGGGCCGCTGTCGTCGTAACGTCGGCGCTGGCCAGCCGGGCGGATTCCTCGCTCAGCGGGGGCGGTGCCAGCGCTTCGTGGGCTTCGGCCAGAACTTTGCGCATTTCGGCAAAGGCTTGATTGATCGTGGCGGACGTGCGGCGGGCCAATTCGGCATCGTGGTCGTAGACGGTCAATACCGCCGCCGCCGCATCGGCACGATTCGTTTCGGTGGCCCCGCGGTCTTCGATCAGAAAATCACGTGATGCTTTGAAGTTGCGCTGCGCCACGTCGCCGATCTGGTAGTTCAATTTGGTGTCGGCCAGCCCGGGGTAGAGGATGGTGCAGAAGACGAGCACGCAGGCCAGAAGGATGATCCAGCGCAGGTTGGTCGGCTGAAGCAGGAGACGGATGACGCGGTTGGACGGTGGATCGTTTCGCATGAATCGTCACAAAGCCCGTCAGGCGGCGCACCGTTTCAGGCCGGCGCATCGCCCGGTGACGGGCTTTTCTCCTTTTTTTCATATGCCTGAATGATATCCTGGACCAGACGGTGCCGGACCACGTCCGTATGCGTGAAAAACACGAACTGGATGGCGCTGATCGACCGCAGAATCTTGGAAGCCTCGATCAACCCGGAGGATTTGGCGGCCGGTAAATCGATCTGGGTGATATCGCCGGTCACCACCGCTTTGGAGTTGTACCCCAGTCGGGTGAGGAACATCTTCATCTGCTCGGAGGTGGTGTTCTGGGCCTCGTCCAGAATGATGAAGGCGTCATTGAGCGTCCTTCCGCGCATGAAGGCGATGGGGGCGACCTCGATGACGCCCCGCTGCATCAAGCTCGTGGCCTTTTCGAAGCGCATCATGTCATGCAGGGCGTCGTACAGCGGCCGCAGGTAGGGGTCCACCTTTTCCGTCAGGTCGCCGGGCAGGAAGCCCAGCGCTTCACCGGCTTCGACGGCGGGGCGCGTCAGAATGATGCGGTCGACAGTGCCTTTTTGAAGGGCGGAAACGGCCATGGCCATGGCCAGGTAGGTCTTGCCGGTGCCGGCCGGGCCGATGCCGAAAACGATGTCGGAGCGACGCATGGCGTCGATATAGGCTTTCTGAGTGGGGCTTTTGGGTGTGATCGCCCGCTTTTTGGCGGTGATATAGACGGTGTCGAGAAAAATGTCCTTGAGCTGGGCCTGGTCGTCGGCGCTCAGCACCCGCAGGGCGTAGTCGATGTCGTTGGGGTAGACGGGGTATCCGCCCTGTATCAGACCGTAGAGTTGTTCAAGGGTCTTGCCGGCCAGGGCGGCGGCAATCGGGTCGCCGTCGACGATCACGGTTTCGCCCCGGGTGTTGATCTGAACCTGGAGCGCTTCGGCGATGCGATGCAGGTGGTCATTGTGCTCGCCAAACAACTGGCGCGCCGATTCGATGTCCGAAAACGCCAGCTTCAACGGTGACTCTTGAAGGTTGCTGCCCATAAATGTCCTGATCCCGCCACGTTTCATCCTGAGGCGGGCCGTCGGGCCCCGGGGACGAGCGCACGGCCGTTCGGCCGCCGCAGGCGAGGCGTATTCCAATGGCCCGAATCATATCACAACCATTTTTTCGAATGCAAATGGAGGTTGAGGAAAGTCGCCACATCATTGATATTATGCTGAAAAAATATGAATGCCGTGTTCGGGGACCCGCCTGCCAGAGCGGAAACGCCCCCCTTTTGGGGTTGCGCCGACATCCTCGGTTGGGTATAGAAAATTTTTTTGTGACCGGGCAGCGTCAAGACGAAGTGTGGATATTCGCATGAATGCTCTGGATATCGTTATCGGCATCATTCTGGCCTATTGCCTGATTCGCGGTGTTTTCCGTGGACTCGTGGAAGAGATTTCTTCCATTTTCGGCGTTTTTGCCGGCATCTATGCCGCCGTTTTCTACTACCCCCAGGGGGCGGCCTTTCTAAGCCGCTGGATGGCCGAGGCGGCCTATCGCAATATCATCAGCTTCCTCGTTATTTTCGGATTGGTTTTCATCGTCGTTGGGGTCCTGGGGGTCCTGATCAAATACCTTCTCAATATTGCTTCCCTGGGATGGCTGGATCGGCTCTGCGGCGTGGCCTTCGGCGGCATCAAGGGTGTTCTGATCGTCTCCGTCCTGCTGCTGGCCCTCACGGCCTTTCTGCCCCGCGGCACGCCGTTGATCAAACAATCGCTATTGGCGCCCCACGTCAGCCTGATCGCGACGCGCCTGGCCAAAATCGTGCCCCAGGACATGCGTAAGAAATTCAGCCTCAAAATGAAGGATTTCGAAGGGGCATGGCAGCGGCAGCGATGACATCGGCCAACGACCACCTGCACCTGGAAGAGGTGTTGGCTTTGATCCGCCGCCTGCGTGCGCCGGAGGGCTGCCCCTGGGACCGCAAACAAACCCCGTCATCCCTGGCCAATTATCTCATCGAAGAAGTCCACGAACTGGCCGAAGCGATCGCTTCCGGCGACGCGGAGGCGGTCTGTGAGGAATTGGGGGATGTGATCTTTCAGGTGCTGTTTATGGTCGAGCTGTATCAGGAGGCGGGCACCTTCGACATGACGGCCGTCACCGCGCGCAACGTCAAGAAAATGGTCCGTCGGCATCCCCACGTATTCGGCGAACGCCGGAACATGTCGACCGACGAGATCCGCGCCAATTGGCACGCGATCAAGCAACAGGAAAAGGGGGCGGAGGTCGACAGCGGTTCGCTCCTGGATTCCGTCCCGAAGAACCTGCCGGCCCTCATGCGGGCCTACCGCATTTCCGAACGCGCCGCGCGGGCTGGTTTCGACTGGTCGACCCTGGGGGGCGTCATGGCCAAGGTCGAAGAGGAGTGGCAGGAGTTCAAGCAGGCCCGGCGAGACGCAGGCGACGGGGGCGACCCACAAGCCGACGCCATGGAATTCGGTGATATCCTGTTCACCCTCACGAATGTGGCCCGCTTTGCCCGTTTTCACCCCGAAAGTGCGCTGGCGGCGTCCGTAAACAAATTTGAACGGCGCTTTCGCAACATGGAAAGCCACTTCGCGCGGCAAGGCCGCGATCTCGCCTCCGTTGACCGGGCCGAACTGGAAGCCGCCTGGCTGCGGGCCAAGGCGCAGGTCGGCCGGGACGGATGACCCCTAAGACGCGCCTCAGGGGCGATCGCCCCCGGTGGCAACATTGCTCGATGTCAAATACTGAAAGCGTTCGACCAGATTGCGGCTGTCCCTGACCACCAGGCGCTTCTTAACTTTTTCTCCGTTGCGGTCCATCAGGTGGTAGTCGAAAGCCGCGGCATTGGTCCTGGCACCCTCGCCCGCTGTTCGCGCGGAGATTTCGGGCACCGGCGGCGCTTCTTCGACTTCCCGGCCCAAATTGGCAATCCGGTGCATGATGTTGTCGGCCACCTTGGTCACCACGGTGGTCAGCCGCAACGGGTCGGGACCCAGTGTGGGGGTGGAGGGGGGGGTTGGAATCCCGGCTTGTGGCGGGAAACCCTGCCGCTTCTTTTTGAGCTGCAGGGTGAAATCCTTCAGGATGTTGTGAATCTGGTAGCTGGGAATAAACATGCGCGATTCCGTTGCCGGAACCCGGATATTGCCGGGTTCTCAGCCCGTGTTCTTATATTTTAAGTCTACAAACCGCCGGATGAATTCCCGATGGCTGTCGAAAGCAATGGGTGGAAGGTCGGCCGGATCAAACCAGCGGGCCGCCGTAGCGTCGTCGCCGGCTACCGGCGTCTTCCCATCCGTCCGGACCAGATAGGCGGCCAGTAAGATGGTATGATACAGCCTGCTGGGGGTCGAGCGCAAGCCCAGGAGGCATTCGATCCGGCCCTTCAACCCGGCTTCTTCCCTGAGCTCACGCAGGGCGGCCGCTTCGGGGGCTTCCCCCAGTTCCATAAATCCGCCCGGAAGGCACCAGAGCCCCATTTTGGGGGCGACGCCGCGGCGCACGAGCAGAATGCGTCCCGCGCTGTCCGGCACCACGACGCAGGCCGCCGGCACCGGGTTTTCGTAGACGGGCTGACGGCAGCGACGGCAGAAGCGCCGCAGGGCACCTTCCCAGAACCGGTCGTGCAGCGGGTTGCCGCAGAATGGGCAAAAGCGGATCGCCGCCGGTCCGCCCCGACGCGCATCACAGCCCTCAGTCGTCAAAATCGCCTTCGGGTCCTTTGTCGCTGACGATTGCCGCGGCCCGTTCCCTGATCGCAGGCTCGTCCCAGTCTTCCGGTGCTTCGATCCGCTCCGCCTTCGGGCCGGGATCGCAGGTCCCGGCCGCAATAATGGCGTCCACGCAGAGCGGGGCCGTATCGCGGGCGTTGAATACGTTGACCAGCATATCATAGGCAAACGCCCTGACCCGATCCACCATCCGGTCCCTGATTTCGCGGGGCTGTCCCAAGAGCACATTTTCAAACGGCAGATTCAACTTCTTGTAGTTGCCGCCTTTCCATCCCTGCGCCGCGGCATGGGCCACCATGCGCTCCCAGACCGTTTCCAGAACGCCCTCGTTGACGACTTTGATGAAATTGCCGTCGGCATCCAGGATGGCGTTGCCGTAGTCGTTGACTTCCAGCCCCCAACTGATCATCTGCAGGGCGGTGGCCACATTGGCCTTGGTGGTGCGGGTCCGGCTGGCGATTGCGCGCAGCCGGTCGGAGCTGTTGCCCGATGTGCCGTGCTGGGCCCCGGAAACCTTGTAAGGGGTCAGGGTCTCGTGGATCTCGCGGGTGAGTTCGACCTGAATGCCCTGGCCGCTGGCTTCGATCCCGTGGGTGGATCCGTTGTTCAGGGCGATCCAGTTGGGAAAGATCCCGTGCGCGTTCAGTCCCTGGATCAGAAAAAGCGCTTCGTCGGCCGTCGAAAGACCCTGCTCGCCTTTGATTTCGCCGACTTCGGTTTCCAGCCCGGCCCAGGCCGGCACGCACGGATTCAGGGCCAGGTTGGTCAGCAGGTTGAGATCGTCGGGCATGTGGGAGGCATCGATGGCGATGGACGTCATGCCGGCCTCGAAGATGGTGGGGATCTCCATGCGGGCCGGTTCGATGTCCGCTTCCTTTTTGATCCCGTAATGATCGGCGTGGATGGCAACGGGCACGGTGATGCCCAGTTCGTTGCAGGCGGCGTTGACCTGTCGGGCGATGTTCCAGTAGTTGACGGCGCAGTAAGCGCTGGCACCTCCCTCGGAGCGGGCGATTTCGATGATCAGGCAGGCATTGGCCTGCTGGGCGGCCAGCAGCGCCCCCCGGATGACGAAATGGCTTCGCCCGTTGGCGGCCATGGCGATGGCGCTGCCTTTGGTCTGCATGGCCAGATCGATGTATTTGCCGCTGACGATCAGGGCTTTGGAATCGGGAAAGAGCTTGACGATATTCGGTGGACGACCGATCTTCAAAGCTTTCCGAAAGGCCTGTGAATCAAGGGGATCGCTGGTGGCCATGGTATTCTCCTTTGTGGGCGGTAAGCGGGGCGGCCGGACGGTCGGCCGCAGCGTGTCAGCGGACAATCTGGGGCCGGCGGGTTTTGGGATTGATCTTTCATAAATATATTGGCATGTCAATTTCAAGAACGCGCAGGGAGGACGAAAGCATGTCGGTGAACGATCTGAAGGGGCGGGTGGCGCTGGTCACGGGCGGCTCCCGCGGCATTGGTCGTGCGGTGGCGGAGGAGCTGGCCCGGGCCGGTGCGGCCGTGGCCGTCAACTACGTGGCCGATCAAGCGGCCGCCGATGCGGTGGTCGATGGCATTGTCGCGAAGGGTCGCCGGGCTCGGGGCTTCCGCGCGGATCTGGCCGACGCCGCGCAGGTCGAGGCCCTTTTTGCCGAGGTGACGGATGCCTACGGACGCCTGGACATCCTGGTGAACAATGCCGGCCTGGCACGCTACGGCCCCATCCGGGACTACGCGATCGAGGATTTCGACCGCCTTATGGCGGTCAATGTGCGCGGCCCCTTTCTGGCCTGCCGGCAGGCCGCCCGCCGGATGGCCGACGGCGGGACCATCGTCAACATCACCTCGACGGTGACCCGTGTGATGCTGCCGAACTACGGCGTCTACGCCGCCACCAAGGGCGCCCTGGAACAATTGACGCGAGTGCTGGCCAAAGAACTAGGACCGCGCGCGATAACCGTCAACGCCGTGGCTCCGGGCCCCACGGACACCGATCTTTTCCGCCACGGCAAGACCGAGGCCCAGATCGATAGCCTGGCCGCGATGGCGGCGCTGGGGCGGCTGGGGACACCACTTGACACCGCGCGCGTGGTGGTCTTCCTGGCCGGTTCCCAAGGGCGCTGGATTTCTGGGCAGGTCATCCCGGCCAATGGCGGGTTTGCCTGAAGCGTGCCGATCATAAAAGGCGGCTCTCGGCCCCGGCCGGTTTTCGCGCTCATCTGAAATCCTCAACCTGGGCGCATTCGTCCTGCGGTCTCAAACGCGCCGCGGCCTTAGCCTGAGCCAAAATCTGCCATTGCTGAATGGGCACGGACGGCATCGAACTTCAACCAACAGCCATTCAAAGGAACGACACCATGCTGCTTGCGGACGAACGCCGGGCCGTGGTGGACGGCGGGAACGCTATGGTGCGCGCCGGTCTCACCACGGGCACCGGTGGCAATGTGAGTCGGATCTGCCGCCGCCGGGGCCTGGTCGCGATCAGCCCTTCCGGGCTGGAATACGCCGCCATGCGGCCCGAAGACGTGGCCCTGGTGGATTTAGACGGCCTCATGGTGGAAGGCGGGTACCAGCCTTCGAGCGAGCTTGGTTTTCACCTGGCCATCTACCGCCGTCGGCCGGATGCGGGGGCCGTGGTGCACACCCACTCGGTCTACGCCACCACCCTGGCCTGTCTGGGCTGGGAGCTGCCCGCCGTCCATTATCTGGTCGGATTCGCAGGCCGCAAGGTGCCGGTGGCGCCCTATGCAACCTTCGGGACGGATGAACTGGCCGTGAACGTGGCCGCGGCACTGGGGCCCGACCAAAATGCCGTACTGCTTGCCAACCACGGCCTGGTCGCAGTGGGCGCGGACATGCGCGCGGCCCTGAACACGGCCGAGGAAGTCGAATTCGTGGCCCGGGTCTATTACCAGGCCCAATGTGCGGGGACGCCGGTGATCCTGCCCGACCGCGAGATGGACGTCGTCATCGCCAAATTCAAGACCTACGGGAAACCCCGGACCGAAGGCAGCGAGAGCTAACCGGCCGTCCGTTTAGGGATCAGGAGGATGCGACCATGGCCAAATGGCGTTCTGTAAAGATTGAAATCGAACCTGGGCGCGCCGTCGACGGGCGGGTCGATCTGCCGGCGGCCGGCGGTGAGCACTGCCGGGCGTTTGTTCTGATGGCCCACGGGGCCGGGAACGACATGCATGAAGCGCTGCTCGCGTATCTGGCGGACGGGCTGGTGTCCCGGGGCTGCGGCACACTGCGCTTCAATTTCCCTTACCGTAGTGAAGGGCGAGGGCGCCCCGACAGCCAGCGGTTGCTGGAGCGCACCTGGCTGGCGGCGGCCGAATGGGCTCGCCGCCAGCCGGATATCGAAACACGCAACCTGCTGGCGGGTGGCAAATCCATGGGGGCCCGCGTGGCCTCGCAACTGGGCGGGGCGGGGCAATTGGCGCCGGACGGTTTTTTGTTCTGGGGCTATCCGCTGCACGCGCCCGGCAAAACGCATCAGTTGCGGGACGCCCATCTGGACGCCATCGGTGCGCCGATGCTTTTCGTGGCCGGCACCCGCGACCCCTTCTGCAACCTGGATCTGATGGAGCCCATCGTCAAACGCCTTGGAAAGCGGGCCACGCTGGAGATCATCGATGCGGGGGACCACTCATTTCGGGTGCCTCGAAACCTGGGGCGGTCCCAGGAGAGCGTATACGCCGATATCCTGGAGCGCTCTCACCGATGGATCGAGGGGCTGCCGGCCGGCGACTGAACGCATCCCGAACGGGCCGCCGCACGCGCGTCGGCAAAGCCGGGCCGGCCTTACCACGTGTGCGCCTGAAGATAAAAAGGCCGAAGGCGGCTATGCCGCCATCGGCCTTGACCAATTGAACATATGCTTCAAACGCCGCCCGTGAAGACAGTAACGGGTGACGACTTGTGCTCCGGCCTATTCGTCGAGTTCCTGGTGGCACCCCTTGCAGCTGACAGGGCCGTTGCGCTTCAACTCCATTTCGCCCGTCAATGCGCCTCTCTTGTTGATGGCACGGTTTTCGGCGTTGATATCGCGGTGGCAGCCCCGACACATCTCATGATAGGCATGTTTGAAATAGCGGATGCCTTCGTCGGTATATTTGCCGTCCTCGATCGATTTTTCAGGCGCTTCGCCCAGGTCGTGGCAGCCCGATGTCGTACACGAGTTGACAAATTCGGTGTAGTCCCATTTATGGTGACAGGTGTCGCAGCTGTAAGTCATGTGGCGGTTGTGCGGGAAAAGCGAATCGGGAAGCGTGGATTCGACACCGTCGGGGACGCTGGTAACAAGATTGCCCATCGGTATCGTCAGTTCACCTTCATCGTCGATGCCTTCGACCCAAGGCCCGGATGCCATCAAGGTGCCACCCATGATCAGAAAGATCGCCACACACAGAATCACCATTTTTTTGTTGAACATCACTGCCCCCTCTCGTTCGGTAGTATCTTTCAGCCCGCGGGCCTTGTTTCCGGTGTAACTAAAAAATATAAAACAATCAGTATGTTATGCTGATGGTTCCGTTCAGTGGCATTCTGTGAATCCAATTCAAATGAGCCGTATAGCATAAAACGTGAAAAAAGTAATGGGGATATTTGAATCCGGGCGCAGCCGTTGAACTTGACCACCGCCCAGGTTTCCATTAGAACCCGGCATCGAGATCAGCCGCCCTTCCGCCGGCGCCCGATGGCCCCGGATAAACCGTCCTTCAAGGCAGGAGAATGCAACCATGACCGATAACCATAACCAGGGTGATTTTTCGGATGAGCGTGTTTCGGAAGCCGAGTGGGCCAATCGACGCCTGTGCCCCGACGGGCATTGTATCGGTGTGATCGGCCCGGACGGGCGCTGCAAGGAGTGCGGCCGGCCGGGAGGCGACGCCCCCATCCGGGACGAGGACACCTTGCGGTCGGCTTCGCCTGGCGAAGGCGCGGCAGATGAGGAAGTTGCGACAGAAGCGGCGCCTCAAGACAAGGGGGCCGCTGCGGAGGACGACGATTGGGACAACCGGCGGTTGTGCCCCGACGGTAACTGCATTGGCGTCATCGGTCCGGATGGCCGCTGCAAAGAGTGCGGCCGCTCCGACCAGACATCCTGAAGCGTCGAGCCGCCGCCCTGCCCTGAACCGATCTCGATGGGCCGGTCCCCTCCACCCGCCGGCCCGTGTCTGGCCCTTTCCTTTCAAGAAATCCCCTTTCCCGCCCGATAACGTTTCTCAAGACGATGATCCCCTATGGTTTGATCGCCAGGATGGCTTGACCGGCTGGGGCGGTGCCGCGGGCTTTCAGACGCGGAGGGCCGCCCGGCGCCCATCAAGATGCCAGTCCTGGCGGCCTCGAAATTGAAAGACGGTTGAGGGTGTCTGCCCGCAATGCTCGGAAAATTTAAAAAATTGACCGCAACGGTCCTGTTGCTACTCTTGACGGCCTTTCTCCCCCCGGCGGTTCGGGCTGATCAAACCATCGTGGTGGGCATCTACCCGCACCCACCGCTGATGACGATCGACGATCGCGGCCGCCCGGACGGATTCCTGGTGGAGGTCCTGCGCGCGATTGCCGAACGCGCGGGCTGGGATGTGGCTTTCCGTAGCGGCCGCTGGGCGGATTGCATCGAATGGCTTGAAAAAGGCGAAATTGATGTCCTCGGCGGTGTGCCGTTCAACGACCGGAGCGCTCCATGGCTGCGGTATGGGCGCGAAAGCCTTGTGACGGCCTGGGGGCAGGTACACATCCAGCCGGGCGCCGCCATTGAATCGGTTGTCGACCTGGCGGGCCGTAAAGTGGCCGTGATGAAGGATGACCGCTATTACTGGGATTTCCGGGATATCATCGAACGCCTGGGGCTGCAGTGCCGCTTTATTGAAGCAGATGACTACGAGACCGTCCTCATGCTGGTGGCAGCCGGCCGATGCGATGCCGGCATCGTCAGCCAGTTCTATGGGGATTCCAACCGGGACCGATTTACGGTGGTCAAGAGCACCATCGTCTTCAGCCCCCGCAAGCTTTATTTTGCCACACGGCAAGGCCTTCGGGCTCAGCTGGTCGAAGCCTTGGACGACCAGCTCTGGGAGTTGAAACGCGACAAACGCTCGGCCTATTACCACGCCCTGGCCCGCTGGTTCAGCCCGCTGCATGAGCTTCATCTGCCGTCCTGGGTCTGGTGGGTCAGTCTGGGCATCAGCCTGGTCACGATGGCGCTGGTTCTTCATATCGCCGTGATGCGCCGCACGATCCGGTCCAAGACCTGTGAACTCTCGGATAACAATGCGACGCTCTCCCAGGAGATTTATCAGCGTCGCCAGGCCGAGGCCGCGCTCCACCGCCAGAACGAATACATGAACGCCCTGCACGATACCGCCTTGGGCCTGCTCCGCCGCCTGGACCTGGAAGAGCTCCTACAGGCCCTGGTTGCGCGCGCCGGGATGCTGCTGAGCGCTTCGGCCGGTTTTATCTACATCTACGACAGGGAACTCAAGGCCCTGGTCCTGAAGGCCGGCCTGGGTGTTTTCGCCGAAGCGATCGGTGATCAGAATTTGCCGGACCAGGGTCTGGTCGGCCGGGTCTATCGCACGGGTACAGCCTTTCGCGTGGAAAACTACCGCGCCTGGCCGCATCGACTGGAAAAGCCGATTTCCAATGATATTTGCAGTGTTTTAGCGGCACCCCTGTGCTCTGGCGGGGAGGTCGGCGGGGTGATCGGGTTCGCTCACTGCAAACCAGGGCCGCAATTTGACGCCGATGAGAAGCGGATCCTCGAGCAGTTCGCCGAACTGGCTGCCATCGCCATCGACAACGCCACCCTTTATACGCGACTGCAAAAAGAGCTTGGCGCGCGCCGCCGCATGGAGGATCAACTTCTCCAGGCTCAGAAAATGGAGGCCATCGGCACGCTGGCCGGCGGTATCGCTCATGATTTCAACAACATCCTGGGGGCGATTATCGGCTATACCGAAATATCCCTCTATGATCTGCCGGAAAGCACGAACGCCCGTAACAACATGGCGCAGGTGCTCCAGGCCGGAAACCGGGCCCGTGATCTGGTGAAACAGATTCTGGCCTTCAGCCGCAAGAGCAATCCCGACCAGGAACTCATCGACATCGTTCCAATCACCAAAGAAGTGCTCAAGCTGCTGCGGGCATCGCTGCCGAGCACCATCGATATCCAGTCCCGGATCGGGACGGAAATCGGCTTGATTCTTGCCGACCCGACCCAGATTCACCAGGTGCTGATGAACCTCTGCACCAACGCCGCGCACGCCATGGAAGACGGCGGCGGCCGTCTGGATGTGGAGCTGACGACGGTGCAGCTGGGTGCCGAGGCGTGCTCGACATTTCCGGACGTTGAACCCGGCGGCTACGTGCAGTTGATCGTTCGCGACAACGGCCACGGCATCGATCCGGCCATCCTGGATCGTATTTTCGACCCCTATTTCACGACCAAGGAAATGGACAAAGGCACCGGGATGGGGCTCGCGGTCGTGCACGGCATTGTCCGCAGTCAGAAGGGCTGTATTCAAGTCCGCAGCCGCATCGCCGGTGGGACCGAATTCGAGGTGTTGTTTCCGGTGGCGCAAAGCCAGGGCCATCGGGAATGCCAAATGGAAACGCCTGTCGTCAGGGGCAGTGAGCGGGTCCTGTTCGTGGATGACGAAACCGCGCTTGCCCAGCTCGGCAAAGCCATGCTGGAACGATTGGGTTACGACGTCAGGGCCTGTAGCGGGTCGCTGGAGGCGCTGGAGATCTTCCGCTCAGATCCGGACCGCTTCGACATCCTGGTGACCGACCTGACCATGCCGAATATGACCGGCATGCGCCTGGCCCGTGAATTGAGGGACATTCGTCACACCCTGCCCGTCGTCATCTGCACGGGCTACAGCGATCAGATTACCCCAGAGCACCTTCAATCCCTGGGCATCAACGGATTGCTGCACAAACCGCTCGTCCTCGGCGACCTGTCCCGCGAGGTGAGGCGGGCGTTGGATGAATGCCGGGCGTTTTTTAACTAATGGGCCGCCGGGAGGGGCATCTTTCGATCCATGGCGGCGCTCTTGCTCCCTGCCGATCCTCGATGTAGCCTCCAGATCACCAGCAAGCGGCGCCTCAGGCCGCCAGGCGGTGTTGGCCGCAGGGCGGCACTTCTCGTCCGGTTATTTTGGGTGTCGGTGAGTCGCGGTTTCGCGGGCGTGCTCACAACCCGTCGGTTGCTGCGCGTCCCGCTACACACCGCGCCTTGCCTGACAGCCTGAGGCGCTGCTTTCAGGCGATCTGGGTTTGGCCTGCGGGCGTTGGGTCGCGGCGGCCCATCCATACCATTTGGGGGCTAGTTCCAATCATGAGGCGGCATGGCCTTTTAAGGCCTGCCCAAGGTGATTGATGCATGCCAAAAAATCTGTAGAGTCATTGTCGTCAGAGTCGTGCCGATGGGCATTTACCCCTTGAAATTTTCAATTGATGCTGTTAAAGAGCGCGTCACTGTCCGGCACGGAAGGATTTACATCGCGAACCGGCCGGACGTGGACAAGGTGGGGTTCCCGAGTGGTCAAAGGGAGCAGACTGTAAATCTGCCGGCAAAGCCTTCGGAGGTTCAAATCCTCCCCCCACCACCATCAGCATCGACCCCACCGCCCGGCCCATGCAGCGCCCTGATGAACGGCCGGGTTCATCGTCAGGTGATCAGGATGGGGAAAATAGGGATGACGAATCCCGTTCAATGCGTCCCCATCGTCTAGCCCGGTCCAGGACACCGGCCTTTCACGCCGGCGACAGGGGTTCGAATCCCCTTGGGGACGCCACATGAAATCAAAAGGCTTGCCATCGCGGCAGGCCTTTTTATGTTAAGACCGCTCGATTTTACGAATCAGCTTTTTTTAAGGTTCAAATTAGGTTAAAAATTAAGGTGTTTAACTGAAGAGTCCGAAATGGTGGTGATGAAGCTGTATGCAAAAAGATCTTTTACGGCTTCATCAAATGCGTTTCAGTGAAATTTCATGTGCGGCCGGCCCGACCCCATGCGGTCGCGGCACGGCCGCCGACAAGGTCCTACCGATGTCTGCAATATCCGGCTTGGTGCGTCTGGCTTGTTTATGCGGGGGCTTAATTGTGATGGCCATGTTGGGCGGTTGCCATTCGACACCCTCACCCATCATTGTCGGGGATACCTACACTAATATTCAGTATGAGTACTCTCTCACGATTCCAAGGGGCTGGGAGCCGGTCGAGGCTTTCCCCGAACCGATGAAATATCTGGACGCACTGGCCGACGTCGAGAATTGCAGTCTCCTGCTCTATAACGAGGAATCCGGCGGGCTGATTGCCATCATGAACAGTGCCAATCGGGTTGCCTACGATGAATATTTCGATATCCGTGCCGAACAGTGGGACAAGATCCTATTGCGCTTGAAGGTTGCTTTGGAGCAGGACCTCGAAAATGTCACTTTCAAGCACGAAGTTCGGACCGAAAATCTCCACACCACGCAGCAGAACTACTTCGTCAACCAATACGCCTACAAACCGGAGAGGGTCTACAGGATCGAAACCAGCTTCGAGGTCGATGCGCAACGCGTCCACTTCAATTTCGACTCTTATCTGTTTCCCTGTCGCAATACCCGTTCGTGTGAGGCGATCATCATCCTGACTTGCCTGGAAGATGATCTGGCACACAACCAGTCGGCCTACCGGGAAGTGCTTTTATCGCTGCGGGCCCACGATTACTTCGAATAGTCGACCAGGCCTTGCCGCACACCGGCGATTCATCGCTTTGTTCGGGCGCGAACGGCCGGTCGGCATCCAATGGCACGGGGTGACGGGCTGGCTCGGAGGCCGCCCCGCCCCAGCGCCGGCCATCAAAACGACGAAGGCCACCGGTTGCCACAATCGCAAGCGCTTTGGCGTTATCGGGACTTCATTGCGGTCTCAAAACCTCAGATCGCGTTCGAAGGGCAAGGCGCCACCTGATTAAAAATTAGAAAAACGGCACGTATTTATTGATAAATATACAGGTTTGTGGGGCAGGGACCCTGCGGCTCTTTCAAGAAAGCGGCAACGCCGCCATCGGGCGTTAGGTGAGGTTTATAAACCGCATATAATCAGCCATCGCCATACCCCTCCGCACGGTAATCGCGCCGCATGCTGCGGCCGGATACCTTCCAGGCTCACCGTAATCTCCGCTTCTTCGCCAACGCCCTTGTGTTTAAGCTGTATGCCTCATCGGCTGCGTTTGGTCGTCAAGGTCGTTTCGAAACCGTGACGGCAGTCGCCCAGCCCAGGGCCTTGCCGTGGCCCGTCATCCTACCTGTCATCGTGATGGGGTGGTCCGGGCCGGGAAGAACCCTAAGCCCTCGATCCCATTTAGTGCCCGGCCCGTTTTCTTGACGGCGGGGGCGCATGAACGCGATTGATGGGTGTTCGGCGTCCTTGTAAAAAAACAGGGTCGGCGAGGGGGTTGCGCGCGTTTTTCATTGCCCGTGTCCATGTGGGCGGCCATGGACCCATCCGGGAATGGCGCTCGATTGTTGCCGCCCTGTTAACTTGGGTCGAAATGTTAACCTGTTAAGTTAGCAACTGTTAGCAGTTCATTAGCAATTGACTGGCCACCCGGAAGGGCAGAAACAATAAAAGCATAATAAATACTGTATGTTGTATGGACATATAGGTCAGACGTGCATTTGGCACAGGATTTGCCAAATATTGTGGCAATGTGTCACCGTTTGCGGGCTCATCGTTGGCGCCGGGCCCCGAGATCAAAACCGCCTCGGCGGTGGATAATAAAATCCTATCAGTCAATGAGGGAGGAACCATGATTCGCAAAATGATTTTTTCGGCAATGGCGGCCATCTTTGTCCTGACGACCGTGGGCAGCGTCCTGGCCATGGAGCAGGGTAACAAGCGCAAGGGCAAATACACTTACCGCAAGGTCTACAAGGCCTGTCATGCCCGCGGTGCCGTGGACACGGCCAAGCCGCCGCTGAACCCCGATGCCCACACCCAGGCCGAGTGGGAGGCGCTGTTTGACAGTGGCGACTACAAGGATTTTGGCTGCGAAGAGGAATGGGGCCAGCTTTCGGACGCGGCCGTCACCGACATCTTCACCTACCTGCACGCCCACGCATCGGATTCGCCGACACCGCTCAAATGCAAGTAGACGTCAACTCAAGGGCTGCCGGCGGCCGCCGGTGGTGCCAACCAATAATGAAGGACGGAGACATGAAATCCAAAAAGTTATTGACCCTCGGCCTGGCATTGTCACTTGTCGCCCTGATGACCTTCGGGTGCGCCAGCAACCAGAAAAACCAGGATGCGGCGGCGGCTGACACCAGTTGGCAGTATCCGCAGATCGTGGATGCGGCCTTCGTGGGGCCGTACGCCAAGGTGCCGATGCCGGCAGACGTGATGATCATCGATTCACGGCCCTACAAACCCAAGTATGTCAAGGGCCACATTCCCATGGCCGTGAGCATGCCCTACACCCAGTTCGATAAGTTGGCGCATCTGCTGCCGGAGAACAAGGACGCCCTCCTGATTTTCTATTGCGGCGGGCTGAAATGCAAACTCAGCCACAAGGCGGCCTTCAAGGCCGAGGCCCTGGGCTACAAAAACGTCAAGGTGTTTGCCGAGGGTTTCCCCGGCTGGATGGCGGTGCCCGGAAATTACGCCTCGGTCTCGGTGGAGTGGGTCAAGGCACAGATCGACAAGCAGGCCGACATGATGGTGGTCGACTCCCGCCCCAAGCGCAAGAAATACGACAAAGGGCACATTCCCGGGGCCGTCAGCATTCCGACCACCCAATTCGATCGCATGACCGCCGAGCTGCCCCAGGAAAAAGACACGCTGCTGGTGTTCTACTGCGGCGGGCTGAAGTGCAAGCTCAGCCACAAGGGTGCTCAGAAGGCCATTGCGCTGGGATACACCAAGGTCAAGGTGTTTTCGACCGGTTATCCCTCCTGGAAAGCCTATGTCGGTCAAAGCGGCCAGGCCGCCAGCATCAAGGCCGGCGAGGAAGAGGGCAGCATCGCAATCGCGGCCTTCGAGGCGATCATGAAGGACAATCCCGGCAGCATTTATCTGGTGGACGTGCGCGATGCCGACGAATTTGCCCTGGGCAGTTTCAAGGGTGCCGTCAACATCCCAGTGGAAAATCTGGAAGCCCGGATCACGTCGCTGCCCGCCAACAAACCGGTGGTGTTTGTCTGCAGCACCGGGGCCCGCAGCGGCGAGTCCTTCTACATGGTCCAGGACCTGCGTCCCGAGTTGAAGGACGTCTACTATCTCGAGGCGGAGATTACGTTCAACAAGGACGGCTCCTACAAGATCGTTCCACCGCAATCGTAGATCATAAGTCTTTACCCGCGCCGCCGCCCGGAGAGACGGGCGGCGGCCGATCAGGCCGACCGGCCGTCTGCGCCGGCGGGCCATACCTTTGGGAATTGGGCATGAACCGAACAATGCGCATGACACGATTTCTGGCGGCGATTGCGGCTACGCTCTGGGTGCTGGGCGCCGCCGCTCCCGCCCTGGCGACCGCCACGGCCATGGCCGCTGACGCGCCCGGGCGCACCATGGCCCAGCAGGCCACCAAGGCGCTGCCGCCGTGGAACACAACGGATCACAGCAAACACGACGCCCTGAAGCAGGAATTCAAAACCGGCAAAGACATCACCGATGCCTGCCTGTCCTGCCACTCGGAGGCCGCCGCCCAGTTCCACCAGACGATTCACTGGACCTGGCAGGCGTCCCCGCAGGGCGAAGAAGCCAAATACGGCAAGGCGGCCCAGTCACTGAACAATTTCTGCATATCGGCCAACCGGAACGAGGATCAGAGCTGTCTTTCCTGCCATCCCGGATGGGGCACATCGCTCGACAGCGGGATCAACTGCCTCAACTGCCACAGCCGCAAGCAAGTCAACTGGGACGAGGCGGTCGAGGACCTGGCGGCCTTTTCCGAAGCCGGTGACGAGGAGTCGCTCGAGATTGCCGCAGAAATCCGGGCCGAACTCCAGGCCGCAGCCCAGGACATCGGGCGCCCTGAGCGGCAGAATTGCGGCGGCTGCCACTTCATCGGCGGCGGCGGTGACGGGGTCAAACACGGCGATCTGGACACCTCCCTGATCAAGCCCTCCAAGGCGCTGGACGTCCACATGGGGGTGGATGGCCAGAACTTTGACTGTACCCGCTGCCATACGACCACCCAGCACAATATCGCCGGACGGGTCTACACCCGGCCGGCCGCCACGGACCGCAAAAGCCTGATCGAAGACGATCTGACCGCCAAGATCACCTGCGAGTCCTGCCACAGTGCCACGCCGCATGCCAAGGGCTCCAAGGCCAACGACCACACCGACCGCGTGGCCTGCCAGACCTGCCACATCCCGGAAATGGCCCGCGAGCTGCCCACCAAAATGACCTGGGACTGGTCCACGGCCGGCAAGCTCAAGGATGGCAAGACCTATTACACCAAGGATGAATTCGGCAAGAAGGACTACCTCTCGATCAAAGGCAGTTTCACCTGGGCCAAGAACGTTCGGCCGGAATATTTCTGGTACAACGGCACGATCAAGTCGGTGACCGCCGCGGACATGATCGACCCGGGTGGTGAAGTGGCCGTTTCCTGGCCGGAGGGCGGCCCGGAGGATGAAAACAGCCGGATCGCACCGTTCAAGGTCCATCGCGGTCGTCAACCTTACGACAAGGTGCACAAGACGCTTCTTGTGCCCCTGCTCTCCGGCAATGAAGGCTATTGGAAGACATTGGACTGGCAGGGCGCCCTGGCCAAGGGTCAGGCCGCCAACGGCCTGCCGTACTCGGGCGATTTCGATTTTGTCGCCACCACCTATGTCTTTCCGACGACCCACATGGTGGCGCCCAAGGAAAAAACGCTGGCCTGCAACGAATGCCACACCCGTGACGACGGCCGTCTGCAGAACGTGGCCGGCGTTTACATGCCCGGTCGCGACCGGACCGGCCTGCTCGACATGCTGGGATGGGTGGCGGTGGCCGGTTCGCTTTTCGGCGTCTTCTGCCATGGCATCGGGCGCTGCCTGACCAACGGCAAGCGAGAGGAGTCCTGAGCATCATGAAAAAAATGGTTCCCATCTACCTCTATACCCGCTACGAGCGGTTCTGGCATTGGCTGCAGGCCGCCCTGATCGCGATCCTGCTGGTGACCGGTTTCGAGGTCCACGGCACGTTCAAACTCCTGGGATTCGAGCAGGCCGTCAACGTTCACAACTGGGTCGGCCTCACCTGGCTGGTGGCCTTCGCCTTCTTTGTCTTCTGGGTACACACCACCGGGGAGTGGAAGCAGTATGTGCCGACCACCAAGAAGATGTTCGAAGTCATCCGCTACTATGTGATCGGCATCTTCCGGGGCGAGTCCCACCCCTTCCCCAAGCGCAAGGAGGCCAAGCACAACCCGGTGCAGCGGCTGACCTATCTGGCCCTGGCCGCCGCCTTGCTGCCGGTGCAGATGCTGACCGGTTTTCTTTATTGGGGCTACAACGAGTGGGCGGCCTGGGGGCTCAGCGAATGGCTTTCGCTGGAGCTGGCGGCGGTTCTTCACATGGCCGGCGCCTTCGCCATTCTATGCTTTCTGGTCGTTCATTTATACATGATCACCACGGGTCATTCGATTACAGCCCACACCAAGGCCATGATCACCGGCTGGGAAGACGTCGAAGAAGGCGTCGTCATCGAGTCCTGGGAGAAGGCTTCGTGATTTAGAACTAAGGATGATACCTGCCGGGGCGTCCTCCGGTGGGATGGATCGACAAGACCCTTTCGGCATCGGCATGCCGGAAGGGTCTTGTTTTTACGCGCCCGGTGGTCGGATGTCATTTTTGTTTGAAAAACGACAATATTGTCTTGATATTTTTATTGAAGAACAAAATTGTAATTATGTTTTTCAAAGCTTCGGTACGCTATTGCGTGGGGTGGTGATTGAAAAACGATTAAATAACAATCGGATATAGGGATATGGCGCCAAGGGGTGCAGCTGGCACACCCTTTGCCAATACACACAGGCGAAATGGAAAAGGATCCCGCGCAGCGATCCACAACTGCCGGGTCCACAAGGTTACCGTATTTATCCGCGTGTCATCACTAACTTTCAATCTGATGTGAGGAACAGACCATGAAACGCTTGTTACCCATCCTGTTATTCGTAATGTTGAGTGCAACTGTCTGCTGGGCCGGCGACGAACCCCCCACCGCCCTTTCCAACAAGGCCGCTATCGATCTGGTGCAGGATCACGCCAACTATCTGTGGACCCTCGTGGCCGCCGCCCTGGTCTTTTTCATGCAGGCCGGCTTTGCCATGGTGGAATCCGGTTTCACGCGGGCCAAGAACGCCGTGAATATCATCATGAAGAACCTGATGGACTTCTCCATGGGTACGCTGGCCTTCTGGGCCATCGGCTTCGGCCTGATGTTCGGCGCTTCGGCCACGGGGTGGTTCGGGACCTCCGGCTTTTTCCTGAGCGGCTTTACCGGTGAAGGCACCGAATGGGTGCTGGCCTTCTGGATGTTCCAGGTGGTCTTCTGCGCCACGGCCGCCACCATCGTTTCCGGTGCCATGGCCGAGCGCACCAAGTTTATCGGCTATCTTTGCTACAGCGCGCTCTTGAGCGCCTTCATCTATCCCATTTTCGGCAGCTGGGCCTGGGGCAGCCTGCTCGACGGCAGCGGCTGGCTGGAGGGCATGGGTTTTATCGACTTTGCCGGTTCCACCGTGGTCCACTCGGTGGGCGGCTGGGCGGCCCTGGCAGGCGCCCTGGTGCTCGGGCCCCGCATCGGTAAGTATACCAAGGACGGCCGGGTGCGGCCGATCCTGGGCCACAACATGCCGCTGGCCGCCCTCGGGGTCTTCATTCTCTGGCTGGGATGGTTCGGATTCAACCCCGGCTCCACCACCACGGCCGACAAAAGCATCGCCATGATCTTCGTGAACACCAATCTGGCGGCCGCCGCCGGGGCCGTATTCGCCCTGTTCACCTCCTGGTTCAAGTTCGGCAAGCCCGAGGTCGGCATGAGCCTCAACGGCGCGCTGGCCGGGCTGGTGGGCATTACTGCCGGATGCGCCAACGTGTCGCCCACGAGTTCCATCCTTATCGGCGCCGTGGCCGGCGTCCTGGTGGTCTTCTCCGTCATGTTCTTCGACAAGATCAAGGTCGACGACCCGGTGGGTGCCATTTCGGTACACGGGGTCTGCGGTGCCTGGGGCACGTTGGGGGCGGGCCTTTTTGACATGGGCGGATTCTCGCTGTCCGTTATCGGCGTTCAGCTGGTGGGCATCGGGGCCTGTTTTCTGTGGACTTTCCCGGCAGCCTATCTGATGTTCAAGCTGATCGACATCACCGTCGGACTACGGGTGTCCCCGGAAGAGGAACTGGAAGGTTTGGATATGGTCGAGCACGGCGGTACGGCCTACCCGGACTTCGAGGTATCGTCCTATACCACCAGCCCGGGCTTCGGGGGTGACAGCAAGGGCGGCGGGCGCCGCGAGCCCACTGTGTCCCCGGTGCCGGAATTGGGAAGTTAACCCATCATGCAATCGGTCGGTCGGCGCGTCCCGTATGCTCTCCCTCATGCGGCGTCGGCGCCGGCCGATCAATGACAGGAAGGGGCCGGCGACACCCTGGCCCGTGAAGGCAAGCGCTACGCGAATGGTATGCGACGCACCGCGCGGGGCATTGAAAGCAACCTCAAAAGGTCTGCTCCTCCCTCCCTCCGGCCCCTTCCTTCTTTCATCCGACCCCTAAAAAACGCCTTGGCGGCATTCGGCTGGCGCCCTGCCGCAACAGATCAATGGCCCCTGATCGGCCCCCTTACCGTGCCGGTGTCGGCTACCGGTACCGGACCGCGAGATCCCGTGTGCGGCAGCGGGCTGCTGAAGAGGAAACATGCCCGGTCGGGTGCCGAGAGTTAGGGCTGGCGTGGGCAACTGATTCCAGTAGCCTTTGTGACGCGCCTCACGCAGTCTTTCGTATTTTTCGGTAATATCCCGGTAAGGGGGCCGGCCTTCCGCGGCAGACGCGGTCGGGTTCCGGTGGAAGTGGGACGATAGCTGATCGGGAGTCAAGTTGGTGCCTGATCCGGGACGCATCCGGGATTCTGCTTGGGAATTCGGGTTGGTATTGCCCGGACTGGCGGGGCGGTCCCAGTTTTTATAGACCCGTCGCATGCGATAGTTGCCAGGCGGTGCACTGCGAATACCGCCGCCGCGTGCGCCACCGTAGCCACCATCGCCGCACCCTCCCGGTCCACCGGCGCGGGCCATGGCTTCGCAGCCGGCCAGCAGGAGGACTCCGACCGAGAGTGCCAGGGTCACGATGCTCATTAAGGGATTTGTTCTACGCAAGGGGCCCCGCTTTCAAGGTCGTTCCCTGTCCGCAGGAACTGCCGATGACACCGCCATTGAGTGGTCGGCAGCATGGTCGTAAGGAAGGAATGTCATCACCTTCAGGTTTCTTTCATGTGCCGAAACACCTGGTGATGGAAAACATGGGCCGAGCGGGTGGTAAAGACAAACGTCGGGCATGGCGTCGATCCGGGGTGCCGTTTTTGCGGGCGCGGGCGACAGATATGACGCCCGCCGCCGGGCGGCTCAATCACTCCGGGGCCCTTCGACCACCACATAGTTCACTTCGCCGTTGGAGTAGGCGCGGCGATACCAGTTGCCGCCGCACGCGTAGTAAGTGATGCCGTCAACGACCACCTCGGCTTCGCACTGGTCGTCGTCCCAGTAATCGGATAAATAGGTCGTCCCCAGTTCTTCGCGGTAGCGCCGCTCACGATATTCGTCGCGGTGCGCGTCGCGAATGTTCTCTCGCCGGCGCTCACGGGCTTCACGCCTTTCCGCAAGCTGGTCGTGTATTTCCTGACGGTCATCCGGACGCGCTTCCGGCGGCACTGCCGCAGTCGGAGGGAGGGGGCGAGCCGGCGTGGGGCGCGGTGCACCACGCGTGCGCAGACGTTCAGTCGAACCGGCCCGTGTGGGCCGGCGCATGCCAGGCTGGTGTCTCGGTCGCGCGTGCAAATTTCCCCGACTGGCCGGCCCCATCCGATGATGGTGCATGCGTCCCACCCGGTGGCTGCCGCCGCGTCCGCCTCCCGGGCCCCGTGCCATCGCCTCTTCGACGATGATACTGAAAAAAACGGCGACGGCCGCGATGGCGACGGCACTCGGTAAGGAGCGTTGAATCCGCACTAGTCATCTCCCTTTGATTTCCGCTCGCCCAAGGCCTTTTCGATTTCGACCAGGAAAGGAATGCGTTCGGCACCTTCAGGGGGCGTAAACAAGAAGTCCGCGTCGGCAACTGCGGGTGCCATGTTCCAGTTTTCGAAATCCGCCCAAAACTTAGGCTGCCCCGCCTCGTCGCGGTAAGTGATGGTGAGGCGCACGGGCAGCGGCGCGCCCGTCTCCGGGATCCAGATCTCAAAATCGATCTCGTCGGTGCGGCCGGCCAGGTGCACACAGGGCACATCCGTAACGACGGAGACCTCGACGAAAACGAGCGCTTCGAGCCGTTTTTCGATTTCCTCCGGAAAGTCGCTCCGGAACATGAGCGCCAATGGCAGGCGCATCCGGAGATCGCTCAGAAAGTAAACCAGCATCTCGTCGATGCTGGCGGTCTTTTCGGTCTGGGCGAATACGTTCCGGGTCCGGTTATAGGCCGTAATCCGGCGCCCATCGAACAGCACCACGCTCTCTTCGCCATGACTTTTCAGAATATCGGCCCGCAGCCGATCGGGTCGCACGACGGTAATGCGGTGTCGCTCGCCGAACTCGATTTTTTGGCCCCAGTCCTGGAGCACGTCGAAACCCATTCGCACGGTGGTCTGGAATTTCTGGGCGCTGGAAATAAACTGCGCCAGTCGATCGAAATAATCCCGTGGATCTTCGGGGGCCTTTGAGACGGCCGGATCGACGGTGCCGGGCGATGCACAGCCGGCCAGCAGGAAAAGCAGCACCAATACACGAGTGACGGACAACTGGGTGGGGATCATGCGCCATCCTCCTTGGAGGCCATCCTTAGATCGTTTGATTTTGAAGTCAAGGGGTCTTCTGGTCCGGCCGGCGTCGCGGCGGCAGGGGGGCGGCGGGAAGCGCGCCGGATCGACACATGGAGCCCGGGGGCGCAAAGTCCCACCGGGCCCTCAAGTGCTGCCAGCGCGAGAGAATTCCGTTCAGGCCGACGGCTCGGCCAGAAGCCGGTCGTGCATCTGCTGGGAATAGATCTTCTTGCGGTTCGAGGCCTCCTGAATCGTTTTCAGGACCTTCATGGGTTTGTCCGGGCTGCGGCTGAAATCGTACATCTCCACGGTCTTGCCGCGGGCGTCGGCCAGAATGGCCCGGCCGACGGGCGAACGGGTGATCACCGTGGTCCACCCCTGTTCGGCCCCGATGCCGCCAAAAGATATGTCGGCGTATTCGGCGGCGTAATCCGGGCAGTAGTGGCATGCGAAACGCTTCATGAACTCCAGTTCGGCCAGCGGGATCGACTTCTGCGCCCCGGTCTTGAGGGTGATGAGAAGGGCGTCACGCAGGTTGACCTTGTCGACATCCTGCCACTTGAAGCCGCCTTTCTGCTCCAGGGCCAGGCGCTCCTTTTCGTTGAACAGGAAATTACCCGAGCAGAATAGGCCCAGGCGGTAGCGGATGGAATCGGAAGGCACGATGCTCAGCGCCTCCATCTTGCGCAGGGCCTTGATCTGGCAGGGGGTGCCCACCATGGCCACGCGCCGCAGGCCCTTCTGCAGAATCGGACGGAATTCCTGGACCGAGGGCGAGTAGGTCGAATAGTCGTGGCCGAAGTGCTTCATGCCGTGGGAGCTGTCGATGTAGAAACCGGCCGCCTCGATGATCTCGTCGCGCGAGGTGGCCAGCCAGGGGTCGCGTTCGAACGGGCCGGTCTGTTTGGTGACGATGGCGCCGTCGATGTGGCCGCGGTCGAAAAGATGCACCAGCAGGGCGGTGACCACGCCGCCGTCCGTGGCCCGGGCACGAATCTGGGGGTCGGTCGAACGTGCCACGGCAGTGTCCAGCACGCGCCCCATGGGCGGTTCCCATCCGGCCACCTGGCGGGTCTCCTCCTGCATCTCGTCGATTTCCGGACAGATGCTGTAGCACAGCCCGCACTCGATGCACTTGGCCCGGTCGGCGAACTGGGGCATGCCCTCTTCGCTGAGTTCCAGCGCCCCGTAGTTGATGGCCGTGCAGAAGGTGACGCAGCCGCCGCAGTGGTGGCAGAGGCCGGGTTTCTGCACTTCGTCGATCAGGTTCTCAAAGGTTTTCATGCGTCCTCCTAAACTTCCGGCCTGGGGTAAAGGCCAGCCGCTTCGACGATTTCGGGGACTTTTTCCTCCCACTCGATGGCCATGATGTGAAAACCACGCACACCTTCGCATTCCTTGAGCCGCTCGATGGACTCGATGCACATTTTAATGCCTTCCTCGGCCTGCTTGTCCTTGGGCGTGTCCGCCAGCCGCTGGACGACCTCGTCGGGCACGTCCATTCCCGGCACCCGGTTTTTCATGTAGCGCGCCATGCCGGCGGACTTCATCGGGGTCAGCCCGGCCATGATGGCGGTTTCCTCGTGCAGGCCGCGGTCGCGCACCCCCTGCATCCACTCCTCGAACTTGTCCAGGTTATAGATGCACTGGGTCTGGATGAATTCGGCCCCGGCTTTCACTTTCTTGGCCAACCGCGGCACGCGGATTTCGAACGGGTCGGCAAAGGGGTTGGCCGCCGCACCGGCGAACATCTGAGGCGGGCGTTTGATGTCGTCGCCGCCCAGGAACTTGCCCTCGTCGCACATTTGCCGCACGGTCTGCAGCAGCTGCATCGAATCGAGATCGTGCACGTTCTGGCCCTTGGAGCAGTCTCCAAAGCTCTGGTGGTCGCCTGACAGGCAGAGGATGTTGTGGATGTCCCAGTGGGCCGCTCCCAGGATGTCGCTCTGCAGGGCGATGCGGTTGCGGTCCCGGGTCACCATCTGCAGCACCGGCTCCAACCCCATCGTCTTGAGACGGATGCAGACCGCCAAGGAACAAGTCCGGCAGACCGAGGTCTGGTTGTCGGTGATGTTGATGGCATCCACATGGTTTTTAATCAATTCGGCTTTTTCGACGATCCCGGCGGGATCGCTGCCGCGAGGCGGACCGCACTCGGAGGTGACGGCGTAGTGGCCCGCAGCCAGAATCTTTTCCAGTTTGCTTGGCGTTTTAGCTGTCATGCTGCACATCCTCCCTGACGAGTTTTCTTGGGCCGCCGGCCCGGTCGGTGGACCAGTCCTTGATCGGGGTGAGTTCTTCGTAGGTGTCGAGCTTGTCCAGCAGTTTCAGGCGGTCGACGATCAGCTGCCAGGCGCAGTCCACGTCTTTGCTGATTTCGCATTTTCCATTGGTGGAACCCCCGCAGGGGCCGTTCAACACCCGTTTGGCGCAGCGGGCCACGGGGCAGATGCCGCCGAACTTGCCCACTTTACAGTTGCCGCAGGCCTGGCAGCGCTCGGTGTAGACGCCGAGTTCTTCCACCGCCCCGAGGAACGTGGTGTTCAGGCCGGGGTAGACCGGTTTGGGGTATTTCTCGGCCATGAACTGGACGCCGATCCCGCAGGCCGTGCTCAGGACGGCTTCGGCCCACCCGACATCCTCTTCGGTCTTTTCGAAGAACTCGTGCTCGCACTGGCGTTCGATGCCCGAGTCCTTGATCTCGATTTCGACCCCCTCCTGGGTGGCTTTCATCCGCAGCATGGAGGCCAGGATCTCGGCTTCCTTGTTGCCGCCCTGCTGGCAGACGGCCACACAGGTGTTGCAGCCGAACACCAGCACCTTTTTATGGTCTTTGATGCTCTCCCAGAGTTCTTCCAGAGGTTTCTGTTCGCCCACGATCATGGCAGTTATCTCCTTTCCCGCGCCTGAATAGCAATCCGTATGGGAGAAGGCCCAAGTTGCTGGATCCTTTCCGTGAATTCGTTGCAGATCTCCGCCCAGCGCGGCCCCATGGCGGCCGACAGGTTGAACATGGCCAGCCGCTCGGGATCGATACCGACTTTGGGGAGAAGGGTTTTAAGAAAGTTGACCCGTTTGGCGGCGTTGGCATTTCCTTCCAGGAAATGACACTGGCCCTCCAGTCAGCCGGCCACGAAGAGGCCGTCCACCCCGCGCTCGAACGCCCGCAGTACATAGCCGTGGTCCAGTTTGCCGGTGCAGGGCATACGGATGATCTTCACGTTGGGGGCGTAGGAAAGGCGCATCACGCCGGCCAGATCGGCCGCCGCGAAGGCGCAGTAATGGCAGGCAAACGCGAGGATGTTCGGTTGCCAGCCGGCCGGAATCTCCCGGGGAGGCTCGATGGCCGGGGCGGCTTCCGCATTTACGGCCGCTTGCGCTTGTGGGGTCATGGTGGTCGTTCTCCCTGTTGATGGCGGTTAGTGATGACGTCTCCGCTTCATCGGCGGCGATGATTCAATCCGACGTCTCCTCGGCAATGTCTTCGGTGGCGGCATCGATCATGGCATGAATCTGCTCGTCGCGGAAATTGTTGACCTGGAATGCCTTGGCCGGGCAGATGCCCGCACAGATGCCGCAGCCGGTGCAGATCACCTCGTTGTGGCTGATCTTGCCGTCCTCGTCCACGAACGGGGAGCCGAAGGGGCAGACCCGCAGACAGGCCAGGCAGGACATGCAGGTGTCGCGGTCGTGTTTGGAAATGATCCCGGAAACGCCCAGCTTGTCGTGGGAGAGCAGCACGCCGGCGCGGCCCGCAGCGGCCAGGGCCTGGCTCACGGTCTCGTCCAGATTTTTGGGCGCGTGGGCCAGTCCGGCCACGTAGAGGCCCTCGCTGGGGAAATCCACCGGGCGCAGCTTGACGTGGGCTTCCAGAAAATAGCCGTCCGGGTTGCGGGTCAGCTTGTACTGCTTGCCGACCTTCTCCGTGGTGGGGTGCGGCCGCAGACCCGTGGAGAGCACCACCACGTCCGGGTAGAGGCGCAGCTTGCGGTTCAGGACGTAATCGAAAGCGTCCACCCGGAAGCGGCCGCCCTCGGGGGTCACCTCGGGTTTGGCCTCCGGGTCGAAGCGCACGAAGAGCACCCCCAGGTCGCGGGCCTTTTGGTAATAGTCCTCGCGCAGGCCGTAGGTGCGGATGTCACGATAGAGCACCGTGACCTGGGCGGCCGGCGATTTCTCCTTGATGGCGATGGCATTCTTGATGGCGTCCTGGCAGCAGATCCGGGAGCAGTAGTTCAGGGGCTCTTCCCGGGAACCGACACACTGGATCATCAGAAAATGCTGCTGATCCGGGGAAAGCCCTTCAGCCAGTTGCTTCTCCAGTTCGCGCTGGGTGATGATCTTGTCACTGTCGGCATAGCCGTATTCGCTGGGCGCGTATTCCTCGCCGCCAGTGGCGACCACGATGGCCCCGTGGTCGAACTGGGCGCCGTCGGCCAGGGTGGTCTTGAAGCTGCCCACGAAGCCGCCGGTGGAGGACACTTGGGTGTCCAGGTGCACGTGGATGCGTTCGTGGGCCTCGATCGCGCCGACCTTCTCGCAGACAAAGGCCTGGACATCGCTGCCGTCCAGGGTGCGGTAAACGTTGTTGGCCAGCCCTCCCAGGCGGGCCTCCTTTTCGACCAGGTGGACGTCGAAACCCTGGTCGCCCAGCGCCAGGGCCGAAGTCATGCCGGCGATACCGCCGCCGATCACCATGGCCGCCGGTGTCGCGTCCACGGCGTCGGTTTCGATGGGCTGCAGGTGGCGGGCCTTGGCCACGTTCATCTTGACGATCTCGGCGGCTTTCTTGGTGGCGACCTCTTTCTGTCCCATGTGGCACCAGCTGCACTGCTCGCGGATGTCGGCGAGCTCGAAGAGGTATTTGTTCAGGCCCACCTCGCGGATCGTGTCCTGAAAGAGGGGGGCGTGGGTCCGCGGCGTGCAGGAGGCCACGATCACCCGGTTCAGGTCGTGCGCCTTGATCAGCTCCTTGATCTTCTCCTGTCCGTCGGGGGCGCAGGCGTACATGAGGTCGTCGGAGTAGGCTACGTTGGGGACCGCTTTCATCTCTTCGGTCACCTTTTGGATGTCGACGGTTTGGGAGATGTTGATGCCGCAGTGGCAGACGAAGACGCCCACGCGCGGTTCCTTGCCGGCCACGTCGATTTCCTCGGGAAGTTCTTCCACCGTGATTTCGGTGCCGCGGGCCTCGCCCAGCAGGGCCATGCTGCGGCCGGCCACCGCACTGCCCTGGGCCACGGTCTCGGGGATGTCCTTGGGGCCCTGGTAGGTGCCGGTTACGTAAACCCCCGGCCGGGAGGTTTCCACCGGGCCGAAGGCGGTGGTTTGCGCAAACCCGTGTTCGTCGGGGGCGATGCCGAAGGTCTGCGCGAATTCGGCGGCATCGGCGTGGGGCTGGAAGCCGATGGAGAGCACCAGCATGTCGAAGACTTCGTCGATCAGGGTGCCGTCCTGATCGGCATAGCGCAGGATCAGATCGCCGGTGGCCGCGTCTTCCTTGACATCGGAAATCATGGTCCGCCGGTAGACCACCCCGTATTCGTCCTTGGCCCGATCGACGTACTTGTCGAAGTCTTTGCCGAAGGCCCGCATCTCCATATAGAAAATCGTGGGCTGGATGCTGCCGTCGTGCTCCTTGGCGATCACGGCCTGCTTGGTGGCGTACATGCAGCAGACCGAGGAGCACCAGGGGTTGGCGTTGTGGGGGTCGCGCGAGCCCACGCATTGGACCCAGGCCACCTTGCGGGGGTGCTTCTCGTCCGAGGGACGTTTGATCTCCCCGGCAAAGGGCCCCGAGGCCGAAAGGATGCGCTCGAACTGGATCGAGGTGACCACGTTGGGCCAGCGGCCGAAACCCAGCTCCTGGCGCACCCGGGGGTTGTAGCGCTCCAGGCCCGGGCTCAGGATGATGGCCCCCACCTTGAGCTCGTATTCTTTGCCCTTGTCGTCGAAGTCGATGGCGTCGGTGTCACAGAACTTGACACAGGCCTTGCAGCGTCCGCGCTGAGTGTACAGGCAGGTGTCGGGATCGATCACGCGGGTGTTGGGCACGGCCTGGGGCAGGAGCGAATAGATGGCCTTGCGTTTGGCGAGGCCCTGCTCGAACTCGCTGACCACGAGCTTGGGGCATTTCTTCTCGCAAGCCCCGCAGCCGGTGCACTTTTCGGCAATCACGAAGCGGGGCTTCTCCTTGACCGCGACGCTGAAATCGCCCGGCTCCCCCTCGACGGCCGTGACCTGGGAGAGGGTGTGCAGTTCGATGTTGGGATGGCGGCCGACCTCCACCATCTTGGGGGAGATCATGCACATGGAGCAGTCCCCGGTGGGGAAGGTCTTGTCCAGCATGGACATGGTGCCGCCGATGGAGGAATCCTTCTGGATCATGTGGACCTTGAAGCCGCTGTCGGCCAGATCGAGTGCGGCCTGCATCCCGCCGATGCCGCCGCCGGCAATCAGCACCGAACCGCGTATGGTCTTATTTGCCTTGTTCGTCATGTTGCTCCAGCTCCTTCAAAAGCGTTGTCCCGTCCACGAAATGCCGGTCGGTCTGCAGTTCCGCCGGCGATATGGCCATGGCCGCCCCAATGATTTCGGTAATGAAGAACACCGGCAGGCGTTCCTCGATGCCGTGCGTGCGACAGATTTTCTCCTGCTGCACATCCAGGTTCATCTGGCACATGGGGCAGGTGGCCACGAAGCAGTTGGCCCCGCGCGCCACCGCGTCCTTGATGATCTTGGCCATCAGGTTGTGGGCCGTGTCCGGGTCGTTGACGGCCGCCGAGGCCCCGCAGCAGGCGGTCTTGTAGTTCCAGTCGATGGCCCGGATACCCAGGGCCTCGAGGACCTCCTCCATGCCCTGGGGGTTCTCCACGTCGTCGGGCACCGGGACGGTCGTGGGAAAGCGCGTCATCATGCAGCCGTAGTAGCAGACCGGGCGCAGGCCGGTGAGCTTGTGCACCACCCGGTCCTTGAGGGCCCCGTCGGCGATGCGCGCCTTGAGGGCCTCCAGGATGGATGAAACTTTAAGCGTACCGTTTACGGGGCGGCCCAGTTCGGCATTGATCGTCTGCTGCAGGCCGGCGTCGTCCGCCATGCACTGCTGGGCCACCAGGGTCCGGGAGTAGCAGGCCGAACAGGGGATCACCATCTCGGTAAAACCGGCCTGTTCGGCGATGCCGATATTGCGGGCCGGCAGGGCCACGGCCATGAAGTCATCGACCTTGCCGGCCGAGGTGGCGCCGCAGCAATTCCAGTCCTCGACCTCGTTGAGCTCGGCGCCCAGTTCGGCGAAAATGCGGCGGCTTTGGACGTCGTAGAGCGCCGATGACTGCTGCAGGGAACAACCGGGATAGTAGGCTAGTTGCATATCAGACCTCGTCTCCAGGGCCTTATCGTGCCCGCTGCTTGGATTTGCGTTGCAAGGCTTTGATCTCCTTGCGTCCTTTGGCCATCTGAAATCCGAAATGCATCCGCTTGCGGCGGGTCATTTCCATGCCGAGTTGCGCCTGGCTTTTTAGTTCGTCCACGATGGCCCCGAACTCCCGGGTCTTGATCTTGCGCAGGGCGAACTTCATTTCATAGGCCCCCATGAATTCCATCTCGTTCACCCGGCCCCAGCGCAGGCCGGATTTTACGAACGCGTCATGAAAATCCGCGATCTTGGGCTCGAGGGGGTCGAGATGTTCGGCCTTGGCCATTTTTTTGAGGGTTTCGGTGATGCGCGCGGTCTGGATGTCGTTGGGGCAGCGGGTCCCGCAGGTGAAGCAGGAGACACATTTCCAGACCAGGGCGTTGTTGAGCGCCCGTTCGCGGTCGCCCAGCATCACCATGCGAATCAAGATGTTGGGGGTCAGGTTGCCCGTCTCGTCACCGACGCTGCAACCGGCGGCGCAACGGCGGCATTGATAGCAGGCGGTCAACGGCTGTCCGGAACGTTCGATTACCTCGCCGAGAAACGACCTCGACGGGCCGGGGGTGAAATCAAGGGCGGGTTCATTCATGGGCAGCTCCTCCCGATGGGCTCAGACGTGAATCGCAAAGGGGTGTTGAGGCTTTCTTATGCCAGGAGGATGGGCCGTTCCCGGTGGCATTCGGGCCGCGCAGTCATCGTCCGGGCAACGCGTGCTTAAAGCTTGTCCGGTGTTTGATTTCAGCAACCATTATGCCAGCATGTCCGGACGGCGGCATAGACGAAAATATTGGCAATAAAATTAATTGGTTGTGATCAAAGATCACGCCTGGCGGGATGCCTTCGATCGACGGCAGAAGGTTATGAGGATATTCCAATTTGGAACGGCAGGTTTTGAAAGCTTAATTAAAGCAGTATGTTGGGAAGGGTATGCCATTTTGGAGCGGTCTATTTTGGCAGATGAGAACCGCAAGGTGGTTCGGTGGTGGCACGGACCCGAACGGTACTGTCACCCGTGTGGTGAACGGGTATGGCTTTATACACCACCCCGATGGTACGGCTTAATATTTTCGAGGACGACGCCGGTTTGAGATTGATGTCAGTTGCGGTGTTTTTCCTGCTCTTCGGGCGAGAGGGTCCAGAAAGGCGTGCCGTCCTTGGTGATGCGGACTTTGAAATCGAAATAATCGCCTTTCTTGACCTTGGAGGCCATGAACACGAACTCTCCGTCGATTTCCGCCCAGACGCCCTTGACCTTGACGCGGTCACCGCGGCGCACGCCGATGTCACCGGGCCCGGCAAACCATTCCGGACAGACATGGACCACGTTGAGGTCTTCCTCGGATTCCGCCACCAGGAGCACTGTGGCCGGGGCCATTCCCGGCATGGGCGCCTCGGTGTAGATTTTGCGCACGTAACCCTTGAACGAATCGAGTTCGCGGGCGTCGTAGAGTTTGTTGTAGGGGCTGTCGATTTCCCACCCCTGCATGTCGGCCGGGGGCTCGGCGGCGGTGCTGAGGGGCAGCGTGAAAATCAGGGCCACGGCGACCAATAGGGCGCATCCTATGGGGCGTTGTTGCAGGCCGTTATTCATGTCACCTCCTTGCGGTGTCCTTAAAATAGCTTGACAGGCATGATCCATAACGTCGGTAGTTGATAACTTAATGGATCAAGGGGTGGTTTTCAAGCCGGGCGAGTCCCCCCATCCTTTATCCATCGGCCGGCACATACATTGACGCACCGATCCGGTATTCGGTCGACCGCATGGCCGGGCAGGCCGGGTTGGCGGCCATCGGTCAAATGGCGCAACTCTCATACGAACCTTCGGACTCCCGCAATTCCCGGTAAAACAGATAAGCCTCGAACCCGTTGTCGGGGTTTTCCAGATCCCAATAGGCGAAACGCTCATGTTCCTGGCTGAGAAATTCCGTCCAGAACAAATCGGTGAGCGCGTCAGCCTTCATTTGCGCGCTGATGAACGGGGATTCCAGCCGGAAATCGTTCGCATGGGGCGCGAGATTGCTTTGAACTTCCCAGAGCTCGCCCGGTGGCGTGGTCTCATCTTTTTGCAGGGCGAACATAACCTGACTGCCGGAATTGAAGACTTCCTCAAGCAGGCGGTTGCGGTCGTCCGCAAACCACCACCAGTCGGTTTCGCAGTCGTGTACGACATGCCGCGCCGGTCCGTGCATTTTCAAATGATGCCACAGATCCTGGATCGTCTTGAGTTTTACTTGCCGCACGCGGCTATAGTAAGCGTGATTGGCCAACGTTTTTATTTACCTCCACAGATCGTTATCAAAGTGAACGGCCCTATAGCACTCTGAGCTCCGGGGGGCAAGGGGTGGGAACCAATGCGGGTGAATGGTTCACGGCAAGGGACATCGACGGGCCGTCCATGCCCTGCGCCGGTCGAAGGCCGCCCGGCAGTCACCGGACGCATACGCCCGCCGGGCGAATGAATCACCATCCTGCGGGCTGTCGTGGACCAACGGGTTTGCCTGTTTTTAACTTGCAAAGGCCCACAGATCGCGACTATGTTGATTCCTACGACTTGATTCCGGATTCCCATCGAAGAGGAGAATTTCATGAAAACCAGTCGTCTGTGCCTTGCCATGTTGCTTTTGACGTTTTTCTTGGCGGCCTGTCAGACCACTCAGAATGCGGGATCGGCCGCAGCGCCCCAAACCCACATCGACCGTATCCTGGCCGCAGGCGAACTGCGGGTGGGCACAAGCGCCAGCCAACCCCCGCTCAATATGAAAGACCGCGACGGAAAGATATTCGGACTTGAAATCGACCTGGCGC